>WNGG01016373.1_pt1 | contig 13040 bp, 8 predicted proteins | sample 5400661 | NCBI WGS metagenome assembly WNGG01 (sample SAMN13153372, study PRJNA577476) | soil metagenome | isolation source: 100 cm soil or saprolite under Garry oak tree replicate 1 | place: USA:California | collected 2016-06-15
GGGCGGCCAGGCGCAGCAGCGAGCGCACGCGCAACGGGTGGTCGTCCACCGCCACCACGCGCCGGTACTGTTCCGCGGAGCGCTCGCCGAGGTCCGCGCGCTCGAGGACACGGGCCAGCGAATACACGTCGCGCGGATCCTCGGCCCACCCGTCCTCCACCCACCGGCAGGCCAGGATCGAGAGCGCCGCCAGCGAGACCACGTCGAGGCGGTTGTGCTCGAGCACGCGCACGAGCGCGCGCCCGTCGCGGCGGCGCAGGTAGTCGAACCAGATCTGCGGGATCTCGTCACCCGGCACGTCGCCGGGACGGCGCAGGCCGAGCAGCGCCGCCTCCAGCGACTGCAGCCGGCACGACTCCAGGCGCAGCTTCCACAGCCGCCGCGCCGGGTGCAGCAGGTCGAAGTGGACCGCGGATTCCAGCGGGTAGCGCTCGCGGCTGAGGCGGTAGCGCGACTCGAGGAGCGGCACGTCGAAGGTCCGGCCGTTGAAGGTGACGATGCGCGGGAAGCGCCGCAGGTCCTCGGCCAGGCCCCGCAGCAGGGCCGGCTCCTCCGGATAGTCCCGCATGAAGTACTGCCGCACGCGGAAACGGTCGCCGTCGACGAAGCCGAGGCCGACGAGGAACGCGGCCGTCCCCGTGCCCCCGGCGAGGCCGGTCGTCTCGGTGTCGAGGAAGGCCGCCTCGCGCAGGTCGAAGCCGGCCAGGTCCGCCTCGCCGCTCAGCACGGCCACCGTGTCCGGAGACGTCACGTGAAAGCGGCTCAGCGGCGCGTCGCCGTGGAACGACTCCAGGCTGGCGTCGGCCTCGACGAGGAAGAACTCGCCGCGCTCGTTCTCGACCCGCCGGCCCTCGAGCAGCTCCTCCAGGGGAACGCCGGCCGGCGCCGGGCGCGGGCGGTCGCGCAGGGGTCCCCGGCGGCGCGCCGCCACCTCGGCCAGGCGCAGCAGCCGCAGCTTGAGGCTCAGACCCTCGCCGGTAGCGCCGACGAGCGCGCGTTCCATCCTCTCGAGATCGCCGTGCTCCACCGGAGCCGGCGGCGGGGCCGGCGCGTCGAAGCCGTCCGGGCCGTGCCGCAACCGCCGGAGGCGGTCGTGGAGGGAAGCGCTCACCGCGCGAAGATGGCGTCGAGCAGGGCCAGGGCGACCTCCTTGCCCCGGGTTCCCGCCTCTCCCGCGGGGCCGACGCAGGAGGGGCAGCCCTCACGGCACGGACAGGCGGCGATCAGCGACCGGCTCTCGGTGAGCAGCCGTGAATGGAGCCGGTAGAGCGGTTCCGAGAGTCCGATGCCGCCCGGGTAGTTGTCGTAGATGAATACACTGGGTTCATAGTCGAGCCCCGGCGCCGGCGCCTGCTCGCCCAGACCGGTCCGTCGCCGGCCTCTCTCCACGCGCGCCTCGCCCTGCCCGTTGTCGCCGAGAGCCACGCCCAGATCGTGGCGGTCGCACATGAGGAACAGCGCCGCGAGCTGGCCGAGCGTGTAGCTGAGCGCGACCACGCCGTCGCGGCGCTCCTCGCCGCCGAAGGGCAGGCCGGCGAGCACCTCGCGCGGGATGGTCAGCCAGTAGGCGGTCGTGTGCATCTCGTTCTCCGGCATCTGCAGCTCGCCCGCGCCCACGTTCTCGTTCGTGTGGAACTTGATCTTCTTGAAGCCGACGACCTGCGAGGTCACGTGCACCTCGCCGTGGCTCCGCCGCGCCCGGCCCCCGTCTTCCCCGTCGAAGCGCTCGAGGATCCTCACCTTCGTGTACGTGATGGCGTCGGTGTAGTAGTCGACGTCCGCCTCGCGCACGTGCGCCCGGCGCTCCGCGTGGTCGTACTTCTCCACGAGGTACGTGCGACCCTCGAGGATGTATACCGCCTTCTCGTGGAGCATCGACGAAGCGGAGTCGAAGTCCACCTCGGCAATGATGCGCGGGTCCCGCGTGACGTCCTGGACCACGAAGTTGTCCGAGGAGACGCTGCGCAGGCTCACCGCATCGGCCGGATAGCTCTCGCTCGTCCAGTGCCACCTCTCGCCCGCCCGGTGGACGAGCCGGTCCTCCTCCAGGAAGCCGAGCACCTCCTGCACGTTCTCGCCTCCGAAGGCCTCGTCGGCGCCGAAGGGCAGCTCGAACGCCGCGCACTTGACGTGGCTCACGAGGATGTGCAGGTTGTCGGGGTTGATCCGGCCCTGCTCGACCGGCGCGTCGAAGAAATAGTCCGGGTGGCGGGCGATGAACTGGTTGAGGGGGGTCGAGTTGGCGACGAGGACCGCGACCGAGGTGCTCGAGCGCCGGCCGGCGCGGCCGGCCTGCTGCCACGTGGAGGCCACGCTGCCCGGATAGCCGAGGAGCACCGCGGCGTCGAGGCTCCCGATGTCGATCCCCAGCTCGAGCGCGTTGGTGGACACGACGCCCAGGACCGATCCTTCGCGCAGGCCGCGCTCGATCTCACGCCGCTTGAGCGGCAGGTGAGACGCGACGGGGCGAACACGATCGTCTGGAGCCCCTGGCCGAGGAACGAGAGCGCGACGTCGCGTGCGCAGTTGAGGGCCGAGCGCCGGATGCCGAGCGGGCGGCTCACGACCGGCGGGTTGTAGATCGCGAAGTAGCGCTCGCCGCGGGGCGCGCCGCTGCGGTCCACGAGCGCCATCGGCTTGCCCGTCAAGGCCTCGGCCAGCTCCTTCGGGTTGCCGATGGTGGCCGACGAGCACAGGAACTGCGGGTCGGACCCGTAGAAGCGGCAGAGGCGCTGCAGGCGCCGGAAGATGTTCGCCACGTGCGAGCCGTAGACGCCGCGGTGGCTGTGCAGCTCGTCGACGACGACGTAGCGCAGGTTCTCGAACAGCTTCACCCACTTGGTGTGGTGGGGCAGGATGCCCTTGTGGAGCATGTCCGGGTTGGTGACGACCACGTGGGCGCGGGCGCGGATGGCCTTGCGGGCATCGCTCGGCGTGTCGCCGTCATACGTGAAGGTGCCGATGTCGGCCGCCGCCGCCTCCACCACCGACTGCAGCTCGGCGAGCTGGTCCTGGGCGAGCGCCTTGGTCGGGAAGAGGTACAGCGCGCGGGCCTCCGGCTCCTTGAGGACCGTGTCGAGGACAGGGAGGTTGTAGCAGAGGGTCTTGCCCGAAGCGGTCGGCGTGACCACGACCGTGTGGCGGCCCGCGCGCGCGGAATCGTAGGCCGCGCGCTGGTGGGAGTAGAGGCGGGAGACGCCGCGCGCGACGAGCACCTCGCGCAGCCGCGGGTGCAGGTCCTCGGGAAACTCGGCGAACTCGGCCGGCTGCGCGGGAAAGCGCCGGAGCGCGGTGAGGACGGGCTCCGCTCCGGGCCCCTTGGCCGCCTCCAGCGATCTCAGGACGGCGACCAGTCCCTCTTCGGCCCGCTCCCGGCGGAGCACGAGCTGCTGGCTCACGGTGGGCTATCGTGGACCGGGGTACGGTCAGGCCGGGTCCGACCGCGCTCGCTGCCCAGTGCCTATTCAGTCCCTGGTCAGTGCTGCACGGAACGGCGCGCGCGGTCGTATTCATCGCGGGCGTCGAGGAAGCGCGCGGCCGCGGCCGCGTACTGCCGCTTCGCGACGAGCGCGTCGCCCTCGGCGCCCGCGGCGGTGGCGGAGACGAACCCGGGCAGCCCGCTCGCCTTCGCCCGGTCGGAGCTGGCGCGGGCCTCGGCCATGACCTGCTTCGCCTGGGCGGCCTGGTCGCGGAAGACCGCGTTCAGCGGGGCCACCAGCGCGTCGATCCCCTCGTATCGCGGATCGAGCGAGAGGACGTCCCACAGGCCGCGCGCGGCCTTGTCGTTGTCGCCCGCGGCGAGCGCGGCGCGGGTGTCCGCCGCCGCGGCGTCCAGCCGTTGCGTGGCTTCCTGCGCCTTGGCCAGCACCTGTCTGGCCTCCTCGTTCTTGGGATCCAGCCGCAGCGCCTGCTCGGCGCGGCTGGCGGCCGCGCGATAGCTCTTCTCGTCCAGCTTGTTCCGCGCCAGCTCCACCTGGCTCGCGACGAGTACCTTGGTGAGCTCGGTGTTCGGCCGCGGCGCGTCCGCCGGGGCAGGCGGCGGTCGCCGCAACGCGAGCACGGCCACGAAGCCGCCCGCGAGGAGGATGCCGACGAGGGCCAGGCCGCCGCCGACGATCAGGGGCAGGCGCGAAGGAGGCGAGGCGACCGGAGGTCGCGGCCGCGCGCGGCGCGCGTCCATCTGGGTGGGCGCCTTCGCGGACAGGGTCGCGGGGGCGGGGCGCGCCGATCCCGGCTGCGGCTGTAGCGCGACCGCACCGACGACGCGCGCGTCGCCGGTGGCCATCGGCGGCAGCGGGCCCAGCTCCGACTCCAGCGTGGCCTCCGGCCGGCCTTCCGCGAGCGCGCGGCGCACGGCGCGCACGGCGGCCAGCATGTGGCTCGCGTCGTGGAACCGTGCCGCCGGGTCTTTCTGCTGCGCGCGCTCCACCACCTCGGCCAGGATCGGCGGCAGGTCCACCCAGTTGCGGATCGGCTCGGGCTCCTCCTGCAGCACCTGGAACAGCACCGTGTGCATGGAATCGCCGTCGAACGCCTTCCGGCCCGCCAGCAGCTCGTAGAACATCGAGCCGAGCGAGAACACGTCGGAGCGCGCGTCGGCCTTCTCCCCGCGCACCTGCTCGGGCGACATGTAGTGAGGAGTGCCCATGACCATGCCGGTGCGGGTCATCTCCGAGGCCCCGAGGCGGGCCAGCCCGAAGTCGAGGATCTTGACCTGCCCTCCCGGCTGCACGTGGACGTTGCCCGGCTTGAGGTCGCGGTGCACGATGTCCATCGAGTGGGCGAAGGCCAGGCCCTCGCAGATCTGCTGCATGACGTCGAGCTTTCGCTCGAGATCGGGGAGCGCGTGGCTCCCGATGAGGTCCTTGAGGTCGGAGCCCTCCAGCAGCTCCATGGCCATGTAGATGCGGCCGTGCTCCTCGCCGAAGTCGTAGACCGTGATGATGTTCGGGTGGTTCAGGCGGGCCGCGGACTGGGCCTCCCGGAGGAAGCGTTGGCGCAGCTCGCTCTCGGTGCCGAGGCTGGACGAGATCGTCTTCACCGCCACCATGCGGTTCAGCGAAGGGTCGTGGGCCTTGAAGACCTCGCCCATGGCGCCCTGGCCGATGCGGCTCACGAGGCGGTATTTCCCGATGGTGTGCTGCTGCTCCATGGTCCGGGCGGTGATGATAGCACGCGGTTTACGCCCGTGCGTTCCCTCATGCGGGGGAGCCCCTCGCTTGACGGGTCGGGGGTCGGATGGCACACTCGCGCGGTCCAGCCGTCCCGGCAATCCCCTTCTGGCGGCGCCGGGATCAACGGCGGGACGGGAGGTGTCATGCGGAGATTGGCGATCCTGCTCGCGGCGCTGGTCGCGCTCGCGAGCCCGGTCACGGCGCGCGCCCAGAGCCAGAAGCTGGCGTTCATCATCCCGGACCTGTACGGTCCGCGTGGCCTGATCGTGAACAGCGAGGCGCTGCTGCCCGACGGCAGCACGCACTCGGCCCACTTCAACAGCGCCTTCCAGGCCGAGTTCACCCAGTTCAACATCTCCCTGGCCAGCCAACTGGCCTCCGTGCCGCTGCCATCGCCCGCCTCCGGCTTCACGTACGAGCTCGACCCCGCGCTCGGCGTCTTCAAGCGGTCGACCCAGAGCTTCGGTCCGATCCTCGGCGAGCGCGCGGAGACGATCGGCAAGAACAAGTTCTCGCTGGGCTTCAACTACCAGTACTTCACGTTCGACTCGATCGAAGGCGTCGACATCCACGGCGTGCCCGCCGTCTTCACGCACGACAACGCCGCTCCGGGCGGACGGGCCGACGTCGTCACCACCAACAACGACCTCGACCTCAAGGTCGGCCAGTTCACCGCCTTCCTGAGCTACGGCCTCGCCGACGGCCTCGACGTCTCGGCGGCGGTGCCGTTCGTGAAGGTCGACCTGGGCGCGACCTCCCAGGCGACCATCCAGCGCATTGGAACCGCGTCCAGCCCGGCCACGCATTTCTTCGCCGACCCCTCGGTTCCCGGCGGCTTCGGCACCACCAAGACCTTCGCGTCGTCGGGCAGCGCGTCCGGGATCGGCGACGTGATCGGCCGCGTCAAGGCCCGCGTGGTCAAGAGCGGCTCGACCGGCATCGCCCTCGGCGCGGACGTGCGCTTCCCCACCGGCGACGAACTGGACCTGCTCGGCTCCGGAGCATGGGGCGTCAAGCCGTTCGTGGTCGTCTCCTTCTCCCAGAAGGTGCTGTCTCCGCACCTGAACGTCGGCTATCAGTGGAACGGCCAGAGCGTGCTCGCCGGCAACGTGGTGACCGGTGAGAAGAAGTCGCTGCCCGACCAGATCCTCTACGAGGCGGGCCTGGACATCGGCGTGACGCCCCGCATCACGCTCGCCCTCGACGTGCTCGGGCGCCGCGTGCTCAAGTCGCCCCGGCTGCAGACGGAGACGTTCCACGCGCTGCAGGGCGGCCTCACGTTCCCCAACATCCACTTCATCCAGGACGCGGACTTCAACCAGACCAACGGGGCGGCGGGAGTGAAGGTGAACGCGGGCGGCAAGCTGCTCCTCGACGTCAACGTGCTGTTCAAGCTCGACAACGCCGGCCTGCGCGACAAGGTCACGCCGCTGATCGGGTTCGAGTACAGTTTCTAGACGGCAGTCAACAGTCGACAGTCGACAGTAAGCGTGGTCGTGGTCCGTCACTGTTGACTGTTGACTACCGACTGTCGACTGTCCGTTCGCTACTAGACGGCAGTCAACAGTCGACAGTCGACAGTAAGCGTGGTCGTGGTCCGTCACTGTTGACTGTTGACTACCGACTGTCGACTGTCCGTTCGCTACTGGCTTATCACCCAGTCGCGGATCACCCAGCCTGCCGCCGCCTTCGTGAGGTTGAAGGTCTGCTGGACCTTCTTCTGCTGGCGTCCGTCGATGGCGTCCTGCCGCGAGGTCCGCACCCGGGCCTGAGCGCCGTTGATGTCCACCGACTCCACGCTCAGGGTGAGCTGCTGGCGCTGCGGCATCTTGAACAGGTCCCGTAGCGCCTTCTCCTCGGCCGCGGACAGGCTGGGCTTGACGGCGCGGAACAGCTCGATGTTCTTGGACTCGATGGCGCGCTTGTAGTCGTCGATCACCTTCCGGATGGCCGGCTCGTCGCCGAGCGGCAGCGCCGGCGCGGGTGCGCTGGGAAGGGTGGCGGGAGCGGGCGCCGCCGTGGGCATGACCGGAGGCGGCGTGAACGGCGCCAGCGTCGGCGGGGCCGGTGCCGGCGTGGGCGCCACCGCGATCACCGTCGGCCGCGGCGCCGGAGTCGGACGCATCTGCGCGTTCCTCGCGCGCTCGAAACGGTCGCGCGCCTCCAGGTAACGCCCGGTCGCGACCGCGTACTCGCGGTTCTTGAAAAGGCCTTCCGCCTTGCGGGCACCCTCCACCGCATCGGCGAAATCAGCCTGGCGGGCGGCGCCGGCCGCCTCCGCGGCGGCGCGCGACTTGCCCATCTCGGCCTTGGCGTCCTCCGCCTTCGACTGGAAGAAGCGGTTCAGCTTCTGGGACAGCTCGTCGACGACGGCGTCGCTGGGATCGATCGACATCACGGTCACGAGGAACTGCGACGCCTTGGCCGCGTCCCCCGCCTCGAAGGCCTGGCGGGCGTCCCGGGCCGCCGTGTGCAGCTCGTCGAGCTTGCCCTGGGCGAGTTTGCGGATGTCACTGGCCTCGGTGTTGTCCTTGCGCAGGGCGAGGATGCTGTCCGCGCGCTTCACGGCCGAGGCGTAGTTCTTGTTCCGCAGGTCCTGGTTCGCCAGCTCCACGAGGCTGCCGACCAGGGCGTCGACCATCAGCGGGTCGGTGACATTGGCGGGCGGCGCCGTCGGGGCCGGCGCGGGAGCGGGACGGAGGATCAGCACGGCCGCGCCGCCGAGCAGCACGAGGGCCAGCACGCCCGCGCCGACAAGGACGGGCAGGCGCGACGCGCGCGGAGCAGGAGCGGGAACGGCCGGCGCGCGGCTCGCGGGCCTCGCCGTCAGCGGGCGCCCCGGGCGGGTGGAGCCGGGCGCGCGCGTGGTGGTGCGGGCTTTCACGATGCTGGCGGCCTTGCGGGCCCGCGTGGCGTCGGTCGAGATGTCGCCGGCAGGAGCGGTGGGATCGGTGGTGATGACCGTCGCCTCGCCGCCCGCCGCCAGCTCGATCACGGTGGCTTCGGCCGATCCCAGCTCGTGCAGCGCGGTGAGGCCGGTCGCCTCGTCGACCTCTCCCGCAAACACCTGCCGCGCGATGTGCACGGCCTCTCGCATCTGCCCGGCGTCCTGGAAGCGGCGGGCGGGGTCCTTCTCCAGCGCGCGGCGCACCACCTCGACCAGGATCTCCGGCACGTCGGCCGCCCAGTGGCGTACCGGCTGCGGGTCGTGCTCGAGCACCTGGAAGAGGACCGCGTGGATGGAGTCGGCGTCGAAGGCCTTGTGCGACGTGAGCAGCTCGTAGAAGACCGCGCCCAGCGAGAAGATGTCCGACCGCGCGTCGGCCTTCTCGCCGCGGACCTGCTCGGGCGACATGTAGTTGGGCGTGCCCATGACCGTGCCCGTCGCGGTCATCTCCGAGGCGCCGAGCCGCGCCAGGCCGAAGTCCATGATCTTGACCTGGCCGCTGGGCTGGACGTGGATGTTGCCCGGCTTCAGGTCCCGGTGCACCACCTGCTTGGCGTGGGCATAGGCGAGCCCGTCACACGTCTGCTCCATGAAGTCGATCTTCTGCCCGAGGTCGGTGTCGGCCCGGGCGTTGATCAGCTCGCGCAGGTCGGTCCCCTCCAGCAGCTCCATGGCCATGTAGACGCGCCCGTCGTCCTCGCCCAGGTCGTAGACGGTGATGATGTTGGGATGGTTGAGCCGCGCCGCCGACTGCGCCTCGCGCAGGAAGCGCTTGCGCGCGTCGCTCTCGGCGGAAGCGCTGCCGGAGATGGTCTTGACCGCGATCAGGCGGTTCAGCACCGGGTCGTGGGCCTTGAACACCTCGCCCATCGCGCCCTGGCCGATCTTCCCGACGATCTGGTACTTGCCGATCTTTTCGAGATCCATGCGCGCTCGGCCCGCCGGGCCCGGCCGCTCCGCCTGGGGATGCGTCGGGGCCGGATCATACCATCCCGCGAGGGGTTACCGGCGGCGGCGCCGTTGCGGGTAGACTAGCCTCGGAAGATGAGCAAGGACCCCACGTTCCGGGTGCTCGGCGCGGTTCCGAGCCGCTCCGAGCGCTACGAGGCCTATCGCCACGAATGGGACCGGCGCGAGGCCGACATGGACGCGGCGGACCATCCCGTCCACGTCGACCTGGAGACGGTGGCCGTGTGCGACCTCCGGTGCGGCAGCTCGGAGGAGGACCCGCAGGGCTTCTGCCAGATCTGGACCCACGAGCACATCCGCACGCAGGGGTTCGACGAGCACACCTACCAGCGCGGCTACATGGACCCGGTCCTCTACGGCCGGCTGGTCCAGCAGTGCGCCGACGCCGGGGTCAGCTCGATCAAGCTCAACTACCGGGGCGAGCCCTCGATGCATCCGCGCATCGTGTCTTTCGTGCGCGAGGCGGCGGCGCTGGGCTTCCCCGACATCATGATGAACACAAACGGCAACGGCGGCGCGCGCAAGAACCCCGATCTGTTCGCGCAGCTCGTCGAGGCGGGCATCACCGACCTGATGTTCTCGGTGGACGCCTGCGACCCCGACACCTACCAGCGACAGCGGGTGGGCGGGAAGTGGGAGATCCTGCTCCACTCGGTGCGCTCGGCCACGAAGGCCCGCGCGGCGGGCAAGGGCGCCGAGGACTGCCGCATCCGCGCCTCGGTCGTGCGCACGCACCTCAACGCCGAGGCCGTCGACTCCGGGCGGATGGAGGAGTTCTGGCGGGACAAGATGGGGGTCGACTGGGTCTCCGTCTCGGAGTGCTACTTCCCCGCCGGCACCGAGCACCACTGGAAGGCGGCGCACTGGCGGCAGATGACGGCGGCCGAGTTCCAGTGCTCGGATCCGTTCCGCCGGATGGTCGTGACCTGGGACGGGCGCCACACGATGCCCTGCTGCCAGGGGTTCACGCTCGAGATCGACGGGGGCCCGGTCGTCCGGCTGCCGAGCTACCCGGTGATGAAGAGCATCCGGGAGACGTGGGCGAGCGAGAACTTCGAGCGCCTGCGCCGGTCCCATCGCGAGCGCACCTGGGACGATCCTTTCGCCGGCGAGTCCATCTGCAAGACCACGTCCGTGCGGTCCTCGCCGCCGTCGGAGAGGACCCGGACCGCGAGGGCCTGCTCAAGACGCCCGACCGCGTCGAGAAGGCCTTCCGCTTCCTCACCAAGGGCTACCAGGAGGACGTCCGCGCCCTGCTCAACAGCGCGCTCTTCAGCGTGTGCTACGACGAGATGGTGCTCGTGAAGGACATCGAGGTATTTTCGATGTGTGAACATCATCTCCTCCCATTTTTTGGCAAAGCGCACGTCGCCTACATTCCCAAGAACAAGGTGGTCGGCCTGTCGAAGATCCCGCGGCTCGTCGACGCGTTCGCACGCCGGCTGCAGGTGCAGGAGCGCCTCACGGTCCAGATCGCCAACGCGATCCAGGACGCGATCCACCCCAACGGCGTGGGGGTGGTGATCGAGGCCCAGCATCTGTGCATGATCATGCGCGGCGTGGAGAAGCAGAACTCGGTGGCGGTGACCTCCTGCATGCTGGGCGCGTTCCGCGAGCAGCCCCAGACGCGCGAGGAGTTCCTCGCGCTCGTCCGCAAGAAGCACAACGGGTTGGTATAGGCGAATGCGGCGCGCTCCGCTGCGCGCGCCGAACACTGGCGCCGGAGAAGATCCTCCTCAGCGCCGGACGGCGCGCTGGACCTTCTCGGTGATGGACCGTCCCTCCAACAGCGGCTGCAGGCGCGGCCAATGCCTGCGCACGTCGTCCAGCGTGTCGATGTCGGGCAGCTCGGGCAGCCGGCGCACGCGCAGGCCGAGGGCGGCCGCGCGCTCCAGGGTCGACGTGAAGACGGACGGCGTGCTCCAGGCGATTCCCTGGAAGAGGGCCGGCTGCGGCCGGGCGAGGGCCAGCAGGTAGTAGCCGCCGTCCGAGGTCGGTCCGAGCACCACGTCGTTCTCGTCGAGGGCGGCGAACGCTTCGGCGACGAGCCCCCGATGGACCCACGGCACGTCGGTGCCGATGACGGCCGCGCGCCGCGCGCCGCGCCGGAACGTCTCGTCGAAGGCGGCCGACATCCGGGCGCCGAGGTCGTCACCGCGCTGAGGCCGGAACGTCTCGCCGGGAAGCCAGGCGCTCATCGCCGCGGGCGTGCCGGGCGGCGCATGGAAGAAGATCCGCGTGTATTCGCCGGTCCGCGGCGCGGTCTGGCGGATCTCCTCTTCGGCCAGCGCGCGGTACAGCTCGGCCGCCGACTGCGGGTCGAGCGCGGGAAGCAGGCGGGTCTTGACGGCGCCCGGCCGCGGCTCCTTGACGAAGACGATGAGGACGTCCTTCGAGCGCCGGAGCCACGCCCAGAGCGCGACCGCCACGCACGGCCCGTACTCGAGGGCGCGCATCCAGCCGTTCACCTGCCAGCGCTGCCCCGAGAGCCAGTCGGGATACACGAGATACGCTAGCTGCACCGTGCCCGTGAAGAGCAGCGCCGCCGGCGCGTCGCGGAGGACGAGCAGGGGCAGGAGCCACAGCGCGTACCACGGAAGCACGTTGGGGGCGAGCAGGATCGACGCGGCCACGACGGCCAGCGCGGCCACGACCGGCTCGGCTTTCCGCGCGGCGAGCACGAGCACGAGCGCCGCGAGAAGCGCGCCCGCCAGCCGGACGCCTTCCTCGTGGCCGCCGGCGATCGCGGCCAGAGGGTCGAAGAGCGTCTGGTTGAAGAGCCAGTACCGGCCGTACTTCCCCAGGCTCATCCACAGCCCCGGCCCCGCGGCCGCGTAGGGCACGATCAGGAGCAGGAAAAGGTCGATCGCGGCCACGACGTGCCACCAGCGGAAGCGGCGCAGCCAGGAGGCGGCCACGAGCGCGGGCAGGAACTTCGTCTGCGCCCCGAGGGCGGCCGCGAGCGCGGAGCCGAGGCCGTCGCCGCGGTCGAGGGCCGCGAGCGAGGCGGTGAGGAGCAGGGCGCCGGCCGCTTCGTTGTGGCCGCTGCCCGCGACCTCCACCAGCGCGAGGGGACTCCAGGCCAGGATCAGCAGCCTCTCCGGGGGCAGCCGCCGTCGCCGGAGCATCCGCGCCAGGAGCGCGACGAGCGCCAGCTCGCACGCGACCACGAAGGCCTTCATCGCCGTCACCGAGTCGTGCCGGCGCACCACGAGCGCGCACGCCATCTCCCACAGCGGCGGGTACACGGCCGTGTACTCCTTGTGGGTGACGCTGCGCCAGACGCCGTCGCGCATCGACTCCCAGCGCGGCGACTCGGGCCGGTCGTCCCAGGCGTAGGGGTTGCCGCCGTGGACCTGCACCCGGCCCTCCCACACGTAGCGGAAGACGTCGTCCGAGAGGAGCGGAAACGCGGGAACGAGGGCGAGGCGCCACGCCACCGCCAGCGCGAGCGCGGCGCGAAGCCCGCGCCCCGAGAGGCCGGGCGCCGCATGCAGCGCGACCAGGTACGCGCCGAAGGCCAGCCCGAAGAGCGCCAGGTGAGAGCCGACGCGGCGCGTCTGGTCTCCCTGCACCGCCCAGGCGATCACGCACGCGGTGATGACCAGCCCGGCGGCGGCGACGGCGGCGCGGCTCTTCGCGCCGCCCGCGCGCGGTCCGCGGCTCAGTGCCGCTTGAAGAACTGCACCGCCCGCTCGTGCTTCTTCGCCGCCGCGAGGCTCGAGAAGGTCCCGAGGTTCTTGCGCCGGCCCGTCCGCGGATCCTTCTTGCGCGAGTACAGGCGGTACTTCCGCGACGACAGCTTTCGGATCATCGATTTCAGCAGCCTGGCGCCCACCTGGTGTCGCGGCGCCAGGCTGAAGAGCCGCGTCCTCGGTCGGGCGTTTCATCAAGTTCCGCCCTCGCGGGAGTGAATCCCGCTTCGGGCGGAGCGCAGGCCCTTCCGGCGG
>WNGG01006460.1_pt1 | contig 13039 bp, 10 predicted proteins | sample 5400661 | NCBI WGS metagenome assembly WNGG01 (sample SAMN13153372, study PRJNA577476) | soil metagenome | isolation source: 100 cm soil or saprolite under Garry oak tree replicate 1 | place: USA:California | collected 2016-06-15
GCATGGCGTGGCATGTAGTCGATCACCTCTGGGAGATAGAAGATCGTCGAAGCTGATCGTGTGGGCGCCCAAGGGTCAGCGCCTCCTTGTGCGCTGTTGCCAGCCTGCCTCTCACACAAGCCCCCAAGAGTTGATGGAACCGCTTTCAGGGTCACAAGGGGAAGGTATTCACGAACTGTGGAAGCACTTCACCAAAAAGTTGGATGAGCCAATTATAACCCGGCGTTAATAACTGCAAACGATCCCTAAGTCAGAACCCTCGAAGCTGAGAATCAGACGCTCAAAGAAGAACGTAAGCGAGTCTGCGGGAACCTCGATCATTTTTTATATTTTTGTTCCGTAACTAGAACATGAATCTGGTAGTAGGCATCTCTTCGTTTCAATGTATAGTATGCAGCAGGCCAGTCTGCATGTCCCAAGACGAAGCTAGCTTGACGATTGGTGAGTTCTCCCGTCCTGCTGACTTCTCCGTGGTATTCCACCGCGAGAAGCTGCCATCCCCGCAGAAGCAAATCGTTCAGCGTAAATTCCTCCGCTTCACGGAGAACGGACTCCAGCAATGGCAATTGCAGCTGATGTTCATCCATTGCTTGTGGCCGATAATCCGGCCCCTTGCGGGGAATAAGGGCAGTGTTGACAAAATCCTCTACAGCATCCTCTAAATTTCCTATAGGAAAGGGAATTGGTGTGGTGTCATCTCTCTGCGGCCTGCCAGAGACATACCGTCTTGAGTAATGCCACCAGCCCCTGAACTCATCAAAGCGTGCTGGATCCAATCTCCACTCGAATGGAGGGCGCATCTTCCCATTCGAACAGACATACGATTCCTCCCCGACGATGTGATCGCCAAAATTGGCGAAGTAGGACGGCCGATGCTTTTTGAGATAGGCACGAACTTTCTGTTGCAATTGGTCCACCGTTTCTCCATAGAGGCGGACAGGATATTGATGATCTAAGTAGTCTGGATCATGGCTCAGGCTCACAATGAAATGCACTTCCCATTGTCTTAATGTCGTCTGCAAGGTGCAACCTCCGCTACAAAATAGCTTCTGCTGATCTCGTCTCGTTTGCTCATTGCTTGGGCACTCGCGCAGGGACAATATCCATATCCGCTCTTTCTCAGAGTGCATAGTTCAGAGGCTTGCTTTGCATAAGTATTTCCTCATGATATGCCCCTGATTCATCGGAACCCTGCTCAGCCTCCTGTCTCCATCGCTACGTTCCTCAAGGACAGTCAGGAGAATGATGCCATGAGTATAGCACATTTTTATGAGATTACAAAGCCATAAAAACAATGCGCATTCATAAAATATCTGCAACAAATAGGTCATACTCATGTGTACTATGCATGATTGTTCGACTATTCCTGGCTATATCACTATCAAGGAGGCGGCTAAGCTTCTGGACATTTCAGCCAATCGGGTGCATTCTAACTCATCAGATCTGAAGTTGTGAGCAATATCCGTTTCCGTCTAAATTTTCATTTGTGATGCTTGAAAGGTTTACTTAATAGATCGCCAAGGAATAAGCCCTTTGGAAAAGTGGTAAGATGCGCGATGCAACCCGTCACAATTTGTGACGGGTTGCATGAGACGTATTTGTTTGCATCTGTGGCCTTAGGGCGTCTCGTGTAAACGTCTGGGCCACGCTGTGGTATCTGGGCTTATCTCGTTCTAGCTACTCGATTTTGCAAAAGAGGCACTCTCTGTCGTTGAGGGAGTGCCTCTTTTCTGGATTACACAAGTCGAGTGAGACTTACATCGCTTGCACTGGTTGCGGTCGAAAAGGTGCTAAACCCCTCCTCGACAGCCATCATTGGCTATTTTCGGTCTGACTGTCGCACTTGAGTTTGTCTCGACCTAGACGCGTAATGTTGCAAAAGATAGGAATGGGCCTTCTTGCCATCGACGTATCTAAACCACGATAAGCTAAAGAGTTATTGCTAGGCGAAAGACGCTTGGCGGTTGCAGTTTGAGTAGGGCTTTGCTCTCATTTAGGAGCAGTCGACCCAAATACTTGAGATCCTCTAATAGGCAAAGGCCAATTGAAAGCATCTCCACAGTTTCAGCCCCTTCGCCAGGTACAAACCATCGCTCGCAATAATTACTATTAGAGCATTAGTGTAGTGAGATGATAATTATCCGTTGCTCAACGACTGAGTTCTGAGCCTACGTGCACTTTAGTATTCCTTGGCCATGCAAGCCTGTAAGCAAGAGATTGAGAGTACTTCTTGTTCAGAAGGGCATCGTTGCAACAAATGCACAAAAATATCTAACAAATGTTAATAAGTGTTGCACCATAAATGAAATTAAACTATCCAAAAAGTACTAATATAATTGATTAATGTCTTTAGATGCGTATACTTATGAAAAAGGTCTTATGCCTACGTAATATAACCTACTATCAGTAAAGGGAGCCATAGATATCGCAATGATGTCTGGACCTTACCGCTTGGTAGAAATCAGTGAGGAGCAAACTCTGCGCGAATGCCACGAGGCTGGGAAGCTCCCGGCCCGGGAGCTTCCGTCTCATGTAATTCTGCATAATGAGGCGTTTCGTATTGTTGACTCTACCCATGAGGGAAAAGCGGAAGTTATTCTCTGTAGAGGAGTGAAAGTCAATGATAAATTCTATTGCTCGGCTGCATTCAGGTCTCTTGAAGTCAAGAAGGCAGAAGTGTTGATAGCAGTTACCAGTAAATACTGAAGAAGAAGGAGTAGATCGTTATGCTCAAAGGCTATGAGCTCACGCAGCTTTTCCTAAGTTGCAAATTTTCCGCAAAGGCCCAGGCTGAAATCAACCGGGTCCGTTCTTCAGAACCATCTCGTCGGGTGAGAAGTGCTGGTGGGAATATGAGCGGGGGTTATTCCAGTCATAAAATGGGCTTTTCCATTCAGTTTGAAAGCCATGAGAATGAATTGCCATTTATCTATCAAATCGAGCATGAAGACGAGGTACTGGAATATTATGATCAACCTCCCTGCTTTACACTGAGCTATATGATTCGAGATAAGAACGATAAAAAAAAGCATGTGGGATTCAATTATACACCCGATTTTTTTGTGATCAAAAAAGACTCGGTAGGCTGGGTTGAATGCAAGACGGAAGAGGAGCTACAACGCCTGGCAAAAGATCATCCAGAACGATATGTGCCGGGAGAAGATGGTCAGTGGCATTGCCCGCCAGGCGAGGAGTACGCCAGCAAGTTTGGTTTCTTTTTTCAGGTGGTCTCGTCAGCGCCAATCAACCAAGTCTATAAGCGTAACATCGTCTTTCTGGATCAGTATTTCCGCGATGAAAACTGCTCGGCCAACCAAGAAGCAGCAAAACAGGTGCTGCGCATCGTTGAAGAGGAGCCAGGCATAACCCTTCATGAGCTAAGGCAGCTTGCGGACAAAGCGAGCAGTGATGATATCAATATCCTTATTGCAAGGGAGTTGCTCTACTTCAATTTATACACCGCCCCGCTGGCAGAACCCAAGCACGCGAGGCTCTACCCAGATAAAGATACGGCTGACGCTTTCTCTATCATGTTCGAGGCCCCTTTCTGTCCTCCAGCAATAAATGCCAGCAGAATAAAAGTCGCTCCCGAAACCGTCGTCCTCTGGGATAACAAACCCTGGAGGATCGTCAATTTGGGCGAGAGTAAGGTAACCCTCATGTCCGAAGATGAGCGGCAAGCGATCGCTGAACTTCTGTATGAAAGATTTTACGGACTGATCAATCATGGAGCTTTGACTAGTTTAAAGAATGACTTTCAGGTTGTGATAGATGTAGGAAAGGCCAGAGAGCTTCTTGCGGGTGCGGGCCGTGAAGACCGCAAGGTAGCTAACTACAGGCACGGGATCGTCATGTCCGTTTTACATAAGGAGGCGTCTGCCCGAGATTTTGCAGAGTCTGAGCGTACTGTGTGGAATTGGGTGAGCTTATACCGGAGGGCTCAGAAACTACACGGCATCGGCTACGTAGGGCTACTCCCGAAGACGAAAGATCGCGGGAATCGAGGTAGGAAAGTTGGGGAGGACACCTCAAAGCTTATTGAGGAGTTTATTGAGAAAGATTATCAAAACTTGAAGCAAATGAATAAGGCAACCGTCTACGGCAAGTTCGAGGAGAAATGCGAAGAGAACCATATCCCTACGGTCTCGTACAAAGTTTTTATCCATGAGATCAAAAAGCGTTCTGGTTACAGGCAGACGAAAAAGCGCCAGGGCCGTAAAGCCGCCTATAACGAGAAACCGTGGTTTTGGGAACTTGAGTACAGGACACCGCGGCACGGAGACCGTCCTTGGGAAATCGGCCATATCGATCACACGCAGCTCGAAATAGAATTGATCCACTCTGAGACGAAGAAGAATATGGGCCGCCCGTGGGTCACATTTCTCACCGACGCGTATTCACGCCGAATCCTGGCAATCTATCTGACATTTGATAAACCAAGCTACCGCTCGTGCATGATGGTCCTGCGTGAGTGTGTACGGAGGCATAATCGATTACCACAGATCATGATTTATGATGGTGGCGCCGAATTTCGCAGCACCTATTTTGAGTCATTGCTTGCCACATATGAATGCACGCGAAAGATGCGTCCCGGAAGTGCGCCGAGATTTGGCTCGGTCTGCGAGCGTTTATTTGGCACGGTGAACACTCAGTTTATTCACAATCTTGTCGGTAACACACAAATTATGAAGTGTGTCCGACAGGTGACAAAGGATGTGAACCCGAAGGGACTCGCCATCTGGACCCTTGAGGGCTTCTATCAGCTTCTATGCCTGTGGTGTTACGAGTTCTATGACAACCGAGAGCATCCCGCTCTGGGTCAGAGTCCGGCGGAGGCTTTTGCGGCCGGGCTTACAATACATGGAGCGAGGGAACACACCCGCATCGAGTACGACGATAATTTCAAAAAAGACACGTTCCCGACGACAGATAAAGGATGGGCAACGGTCCAGAAACGTGTCGGCGTGGTACAAATCAACAACATTTCTTACTGGACAAAGGCTTTTGACCACTCCGAAGTCAGAGGCACCGAGGTGGAGGTTCGCTACGACCCCTTCGACGCGAGCACAGCCTACGCTTATGTGAATAAGAAGTGGGAACCTTGCATTTCCGAGTACAGCCATGACTTTAAAGGGCGCTCTGAGCGAGAAATACAGCTTGCCACCGCAGAACTGCGCAAGCGCAATCAACGACATGGGCAACAGTCCAATGTGACCCAAAAGCAGCTAGCGCTCTTTTTAAGATCCCCTGAGGCCGCGGAAATACTGATGATACAGAGGTTGCGCGATTCAGAAGCGAGGTGCGTGCGGGATTCGGTTAACGGCGACCAAAATCACAAGGGGGCTGACAATCAGTTTAGCTCACCAGTTCAAGGTTTACATGGCGAGCGTCCTGCGTCTGTGCTAGAAACGAATGTAGAAACCCAGAAGAGGACGCGGACCTTAAAGGTCTACGAGGAGTACTAATGGATCGAGAGAAAAAGACCTTTCCACACGAACTGCTCTTACAATCGAAAAAGGAGCACTTTGAATACTTCAAAAATAAAGTCTTTGGTCATGATCGGCTCTTGCAGATGGACGATCAACTGATGCATGCGCTCCTCTATCCTACAGGCAAATCTATCATCCTTGTGTTTGGTCCCACGGGTGTGGGAAAGACGACATTGCGTACACGCATCGAACGGAAGTTGCTCGAACTAGAAATGGAGGCCATGCAAAGGGATCCGGGCTATTTGCCAGTGGTAAGCATGGAGGCAATCGCTACATCCAGGAGCTATGATTGGAAAGAGCATATCATTCGTACGCTCATAGCTGCAAAGGAGCCCCTGATTGAGCATAAGGTCAATCCTGACGCTCGTAAAGTGTCTCAGGGGAAAGAACTGACCAGAAGTCCAGATCGCACCGAGTTAGTTCTCCGCAGGTCTCTCGAATCATGTGTACATGAGCGCCGCACGAAGTACATCATTGTCGACGAGGCACAACACTTGAACAGGGTGGGAAGTGAGCGAAATCATCGCGATCAAATGGAAACGATCAAATCGCTTGCCGAGACCACGGGTACAGTACATGTGCTAATCGGGACCTACGATTTGCTCGAGCTAACGCACCTGAGCGCACAACTCTGTCGACGGAGCATCAATATCCATTTCTCACGTTATAACAATCACGTGCAAGATGACCAAAACGCATTTGCCAGTATGCTGGAGGCGTTCCAACGACATTTACCACTTGGCCAAACCCCTGATTTACTGAGCTTCGAGGACTACCTCTATGAAAAGACCTTTGGCTGTATCGGCGTGCTGAAAACCATGTTGAACAGTGCCTTATCTAAGGCGCTGAGTAGTAAAGATGAAACGATGACCAAGGAAATACTAGAGAAGAGCGCTCCGCCACTGCGCGATTTGGTGCAAATGTCCCAAGAGATTGCCGAAGGAGAAGGTGTCCTCAGGGAAACTGATGAGCAGTTGATCAAGGTACGGAGCTTTTTAGCGGAAATGCCGCCAGAAGGGCAAAAGGAAAAGAAAGAGAAGCAGGTCGCTGGTATCCAAGATCTGTCCGAAGGTGAAGCCAGGCCAGAGCAGGCTGACGGTCAGCCACCTGAAGAACCTGATATTAAGCCAAGGAAGCCCCGGCCGGGTGAACGGTCGCCAAAAAGAGATAAAAGTGGAAGGCGCAAGGAAGTTGAATGATATCGTAAACATTTATGAAACTATGGATGTAGCGCCACTTACTATTCCTCCCCGCAGCCGCTTATTTCACCTGGAACCGATCGGCGTTGGCACCCCATTTGTGGAGAGCTTGACGAGCTACATAACCCGTCTAGCACATGCTCATTGCGTAGAGCCCAGGATGTTAGTAGTTCATGAGATACTACCCAACTTAAGAAAACTTGGATGGCTGGGATCAAAACATCAAAGGCCCCTGACGATTAATGGAATAGGTTCCCTGGCCAGCCAATGGGTACAAGCCGTGGAGGAGTTGACGCTGTGTCGCAACTTGCAATTCTCAACCATGCTAACCTGGTCCAACGTCATAGATTACCATGGAATAGTCCATAATACACGTGCTTGGTGTCAGTCTTGTTATGAAGAAGCGTTGCAAACTGGGCAAATCATTTACGATCCCCTCATCTGGTCTTTACGAGTAGTGACGCGGTGTCCTCGTCATCATCAAAGACTGTGCTACCACTGTCCTAATCTGAACTGTCAAAGCGTTCTCCCGTATTTTACGAGTGGATCTAGACCGGGCTACTGTCCTTACTGCGAAAGCTGCCTCGGCCTTGTGCCACGAGGAGTAGATTTGGGAGCCGAGCCAAGCAGCGAGGATGAGTTAAAAAGACTTCTATGGCAGGAGCACGCAATGAGCGAATTAATCGCTGCTGCACCAGATCTGACATCTCCACCGGAGAGGGAAGCAGTTGGGTTCGGAATTACGTCGTACCTGGCTCAGGCGATGACAGGAAGTCTCGCATCACTGGCGGGCAAACTTGGGGTGCATCACACCAAGCTAGTTGGTTGGCAAAGCGGGCAGCACCTACCACAGCTTAATATGCTGGTGCAGTTGTGCTATCGTATGGGTGTATCGCCGCTCAGCTTTCTCGTAAAGCGGGCCAGAGAATCCAGTGCTTTTCCACTCCAGGAGCGAACAGATTCTCCTCTGAAGCTCGGGGAAAGGGGATACAAAGCAGTGGATATTCAAATTGTACGCCAGCAATTAGAAGCGATTCTGGCGGACGAGGAAAGCTGCCCGTTATCCCTGAAAAAAATTGCTGGTCGAATTAAGTGCTCTGTGCCAATTCTTCAATATTATTTCCCGCAACTATGCAAGGCAATTGCTGAACGATATCAGAAACTACTGGACGTTGATAGGCAGAGACATGCCTTGGAGACAGCTTTGGCGAGTGATGAGAACTCTCTGCCCTCCGTGAAAGAAATTGCACGGTGCCTGGGGTGTTCTGCTAAAACTTTGAGGTATCGCTTTCCTCAGGAGTGCCGCGTAATTGCGGAAAGGCGTAGGAAGACAATAGACATCGATAGCCTTCGCCAGGCGTTGGAAGGAGTATTGGAAAGCAAGGAGGTACCGTTCCCTACGGAGAAGGAGATTGCTCGACGTCTTGGATGTGGGCATTCAACTCTCAGGAAGCACTTCCCTACCCTGTGCCGGGAGGTCGCGAAGCAGCGCCGGGAATTGGCCAAACCAAAGGAACTGCAAGGGGTAAGGGTTGAAAGGCGTCGAAGAAAGTTGAATATCGATAGCTTGCGACAGACCTTAGAAGAAATATTGCAAGGCCCTGAAACCCCCCCGCCAACCGTGATCGAGGTCGCCCGCCGCCTCGGGTGTTCCGATACAAGGCTTCGAGAGTGCTTTCCGGACCTCTGCCATGAAATTGCGAAACGCGGTCGGAAAAGACATGACTTCGGTAGCCTGCAAAGGTCATTGGAAGCGGTCTTACTGAGTGATGAACGGCCTCCTTCTCTCAAAGAGCTGGCTCGGCGCCTCGACTGTTCTGCCACGACCCTCAGTGAGCATTTCCCCGAGTTATGCGCTCAGATCACGGAGCGGCATCGTGGATGGGGCGATGCTGACGATCAACGGCGGGTATTAGAAGCCGCGCTGATGAGTGAGGCAACTTCATCGCTATCCGTAAACGAGATAGCCAGGCTCCTTGGATGTTCTAGCTCGACACTTTTCAAGCGCTTTCCTGGGTTGTGCGAAGCAATCACGAAGCGACGCTGGGAATTATCCGATGCTGAGTACCTGCGGCAGGCATTAGAAGCAGCCTTGGTGAACGACGAGCATCCACCATCTCTTACAGCAATCGCCAAACAGCTTGGATGTCATACCCAGAGCCTTAAGTATTATTTCCCCGAACTGTGTGCAGCAATCGTTAGGAGGAGGAGAGAACCATCGGCGGCAGATAGCCTACGCTATCTACAACAAGCGCTGGAAGAGGTAGTAGGAAGCGATGAGGATCCAGTATCCGTGCAAGTGGTTGCAAGACGTCTTGGTCGCTCCGCTCAGTTTCTCCTGTATCATTTCCCAGAGCAGTGTCGTACGATCTCAGTACGGTACTTAGCTCACCGAAAAAGCAGGAGCCAGGCAAGAATAAGCAGCATTTGTGACGAAGTGAAGCAAGCAACGTTCCTCATCCATTCTAGGGGAGAGTACCCTAGCCAGAGATTATTGACACCTCTTCTCAGATATCCTACTGTACTTCGGCAGCTGGAATTTAAGAGGGCATGGCGCGAGGCGTTACGAGAGTTAGGCTATGACTTAAGATAGGTGTTCTCTGAGAAATGCAGTCATGACGACAGATAAAGTTCTCTCATACGATTTAGGAGAGGTAGGTCTATTTACTGGTCCTCCTCGCAGTCACTTGTACCATCTGGTACCCATTGGTATAGGAACACCCTTTGTTGAAAGCCTCACCAGTTACATTTCGCGCTTGGCTGAGGCGCATTGTGTGTCATTGAGAAATTTGGTTACTCACCAACTCTTACCGCTTTATGGAAGATCATACCTACCAAGCACAACGGACGATCATAATACCTCTGCCTTTTGGAAGGACTCTCCGGCATTAAACGGAACAAGTCCTTCTGCCCGTGACTTCATACGAGTTCTAGAGCAGTTGACCTTACACGATAACCTGCACTTTTTGACCATGTTGCCTTGGGCAGAGGTACTTTCATGCAGATATCTCGTACGACGGACCAAAGCCTGGTGTCCTTTCTGTTATCAAGAGTGGCTGGAAGACGGAATGCCCATATATGATCCGTTACTCTGGGCTCTTGAGGTAGCTTCGGTCTGCTTACGTCATACCAGCTGGCTCCAGAAGTACTGTCCTCATTGTAAAAGGCGTTCCACTATGTTAGCCGCCCAGGGAAGACCTGGATACTGCTCACACTGTGGTGCCTGGCTTGGTATCACGTCGGTGCTAGCGAACCGTCGTAGTGATGCTATGGAGGAAGATAAATTGAATTGGCAGCGCTATGTTATACTCACCGCAGGGGAACTGCTTGCGGCCTCACCTGCTCTGCTCTACCCTCCTGGGAGAGAGGGATTTGCACAAGCAATCGCAGAATACCTCGAATACTCTGCCGATGGCAAAGTCTCGGTTCTGGCCCGCAAACTTCACCTGTCTCGGAGAACAATTCGCGATTGGAAGCAAGGATTACAAATACCACAACTCGAATCACTTCTTCTATGCTGCTACCTTCTCGATGCATCACCTCTTGATCTCTTCGCTTCCAATGCTTCAATGAGCAGAGATGTTTCTCTGAAGGTCCCGGCTGAGCAATTTGAAGTAAAGGGAAAAGAAAAAAAGCGTTACCGGGTCTTGCATGTAGAGGAGATTAGGAAGGAGTTGGAGGCGGAACTGCTGATGCAGGGAGATCCGCCCTCGCCGATGAGTGCTGTTGCTAGAAGGCTGGAGTACGATCACTCTTTCCTGCGCAGGCATTTCCCCGAACTCTGCCGAGCGATATCGGATCGATACCGGGCTCACAGAAAGAAAAAGCGAGGGGAAAGGAAGCAAACCATCCTGGATGAGGTACGAGAGACGACTTTCAGTGTTCATGCCCAAGAATTGTACCCCAGTCAGGAGCGAGTAAGGCTTCGCCTGGCGAAGCCTAGTTCTATCAAAGAGCCAGGAGCACTAGCTGCATGGCATGAGGCATTGAGAGAATTAGGGTTTGAGAGTGGGGGGCCTTAAGGTTTTTTTACTGCCAATTCTTGGAAGCATAACTTTTCAGAAAAAAATTGGAAGCATAACCCTGCAGTTACTGCAAATTTATCCTCCCAATAACACATCATGTCACTATTCCCATATCTTTGCAGTCTGCTGGACACATAAAATTGCAGTATAGAGTTGTTCGCACGCTCGAAATTGAAGAGCTAAAGGAAGAGCTTTTTGGCGATTTGGACTTATAACATTGCATAAAGTTGAAAATGGAGGTATAAGCTTGCAGAAAGTTAGACGTAAAAACGTTGTTCCCCTTTCCAGTGCAAGCCAGACGGTTATTTCCCGAACATGGAAGCGCACTGGAGCAGATTGGTTGGCATTGTGCGCCCAGCCTGTGACAGAATGGGATAGAGAAGAGACGTTCTCAAGAGACAGAAAAAGGAGAGGGTGTACATGCGAATTGGGCTTATTTCTGATATCCATGGCAATCTCATCGCGTTAGAAAGCGTCTTGAGCGAGTTAAAGCGGGAGCAGGTTGACCGCATTATCTGCCTGGGAGATGTGGCAGCATTAGGGCCACAGCCCCACGAAGTGATTGAGCGCCTGCGCGAGCTTAATTGTCCGGTTGTCATGGGCAATACAGACGACTGGTATCTTCAACCCTTACCCGAGGGAGATGATGAGTTGCGCGAGCTTGCTGGGTGGGGTCTCCAACAGTTTACTGACGCTGATCTGGATTACCTGCGCTCGTTTCAGCCGGTTATCGAGATGACACTTGACACAGACAAGACGTTATTATGCTCTCATGGATCTCCGCGATCATATAACGATGTGATTGCCCCTACAACACCTGCAGCGGAAGTCCAGAGCATGTATGCGGGTTACCGTGCATTCATCATGGTTGGTGGACATACTCACGTGCAGATGCTGCGTCGCTATGAGCAAGCGTTTCTCATCAACCCGGGCAGTGTTGGGCTACCAGGAGTAGGTCCTGATAGTGAGGATCTCCCGCCCAACCAGCATGTTCACTGGGCAGAGTATGCGATCATTACCCTGCATAATGGACAGGTAAGCGTTGATCTGCGCCGCACCCCTCTTGATATCCCAGCTGTCCTACAAGCTGGATATGCCAGTGGTATGCCCAATATTGACTCGTGGGTTCGGACCTGGCACAATCCTGATAAAGCGGTATAATCAAGTGGAGGAGCCGTTTGAAAACACGGCTGACAAGTGCCAGGGCCATTATTTATCAATGTGATGAGTCGAGCACTTGAAGTCCCGGCCCATAGCAACTGTGATCAGCAGAGCACCGGCCAGCAGCGCCACCCCAACCACCATCCACCCGGCGCGAAAGACGCCGGCGTGTTGGCTCACCACCCCAAAGATCAGGGCGAAGAGCACAAAGGCCATCGAGGAGAGGGCACCCACCCCCGAGGCCGCTCCCGCTCTTACCTGTGAGGAGAGGGAGTCGTGCAGCAAGCGGGTAAAGACCATACTGACACTCACTCCTCCTGCGACCAGCACCCCTTGGGCCAGGATGACGACCACGACGTTTCTCACGACGACCAGCGCCAGGCTCGACCCCACCAGCAGCCCGGCAATCCCCACGATGCTGGCTGGTTTCGCAAGCGTCAGACGGGCCGATAGCCAGGAGCCCACTCCTCCCGCCGAGAGCACGGCCGCGTTGGCCAGTCCGTAGAGCCCGACCGGGGCGGCCAGGGCCAGCTGCCACAGTGGGCCAAACTCGAAGATCACCGAGAGGAGGAGCGAGGTGGCCAGTAAGACGGTGACGATGCGCAGGGTTTTCCCTCGCTGGAAGAGGGTCTGCGAGATGGCCCGCACATGGCTGGAGAGAGAGGTGCGTCCCTTGGAGTGATGCAGGTGAGGCTCCTGGAAGGTGAGCAGGGCGCCCAGGGACATGGCTACCAGCGGGATCGTGGCGAAGTACGTCAGCCGAGGCGAAACCAGCGTGGCCACCAGCCCGCCTGCGAGGGCGCCGATGAGTAAGGCCAGGCTACTCAGCAGCTTCAGCTGACCCAGGCGCTGCTCAAACTCGCGACTCTGCCCGGTTTCCTCAAGCAAGGTGTCGTAGAGGATGGATTCGTAGGTGCCCGACACCAGGGCGACCTCGACCCCGAAGAAGAGGGTGCTGACCAGGTAGGTGGGCACATCGTCGCTGAGTCCCCCCAGCAAGGCGTTGAGCATGGCAGCGACGGAGGCCAGCATGAGGACGCCCTTGCGGCTCCAGCGATCGGCCAGGATGCCCGAGAAGAGATCGAGCAGCGGGATGAGGCTGCTGTAGCAGGCGGCCATCAGCCCGAGGTGGCCTGGTCAAACCCAAGACTCCTGAGAAACACCT
>WNGG01006462.1_pt1 | contig 13037 bp, 12 predicted proteins | sample 5400661 | NCBI WGS metagenome assembly WNGG01 (sample SAMN13153372, study PRJNA577476) | soil metagenome | isolation source: 100 cm soil or saprolite under Garry oak tree replicate 1 | place: USA:California | collected 2016-06-15
CAGCTCCCCGGCGAGTGCGGATAGTGTATCAACTCTTCGAGCAACCTGGAAAACCGGCGCCGGGGGATCTCGCGCGCGCCCAGCGTCTCCAGGTGCCGCGTGCGCATCTGGCAGTCGATCAGCCCGAAGCCGGCCGACTTGAGGTATGCAACCAGCGCGGCGAGCGCGATCTTCGAGGCATCGCGGGCGCGGGAGAACATCGACTCGCCGAAGAACACCCGGCCGATCGCCACGCCGTAGAGACCTCCGGCGAGATCCCCGTCGATCCAGGTTTCGACCGAATGCGCGTATCCGAGCCGGTGCAGGCTCCGGTAGGCCGCTATCATCGCGCCGCTGATCCAGGTGCCGGGCTCGCCCTTGCGGGGCGCGGCGCAGCCGGCAAGGACTTCGTCGAAGGCTGAATCGAAGCGCGCCTCATAGGAACGATTGCGAAGGGTTTTCCCGAGAGAGCGCGAAATCTTGAGTTCCGCTGGAAACAGGATCATGCGCGGATCCGGGCTCCACCACAGGATCGGATCGCCTTCCGAGAACCAGGGAAAGATGCCGTGGCGATAGGCTTCGAGCAGGCGCCCGGTGGAGAGGTCCGCGCCTGCCGCAAGCAACCCGTTCGGATCCTTGAGCGCCGACTGGATCGGCGGGAAGGGTGCGTCGCGCTCCAGCCAGGGAATCATCCCGCTTTCAGCACTTCACCTGCTGCCTGCAGTATCGCGCCAGCTCGCTCACTATGCAGCGGCTCTCGACGACCGTACGGGCATGCCCACCGTGATCGAGGGCGAGGCGGAATTCGTACTTGCTGAAAAACTCGTTGAAGAGCTCCCCACCCAGGGTTCCGACGGCGTACAGGCCGTCGTTTTTCTGGTCGTACTCCAGAAGAATCGCCGCGAGCGGTTGAGGCGCAGGACCTGCCAATACCTTCGCGCCCTCCGCGGGATCGTACTGGCTGTGCTCGGAGCAGCAATGAATCACGTGAGCGAACTTGCTTCCGGGCGACATCTCGTTGCGGTAGCTGATGAAGCTGATCTCGCGGGTGGGGTAGGTGAGCCGATGGGCGCAGATCGCCGAATAGGCGACGATGCTGTGATCCGCGCCGACCCCGCCCGGCCACTGGTAGGTTTGCTCGTCCGCGGTTTTCAGCTGCGCCGATACCTTGGTCGGCTTGCCGAGGTTCAACAGAAAGCAGGGTGTTCCGGCAAACGGGTAGTGAAAGATGAAATTCCGGTTGGCGGGGAGCGCGTGCGCCTCGATCGGCCGGCCCGACGGGTCGATGAGCCGGGCGCGGGAATAGAACCGCGGGCTTGCGTCGGCGGGCGCCGCAGGCAGAGATGCGGCGAGCGCCGAGGCGGCGCAGGCGAACATGAAATCGCGTCTGTACATGGGCAAATCCGTCGCAACGCTAAGGGGTACGGGTCGAGGTGTCAACTGGTCGGGCCCTGGATTACAGTCACTTCGGCGGCAGGATTTCGCCGGCATGAAATCCGAACGCCCCCGCCTTGCGGTCTTCGTAGAAATAGCGCAGCGTCGTGGAGATGGTGCGAAACGCGATTTCCTTCCACGGAATAGCGCTCTCGCGGAACAGCCCGACTTCCAGGGTTTCCTCGCCCGGGCCGAAGTTGCGGTCGAGCAGCCGGGCGCGGTAGAAGACGTGGACCTGGTCCACGTGCGGCACGGAAAGAAGCGTGAACACCTCGCCCAGTTCGACGCGTGCCTTCGCCTCCTCCGTGGTTTCCCGAAGCGCCGCTTGCGCGGTGGTCTCGCCGAGCTCCATGAATCCTGCGGGGAGCGTCCACAGTCCGTGACGCGGCTCGATCGCGCGCTTGCAAAGGAGCACTTGGTCTTCCCACTCGGGGATCGTGCCGACCACTACGAGCGGATTGCGATAGTGGATGGTCCCGCAGTTGTCGCATACGTGGCGAGGGAGCGAATCGCCGGGCGGCACGCGCAGCGCCAGCTTGGCGCCGCACTTGGAGCAGAAATTGAGCGGAGGGAAAGGCACGCGGCCTATGATAGCGGACGCCGGATCAGCGCCGGAAGCTCGGCGAGGCTGCCGATGACATGATCGGGCGTCGCCCCCAGCTCGTCGACGGGCGCGCCGGTACGGTTGATCCAGAACGTGCGGAAACCGAAAGATTTCGCTCCGCAAGCATCCCAGCAGTTGCTCGAGACGAAGCCTATCCTCGCCTTCGGGACGCGCAGCCTGTCGACCGCCAGCCGGTATACGGCGGGCGAGGGCTTATAGATCTTCCGCTGATCGACGCTGAGCACGGTTGCGATCACGCCGCGCAGTCCGGCATTCTCGACCAGCGGCCGCAGCATTTGCGGCGACCCGTTCGACAGGATCGCGAGCCTGAGCTTCAGCGCCTTCAGTTCGGCGAGCGCTTTGCCGACTTCGGGGAAGGTCGCGAGGGTGCGGTAAGCGTCCATGAGTTTGCGCCGGCGCTCCTCGTCGATCTGCAGGCCGAGCGCGGCACCGGCGTAGCGCAAAGCGGCTTCGGTGACCCGGGAGAAGTCCTCGTAGCGCCGCATCAGACTGCGCTGCCAGGTGTACTCGAGCTGCCTGGCGCGCCACAGCTGGCTCAATGCCGCGCCTTTGCCCGGCCACAATTGCTCGCACAGCGCGATCACCGAATGCACGTCGAAGAGCGTGCCGTAGGCGTCGAACACGATCGCGCGCAGGGGCGACAGAGATTCCTCCAGGGAACGTGGCAGACGACCCGAGTATACTCGCGCCCGTGCAACCGCCCCACGCCGTCACGATGACAGCGGGCCTTCCTCCGTCGGAGATCACGCTTGTCTCGCGAGTCAGCCTGGCGCTGTTGGGGCTGATGGTTTCGCTTCCGTTCCTGAATTTCCACCACAGCCTTCCGCTTCCAACGTTCTACACCGAGTGGACGGCTTTTGCCCTCGGGACCGCGGCGCTGCTACCGCTCGCAGTCGCTCGGGGCACCGGGCTCCCGCTACTTTCGCTCGGATTGATCGGGCTGGCGCTCGTCCTGCTGATTCAAGTCGCGGTCGGCATGGTCGCCTACGCTGAGCGCAGCCTCCTCGGCGCGCTGTACGCGCTGTGGGCGGCTTTGCTCGTCTGGCTCGGGGCGCATCTGCGCGAGCGCTGCGGGCTCGAACGCGTCGGACTCGTCTTGCAGGTATCTGTCGCATTCGGCGGATCCCTCGTGGCGATCACCGGCTTCCTCCTGCACTACCAGATCGATTGGCTCGGCGTCCGGCTGGTTTCCGGAGACGGATCGGAAGGGATGATCGGATCCCTCGCGCAACGCAACCACTTCGCGAACTATCTGGGCTGCGCGCTTGCGTCGGTAGTTTTCCTTTTCGGACGCCGCTGGCTGAGTCTGCCGCTCGCGACGCTGCTCGCCCCTCCGCTCGTGCTGGGCCTGGTGCTGTCGATTTCGCGCAGCGCCTGGATCTACGTTTTGCTCATATCGATCTCGGCCTGCTGGACGTTCTGGCTCGGCGAGCGCGGACGGCTCAAGCCACTCGTCGTCTTCTCGCTGGGCATGTTGATTCTGTTCGCCGGCCTGAACGTCGTCGTCGTCCATTCCCCGTGGTTCGCAGGAGTGGGCGCGCAGACGCCGACCCTCGGCGAGCGCTGGATGCAGACGGTCGCGTCCGATTCAACCCAGCTCGGCGTGCAGATCCGGATCTATCTGCTCAAGGAAGCGTGGGCGATGTTCGCGGGACAGCCCTTGCTCGGGGTCGGGTTCGGCGAATTCGCATGGAACCTCCTTGAGCGCGGCGCGGGCTTCGATGGAAGTCATTCGGCGATGACAAGCCATGCACACAACGCCTTGCTGGATCTGCTCGCAGAGACCGGGCTGCTCGGCGCGCTCTGCGTGCTCGTGCCGCTCGGGCTGTGGTTAAGGTCCGTTTCGTGGTCCAAGCCGGACCTGGACACCGGCTGGATATTGACGCTCATCGCGATTCAGGCGGCGCACAGCATGGTGGAATATCCGCTCTGGCACGCCAATTTTCTCGGGCTCACGGCCCTCCTGCTGGGCGCCGCTCCCCAGCCGCTCGTCGCCTTGCGCTTCAGCCGCTTTCGGCAAGGCGCGCTCGGCCTGGTGCTCGCGGCGGGCGTTGCAGCGCTAGTCATGGTGTTTTCCGACTATCGAAACTTCGAGCGCTGGACCCGACAGGCGGAGGGCTCCCAGCGGAGACATGAACCGCTTTCCGAAGCGCAGCTGAAAGACTTCGCCGACCAGCGCGCGACCTCGCTATTCGCAGGCTACTACGATCTCCTCGCCTCCGAGCTCTTCGTCCTGGGCCGCGAGGATCTGGACGCGAAGCTCGGGCTGAACACCTATGCGCTGCGCTTCGCCCCGATTCCCGATGCGGTGTTCCGGCAGGCGGTTCTGCTGAGCCTGAAGGGCGAGCACGAAAGAGCGGGGAGGGTGCTTTCCCGCCTTGCGACGATGTATCCGAATACGCTGCACGATCATCTGCGGCGCCTCGAACAGATGGCGCGCGACGATCCTGCCCAGTTTGCCGCGTTTGCCGCCGAGGCAAGGCGCGCATTCGGAACGGTGGCCCGCTAAGCATGCGCGTTTCCCTGTCTCTCCGCTTCTGCCTCGCTTTGTGCGGGCTGCTGGTTTCGGCTCCTTTTCTGAACCCCTACCACAGCTATCCCCTGCTCACTTTCTATACGGAGTGGCTCGCCTTCGCGATCGGGCTCGCTGCCCTTGCGGCGATTGCAATGACTCCTTCGGGCGCCGTTGCCCCGATACCGGCGATTTGCGTCGGGCTTTTCCTCCTCACGGTTTTGCTCGTCCTGCAAGCAGCCCTCGGACAGGTGGCGTACCCATTGCGCAGCGCGACCGGAGCGCTCTACGCGATCTGGGCGGGCCTGCTCGCGGTGCTGGGTGCTTGGCTGCGCAGCGAGCTCGGAGAAGCTGCAGTTTCACGTGCGCTGCAGTGGTGGATCGCAGCGGCCGGCCTGCTCGCCGCCGCCAGCGGATTCGTTCAGTATTATCACCTTCCGCTGCCGGCCGCCGCTTACGTAGCCGTACAACCGATCAACGCGATGTTCGGCACGGTGAACCAACCCAACAATTTCGCGGACTATCTCGCCTGCGCGGTGATTTCCGTCGCCTTTCTCCACGCGCGGAATGCGCTGAGTCTCCTTCCTGCGCTCCTGACCGCGCTTCCCCTGGCGGCGGGCATGGCGCTGTCCGGCTCGCGCGCCTCCTGGGGTTACTTCGCCACCGCGCTCGCCATCGTTCCCCTCCTTCGCCTCGGCGGTCATCCGTCGGAGGCGAAACGAATCCTCCGGCTCGCGTGCTTTGCGTTGGCGGCGTTCCTGCTGGTTCAGATTCTGAATCTTTACACGGGGATCTTTGTCGGGCCCGAAGGCAGACCGAGTTCCTCCGGGGAGCGTCTGATGCGCTACCTGGAGGTCGGGGGCACGGGAGAGCGACCGATACGGCTCCAGCTCTTTCTGTACGCGTGGCTGATGTTCCTCTCGAACCCTCTTCTCGGCGTCGGGTTCGGCGAGTATGCATGGCGCGCATTTGAATTGTCGGCTGAGTTGGGGGGCGGTTCACCTCCGGGTCTGGACCGCCACAGCCATAACCTGTTCCTGCAGTTGCTCGCCGAGACCGGCATTGCGGGCCTGTTGTGTATCGCAATCCCTCTCGCCTCCTGGTTTTGGCGGATGCCGTGGCGCAGTCTGACCCCGGAGCGATGCTGGATGATCGGCGTCCTCGCCGTCATCGGATTGCACAGCATGGTCGAATTTCCGCTTTGGCATGCGAATTTTCTGGGGATGTTCGCGTTGCTCTTCGGCGCGGCGTCCTCGGGCGGCGCAAGCGTCGCGCCGACCCGCCTGCGCAGGGGGCTGCTCCTCGTTGTCGTTTTGGCCGGGGGCTTGACCGCGCGCGGAGTGTGGTCCGACTACCGTTCCTTCGAGCGCTGGTATCTGGCCGTCGAGACGAAGGTCGCCCGCGGCGAGACTCCCGTCAGCAGCGACTTGGGCGATCTCATGAAGTTGCGCGAGGGCTCGCTCTTCGGCCCGTATTTTGAGCGGATCGCGAGCGAGGCGATCGCGATCGATGATGAGGATCTGGGCGATAAACTCGCGCTCAATACGCAGGTGATGCGCGCCTATCCGATGCCCTCGGTGGTTCTGCGGCAAGTCGCGCTGCTCGCGCTATCCGGGCACGACGCCGATGCCGTTCGCACGCTGCGGGCGGCGACGACGGTGTATCCGCACTGGACACGGGAATGGCTGCCGACACTGGAGAAGTTGGCGGGCGACCGGCCCGCCCGATTTTCAGGATTGCTGGATTTGGCGCGCACCCAACTCGGCAGTGGCCAGCCCTGAGAAACGTTTGCGCAGTTGCCGGGAACGCGGTAACGTTGCCCGCGACAGCAACCTGAAGTCGCCCTCCAGCGGTGACGGGAGCGAAGGATCGTGGCCGAGGCAATCAGACATAAGCGTCCCGAGCGGATACGGCTCGGCGATCTGCTCCTGCAACAGAAGCTCATCTCGCAAGAGCAGCTCAAGGCGGCCCTGGATGATCAGGGCCGCTCGGGCCGAAAGCTGGGAAAGGTACTGATCGAAAGCGGGTACCTTTCGGAAGACCAGATCGGCGAGGCGCTCGCCCGCCAGCTCAGTGTTCCGTTCATCAACCTGAAATACTACAACTTCAATTCCGCAGTGACCCGCAAACTGCCGGAAGCCCAGGCACGGCGCTTCCGCGCGCTTTTGCTCGAAGAGCAGGACGACATGGTGCTGGTTGCGATGGTCGATCCCACCGACTTGTTCGCCTTCGATGAGATCTCGCGCCTTACCCGCAAGGAAGTCAACATCGCGGTGGTGTCCGAAACGATGCTGCTGCAGACCATCGATCGGATCTACCGGCGCACCGACCAGATCAGCTCGCTCGCCAGGGAGCTGGGCGAGGATCTGGGCGACGTCGTGGACTTCGGAACCCTCACCCTCGGAGCCGAGGATGCCCCGGTCGTCAAGCTCCTTCAGACGATGTTCGAGGACGCGGTCCAGGCACGAGCATCCGACATTCACATCGAACCGCACGAGAAGGGACTGCACATCCGCTTCCGAATCGACGGCCTTTTGCAGCCGCAAACCGAAACCGACGCCAAGATATCCTCGGCGGTGGCTCAGCGGCTCAAGCTGATGTCGGGGCTCGATATCTCCGAGCGGCGCTTGCCTCAGGACGGCCGCTTCAACGTCAAGGTCAGAGATCATCCGATAGACGTGCGCATTTCCTCCATGCCGACCCAGTACGGCGAGACGATCGTCATGCGCCTGCTTCATCGCGCCGGAGGCCTGCATCAGCTTGACGACCTCGGCATGTCGCCGGAAATGCTCGAACGTTTCGGCAAGGCGATTCATCGCTATACCGGGATGGTGCTCGTGACCGGGCCCACCGGCAGCGGCAAGACGACCACCTTGTACGCGGCGCTGAACGAACTGAACAAGCCGGACTGCAAGATCATCACGGTGGAGGATCCGGTCGAATACCGTCTCGACGGCGTAAACCAGGTCCAGGTCAACGAGAAGATCGAGTTGACCTTCAGCCGCGTGCTGCGTTCGGCTCTGCGGCAGGATCCGGACGTGATCCTGATCGGGGAAATGCGCGATGTCGAGACGGCGCAAATCGGCCTGCGCGCCGCGATCACGGGCCACATGGTGCTGTCGACGCTGCACACTCGCGATGCGGCCAGTGCTCCGTTGCGCCTGGTCGACATGGGTGTGCCGCGTTACATGGTCGCCTATTCACTCCAGGCTGTCGTGGCGCAGCGGCTGCTGCGCGTCAACTGCGAATCCTGCCGAAAGCCGCACCAGCCCGACCCGCAAGAAGTTCAGTGGCTGCGCACCGTCGGCTGCGACCCGGCCGCCGGCCGGATCATGGCGGGGAGCGGTTGCCAGCACTGCAACGGCAGCGGCTATGCGGGGCGAATCGGGATCTACGAGATGCTCGAAATGGACAACGAGCTCGCGACGCTTGCCAACTCGGACGACCCCGGCCGTTTCATCGCGGCAGCCGAGCAGCGGATGGCGGGCCACTTGCTGCGGGATCATGCTGCTCGGCTCGCGCTGACGGGCAAGACCACGGTCGCCGAAGCCATGCGCGTCACCGCGCAGCTCGAAGACTAGCGCCGCTCGCGTGCCGTTCTTCGCCTACACCGGCCGCAACGCAAGAGGAGAACTGGTGCGCGGCGTGCTCGAGAACTCGGATTCGGGCGCGGTCGCCGATCAGCTAATCACAAGCGGCGTATCCCCCATAGACATCAGTGCCACGTCCGGCCCGAAGGCGCTCTCAGGAGAGGGATGGCTGCGTTGGCTGAGCACTGAGAAGGTGACGATCGAGGACATGGTGCTCTTCAGCCGGCAGATGTACACGCTTCTCAAGGCCGGGGTTCCCATACTCAAATCCCTGGCCGCGCTGCAGGAATCCGCGACCCGAATCGGATTTGCGAACATGCTGCAGGACGTGCGCACGAGCCTGGACAGCGGCAGGGACCTCTCGACCGCGATGCGCAGACACCCCAAGGCGTTCGGGCCGTTCTACGTCAGCATGGTGCGCGTGGGCGAGCTGACCGGCGCGCTGGAGGAAGTCTTCCTCAGGCTCTTCAACCACCTCGAGTTCGAAAGGGAAATCAAGAGCCAGGTTGCCACAGCTCTGCGCTATCCGATTTTCGTCATCGTCGTGATGGGCGTGGCCGTCGTCATCGTCAATATTTTCGTCATTCCCGCTTTTGCCCGGATTTTTGCGGGTTTCAAGGCCGAGCTGCCGCTGATGACGCGGGTGCTGCTCGGCTTTTCGGACTTCATGGTGGATTACTGGCCGGCGCTGCTGGGTGTTGCCGCCGGCGCCTATGTGATGTTCCGCGTCTGGGCCGGCACCCCCGCGGGCCGCTACAACTGGGACCGGATGAAGCTTCGCATCCCGATCGCGGGCAAAATCGTCCTCAAGGCGACGCTGGCACGTTTTGCGCGCTCGCTGTCGATCGCTCTGAAGAGCGGCGTGCCCATTGTGCAGGCCCTGTCTGTGGTGGAGCAGGTCGTGGACAACGCGTACGTGGGGCAGCGAATCGAGCAAATCCGCGACGGGGTCGAGCGCGGGGAAAGCCTGCTGCGGACCGCGGTGACCACCGGAGTGTTTACTCCCGTGGTGCTGCAGATGATCTCGGTGGGCGAGGAAGCGGGCGAGCTCGATGATCTGCTGCGCGAAGTTGCCGAAATGTATCAGCGCGAAGTCGAGTACGAGCTGAAGACGCTCTCGTCGCAAATCGAGCCCATCCTGATCGTGCTCCTCGGCGTAATGGTGCTGGTACTCGCGCTCGGGGTATTTCTCCCCATGTGGAATCTGGGGCAAGCGGCGTTCGGGACCGGCAACCGTTAGTCCGTTGGTGCCGGTATTTGCGATGCGCTCCAAGCATGCCGGGCTCACCCTGGTCGAGCTGATCGTCGTCGTGTGCGTCATCGCGCTGTGCGCCGCGCTGCTGCTTGATCGGCTGCGTTTTTACCAGGAGGCCGCTGAAAAAGCGGCCATGGAATATACCGTTGGCGCGGTGAAAAGCGCGCTGCAGCTGCGGGTCGCGGCAATGCTCCTGCGGGGCGAAGGAAGAAATATCGGAGCGCTTGCCCGCGCCAATCCGATCGAGTGGCTGATGGAGCCGCCGCCGGGCTACCGCGGAGAGTTCCGCGCGCCGCAGCCCGATGTGCCGCGAGGAAGCTGGTATTTTGATGCGACGAGCAAGGAGCTGGTGTACCTTCCCAATCTCGACGGGCACCTTGAGCGCTTAGCAGACGGGAGCAAGCGGCTTCGATTTCGAGTACAGATCAGCTTCGAGCCGGCACGGCCGGATTCCGAGCGCAGAGTGTTCACCGGGATGCGGGTGGAGCCGGTAACTCCCTATACCTGGTTCTAAAGTTGTGTATAATGAATTGAGCATTAGATTGAGCCTGTAAGTTACTCAATTTGTGAGGGAAACCAAAATGAAGAAGCAAACGCCTGGCTTCACGCTGATCGAGCTGATCGTGGTCATCCTGATTCTCGGAATTCTGGCGGCCATCGCGGCGCCCAAATTCATCGACGTCACATCCCAGGCTCGCGCGGCGTCCTTGAACGGATTGCGCGCGGCGGTGAGTTCCGCTGCGACCCTGACGAATGCGCTGCAGCTCGCTTCGAACTTGGCTGCGGGCTCGTCGGTTACCGTGGAAGGCGTTGCCATCACGATGACGAACAGGTATCCCACGGCTGACGCGACAGGGATTTTAGCCACCATTCGAACCGATCCCAGTGTATTCACTTCCTCGGCCGCCGCTGGGGTGGTGACCTTTCAAGTCACGTCGGCAACCACGCTGGCGACCTGCCAGTTCACCTACACCGCCGCGGTGTCGCCCAACCCGCCGGCGATCCCTGCCGCGACGACGACAGGTTGCTAGTCGGCTCGGCGGCTAGCTAGGTACTGAGAGAAAACAAGGGCGGGGGCCGCAAGGCTCCCGCCCTTTTTCTTGGGTCGCTGAGGCAGTACCGGTTGGTTTCGATACCGCGACCTCGGGAAATCGTCCGTATGGATTGCCCGTGGCCTTGCGCAAGACTTGGCCGAAAGCACGTTGTGGATTCCTCGAGCCCTTCGATCGGCTCAGGAAGAGCGAAGGGTAGGCTGGGATGGAAAAATCATTGACAACAATATCTTATTGCGATAACTTGAAGTTAAGCATGATTCCGGGAGAGGGTATTGCTCGGTTGGTTCTCCAAATCGACGCAGAGTTCAGGACTTCTGGCCGTCGCAATCGAGCCGGAAGCGATCAAATTTGCCCATGTGCGAGCCGTCAACCGAGAGCGGCCGCTCGCGACGCGTTGGTGGAGTGTTGCATGCCCCCCGTCTGAGCAGCTGGATTCGCTGCAGAGGGAGACGAAGGAGCACGGACTCGCCCGCTTTACCTGTACGACCCTCCTCGAACCCGCGGACTACCAGATACTCTTGGTGGAGCCGCCCAAGGTTCCGCCAGACGAGCTCAAGGCGGCGATTCGGTGGCGGATCAAGGATCTGCTCGAATATCACATCGACGACGCAACGGTCGATGTATTCGAGGTGCGCGCCGAGGGGGACCCCAAAGGATCGGCCAAAGCCATGTACGCCGTCGCCACTCCCAACGAGGTCGTGCAAAAACGCATCGCCCTGTTTCAGGATGCCAGCGTTCCCCTCAAAGTCATCGACATCCCCGAAATGGCGCAGCGAAATGTCGCGGCATTGTTCGAGTCTCCGGACAAGGCGACCGCGATGCTCGCGTTTTCTCTTTGGGGGGGAATGTTGACGATCTCGTTTCGTGGCGAGCTGCTCCTCACGCGGCGCCTCGAGGTCACGTCGGTGCAGCTAGGACAAAGGGAGCACGGCGACCATTATCGCGAGCGGGTTGCGACGGAGATCACCCGGTCGCTCGACATTTTTGACCGCCAGCGTCTGAGCGTGGGGGTGGGAGAGTTGTTGCTCGCCCCGCTGCCGCAGGATCCCGAGCTCGAGCAATTTCTCCGCAGCAGGCTTTACGTGCCTGTCGTACCTGCCGAATTGCCGCAGGTCATGGATTTTGCCGACGCCAGCGAGCCGACTCCCGAGGAGCAGTGGGAATATTTTTACCTGTTCGGCGCGGCGCTGCGGGTCGAGGAGAAGGCGCTGTGAGCCAGCAGATCAATCTTTTCAATCCGCTGTTCCTCGAGAAGAAGAAGTATTTTTCCGCGGTGACCATGACCCAGGCGCTGGGACTGATCGTGCTGGGGATGGCGGTCTTCTACGCCTTCGCCTTCTGGCAGGACAGAAACCTAGCGCGCCAGATCGGCGAATCGGGTCGCGCCTACGAACAGCAAAAGCAGCAGTTCGGAAAAATCACCGCCGAGCTCAGCCCGGAGAAACGCGAAGCGCAGCTCGATCAGGACTTGAAGAGCGTTGAAGCGACCATCGCTTTGCGCCGGGCCCTGTTGCGCGAGGTTGGAACAGGCGGTTCGCCCGGACCTGCCGGGTACTCGGAATACCTCCGCGCCTTCGCGCGACAGACTGTGCAGGGACTCTGGCTCACGAGCATACAGATTGCTGAAGGGGGCGGACAGCTGACCATGAGCGGCCGGGCGCTGCAGGCGGATCTCGTCCCCGTCCTCATCGGCCGACTCAAGCAGGAATCCGTGCTTCGGGGGCGCCCGCTCGAGGGCTTGGCTATTACCCGTAGCACCGCGGGAAAGGACCCGGCTCGCGCGATCGTGGAATTCACCGTGAGCTCGCAGGGATTTGCCGAGCCTGGGAATGCCCTCGCTCCAGCGGAGAAAGCGAAGCGCTAGCCATGCGCCTCCCGGTGTCGTTGCAGCGCTACGCAGATCGTCTCGACGCGATGAGCCTGCGCGAGCGCGTGCTCATATTTCTCGCGGTCGCCGTCGTCATCGTGGCGATCGCCGACAGCGTGCTCTTCGACCCCATTTTGCGGAGACAGAAGGTCAACTCGCAGAGAATTCAGCAGCAGGAGGATGAAATTCGCACCATGCAGGCGCAGGTGCAGGCGTACGCTCAGCCTCGAACGGGTGACAACGCGAACGCGAAGCGGCAGCGGCTGGAAAAGCGCAAGCTCGAACTCGCGGCGCTCGACCGGGAACTCGGCGCAAGACAAAGCGAGCTGGTTCCGCCCGAACACATGGCGAAAATGCTCTCTGAAATCGTGAAGCGCAATCCCGACATCGAGCTCGTCAGCCTGCGCTCACTGCCTGCGAGCGGACTGACCGAGTCGCTCACGGCGATACTCAGCTCGGGCGGCCTCGCGTTGTATCGGCACGGAATCGAGATCGCGGTGTCGGGAAGTTATCTGAAAATGCTCACCTATGTCGGCCAGCTCGAGCGCCTCCCTGCAAAGATCATGTGGGGCAACATGGAGCTTCGGGCCGATGCCTACCCCGTGGTCACTCTGAAGATCACCCTTTATACGCTGAGTCCGGAAAAAACATGGCTGCTTATCTGACGGTGAGTCTCGCGCTCGTCATCTCGCTGGTCGCGCCGCGCGGCCTTGCGCAGGG
>WNGG01011817.1_pt1 | contig 13036 bp, 5 predicted proteins | sample 5400661 | NCBI WGS metagenome assembly WNGG01 (sample SAMN13153372, study PRJNA577476) | soil metagenome | isolation source: 100 cm soil or saprolite under Garry oak tree replicate 1 | place: USA:California | collected 2016-06-15
GTGCTTTTCGCCTTTCCCTCACGGTACTGGTTCACTATCGGTCGCCAGAGAGTATTTAGCCTTGGAGAGTGGTCTCCCCAGCTTCCCACCGGATTACACGTGTCCGGTGGTACTCAGGAGTCCGCTTCGAGTCCGATCAGCTTTCGGTTACATGGCTCTCACATTCTATGGCCCCGCTTTCCAGCGGGTTCACCTAGCCGTCGAATTGGTAACTCTACTCACGCGGTCCTACAACCCCCAATTGTAAACAATTGGGTTTGGGCTGTTCCGATTTCGCTCGCCGCTACTTTCGGAATCTCTTTGATTTATTTTCCTCCAGGTACTGAGATGGTTCACTTCCCTGGGTTGGCTCATACCCGCCTATGGATTCAGCGGGCTGTAACGGGAGTTCATCCCGCCGGGTTTCCCCATTCGGACATCCTCGGATCAAAGCCTGCTTGCGGCTCCCCGGGGCTTATCGCAGCTTGCCACGTCCTTCGTCGCCTTCTGGCGCCAAGGCATCCACCGTACGCCCTTAGTAGCTTAATCATAAAACTTACTCAATCCGTCTTGCTGCTTTGAGAGTGCCCGGACTTCCGACCGGTCTCCAAAACAAGCCCTGACGTTCCGATTCCTGCAGCTCCCTACTTCCTCGCATCGGCCCTCCGCTCGCCCGGGCATGGGCTCGCGGGGTTGTCGGAGCCGCTCCTTGCGGAGCAGCTAGGAAGCCGACTCGAGGCTTTCGACTCTACCGTCCTCGGAGAACCGTGACGACAACTTGCTTCCGGTTTCTCTTCACGAGTCACCGATCACCAGTCGCCGGTCACGGACTTGAATAAGCCGCCTTGTTCCACAGTTATGCTCAATCTCGAGCAAACTTGTAATAAACCCACGCCTTCATTCCCTCGCGCGGACCGTAATCCGCTCGAGGTTATCGGCGCAGGCTTGCCAGCCTTTCTGTTGTCAAAGAACCTTTTTTCCGAGTCGATCGGAATGCCCTGAATGCCTCAGGACCTGTCTAGAGGGACTTACCAGTTCGTTCCTGACGAACTTGCCTTCCAGCTCTGCCCCAGTTTCTTCTGGGATTTTGCTTCGTGTCTTAGTTGCTCTGCGACTCGCTTCGGAAATCCCTTGCGGAACTTCTTCCCACTCGCCACCGCCACTAGTCACTACCGCAAAATAGAAAACCCGGCGTCGAGCGCCGGGCGCAACCACCCATGCCGGAGTGGTTCCACGCGTTGCTCGACTTCTTTCTACCCTGTACTCGTAAAGAACCCCACTCTAGGATCTACTTCTCGCCTTCGCTTTTTCTCGGGCTGGAAGATTTCGTGCGATCCGACTGTGATGCCCCTGAGCGGTCCGCGGCGTTCTGCAGCCCCCAGACCATCCGCAATCATATCAGCTTTTCTTGGTTCGTCAAGCCCTCAAAACAATTATTTGGGCTCCTTTTTCCTCAGCCCTGTGGATAGTCGATTTTAGCGCGCTCTCGCGAGAGCAAAAACCTCGCTCCCGACCCCTCCCCATCCAATAGCTGCTCGCGAGATGACCGTCCGCAACGCTGCTGTTCTGTGGGTCATTTTCTTCCCCTGACCGAACGGCCCGGTGCCTCGCACGACACGCGCTCCGGATAGGCGCGAATTCGCTTCCCCGATTTAGTACAATTCCTTCAAGCTCAAGGGATACCACCATTTCGAATACTGCTTTCGTAGTCAGATCCGGCGAAGGGGTCTACCCGGCCACCTCCGCGTCCATTGGGCTATTTTGGAGGAGGTGTAAAAATGTTCCAATCTCAGGTCTCTCGCAAGCTTCTGCTTGCTTTCCTAGCCGCGGGTCTGGTCGGCCTGGCGGGCTGTTCCAGTCACCCGGAAACGACGGCCACGGACCAGCCCCCGAAGGCCACGCACGTCAAGAGGGCGGCCGCGCCTGCCCCCAAGCCTAAAGCCGAGGGGCCCAAGGTCGTGCCCGTCTCCGCTAAAGCTACGCAGCCGAGTGGACGCGTGATCACCGTGCCGAAGGGCACGCCCATCACCGCGATCGTGGACCAGACGCTCGAGGGCGACAAGAATCACAAGGGTGATACTTTTGTCGCCAGCCTCTCTTCGCCGGTCAAGATCGACGGGAAGACCGTGCTCCCCAAGGGCGCGCACATCACCGGCAAGGTCGTAACCGCAAAGAAGCATGAGTTGAAGGTTGCGCTCGCTTCGGTGGTCATCCATGGAAAATCCTACGACCTGGAGACCAACTCGCTTCGTCCGTCCGACAAAATCAAGACGGCCTCCGCCAAAAGCAAGGAGAAGGCCAACCAGAAGATTGACAACTCCAAGCTCGCGGTCAATTCGCAGCTAACCTTCAAGTTGTCGAAGCCCGTCACCGTTCCGGCGAAAGGCTAACGGCAGCTCCTTGTAGCGCAGTCCGTCTCTACGTTGAGCTTGCCCGCTCAAGCAGGCAAGCTCGATTTATCTCGGCGCGGCCTCTCCGGGGTTCCATTCGGAGAGGCCGTTCCGGTTAGGCGAGGGGTGGGTGAAGAAGCGGGCGCGCCAACTCAAACGCCTGGGCGATCTGGAGAAGCAGAGCTTCATCCATGACGGCGCCGATGAGTTGCAAACCCACGGGCAGGCCTTCGGTCGTTCTGCCGCACGGCACGGAAATCGCAGGAAGCCCACCGAGATTCGCAGGGCGGTTGTTGCGCAGGAGTAAGGCGCGTGTTGGATGATTCGTGCCACAGACCGCGGTGGTTTCTTCAGCGATTTTCGGCGCGGGAACAGGCGTCGTTGGAACCACGAGCGCATCCAATTTCGCCCGAGCCATGGTCGCATGGAAGTGTTCGATAAAAGAATCCCGCAATTGCATGGCTTTTAGATAGGTGGTCGCCGGAACCTTTGCGCCCATATCGAGGCGCGTCAGGACGTCTTCTCCGTAGTCTTTAGCGCGCGCGGGATACCATCCAGCCTGCTCGTGGCAATGCGTGGCTTCGGCCCAGGCGATTTGGTTTCCCGCATCCTCGGTTTCCTCCACGAGAGGGATGGATATAGGTTCGAGAGCCGCTCCTTGCTTTCGGAGGACTCGGACCCCTTCCTCGAACGCGCTCGAGACATCCGGGGAAAGCACCTCAGGAAAAAACGTCTTCGGTAGACCAAGACGAAATCCTTGGCGGGAGGAAGATTTGGTCGCCCTCCGCAAAGGGAGCTCTTTTTTCCGCCGCACGAAAATCGCATCGAGCAAAGCGGCAGCATCACCCGAGGAACGCGCCAAGGGGCCAACGCAATCGAGCCGGGGCGAAAGGGGAACGACGCGAGTGACCGACACGCGGCCAAACGTCGGTTTTAGTCCGACGATGCCGCAAAGCGCCGCGGGAATGCGGATCGATCCGCCCGTATCCGTGCCAATGCTGCCGTAGCACAGCCCGGCTGCAACGGCAGCCGCGGAACCTCCGCTCGAGCCTCCCGGAATACGGGAAAGATCCCAGGGATTGCGCGCGGGGCCAAAGTGCGGGTTGTTGGTGGTGACGCCGTAGGCAAACTCGTGCAAGTTGGTTTTGCCGAGAACAACAGCGCCGGCCTCTTTGAGCTCGGCGACAACGGTGGCGTCGTGCTCGGGAACGAAGTCCTTGAGGATCTTCGAGCCTGCCGTAGTGCGAACATCCTTTGTGTAAATGTTGTCCTTCAGCGAAATGGGAATGCCGTGAAGCGGCCCGCGGTCGCGGCGGCTTTTGCCGCCGCGGGGAGCGAAAAGCTCGGCTTCCGCTTTTTTGGCTTGCGCGAGGGCGAGTTCGGCAGTGACCGTGAGGTAGGCGTTGAGCTTCGCATTGAGTTGCTCGATGCGCGCGAGCATGAACCGGGTGAGCTCGACCGGCGAAAGCTTGCGCTTGCGGAAAAGTCTTCCGATTTGCTCGATGGAGGCGAAGGCGAGGTCGCTATCAGTCATGTGCGACACATTACATCACATTTCACGAATGAGCTTCGGCCGCCGGCAACGGGTGCGGGAACTGGGGGCTAAAAAATTTTGTCCCGGTGCCGCAGATTTCCGAAGGTCCCGATGTTGGCCAGGATGAAGGCCACACGAAACTGGTTTTCCGTGCGCACGGTGCTGAGGTTCAGCCGGCGGTACTCGAGCGCGAGGCCGCAGCAACTTCCGTTATAACTGGCCTGGACGATCTGGTTTTGCAAGGTCTGGTTGGTGAAATCGTACCCGACGCCGCCGGTAAAATTGAACCCCTTGCGGTTTTCGCTCCCATAGCCGACCAGCGCGCGAATCTGATTCGACAGCGGCTGCTGGAAAGGGCATGGTTCGTTCGCTGGGACGCAAACCTGCGGAGGCGGCAGAGAGGCAATATCGCCGGGCGAGGGATTCTCATTCAGACGGAAGTAGGCGATGGTCGCAAAAAATTCGCGGTAAGGCTTCGCTTTGACCAGCGTCCCGATGGTGGCCAGCCGCTGAATCTCGGGATCGTACTGAAGGATTTGCTCGAGGTCATAAGGACCGCCCGGAGTGAGTTTGAAATCGCTGATGATGGGAGACCAGTTCCTCGGGCCAAAAGCAAAGGCAAAGGGCGAGATGGAATCGAGCGCTTGGAAAACGTTGCGCTGACCGTTGACCATGGCCCCGCCAAACGTGGGATCGAAGTAATGCTTTTGTGCGATGCGCCAGGAAATCAGTTCCTGCGGCTGATCACCGCCGTCTTTCCGGTAAAGGCGCTGGGTGAAACCGTATTCGACTTCGCTCGTGTCGGTGAGCGTGGCATCGCTGTCGAAGCGAATGAAGTCGGCGAAGTTGTTTACACCGGTGACATAGCGGTAGGTGATGGCCGGCTCGATCGAGTGTTTGTACCTTCGCTGAAGTTTGTTTTTCTTGGTACCGAAGAAACGCTCAAACGACGGAGGACGCAGCTCGACAGCGAATTCGCCGGTATTGCGGACGATAGCTGTGCCGCTCACGACCCCGGCGGCATTGAGCGAATCGCCGTAGCGCGTGGCGCGAAAGGCCGCGGAAGCGGTTGCGCCGAACCACGGACCGAAATGCACCGGGAGGGTGACCCGAGGGGCGAACTCCTCGCGCGGGACGCTCAAGGGGGTGTCAATGGGCGTGTATGAGGGAGTTGGCGGGACGGAATCCGCGCGATGCACGGCCCCGACGAAACTGTCGAGGGAGAAGTAGAGGGGAATTTTATGCCAGGGAGCTTGTTCAACCGAACCGAAACGCGCCTGAGGCAGATTGCGCAGCGTGACAGTGGTTGCCGGTGTAGCCTCCAGGGGAAGCGTGAGAAAGCTTTTGTCGTTGATTCCGGCGAGATTGAGGCTGAACCCGCGGAAATTATTCGTCAGGAACAAGGCGCTCTGAACCTCCGCGTTGATGGCGTCGCCGAAAGTGTCGGCAAAGGCAAGACGGAAGGTGAGTGACGACAGGTGGTTGTAATCGGTCACAAAGCGCCATCCGTGCGGCAGCAAAGATTGGATCTCCAGGCGTTGCTGCTGTCCGCCCTGCGGGGAGCGCGTGCCGTCAGTCAATAGCCCGCGGTCGTCGACCCCGAAGTACGTGTATTCGACCGAGGTATTCTCGAAGGGCCTGGCGCGAAAGTTGCCGCGTTCGAGCACGCCGCGGCGGCTCATGTATTGCGCGCCGAAGGTCGTATCCAGCCAGGCAAGCGGCGCGAGATAAAAGGCGTCACCGAAGATGAAGCCCTTGCGGGAGCTCTGGCCGACCTCCGGAATGAGCAAGCCGGATTGCCGGATTTTGCTTCCCGCGGGCGCCGTAGCGTAAGGAAGCCAAACCAGCGGGACGCGGAATAAACGGAAGTTGGCGTTAACCAGCGCGACGGTCTTGTCGAGGCGAATGCGCGCTTCGGGGGCGAAGAACTGCCACTTCGGGTGTTGCGGGTCGCAGATGGTGATCCAGGCGCCTTGAACGAAATACAAATCGCCGGCAAAACGTTCCACCCGGCGCGCCTGGAAATACAAAGGATTGTCGGTGAGAAGCACCTGTTCGTTCGGCTGGCGTTCGATTTTGAACGTGCCGGAAACGTTCTGAAATAGGCCGTGCCCGGTGCTGACGTTGTAGTGCGCTTCGGTGGCTTCGAGATACTCGCCGTGGTAGTCCAGGCGCACGTGGCCGGTGGCCACGGCTTCGTTCGTCCTGTCGTTGTATTCGACGTGGTCGGCGCGCAGCCGCGTGTCCGCGTAGCGAATCTCCACATCGCCGTCGGCCGTGGTTAGGTCTCCTTTCGTCGTCTGCGCTTTGGCTTCGAGTTCGGCGACTTGGCCCTTGCCGGGCGGCGGATGAATCTGCTGCGCCGTGGCGAGGAGAGGACAAAGAGGCGAAGCCGTGCCGAGGAGTGCCGTCAAGCGAAGGAAACGACGGATCGCAACCCGCCTCCAAGAATGATTCACGCAAGCCATGCGATGGATGAGACCGAGACGATAGCCTAGCATGGGTGGCGGTGATTGGAAGGAAAGGAACGCGGCAGCGCCGCACGGCTGCTTGGAAAGGAAAAAGTGAAAAGAGAGGCCGGCTGCTTCCGCATGAAACGCGGCCACACCCGAGCGCGTCTGTCTCGTCAGAGTTGGTTGCCGTTCGGAGAAACAATTTGGTGCGCAGGGCCCGAGACCGGAGTAAGATGCCGGGCCTTGCGCGTGAGGAGAGAGAAATGAAGCATAAGTCGAGGGCCCTTCCTAGCATTCTCGCTTGCGGAGGATTCCTATTGGCGGGGGCTCGCATCACGGCGGGCGCACCGCAAAACTCCACGGACAAATTCAAAAACCTGGAATTTCGCGAGATCGGCCCCGCGGTGATGGGCGGGCGCATTGACGACTTCGCCGTGGTCGAAAGCGATCCGAATATCGTGTACGTCGGCACCGCTTCCGGCGGAGTGTGGAAGACGACCAACAACGGCACGACCTGGGAGCCGGTGTTCGACAAAGAGAACGTTTCGACGATCGGCGATGTCGCCATTGCTCCGTCCGACCCATCGGTGGTTTGGGTCGGAACCGGCGAGCCGAATAACCGTCAGAGTTCTTCGTGGGGCGACGGCATTTACAAGTCGCTCGACGCCGGCAAGACCTGGAAGAAGATGATGGGGCTCGAGGCCACACATCATATCGCCAGAATCGTGATTCACCCGAAGAATCCGGATGTCGTGTACGTGGCCGCGCAAGGGCACCTCTGGGGAGCGAACCCCGAGCGCGGCGTCTACAAGACCGGCGACGGCGGCAAGAGCTGGTCCCAGGTCCTGAAAATCAATGACGACACCGGCGTGACCGACATCGCCATCGACCCGGCAAGCCCGGACATTTTGTACGCCGCCGCGTACGAGCGCCGGCGCACCCCGTTTGGCTTCAACGGTGGCGGACCGGGCAGCGCCATCTACAAGACCACCGACGGCGGCGCGACCTGGAAAAAACTGACGAAGGGCCTGCCCTACGAGAACGGTGGCGATACGGGACGGATCGGTCTGGAGGTTTACCGCAAAGATCCGAACATCGTGTACGCCGAGATTCAGCATGAAAGAGGCGGCACATTCCGCAGCGAAGACAAAGGCGAAACGTGGAAAAGAATGGGGGAAACCGATCCGCGTCCTTCCTATTACAGCCAGATTCGCGTGGATCCCAACAATGACTTGCGAATCTGGGAATTGGGCGCGCAGATGTATTACTCCGAGGACGGCGGAAAGACGTTTGCCACGCAGCGCATCCGCGGGATTCACGGCGATTTTCACGCCATGTGGATCGATCCCGCCAATTCCAACCACATGATTACCGGCTCCGACGGGGGCATCCACTGGAGCGACGACGCCGGGAAAAATTGGAATTTCCTCAATGTCATCGCCATCGGCCAGTTTTATGAAGTGGCGCTCGACAACGAGAAGCCTTACCACATCTGCGGAGGCTTGCAGGACAACGGAAGCTGGTGCGGGCCGAGCCAAACGCTAACCCGCGAAGGCATTGTGAATGAAGATTGGCAGGTGATTCACGGCGGCGACGGTTTTTACGCGGCGATCGACAATGTCGAGCCGGGGATTGTTTACACCGAATCCCAGGACGGGCACATCGCGCGGCGCGACATGCGCACCGGGCAGCAGCGCTCGATTATGCCGGAAGCCAAAACGGGCGAACCCCATTACCGTTTCCAGTGGAATTCCCCGGTGGCCATCTCCTCGCACAACCACACGACCGTCTATTACGGCGGAAACTATCTCTTCAAGTCGACCGATCGCGGAGACAGCTGGACGCGCCTGGGCGGCGACCTGACCACCGGAGCGGACCGCAGCAAACTGCCCATTCTCGGAAAAGTGCCGGACAAAAACACCTTGTCGCGGGACGACGGCGTCGAGGAATATCCGACCATCACCACCATCAGTGAATCTCCGCTCACCGCCAATGTGCTGTGGGTTGGCACCGATGACGGCAACCTCCAGGTGACGCGCGACGGCGGGAAGACTTGGAAGAACGTCGTGTCGAAAGTTCCCGGCGTGCCGAAAGGCACCTATGTGAGCCGTGTTGCGGCATCGAAGACCGCAGAGGGCGCGGCCTTCGCCACCTTCGACGGGCATCGCGGCGACGATTACGGCGTCTATATTTTCGCGACAACCGACTACGGTGAAACCTGGAAGTCCATTCGCAGCGGGATTCCCGATTCCGCGGGAACCGTTCACGTCATCCGCGAGCATCTGCGCAACAGCAATCTGCTGTTCGCCGGAACGGAATTCGGCTTGTGGGTTTCCTGGGACCGCGGCGGGAACTGGACGGCGCTAAAGAACAACTTCCCGACCGTGCCGGTGGACGACATCGAAATTCAGGCCCGCGACAACGATCTCGTGCTCGGGACCCACGGCCGCTCCATCTGGATTTTCGACGACTTGGCGCCGCTTGAAAAAATGGACACAAACGTGGCCAACTCGCCCCTCGTGTTTTTCCCGCCGCGCACGGCCACCACGTGGTTCCTTCGCCAGCGCCGCTGGAGCGCCGGCCAGCAAATGTTCACCGCAAAGAATCCTCCTTACGGCGCGCTCCTCAGTTATTACCTGAGGGAGGCTGTGCCGCCGGAAGCTCCGGCGAGGAATAGCGGAGACCGGACCGATGCCGCGGAACAGAGGCCCAGGAGAGAAGCAAGGGTTGAGGCCGCGGAGAAAAAAGAGGGCAAAGTCAAAATCGCCGTGCTCGACAAAGACGGAAAAGTGGTCCGCGAATTTGATGGACCCGGCGCGGCCGGAGTGAACCGCACCAACTGGGACCTCCGCGCAAATCCGCCCGCGGAGCCCACGCCGGAACAGCAGGAAGCCATTGCCGCGGGATTCGGCTTTGGGCCGCGCGGACCTCTGGCCGAGCCCGGTGAATACACCATCAAGATAAAGGCCGGCGCCGAGGAAGCCACGCAAAAAGTCACCGTGGAAGAAGACAACCGCATCACCATTTCCGCCTCCGACCGGGCCGCGCGCCACGAAGCGGTCGAAACAATGGAGAAGAGATGCCGGCAAGCCCACCGCACCGAAGATTCCCGAAGACATCGTGAAAGCCGCCGACGAACTCCAGAAGAAAGTGGATGCGGTCGCCGAGAAGTACGTCCGTCCGAGGCAGGGGCTGGGGAACGCCGGACCGCCCCTCGAGTGGAAACCCGAGCCGCTCCCCAATCAAGTGCAGAGCCTGCTGAACGACCTGGACGGTTTCGCCGCGGCTCCTGGCGGCCAGCAACAGGAAAAACTGGCCGAACTGACGACGCTGGTCAGCCAGGCATCCGCAGAGGTCAAGGGCGTTGCGGAAACAGACCTGCCCGCGTTCAACAAGAAAATGAATGATGCGGGAATCCCGCACATCGTTCCGGCTCCGCCGCGGCCCCGGGGCGGACCGGCGGATGAGGAGTCGGACCGTTAAGCCCTTCGGGGTGTCGAGACTCGAGAAATTCGTCTTTGCTTTCAGGGCATCGGAGGCTTTTAGCCGCGAGATCAAAGCTTTGCGTTCGAACGGCGCTTGGGCCATTAAAGATCCGTCTCTTTCGAAAGCCCTGATCGGAGCACGTCGGACCATCTGCGGGTGATTTCGAACGGACATCGCGGTAGGATGTCGAAACCATTTGCGCGCCTCCGCCCCGAAGCATCGCCAGAGGTGTCGTCACCTCCGGCGGGTCTGCGGGTAGGCCTGGCGAGAAACGATTTCCGGGGATTCGTTGGCGATTTTCAGGAGAGAACACATGAGCGTGAAGCAGCCGAGCCTTCGCGGTCTGGTCGCGTGGTACGTCCTACCGGCCCTTGTTTTGGGGGCCATAGCCGCAGGCGCAGCGGCGCCACCGGCTGCCGCAACGCGGGAGGAGGTCGCCGGTCAGGAGAAGGGCAGCAAAGACGAAAAAAAAGACGAGAAGAAGGAAGAAAAGAAAGGCTTGCCGCTCAAGCCCGACCGGAAGATCGAGTTCTCGACCGATGAAGGCACCTGGCTTTCGCTGGACGTCTCGCCCGACGGCAAAACCATCGTCTTCGAACTGCTCGGCGACATTTACACGCTGCCCATCGAAGGCGGCCAGGCCAAGCTGGTCGACGGCGGCATGGCGTTCGATTCTCAGCCGAAATTTTCGCCCGACGGCAAGTGGATCGCGTTTTTGTCCGACCGCGAGGGCACGGAAAACATTTGGATCATGAAGGCGGACGGCAGCGAGCCCAAGCAAGTTTCGAAAGATCCCAACAGTGAGTTTGCCTCCCCGAGCTGGTCGCCCGACGGAAAGTACATCTTCGTGTCGAAGACCAACTTCGGCATCGGCCCCCGCGAAATCTGGATGTACCACATCGACGGCGGCACGGGCATTCAAGTCACCAAGTCCAAGCCGACGCCCGCGATTCGCCGCCAGGACCGGCCGAACGACCTGGGCGTGGTAGCCTCGGCCGACGGCCGTTACCTCTACTACGCGGAACGCCAGGGCGACTTTTCTTATAATGCGATGCTGCCGCAATGGCTCATCAAGCGCAAAGACCGCAGGACCGGCGACGAAGATGTGATGATCCAGCAGCCGGAAAGCGCGTTTCGCCCGCTGCTCTCGCCCGACGGGCAATTCATCCTCTACGTCAGCCGCTACGAGACGGAAACGGGGCTGCGGCTGCGAAACCTGCACACCGGCGAGGATCGCTGGGTGCGCTATCCGGTCACGCGCGACGATCAGGAGGCTCTCTTTACACGCGACCTTTTTCCCGGCTACGCGTTTATGCCCGGCGCCAAGGAAATCGTGTACAACCAGAACGGCAAAATCCGCCGCCTGAATCTGGAGACCGGCGCCGAACAAGTCATCCCGTTCACCGCCAAGGTTTCCGTGGACCTTGGGCCGAAACTCGATTTCCCGCAAAAAGAACCTTCCGGGCCCGTCAAGGCGCGGCTGATTATGGACCCCACGGAATCTCCCGACGGCAAAACGCTGGCGTTTTCCGCGATGACGCATCTTTACACCTTCGACCTTCCGAACGGCAAGCCACAGCGCCTGACCAGCGGCGATTCGACGGAATTTCAACCGGCTTGGTCGCCCGACGGCCGGTGGATCGCCTATGTCAGTTGGAACAATAAGGGCGGGCAGCTTTGGAAGATTTCCGCAAGCGGCGGCCAGCCCCAGCAGCTCTCCAAATCGCTGGCGGTCTACAGCAATCCGGTGTGGTCGCCGGACAGCACGCGCATCGTGCTGTTGCGCGGCAACGCCTACGACCGCGAGAACAGCGGCTTCGATGGCGGGCAAACCGGCAACGCCGACCTCGTGTGGGTTCCCGCCGAGGGCGGCGACGCCCAGCTCATCCTGCCCGCACGCGGCGCGGGCGGGCCGCATTTCACGAATGAAAAAGACCGCATTTACGTTTACACGCCACAGGGACTCGTTTCGCTTCGTTACGACGGCACGGATCGCCGCACGCACTTGGTGGTAAAGGGGCAAGGCGTGTACTTCTTCGAGGAGCCGATTCCGGCCGATGATATCCAGCCGAGCCCGGATGGCCAGTACGCCCTGGCGCACGTCATGAACCAGCTTTACCTGATGCCCTTGCCGGCCGCGGCTGGCGAAGCGCCTACCGTAAATGTCCTGACGCCTTCCGTGCCGGTGAAGCGCGTCACCGACATTGGCGCCGATTATTTTGGCTGGGCGGACGGCGGCAAGACCATTACCTGGGCCGTCGGAGCGAGTTATTTCCGCCAGCCTCTCGATTCGATCAAGTTTGTGGCGCCGAAGGAGGAAAAGAAGGAAGGCGAGAAGAACGACGAAAAAAAGGACGGCGGCGCCGCCAAGGACGCGGAGAAGAAAGACAGCGCCGCGGCCAACCAAGAAGAGAAAAAGCCCGAGAAGTTCAAGGAACAGGAAAAGGACGTTAGCGAAGTCAGGGTGGACCTGGAGATGCCGCGCAAGACGCCCAGGGGCACGATTGTTTTGCGCGGCGCGACGGTGGTCACGATGAAAGGCGACGAGGTCCTGAAGAACGCCGACATCGTCGTCGAGAACAATCGCATCAAGAGCGTTGGCGCGCGCTCCGGCGTGCCCGCGGGAGCCAAAGTGTTTGACGTCGGCGGCAAAACCATCACCCCCGGCTTCGTCGACACGCACGCGCACTGGTTCGAGATTCGCCGCGGCATCCTGGACAGGCAAAACTTCGCGTTTCTCGCGAACCTCGCCTACGGCGTGACCGCGGGCCTGGATGTGCAGACGGGCACAAACGACATGTTTGCATACCAGGATCTGGTGGACACTGGCGACATTATCGGCTTGCGCGCCTACTCGACCGGCCCGGGCGTCTTTTCCGACAACAACTTCCAGTCCGAGCAGGAAGTCGCAGGCGTGCTCACAAAATACCGCGACTATTACGGCACGCACAACATCAAGAGCTACCTGGTCGGCAACCGCAAGCAGCGGCAATTCATGGTCGAAGCCTCGAAAGAACTGGGGATGATGCCGACCACCGAAGGCGCGCTGGACCTCAAGCTGGACCTGACGCACGTGATCGACGGCTTCCACGGCAACGAGCACACCCTGCCGATCACCCCGCTTTACAACGACGTGCTCGAAGTCTTTGCGAAATCCGGAGTCTCGGAAACGCCGACGCTCATCGTGAATTACG
>WNGG01031119.1_pt1 | contig 13034 bp, 12 predicted proteins | sample 5400661 | NCBI WGS metagenome assembly WNGG01 (sample SAMN13153372, study PRJNA577476) | soil metagenome | isolation source: 100 cm soil or saprolite under Garry oak tree replicate 1 | place: USA:California | collected 2016-06-15
GCTCGAGACGGTATGGCACGCACAGCCCGACATCCGCACGCGCACCGTGGACATGCACCTGCAGCGCCTGCGTCGGAAGCTCGGGCCCATGGGTGCCTGGATCGAGACGGTGCGCGGCGTGGGGTACCGCTTCTGCCGGGGTGCCTTCAGTGCGGCAGCAGGGCCGGCCCGAGCGACACCACGATCGAGATGGTGAACAGCACGATGATGATCCACTCCAGCATCTCGAGGCGGCGGGTGGCGGCGCGATCGGCCATCCGGCTGTAGATGCTGTCGATCGTCTGCAGCTTGCGGGTGATGCTGACGTCCCATTCCGCGAGGTGGAACCGGCGCGACGCGAGGCCGTACACGCGCGTGAGGTACTGCTCGCCGATCAACTTCAGGGCGTTGGTCACCTGCTCGAACAGAATGGCCGCGTCCAGCTGCAGCTGCGCCAGCTCGCGCAGATCCGACCCGTACAGGCTGGGGACCCGCAACGCCGACCAGCGACGCTTGGACAGGAGGCCGTAGGCCCGCTCCAGCGCGTCGTCCAGCTGCTGATCGAGATAGCGCATCTCCAGAAGCTGCGTGTTGGCGAACTCGATCACAGCGCGCACGTCCTCGCCCTCCGGATCGAACAGCAGGGTCACGTCGGTGTCGATGAACGTGGCGTCGTCGGGGCCGAACGACAGCCGGGACGAGGTGGCGTCGGCGATCTCCTGCTGCGACAGGCGATGTCGCTCGGCCCGCAGGATCTGCGCGATCGTGTGCGCGTGCTGGGTGGCGAGCGTGGCCGCGTCGCACGGCGGCGTGAATCGCTCCACCTCGAAAACCGCGTAGTCCTCGACGAAGTGGGCGATGTGGGGCCGCACGGCCGCCTCACCCAGCGTCGCGACGAGCCGCTCCACGTGACCGCGCGAGTCCGCGAGCAGGCGCTCGTTGCCCCACAGCTCGCTCGAGAGCGACGGCAGCGCCCCGAGCGGGCCCTCGAGCGGTATCGCGTAGCTCAGGGAGACCGCGCCGAAATCGTACAGCACCACCTCGACGGTCGGGCCGGTGCTGAACGATCCCAGCGAGATCGGCTGGGCGGGCAGCGACACCCGCAACGGCGCCGGCCGATACTCGAAGAACGCCGGCGCCCGGCGCTTCTGCTTGACCGTCTGCCGCTCGGTCCCCGCCAGGATGCGCTGCTCGGCGCCGTCCAGGTCGATCGCCTGCGCAATGTCGTAGGCGAACAGAGGATAACAAGTCCCCTTGATGACGGTGAGGTCCGACCGTTCGCTTACCACGAGGGCTGTACGCTAGGAGGCCGCCCGGGAGGCGGCAAGGCGCGCGGTCCCGCCCCCGTTACGAACTTGTTACACTCCGCGCGCTGGTCCGTGACGCGCCGAGGCTTCGTTATCCCCCGACGTCGCACGCGCACCACAACCCATTCCCCCGAGGAGAGACACCCAATGCCGTCCTTTATGCGTCGAGCGCTCCGAGCGGCCATCGCGGCCGCCGCGGGCGCGGCCCCGCTCGCAGCCCAGCAGGCAGCTCCCGCGGCGCCCCAGGTAACCGCCGGCGCCCTGGTCTACACGCAGTACGTGTATCAGCTGAAAGATTCGGTCAACCACTTCAACAACTTCGACATCACGCGCGCGTACGTGAACGTGCTGGGCCGGTTCGCGGGCGGGGTCACGACGCGCGTCACCGTCGATGTCCAACGCTTCGGCGCTATCCCCGGAACCACGCCTCAGGCGACAGACAACTCCCTGCGGCTCCGCCTCAAGTACGCCTTCGCGACGTACACGCCGCAGGGGAGCCCGCTCACGTACAAGGCCGGCCTGATCCACACGCCCTGGCTCGACTGGGAAGAGGCGCTGTGGGACTACCGCGTGCAGGGTACGATGGCGACGGACCGCGCCGGCTACATGTCGGCGTCGGACTACGGCGTGGGCGTGGACGGCAAGTGGATGGCCGACAAGGTCAACTTCCAGTTCACCGTCGTCAACGGGACGTTCTATTCGAACACGTCGGCAGGCCAGGGCAAGGACGCGGAGGCGCGGGCTTCGGTCCGCGTGCTCGACACCAACGATTCGAGCCGGGTGGGCGGCCTGCGCATCACGGGCTACGCCGGGTACGGCCGGGCTCCCACGGGGGACCGGAACCGCTTCATCGGAATGGTTTCCTACCGGTCCAAGCAGATCACGCTCGCGGGCGAAGCCGCGATCACGCAGGACGGCCAGCTGAGCGCGCTCAACGGGCACGTCTACAGTGCGTTCGGCGTCTACAAGGTCCCGCAGTCCAAGGTCGGGGTCATCGCGCGCGTGGACATCACGCACCGGCAGGCCGGTGCCGTGGACAAGCAGACGCGCTTCATCGGGGGCCTATCCTATCAGCTCTCGCCCAACTGGCGGCTGCTGGGCGACTGGGACTACGCGAACTACCAGACCCCCGCCCTGAACGCGGCCAACTTCGCGACGCGCTCGCAAGCCCTGTTCCAAACCCAAATCGCGTTCTAACGGACGAGGTATCCTGTATGAAGAAGACTCCCCTGCTTGTCGTCGCGCTTGCCGCCCTTGCCGCCACCGCCGCCCCTGCCGTCGCGCAGGTGAAGCTCAACGGCGCCGGCGCGACGTTCCCCAACATCATCTATCAGGACTGGATGCTGACCTACAACCAGTCGCATCCCGACGTGCAGCTCAACTACCAGTCGATCGGGTCGGGCGGCGGCATCCGCCAGTTCTCCGATGGCACCGTCGATTTCGGCGCGACCGATGCGCCGATGAAAGACTCAGGCGTAGCCGCGATCAACGGCAACGTGCTGCACATCCCCACGGTGCTGGGCGGCGACGTCCCGACCTACAACCTCCCCGACGTGAAGGCGACGCTCAAGTTCACGCCCGACGTGCTCGCCGACATCTTCCTCGGGAAGATCACCAAGTGGAGCGACGCGCGGATTGCGTCGGCCAACGCCGGTGTGAAGCTGCCGGACGCCGACATCGTGGTCGTCCACCGCTCCGACGGCTCGGGCACGACGTTCATCTGGACCGACTATCTGTCCAAGGTCAGCCCCGAGTCGGCGCCATCGGCTACGTCGAGCTGGGCTACGCCATCGCCAACCAGCTCCCCGCCGGCAGCGTCCGCAACAAGGCCGGGAAGTTCGTGGCCGCCTCGCTCGAGAGCATCACGGCGGCCGCGGCTGGCGCCATGAAGCAGATGGGACCGAACACGGATTTCCGCGTGTCGATCACCAATCCCGACGGCGACGCGGCGTACCCGGTCGCGAGCTTCACCTGGTTCCTGCTGCACAAGCAATACGACGATGTCGCGAAAGCCAGCGCCCTCGTGAAGTTCGTGTGGTGGGCGGAGACGCAAGGCCAGTCGCGCGCCGCGCCGCTCGGCTACGCGCCGCTGCCCAAGCAGCTCAGCCCCTGGATCGAGACACGCTTGAAGAGCATCACGGCCGGCGGCAAGTCGGTGTGGACGACGGCGGCCCGGTAGCCACGGGGGAGACGTTTCCGCCCGATGACGACGCTCCCCATCGAGCCGCCCGCGACGCAGCCGTCGCACTCCCAGACCCACGCCCGTCCCCTGCTCCTGGGACGCAACACGGGCGATCGGCTGTACCGTGCCGCGCTCACCGGCCTGGCGCTGTCGCTGCCGCTGCTCCTGCTGGCGCTCGTCTTGGAGCTGGGCGCGAGCGCCTGGCCCGCGATCACGCGATTCGGGTTCCGCTTCGTCTGGACGTCGGTGTGGGACCCGGTGGCCGGCGTGTTCGGCGCCGCGCCCATGATCTTCGGCACCATCGCCTCGTCGCTCCTGGCGCTGCTGTTCGCGGTGCCGTTGGCGCTCGGCGTCGCGATCTATCTGACCGAGTTTTCCCCCAAGTGGCTGCGCCAACCGGTGGCGTTCCTGGTCGAGCTCCTGGCCGCGATCCCGAGCGTGGTGTACGGCGTGTGGGGGATCTACGTCCTCATTCCGTTCCTGCGCTCCTACGTCGTGCCCCCGCTGCGGGCGCTGCTCGGCTGGACGCCGTTCCTGCAGGGTGTGTTCTACGGCAACTCGCTGCTCGCGGGTGGCGTGATCCTCGCGATCATGATCGTGCCCTACATCGCCGCCGTGTCGCGCGAGGTGCTGCTCGCCGTGCCGCCGAGCCAGCGCGAAGCGGCGCTCGGCATGGGCGCCACCCGGTGGGAGGCGGTGTGGACGACCGTCGTGCCCTACGGCCGGGCCGGTCTCATCGGCGCGGTGATCCTGGGGTTGGGACGGGCGCTGGGCGAGACCATGGCGGTGACGATGCTGATCGGCAACCGGCATGACATCGGCGTCTCGGTGCTGCAGCCCGCTTACACCATGGCCGCGGCGATCGCCAACGAGTTCAGTGAAGCGACCACCGACCTCTATCTCTCCGCGCTATTCGAAGTCGGCCTCATTCTGTTCGTGATCACCGTGGCGGTGAACGCGTTGGCGCGACTCATGATCTGGCGCGTCGCCCGCGGCACCGCGGTGGGGAGCCGCGCGCTGTGAGCGCGCGTCGCCTGCGCCGTCGCATCGTGAGCGGGGCCATGACCGCCCTGGTGGCCGTGCTGTCGTTCGTGGCGGTGCTCGCGCTCGTCCTCATTCTCGGGTATCTGGTCGCCAAAGGCGCGTCGTCCCTCGACTGGAGCTTCTTCGTCAAGAATCCGGTCCCGGCCGGCCAGTCAGGGGGCGGCGTCGCGAACGCGATCGTCGGGACCGTGATCATCGTCGGACTCGCAGCGCTCATCGGCCTGCCGATCGGCATCGGCACCGGACTGTACCTCGCCGAGTACGGATCGGGCCGCCTCGGCTGGACCGTACGGTTCGTGGCGGATGTCCTGAACGGCACACCGTCGATCGTCGTCGGCATTTTCGCCTGGACCTGGCTGGTCCGGCCGATGGGGCACTTCTCCGCCCTCGCCGGGAGCGTGGCTCTCGCGGTGCTGATGGTGCCGATGCTGGCGCGCACCACCGAAGAGATGGTGCGCCTGGTTCCCCACTCCCTGCGCGAGGCGGCGCTCGCCCTTGGCTACCCGCGCTGGCGCACCTCGTTACGGATCATCGCCCGCACCGCGCTGGCGGGGATCCTCACCGGCTGTCTCGTGGGCGTGGCGCGCATCGCGGGCGAGACCGCGCCGCTGCTCTTCACGGCGCTCGGCAACCTGAACTTCACTACGAGCATCCTGCAGCCGATGCAGACCTTGTCCCTGCAGATCTTCGTGTACGGCACCGGTCCCTTCGACGAATGGCACCGCCTGGCGTGGGCGGCGGCGCTCGTCCTGATGGGCCTGGTGTTGCTGCTGGCCCTGGCCGCGCGCGCGGCCGTCCGGCAACGACATGGCGCAGCCCGTTGACCCCCGGCTCCAGCTCGAGGCCGTGCGGCTCACGGCCCTGTACGGCCGGCGGGCCGTGGTGAAGGACGTGTCGATCCTGTTCCCGGCGCACACCGTTACCGCGGTGATCGGGCCGTCGGGGTGCGGCAAGAGCACGTTCCTGCGTTGTCTCAATCGCATGCACGAGCTGTCCGAGGGCGGCTGGGTCACGGGCTCCGTGCTGCTCGACGGGGCCGACGTGTACGACGCGGGCGTCGATCCCGTCCAGCTGCGCCGCCGCATCGGCATGGTGTTCCAGCGCCCGACCCCGTTCCCCACCATGACCATCTACGACAACGTGGCGGCGGGCCTGCGCGTGAACGGTCGGCGGTCGCGCGGCGACTTGGACGCGGCCGTGGAACGGGCCCTGCGCCAGGCCGCGCTGTGGGACGAGGTGAAAGACCGGCTGAAAAAGAGCGCACTCGACCTGTCGGGCGGCCAGCAGCAGCGCCTCTGCATCGCGCGCGCGCTCGCCCCCGAGCCCGAAGTCCTGCTGCTCGACGAGCCGACGGCCTCGCTCGATCCCGCCGGCACGCAGCGGATCGAGGAGCTGTGCCACGAGCTCAAGCGTCGCTACACCATCGTCATCGTCACGCACAACCTGCAGCAGGCCGGGCGCGTCGCGGACTACACCGCGTTCTTCTACGTCGGCGATCTGGTCGAGGTGGGCCGCACCGAGCAGCTGTTCACCAAACCGGCGAAGGAGCAGACGGAAGCCTACATTACGGGGAGGTTCGGATGACGGCAGCGGTCGAGTTCGTCCCCCAGGAGGCGGCCAGCACGCCGCGCCTCGTGCACCACCCGACGCAGACCGCCACCCCGGTGATCGACGTCCGGCGGTATGCGTTCTGGTACGGCGGGACGCAGGCGCTCTTCGATCTGACGTTCACGATCCCGCGTCGGGCCGTCACGGCCCTCATCGGGCCGTCGGGATGCGGCAAGAGCACGTTCCTGCGCTCCATCAACCGGCTGAACGAGCTGATTCCAGGCACGCGCCACAGCGGCGACATCCTGCTCGAGGGCGTTTCCGTATTCTCACGCGGCATGGACGCGGTGGCGCTGCGCCGCGAGGTCGGCATGGTGTTCCAGCGGCCGAACCCCTTCCCCAAGAGCATCTTCGACAACGCGGCGTACGGGCCGCGCCTCAACGCCCTCGCGCCCGAGCGCGACATCCCCGAGCGCGTGGAGCGGGCCCTGCGGCAGGCGGCGCTGTGGGACGAGGTGAAGGACCGGCTCGAGGCGCCCGGGACCAGCCTGTCGGGCGGCCAGCAGCAGCGCCTCTGCATCGCGCGCGCGCTCGCCAACGAGCCCGAGGTGCTCCTGATGGACGAACCCTGCTCCGCGCTCGATCCCGCCGCCACGCAGCGCATCGAAGAGCTGATGGTGGAGCTGAAGCAGAGCTATTCGATCGTGATCGTCACACACAACATGCAGCAGGCGTCGCGCGTGTCGGACTTCACGGGATTCTTCTATCTCGGCCACTTGATCGAGTTCGGCGATACCAAACAGCTGTTCACGAGGCCCGCGGACGAGCGTACCGAGGCCTACATCACGGGACGGTTCGGATGAGCGCCTCTCCCCGCGCTGCACACCGCCACTTTCACGACGAGCTGGCAGAGCTCAAGGCCAAGCTGCTCACCATGTCGGGCGAGGCCCAGGAGGCCCTGGGTCACGCGCTCGACGCGCTGCTCAAGCGCGACGCCGAATACGCGGCCCGGGTGATCGCGGGCGACCGCGCCATCGACGCCCTCGAGCTCGAGATCGAAGAGACGGTGATCGACCTGCTCGCCACGCAGCAGCCCATGGCCCGGGACCTGCGGCTGCTCGTCGCCGCCACCAAGATCGCCAACGATCTCGAGCGCGTGGGCGACCATGCCGTGAACATCGCGCAGTCGGCCGAGCGGCTGCTGGGGGCCCGCATGGTCGCGCCCGAGCCTGAGCTGCTGGAAATGGCGCGCCAGGCCCGCGCCATGCTCTCGGGGGCGCTCGACGCGTTCGTGCGCGGCGACGCCGCCCTGGGCCGCGAGATCTGCCGCCGCGACGACTCGGTCGACGCCCTGAACCGCTCGGTGTTCCGGATTCTGCTCACCCACATGATGGAAGATCCGCACATCATCGGTGCGGCGATGGACCTGTTCCTCGTGAGCCGCAACCTCGAGCGCGTCGCCGACCTGGCGACCAACATCGCGGAAGACGTCGTATTCGTGGTGGAAGGAAAGACGATCAAGCACCACGCGGAAGGATGATCACCCCGGAGCGCCGGCGCTCCAGGTACTCCGGGTTCACGAACAGCTTGATCAGCGCCATGCCCGCCAGGAAACCACCCACGTGGGCCCATACCGCCACGCCCCCTTGCGCGCGGGACAGCGCGCCCGCGGCCCCGAGCAGCAGCTGCAGCACGAACCAGTAGCCCAGCATCACATACGCGGGCAGGGCTACCGTCGTCACGAAAAAGCCCAGCCACACGATCGTGTGCACCCGCACGCGCGGGTACAGGAGAATGTAGGCGCCCATCACGCCGCTGATCGCCCCGGACGCGCCCACCATCGGGATCGGCGATGCCGGGTCGCTCACGATCTGCGCCGCCGCCGCCGCCGCCCCGCACAACAGATAGAACACGACGAACCGCGCGTGCCCCATCGAGTCCTCGATGTTGTTCCCGAACACCCACAGGAACCACATGTTGCCGATGATGTGCAGCCACCCCGAGTGCAGGAACATCGAGGTCAACACGGTCCACCAGTGCGGCTGCGCCGTGATCACGCAGCGCATGCCCGGCCCCACGGGCACCCCCGTGCCCGGCGGCACCGTACGCAGCACCTCGCCGGGGATCAAGCCGAGCTCGCACACCGATCGGACCAGCTGCTCGCCGCTGACACCGGCCCCCTGAACCAACGCCGATGGTGATGACGGGTGTCAGATCGGTAGGATTCTCGTCCTTGTACGGGATCACGTGGGGAATCTAACGCGGGAGCTTCCCTCGCGCTGCCTTTTTGGCATCTTTCTCGGGCACGGGCTTTGCCTCTGCGACGAGCGACTACTTTCGCGCATCGACCTTTGGATGAGGAGCACTCGTCATGGCTGAGAAAATCATCGGGATCGACCTGGGCACCACCAACTCGGTGGTGGCAGTGATGGAGGGTGGGGATCCCGTCGTCATTCCCAATGCCGAAGGCGGTCGCGTCACGCCGTCCGTCGTGGCGTTCACGAAGGACGGGGAGCGGCTCGTCGGCCAGGTGGCGAAACGGCAGGCGGTTACCAACCCCCAGAACACGATCTTTTCGATCAAGCGCTTCATGGGGCGGCGCATGGGCGAGGTGGTGGAGGAGACGAAGCGCGTCCCCTACAAGGTCGTGGAAGGGCCGAACGGCCTCGCCTCGGTCGAGATCCAGGGCAAGCGTTACACTCCCCCCGAGATCTCGGCGATGATCCTCCAGAAGATGAAGCAGACCGCCGAGGACTACCTCGGCCACAAGGTCGAGAAGGCGGTCATCACCGTCCCGGCGTATTTCAACGATTCGCAGCGCCAGGCCACCAAGGACGCCGGCAAGATCGCCGGACTGGACGTGGTGCGGATTATCAACGAGCCGACCGCGTCGGCGCTCGCCTACGGGCTCGACAAGAAGAAGGAAGAGAAGGTCGCCGTGTATGACCTGGGCGGCGGCACGTACGACATTTCCGTCCTCGAGCTCGCCGAGGGCGTGTTCGAGGTGAAGTCGACCAACGGCGACACCCACCTGGGCGGCGACGACTTCGACGCGCGCATCATGGAGTGGCTGGTGGGGGAGTTCAAGCGCGACCAGGGGATCGACCTCTCCAAGGATCCCATGGCGCTGCAGCGCCTCAAGGAGGCCGCCGAAAAGGCCAAGATGGAGCTGTCGACCGTGATGCAGACGGAGATCAACCTGCCGTTCATCACGGCCGACCAGTCGGGGCCGAAGCACCTGAACCTGACGCTCACCCGGGCCAAGCTCGAGCAGCTGGTGGACGATCTGGTGAAGCGGACCATGCCTCCGATGGAACAGGCGCTGAAGGATGCGGGGCTCAAGCCCACGGAGATCGACGAAGTGATCCTGGTGGGCGGCCAGACCCGTATGCCCAAGGTCCAGGAGATCGTCAAGAGCTTCTTCGGCAAGGAGCCCCACAAGGGCGTTAACCCGGACGAGGTCGTGGCGATCGGCGCTGCGATCCAGGGCGGGGTGCTCGCGGGCGAGGTGAAAGACGTGCTGCTGCTCGACGTCACGCCGCTGTCGCTCGGCATCGAGACGCTGGGTGGCGTCACCACCGTGCTCATCACGCGTAATACGACCATCCCGACCAAGAAGTCGGAGATCTTCTCGACCGCCGAGGACACCCAGACCACGGTCGAGATCCACGTGCTCCAGGGCGAGCGCCAGATGGCGGCCGACAACCGCACCATCGGCAAGTTCCAGCTCACCGGGATTCCGCCGGCTCCGCGCGGCGTACCGCAGATCGAGGTGACGTTCGACATCGACGCGAACGGCATCCTGCACGTCTCGGCGAAGGACAAGGCGACCGGCAAGGAGCAGAAGATCCGGATCGAGGCCTCGTCCGGGCTCGCGGACAAGGACATCGACAAGATGGTCAAGGACGCGGAGGCCCACGCCACCGAGGACAAGCGGCGCCGCGACGACATCGAGCGGCGCAACCGGCTCGACTCGCTGGTGTACGAGGTGGAGAAGAACTCGAAAGAGTGGGTCGACAAGCTGGACGCGTCCCTCAAGGGCCGTCTCGACAAGGGTCTCGAGGGCGCCAAGCAGGCCCTCCGCTCCGGCAACGGCGACGAGATCTCCCGCGCACTGGAGGAGTTGCAGCAGGCGTACTCCGCCGCGGGGGCGTCGCTGTACGCGGCGCAGCGAGGGGCGGGGGGGGCGGGAGCCGGTGCTTCGGGCGCCGAGCCGCCGAGCGGCGGCGCGGAAGGCCCCACGGCCGAGAAGAAAGACAACGTCGTCGACGCGGACTACGAGATCGTGGACGACGACAAGAAAAAGTAACCTCTACCTGAGAAAGAACGGCGATGTCGGTACGTACGCGGGATTGGCTGAAGTTCGGAACGCTGGTGGCGATAGCGTTCGTGTTCGGGTTGGCGTTCGCGTCCACGCTCAGTCTTCCCAACCGGAGCGACGCGACGGAGTCGATCGCCGCCGCTCAGGCGGCGGCGCCGCGGCTGCCGCCGCCCGCGCTCAAATCGACGGCGGATCTGGGCGACGCGTTCGTGAGCGTCGCGGAGCACGTGAAGCCGGCGGTCGTGTTCATCCGGTCGCAGCACGTCGAGCGCGCCCAGGACCAGCGGCTGCCGCCGGGGTTCGAGGACTTCTTCCCGAACCTCCGCCGGCGGCCGCAGGTCGAGCAGGGCTCCGGCTCGGGGTTCATCGTCTCGGCCGACGGCTTTATCCTCACGAACAACCATGTCGTCGCCGGCGCCGACAAGGTCACCGTGAAGCTGTACGACAAGCGCGAGTTCACGGCCAAGGTGGTCGGCACCGATCCCAACACCGACGTCGCCGTCATCAGGATCGATACGCGTGGCCTCCCCACGGTCCAGTTCGGCAATTCCGACTCGACCCGGGTGGGTGAGTGGGCGCTGGCGATCGGAAACCCGCTGGGCGAGGCGTTCGCCTTCACCGTGACGGCCGGCATCGTCAGCGCCAAGGGCCGGCTGCTCCAGGGCCTGCAACAGTCCCGGTACGCCATTCAGGATTTCATCCAGACCGACGCCGCTATCAACCCCGGCAACTCGGGCGGGCCGCTCGTGAACATCCGCGGTCAGGTGATCGGCATCAACTCGGCCATCGCGAGTGAGACCGGCTTGTCCGCGGGCTACGGCTTCGCCATCCCGATCAATCTGGCGCGCACCGTGATGGACCAGCTCGTCAAGACCGGCCACGTGGAGCGTGCCGTGATGGGCATCGGCATCACCGACGCGGACGAGAACGACGCGGCGGCCGTGGGCTTGAAGCAGATCACCGGCGTCGGGGTGAGGAGCTACACCGACGACAACTCTCCGGCCAAGAAGGCCGGCATCGAGCTGGGCGACGTGATCGTGGCGCTCGACGGCCAGCCGATTGACAACACCCCCCAGCTGCAGCAGAAGGTGGCGTTCAAGAAGCCCGGCGAGTCGGTGGAGATCACCGTGCTGCGCCAGGGCGGCGAGCGGAAGACGTTCACCGTGCGGCTGGCCCGCGCTCCGAGCGAGGCGGATACGGAAGTGGCGAGCGCCGGCGCCAAGCCGAAGGGAGAGGCGTCGACCAAAGAGGAGATGCTGGGGGTCTCGGTCCAGCCGCTCACCCAAGACGACGCGCAGAACCCGCGGCTCAAGCCTGTCATCGACCGCGGCGGCGGCCTGGTCATCACCGACGTCGCTCCGGACGGGCCGGCGTATCAGCGGCTGCGCTCGGCCGACGACCCGGGCGGCCCGGACATCATCGTCGCGGTGAACAACGTAACCACGCGGACCCGCGCGGCGCTGCGCGAGGCGCTCCGCAAGGTCAAGCCCGGCGACGTGGTCACGTTGCAGGTGCTGTCCCGCACCGGCGACAGGTCCGACGGCTGGCTCGGTCAGGTCGTGAGGATCCGGGCGCGCTAGCCGCGCAACATCACGACAGCAGTCACGAGCTGCCACACCACGGGGAGCACGAACGCGGCCTGATCGGCTTTCGTGTCTTCCCGGAATACCAACGCCAGCACGATCCCCACTCCGCCCGCCGCCAGCGCGGCGGCGCCGAGCCAGCGCGGCAACACCTTGCCGTCGAGTACGCCCCAGCCGAACAGCACCGTCGCGAGTCCGAGGGCGAATCCCCCCACCCGTTGCGCATCGAGCGCGAACGGCCGCAGCATGTCGAACACGAACACGGCCCGGGTGGCGGTCATCCCCGCGTCGGCGGTCGCAAAGCTCCGCGCCAGGGCCCACCCCGCCCCACCCATGAAGGCGACGATGATCGCCCACAAGGCGTACGCGAGCGTGGTGACCAGGATGGCAGCCCGCACCGCGCTCTCTCCGGCAGTGCCGGCGTGCATTCGTATCACGCCGACAAGCCCAGTGAGGGCCAGAGGGAAACTGAAGAGGAAGGCCCAATGGATCGCGGGCCACGCCGGAGACCGGGCAATCACGGCGAGCTGACCCGCGCCGTCCAAGGCGACGATATCGGGATGGAGCGCCCCGGCCGCGACGGTCATCAGCGAGCCGAGGAGCAGGCACAGCGCGTAGACCAGCGGTCTGGAGACGGTCATGCGCCCAATCTACCCGCCTCCCAGAGCAACGCTATATTGGCTGCATGCAGTTGACCCGGATCCTGCGCGAGGGGTTCATCGCGGGACTCATCGGTGCCGGAGCGGTAGCGCTCTGGTTCCTCGTCGTCGATGTGATCGCCGGCCGACCGTTCTTCACCCCCGCGATGCTCGGCTCCGCCGTGTTCTTCGGCGAAACCGACCCGAGTAAGGCTGTGATCGCGTTCTCCCGGGTCGTGCCCTACACGATGATCCACGTGTGCGCGTTCATCATTGTGGGCACCGTCGCGGCGGCGCTCGCCGCCGAAGTCGAAGTCGCCCCCCCGACGCTCTACCTCATCGTCGTCACCTTCGCGGTGTTCGAGTTCGGCTTCTACATCATGCTGGCCGTCTTGGCGCAGCCGCTGCTCGGCGCGCTCACCTGGTGGAACG
>WNGG01009036.1_pt1 | contig 13032 bp, 13 predicted proteins | sample 5400661 | NCBI WGS metagenome assembly WNGG01 (sample SAMN13153372, study PRJNA577476) | soil metagenome | isolation source: 100 cm soil or saprolite under Garry oak tree replicate 1 | place: USA:California | collected 2016-06-15
CTGACAAGCCTTGGCTCTTTGTTGTGAATCCTGATGTCGTGTATTCATAAAAGGTCTCTTTCTTTGTTTAGCGCGACACTGCAGACTTGATGTGATAAGGAGAGTTGCTGGCTGGTTTAGCCGCGCGCCATGCGCGTACTGCCCGGCACCTCATGCACACTAACGCTACCGCTCTCGCTCGCTTTGAGAAGGTGGGTGAAACCCTTAATTGCTCGTGGGGTAAGCCCCACTACGCGTCACGGAGTTGTCGCTGAGTTGTCACCGGATTGTCACCGTGCAAGGTGGCTGACCGAGTTGTTGAACGAGATCCTTGACCGCGCCGGGGCTTCCGCAATAAATGTAGGCATCCGATCCGAAACCGATTATGAAACCCCGTTTCCTTACCCGCCGGCAGTTCGTCAAAAGCTCCGTCATCGCGACCGCCGCGCTGGCCATTCCTTTCGTTGCCCGCCGAAACGTGCTCGGCGCGAATGGCCGCCTGAACATTGCCGGCATCGGGGTGGGTGGCAAAGGCGCCAGCGACGTTGCCAACGTGGATAACGAAAACATCTACGCGCTTTGCGACGTGCATGAGGACAACGCGGCGGGTTCTTTCCGAAAATATGAGAAAGCGAAGCGCTTCAAAGATTTCCGGTTGATGCTGGAGAAGGAAGGCCGGCACATCGACGCAGTGACGGTCTCCACTCCCGACCACATGCACGCGCCGGCCGCGCTGATGGCGATGAAAATGGGCAAACATGTTTACTGCCAGAAACCGCTGACGCACACGGTGCCTGAAGCCCGCCTGATGGCGGAGACGGCGCGCCAATACAAAGTCGCCACGCAGATGGGCAATCAAGGCCATTGCAACCCTGACACGCGCCGGCTTGTGGAACTGATACAGTCGGGCGTCCTCGGCAAGGTGAGCGCGATTCACGTCTGGACCGACCGGCCGAGCAATTGGTGGCCGCAAGGAATCGACCGCCCAATAGACACGCCAGCCGCGCCGCCGACGCTCGATTGGGACCTCTGGCTTGGCGTCGCGCCCTGGCGGCCTTATAACCCGGCTTACATCCCGTTCAAGTGGCGCGGGTTTTGGGATTTCGGCACCGGCGCGCTCGGCGACATGGCGTGCCACTGTATGGACCTCGCCTTCTTCTCACTCAAACTGGGCGCGCCCGGCAGCGTTGAGGCGCAATCATCCGCGGTGAATGGCGAGACGGCGCCAGTCTGGTCGATCATTCATTACGAATTTCCCGGACCCACCGGACAACCGCCGGTAAAAATGAACTGGTACGACGGCGGCAAAAAGCCTTCGGCCGATTTGGTCAAAGGCCGCGGGTTGGAAAGCAACGGAATCATCCTGATCGGCGACAAGGACACGTTGTATGTGCCCAATTATTGGGGCGCCGGCTCGTTTTTGTCGGGCGCGAAAGTGGAGGATTTCAAAAATATTCCGGAATCACTGCCGAGGCCGCACGGGTTCGAGCGAAACCATCATCAGGAATGGCTCGACGCGTGCAAGGGCGGACCGAAATCGCTGTCGAACTTCGACTACTCCGGGCCGATGACCGAGGCCGTGCTGCTGGGCAACGTCGCGTTGCGCGTCGGCAAAATGATCCAGTGGGATTCGAAGAAGCTGATGGTGACGAATGTGCCGGAGGCGAACCGGTTTCTGCGCACGGAGTATCGGACAGGGTGGAAAGTGTGACGACGATCAAATCACTGAGAATCATTTGGCCTTGGTCAAATGTATAACCCACCCCTGACCCCTCCCAGGAGGGGAACTCGCAGAGCGCCCTCAACTCTGTTCCCCTCCTGGGAGGGGTCAGGGGTGGGTTCGTGAGCGCTTGTCTGATGGGGAGACCGAAAAAACCATGAACCGCTGCGCGTGGGCCAGAAACGAGTTATCGATTCGCTACCATGACGAGGAATGGGGCGTGCCGGTTCATGACGACCGCACACTGTTCGAGTTTCTGATTCTTGAAGGCGCGCAGGCTGGCTTGAGTTGGGACACCATCCTCAAGAAGCGAGAGCATTACCGCGAAGTCTTTGACAATTTCGACTCGAAGCAAGTGGCGCGCTATGACAGCCGCAAAGTGAAACAGCTCCTCGACGATCCGGGCATCGTTCGCAACCGGCTGAAAATCGCCGCCGCAATCCAAAACGCGAGGGCTTTCCTCGCTGTGCAGAAGGAATTTGGCAGCTTCGACGCTTACCTTTGGCAATTCCTCCGCGGAAAACCGAAGCAGAATTCCTGGCGCTCGATCAAAGACGCCCCCACGCGCACGCAGGAGTCCGATGCCCTGAGCAAGGATTTGATCAAGCGCGGCTTCAAGTTCGTCGGTTCGACGATCTGTTACGCCATGATGCAGGCGGTCGGCATGGTCAACGACCATACCGTTGATTGTTTTCGGCACAAGGAGGTGCGTCGCCGGACCAACTCGCGATGCAGAGGCAGGCGGCCTATCGGTTAAGCGCGCGGCGGAACAGGACACGGCGCGAATTCAAATTGACCGGTTCCCAGCCATCGTTCGCGAGGTGATTGCAGGCATAGGCCAGACAGAACTCCTCCTCCTGCGCGTCTTTGGCGATTCGGACCCCGCCTTTGTCGAGATGGATCAGCTCGAACTTGTCCGGCAGGTTGTAGTAGAGCCGGTCCGGCCCGTCCCATTTCACGATGGCGTATTCATATCTCGCCGCCGGCTTACCCTGCGCGTGAAGTAGCAGCGAAGTTCCGAAACAAACAGCGACAACAACCAACCCGACGAGGATGAAGGATTTTTTCATGATGTGTGATTTAATGAATTTGTTCATTTCGGGGCAATCCCTGCGTCTAACCGGATTCCGAAAATCAGATCGCCCGCCGAATGTTTGCTGAGGATAACACGCTCAGAGGGCGGGTGAAAGAAATTCGGAAGGTCTCACGCAAAGTCCGCCAAGGACGCAAAGGATGCGAAACATGCGCTCAGAAAAACTACTCACCAAAGTACCTGCTTAGCGGAGTGCGCCCGTCGGGCGCAGCCGGTTTGAGGGCGGGTGAGATTTGGTAGAGTTCCTGTGTTTTTGGAGTGGAAACGTTGGCTGCCGAGGACGGCAGCACTCCAGGCCCTAAACAGATACTCACCAAATGGTGAGTGAACGATTTGTTGCTGGATTGCCCGTTCTGCCGTTTGCTTTGCGACCTTTGTGAGCTTTGCGTGAGGTTTCGTCTGCAGTGCTACGGCTTAGCACATGTCAAATGGACGATCGTCGCGCCGGAACCGCCGTAGGCTTCGCCGGCCAGCGCGAAGGAGATTACGTGCGGATGTTTGGCCAGAATTGCCTGCACCGTCTGACGCAATTGGCCGATCCCTTTGCCGTGAATGATGCGCACTTGCAGAATGCCGCGCGCCCTGCATTCGGCGAGGTAATCGGTCACGACCCCCTTGATATCACCCGGACGGAACGTGTGAAGGTCCAGCACGCCGTCGATGGGAAGTTCGACCGGCCCGCTTCCATCCTGGTTGACGTCTTCGCCGTCGTTCATACATCCAGATTTTAGCGTTTGATTCGCGCGCGCCAAAATTATATCCAACGCTCACCCGGTAAACAAAACTTGCCTGAGATTGCGATGACTATGACGCGAGACGAAGCCTGGAACCTGCTGAATGAATACACAAAATCCGAGTCGTTGATCAAACACGCGCTGGCGGTCGAAGCGGCGATGCGGCATTACGCGGAATCCTTCAACGAGAACGTCGAGACCTGGGGCGCGACCGGGCTGCTCCACGACTTCGATTACGAGCGCTGGCCGAATCCGCCCGACCACACCCGCGAAGGCGCGAAGCTCCTGCGCGAGCGCGGCGTGGACGAGGAAATCGTCGGCGCGATTCTGTCGCACGCGGATTGGAACCAGGACGAGTATCCCCGCGACCGCCCGATTCGGAAAACGCTGTTCGCGGTGGATGAACTCTGCGGCTTCGTCACCGCGGTGGCTTATGTGCGTCCGGAAAAGCTGACCGGCATGAGCGCGAGCAGCGTTAAGAAAAAGATGAAACAGAAATCTTTCGCGGCGGCGGTGAAGCGCGAGGACATCGAGAAAGGCGCGGAATTGCTCGGCCTGCCGCTCGACGATCATATCCATCACGTCATCGCCGCGATGCAGACAGTGGCTGGGCCGTTGGGATTTGCATGACCTCCATTCGATTGCGATATTAGACACCGCTTCGTTGAATCCTCTGACGGGTACTCAAGTCCAAGGTAGGGCGGGCTGTCCTCAGCCCGCCGCTTCGGCGCGGTAAATGCCTATATTCGGAAATGTGTCATTCTCGCGCGAATTTTTCGGAACGCGGCGCTTTGAGCCGCAGCGGCTCCGCAGGCACAACCGGGCTCGGCCCGCCCGATAGACTGCTCGCAGGCGAACATGCTGCGGGCCACAGACGCCACAGACCCGTGCTCCGCTTCGGTTGCGGCTGCGCCGCGCTGGGGGCACCGCGCCTGGCACCGCGCCCCTACGGCGGGAAAATCCGCCACCAAGTTGCGTCGATGACGTTTCATGTAACGCTACGGCTTGCGCAACCTAAGTAGCGCTCCTGTTGGCTGAGCGGCACCGAAACCTCTACGCGACCGTTGTTGGTCATCGGCACTTCAACAGCGAGCTGCCAGTTCAGCGGGCTGAGGCTCGTCGTGGATTCCAGAATGTACCCGGTGGAAGGGAACGGCCAGGAAAGAGTGAGCATGGGAGCGACGCGCGCGACGCCGATTACCGGAACATCGGGCACGCAAGTGTTGAGCATCACTGAAACACTGCCGTTGCCGAGCAAATTGTTGAGCGCGACCAGGTCAGGCCTACCGTCCCCGTCGAAGTCACCAACGGCCGCGGAACTCGTCCCACCAAAGTAATTGACGGCTGCTCGGAAGGTGCCGTCTCCGTTGCCCGCTAACACAGCAATACCCCCACTGTAATTCTGCACAGCCAGGTCAAGTTGGCCATCGCGATTGAAATCGGTTAGCGCAACAAATCCAGAATTGTAGCCTGCGGCGTATTTGGCGCCGACTTGAAAGGTTCCATTACCTCGGCCAATCAGAACAGAAACGCCACCTTGGGAAACAACTGCCAGGTCTGGCCGATTGTCGCCATTGAAGTCACCAACTCCGATTCGCCGTGGAGAGTCATTTGGTCCGTAGTTGACTGCTGCATCGAACGTACCATCACCCCTGCCTGTCAGGATCGCCACGCTACCGTTAGAATAGCTGCCTGTATTTGGGTCGAACTCGCCTTGGTTGGCTACAGCCAGATCGACTTTTCCGTCTCCATTAAAGTCACCCGGAGTCACATAAACCGGACCTGACCCCACGGCCAGACTGAGGCCACTCTGGAGCGCACCACTCAGCAAAACTGAAACGGTGCCAGAATCTCTGTGGACTACCGCGACGTCCGACCTGCCGTCTCCATTCAGATCCGCTGCCGATACGGAAACAATATCCGTACCGCCGCCAACGTTGGCCTCAGTCTGAAACGTTTCAACAGGCGGAGACTCCGGTTTAGCGATCAGCCGCGCAGTCTGCGCTTCTGGGAAAGTAGAATCATCCCGGTCTTCCTGTGTGTGCGCAGATAAAAGCAGAATTGGGAACTTTTGTGAAGTGGAATCGGAAAACAGTAACGGCGAATCAAGGCGGACTTGAGAGTTCGCTCCCCAACTACTTCATCCACGCCGGCAACTTCTCATCCTTCCAGATTCCTGGCAGCTCTTCGAGCTCGCGCACGACGGCGGATTTGTTGCCATTGACCAGCACTTCCGCAGCCAGCGCGCGGGTGTTGTAGTTCGACGCCATCACAAAGCCGTAAGCGCCGGCGCTCATCAGCGCAAGGAATCGAATTCTCTCTGCGGAATTGTTGGATATCACTTGATGCGAAAACGTCACGCTGATTAGTATCAATTGTGTCGCTGAACTGGATTCCTCCTTCTCTCCGAAACCTTTATGAGGTGCACCAGTGGAGGCATGCCTGTGCGATCATGCGGCAGGATTTCCCTGAGGAGTTTGATGAGATCATTGAAGTGATCGGGCGCTTCCGTCTTCCCAAAAGCGCGCTTGTGAGAAGGGGTGGCAACAGGAATCCAACCACAAGCGGTTGGATCTATTCCGAATTCTACAAAAAGGGATGGTGCGAAAAAGAGTTCGATGATCAAGATCAAGGTGGATGAATCGGAGAAATTGTCGCCTACGCATTCGATCGACTGCTACAAGAACAAAGTCGGGCTCGAAATCGAGTGGAATAACAAGGATCCCTTTTTCGACCGTGATCTTAACAATTTTCGACTGTTGCATTCGATAGGTGTGCTGTCGGTTGGCGTCGTCGTAACGCGATGTGATGAGCTCCAAGAAATTGTCAAATCCCTTGGCAGAGGAAGTTCTTTTGGCCAGGCAACTACACATATGAGCAAACTGCTCCCGAAGATTGAGGGCGGCGGCGCTGGAGGCTGCCCGGTATTGGTCTTCGGAATCTCAAGGAAACTCTATGACGAAGATCGTTAGCATTGAGCAGGCACCTGCTGCTGTCGATCTGCTCGATAAAGTCCAGGATCGTTACGCTACCATTCTGGCTGATCCCCCGTGGCAGTTTCAGAATCGCACAGGCAAGATGGCGCCAGAGCACAAGAGGCTTCTGCGTTACCCCACAATGGACCTGCAGGAGGTTGCACAACTGCCGGTCGGTCGTGTGGCGGCTGCCCAGTCGCATCTGTATCTCTGGGTTCCGAACGCCCTTTTGTCTGAAGGATTAGAGGTAATGCGTGCCTGGGGATTCACTTACAAGACCAACCTGGTGTGGTTCAAGATCAGGAAGGATGGCGGGCCGGACGGCAGGGGGGTTGGCTTTTACTTTCGCAACGTGACGGAGCTTATTCTATTTGGGGTTCGTGGGAACCTGCGTACGCTTAAGCCAGGACGAACCCAAGTCAATCTGTTCTCTACGAGAAAGCGCGAACACTCTCGCAAGCCGGATGAGATTTACGATCTCATTGAAGCCTGTTCGCCAGGTCCCTACCTGGAGCTCTTCGCTCGGTTCCGCCGAGATGGATGGAATCAATGGGGGAATGAAGATGTGGAGAAAAATAGTTCGACGGGCGTAGCCATGCGCCAGGCGCATCTCAATTCCCAAATGCGATTGCTCGAAGCACCAAAGAACTACCGGGCCAATTGAGAGCATCAATTTAGCCCAGTTCCCAAAAGGCAATCGCAATCACCACTTCAACCACGCCGGCACCCTTTCGCTCTCCCAGATCCCTGGCAGCTTCTGGCGTTCGCGCACCACGGCGGATTTGTTGCCGTTGACCAACACTTCAGCGGCCAGCGCGCGCGTATTGTAGTTCGACGCCATCACAAAGCCGTACGCGCCGGCGCTCATCAGGGCAACGCAATCGCCTTCGCCAACCTTTGGCAGCGGCCGGTTCTTCGCGAAGAAATCGCCCGACTCGCAGATGGGTCCGACGACGTCGCTCGAAATCATCGGACCGTTCCTGCGCGTCAGGGGGACGATCTCGTGATAAGAATCGTAGAACGCGGGGCGAATCAGGTCGTTCATCGCGGCATCGACGATGACGAAATTCTTCCGGCCGGTGCGCTTCACGTATTCAATACGCGTGACGAGGATGCCGGCGTTGCCGACGACGAAACGGCCGGGCTCGATGAGAATTCGGAGCTTCAATGGCTTCAAGAGCGGCGCCAGCGTGGTCGCGTATTTGGCTGGCGTCAGGATGTGTTTCGCCTGGGGTTGCCGCCACCAATCGGGCCCACCGCTGGCCAGCGCCGGCTGATAAACAATGCCCAACCCGCCGCCGATGCTGAAGAACTCAAATTGATGTTTGGCCGCGAGCTTTTCAACCAGCGGCACGACCTTCCGCACGGCGAGCTCGAACGGTTTCACTTCGGTGAGCTGCGAGCCGATGTGCATTTGCAGTCCGCGCAGGCGCAGATTTTTCAGTCCGCTCGCGCGGGCGTAAACGTCCTCGACCTGCTCGAAGGCGATCCCGAACTTGTTTTCGTAGGTGCCGGTGGTGATCTTCGCGTGCGTGCCGGCGTCCACGTTCGGGTTCACGCGCACGGCCACCGGCGCGGTTTTTTTTAACCGCCCGGCGGCGCGGTCGATTCGCTCCAGTTCGGGCTCGCTCTCGACGTTGAACGAATAAATGCCGCGTCGGAGCGCGAATTCGATCTCCCGCTCGGTTTTGCCGACACCGGCAAACGCGCATTTCTTCGGCGCGCCGCCGGCGGCAATGACGCGGCCCAACTCGCCTTCGCTGACGATGTCGAACCCGCTGCCGAGATTGGCGAGCGCGCGCAGGACCGCGAGATTGGAATTGGCCTTGACCGCGTAGCAGATCAGGTGATCGAGCGGGGCCAGCGCGGCGTCGAGCTTCTGGAAATGGTTCGTCAGGGTGCGCTGCGAATAGACGTAGAGCGGCGTGCCGAACTTTTCGACGAGCGATTCAATCGAGACGCCCTCGCAATACAGTTTGCCGGCTGCGTAACGAAATTCGTGCATGGGCGGGAGTTATGCCAAAGCAAAGAGAGGCGTTCAATCTCCAAAGCCAGGTGTTGCGTGCCCCTCTCGTGCCCTCTCGCAACAGGGCAAGTCTCCTTTGGGGATTGGCCGCGCTCACCGGTCACGAATCGGGAGGCAGGACAGGCCTTGCACCCTGCCCGGCTGTCGGCCTTTCCTGTTCGCGCGCAACCAGCGCGGCTGCGATCGCCTTCACGAAAACAGGCTCGCCCGGTCGAACATCCGCCAGCCGACCCCCGCCACCAAAGGTCACAGACTTTGTCCTCTCCAACACGCGCAAAAAGTGTTCGAGCCATGTTTCCAGAACCCGGTGTGGGTGCTCAGTCGCTCAGGGTCGCGAGCCGAGGCAGTACACATTGCCGTCGGCCGCCTGGACGATGATTTGCGCCAAACCATCGCCTTCGAGGTCGGCGATGGCGGGGAGAGAAAGGTTGGCCGGGCCCTGCCATTCCCATAAAAGTCTGCCGGCGGAGCGATCGCCTGTAATGGCGACCAGCTTCGAGCCGGCCGCGTACAGGAGTTCGTCGCCTTTGCGCCCGTCAATGTCCACCGCAACGACCCGGGGGCAAGTCGGCACGGGCGCGGGCAACGACCACAGGACTTTACCATCGCGCGGGTCAATGGCCCGCACGCCGTCACCGTATCCTGCCGAGGCAATTTGGAACGTGCCGTCACCCGCGAAATCCACGAGCGCGTGTTTGATCGAAGTCGTCTGTCCCGCGCTGCCCTCGTTGGACGGATAATCCGCCCGCCCCAAGCCATGCCAAATCGGCCTTCCGTTGGCGTCGAGCAGCGCGAGAATGTATGGCGAGTCCAGCAACACTTCCGCGGTTTCTTTGCCGGTAAACCGCCGAATCATTGGCTCGCCGTAGGCCGCCCACGCGGGCAAGTTCTTTCGGCTCGCCAGTTCGACGCCTCGGGTCAGTCGACCCGTGCGCCCGTCGGCGACCCAAAAGCAAACCGGGTAAAGTGAAATCATATCATCCAGGCCGTTTCCGTCGAAATCCGCCACACCCGGCGGAATTCCCGCGTAGCCCCAAGTGAATTGATCCGGCAGAATTGCTTTTTCCTGTCGCCATACGATGGCGCCAGTCCGGCCATCGAGGAGTTGCCCGATGTCCGAGTGCATCAACCCGCGGCGCGTTTGAACGAATAAGTCGGTCTGGCCCCGTGTGCGAAATGAGCCGGGCCACCAGAAAGTCAAGGCGCCCACATTCCACACCGGCAGCGCGCCGGGTGTTTGGTCAAAGCGCGTCTGCCACAGGCGTGAGCCGTCATAGCGATACGCGATGAGCACTGCGCGTCCCGAACCGTCCTGGCCGGCGACAACCACTTCGTCGCCACCGTCGCCGTCCAGGTCCGCCGCCAACGGCCCGAGCCAGCGACTGCCATCGCCCATCCCACGCCCCGGACGACGCCACACCAGGTGTGGTGACCCGCCCGATGCACCCTGTGCGACGGCGGGCGCAGGTGCCTCAAGTGCGATAATCTCTTCCGCCGCTCCCTCCACGACAACCGTCATGGGACCATTGGGTCGCAACCGGGCGGCGATGGGCGTGGACAACGAAACCCCAACAGGCCGGTCCTCGACGACGCGAGCCTCCGCGCCATTGCCGACCAGGGCAAGTTCTGTATCCCGTGGAACGCGGAGGCGAAGCGACGCGCCCAAACCACCCTCGACCGGCGCAAGCGCCAGGAATTGCAAATCGCCTGGCAAACCGGATACCTGCCATATCTTTTCGAGCTCTCCGTCCTGTCCCGCACGCATCGCCGTGAGCGTCGTTGGAAAGGGCGCTTCGGCGTCCGTCTTTCGTTGCGCGACAAGGAAGGCCGGCCTGGTGCCTCGGCCGCCTTCACTCAGCAGGACGTGGCGCATCCCCTGAGAAGCGGTGGTGGACCAGGTCGCGTCCATCCTCGGCAGGTCGGCGCAGGCCCAGGCAGAATTGGTTTGCGACCATTTTACTGCGGGCGCTGCGCCGCGCAGGTCCACCAGTTGAATGGTCCCAAACCCGGGCACCAGCACGCCGTCCGTTCCGATCGTGAACAGCTCGGCCTTGCCGTCGGCTTCCACATCCGCGGTGCCCTGCACGAATTGCCGTGGCAAATCGAACAACTGCTCCCCGGTCGCGGCATTAAGCACGATGACGTGCCATTGGCCGTCCCCGGAGTCGTTAAACAAGTTCAAAACAATTTCCGGGCGCGCATCACCCGTGACGTCCGCCACGGGGCGCGGCCCGATCTGCGGCCACTTCTTGCGCTCCTCGATGTTCTGCTCGAGGTCGCGTCGCCAGCGCACCGAGAGCCGCTGGCTTTCGGCCTTCTTCGGCTCGTAGTTCAACACGTCGATGTGGCTTTGAAAGTCACCCAGGGTGATGAGTTCCTTTTGGCCGTCTTGGTGTCCTCCGGCGGGTCGGTCTGCCACACCAGCCGCGGCTTGTCGAAGGCCTGATCGTAAGCGAAGAGCTGGAGCCGGCAAACCTTCTGATCCGTCCACGTCTGGTTCCAGGCCACGCGTTGCAGGCCTTTGACGTTCGGCAAAATCTTTGCCCACCTTTCGTGATAACTCTCCATAGCCGGATGCAAAGTCCCACTGCCATCGAGGTCGAGCGCGATTGGCCCCGGCCTGGGGACTTTCGGTTCACGACTGACCACGGCCGCGTCCTTTGCAACCAAGCGCAGTGGATGTTCACCCTTGGTCGGAAGGATTTCCGCCAGCAGTTCGCGACCACCGGCAGAATAAGACCAACGAATCTCGGGCTTTGTGATCTTGCCGTGGAGAGGAGAGCGGGCGGTCAACGCCGGGTCATGCGCATAACGGGGCCAGCCGTCCGATTCGCCGGAACCGGGTGTGGCGCCGCCGGCGCGCATTGCCAGCCAGGTCAACCAGCAAACGACTCGAACCCATTCCGACCTTCGCATGAGTATCTTGTGCAAATCAGTTCGTGAGGCCAATTCAGTCTGCTCGATTTCCGGCTGTCCACCAGTTCTACTTAACAAGTCTTCACTGTTTTGTTTGGATTCCTGGCAGTAAACTAAAGGGATGAAAAGAGCCAATCGTCCAGTTTTCGGAGGTTCATCCACCACGACCCTCACGGTGTTGACCTTCGTGCAGTTGCTCGGTGCCCTCGCGTTGCTGATGCGCTTCGACTGTAAAGCGGGCCAGAGCGAAAGTCGTGCAAACGGCACCAATTCCTTGCGGGACGCCCGGCGCGATTTTGCCACGCAACTGGTCCGCAAACAGAAGATTGACGAGCCGGTTCCCGATCCTCCGCCACGGTTCTTCCGGGTGGTCAAGTATGACTCTCCCGTGGGCAAACTGGCGGCCTACCTCAGTCCGTCGCCACAGGAGGGGAAGAAGCACCCGGCGTTGATTTGGCTTTTCGGCGGTTTCAGCAACAGCATCGGAGAGACCGCCTGGGAGCAGGGGCCGCCCGAGAATGACCAGTCAGCCAGCGCCTTCCGGGAGGCAGGAATTGTCATGATGTATCCGTCGCTGCGGGGTGGAAACAATAACCCCGGCTTCATCGAAGGGTTTTACGGCGAGGTGGATGATGTCCTCGGCGCCTCGGACTACCTGGCAAAACTGGATTACGTCGATCCAAAGCGGATATATCTGGGTGGTCACAGCACCGGTGGAACCTTGGCGCTGCTAATCGCGGAGTCCACGGATCGATTTCGCGCCGTTTTCTCCTTCGGACCGGTCGAGGATGCGAGCGGTTACGGCTCCAAGTATCTCCCCTTTGACATCTCCAATCGTCAAGAAGTGGATCTGCGAACGCCGATAAAATGGCTGCAGGCGATTCGCAATCCGACCTTCATTTTCGAAGGAACCGGGCAACGAAGCAACATCGACTCCGTCATGGCATTGTCGCGCGCATCCAGAAATCCGCTGATCCACTTTCACCCGGTTAAGGGTGCGGATCATTTCAGCATACTCGCGCCGATCTCGCGCTTGGTCGCGTCGAAAATCTTACGAGACGAAGGCGTCGCGACGAATATCAAATTCACAGACGATGAATTGACCGGTGCGCTGCACAAATGAATTTCGATGAAGCCAGATCCCTCAGTCCGTTTGAGCTTCGAGTGGGGCGACGTGACCGTCCATGAACCCGACGTTCTTGCCTGATTTGGGCGGACGTGGATGGAACTCTTCGTAATCAACGTGCGGCTTGGATTCCCGGCCCGGTTGGGCTAATCAAAGAATATGAGCGCGACTGAACGAGACATTCTGCAAGCGTTGATTGAACTGGAAAACACTGTGAAGGCGATGGCGGGGGCTAATCCGAAGCCGAACCTCTCACCGCTATTCAATCGCATTGACGCACTGACCGATCAACTGCCGAAACACACCGACGCTACGCTGCTGCATTACCTGCACCGGAAAAGCTACGAGAAGGCGCGTCTCTGGCTGGAGGGGCGCGAAACGGAGAATCAGGCAGGCAGTTGCCGACATACCTGAAAGCGGAAGGACGACGAATCGTTCGGCATTCGGAAATCATCCTTAGAAA
>WNGG01021162.1_pt1 | contig 13031 bp, 10 predicted proteins | sample 5400661 | NCBI WGS metagenome assembly WNGG01 (sample SAMN13153372, study PRJNA577476) | soil metagenome | isolation source: 100 cm soil or saprolite under Garry oak tree replicate 1 | place: USA:California | collected 2016-06-15
TAGCACGGTCTTATAGCGCTTTAGAACTTCACCCAGATTCGCCGGAAGCGGATTCAGATGGCGCAGATGGACGTGGCCGATGCGATGGCCGAGCGCTCGCTGCGTTTTCACGGCGGCTGTGATCGCGCCGTGCGTTGAACCCCAGGCCACGATCAGCAGGTCGCCGTCAGGATCGCCAGCGGGAACGATGTCTGGAATATCTTGAACGATGGCTTCGACTTTTGCAGCGCGAATGCGAACCATGTTTTCGTGGTTCAGCGGCTCGTAGTTGATGTTGCCAGTGACGTCCTGTTTTTCGAGGCCACCGATGCGATGTTCGAGACCAGGCGTGCCGGGGACGGCCCAAGGACGCGCGAGCGTGTCCGGATTGCGGCGATAGGGTTTGAAGTCGACCGGATCTGACGCGAACGTCACGGGGAAATCTGGAATGTCATTTAGATCGGGTATGCGCCAGGGTTCCGCACCATTGGCCAGATAGCCGTCGCTCAGAATGATTACTGGAACCATGTATTTGACAGCGATGCGAGAAGCTTCGACGGCGGCCCAGAAGCAATCGCTTGGAGTGGCTGGAGCGACGATGGGAATGGGCGCTTCGGAGTTGCGGCCGAAAAGGGCTTGGAGCAGATCGGCCTGTTCCGTCTTGGTGGGCAGGCCGGTTGACGGGCCGCCGCGCTGAATATCGCAAATGACCAGCGGAATTTCCACAGCGACGGCAAGCCCGAGAGCTTCTGTTTTCAGGGCCATGCCAGGGCCGGAAGTGGTGGTGATGGCTAACGCTCCGGCATAGGCTGCGCCGATGGCGGAAGTGATGGCCGCGATTTCGTCTTCCGCTTGAAAAGTGATGACGCCGAAATCTTTGTATTGAGAGAGTTCGTGAAGAATGTCAGAGGCAGGCGTGATGGGATAGCTGCCCTGAAAAAGCTTCAGTCCGGATTTTTGCGAAGCAGTGATGAAACCAAGCGCCAGCGCCTGGTTGCCGCTCATGTTGCGGTACAGGCCCGGCTCCAACTGCGCCGGGGGAATTTCGTAGCTGATTTGAAAAGCTTCGGTGGCTTCGCAGTAGGAATAGCCCGCTTTCATGGCGAGCTTGTTCGCTTCGACGAGCAGCGGCTTTTTGGAGAATTTGTCCTCTATCCAGCGGACCGTGGAGTCCATGGAGCGGTTATAGAGCCAGTAGCACATGCCCAGAGCGAAGAAATTCTTGGAGCGGCTGACGGATTTGGCGTCTAGGCCAAGATGATCGAGGGCGACTTTCGTTAGGCGTTCGAGTTCGACGGAGAAAAGACGGAACTTATCGAGCGAATGGTCTTCCAGAGGATTGGAAGACATTTGCGCTTTGCGTAGGTCGGTTTCGGCAAAGGCGTCGGAATTAACGATCAGGATTCCATTGGCCTTAAGGTCGGCGATGTTCATTTTCAGCGCGGCGGGATTCATGACAATGAGGACGTCGACCGCGTCGCCGGGTGTGTAAATTTCGTTGGAAGAGAAATGAAGCTGGTAGCCGCTGACTCCGGGGAGCGTACCCGCAGGGGCGCGGATTTCGGCGGGGAAGTCGGGGAACGTGGCGATATCGTTGCCGTAGAGCGCGACGGTATTGGTGAACTGGCTGCCGGTGACCTGCATACCGTCGCCGGAATCTCCGGCGAAGCGGATCACAGCGCGGTCGATGACTTCGCGTTTGTGCTTAGGCAGCGGAATATCGGTGGTCGTGGCCATGCTTCGTTGCAACTCCCTTAGAAAACCGTCTCGGTCCTCAGCCTCCCGACAACTCCCCTGGAAGGCAGGCCTTTAAGAAAGAACGCAGGCTCGCCGACAACACAAGACGACTGATCACGGGCGGAACAGCGTGCAGGTTGGAAGCTGAAGCGAACCGCCAAGAGCCTAGGTAAAAATGATAGCACAGCGCGGCGAAGATGGCGCGAAAGTGCGCCCAAGGTCAACAGTAAGCGGCGACCGAAATGCTTCACCTTACGCTGAGATCCTTCGTACGCCGATTCGGAATCGGCGCACTCAGGATGACATCTATCGGGGGATTGCAACCGTGCCATCGCTGAGAGCGTTGTCAGCGGCGGCAAAAAATTGGCGGTGGACTACGAGCAGGGTAATCAGGATTGCGATGGGGATGGTGAGGCTGAGCAGGTTGAAGGTGCGGGAATAGTTCACCATTTGCTCGGCTGTGGGAGCGAGCTCGGGAAGATTCATTCCGGCGAGCACGGAGCGAACCATTTCCGTGTAGGTCGGGCTGAAGGTAGCGGCGAGACCGTTGGCACAAACGAGGAGTTGGCTTGCGATGGTAAGCGGATAGCTCCAGCGCTTCAGAAGGAGAAGTCCAAATCCGGGAATGATCAGTAGCGCGAAATAGAGGAACAAGAATATAAGGGCTGCCGGTCCGCGGAAGAAGTGCCCGAAGAAAAAAGCCGGAATTCGCTTTGGAAAAAACGGAAGGAAGGGCACGAAAAGGACGAAGGAAGCGAGATACCAGCCAATGATGCGGACGGCGAGCGGGCACCCAGGCTTGCTGAGACGAAAAGTTGAAATCACGGGAGATTGCGATTCAAGCGCTGCTGGCGAGTGAAACTGTGTGACGACGGAAGTGCGGGTTAACAAGATCAGCCACCAAAGTGCGATAACGACTGGGATTCCGTAGGTTACGGCAAGTACGGAGGCCAAGACAGCTTTGGAGACGAGCGGGGCAGTCGGCGTAGCGCCGAAAATCGTGACGATGATGACGGCAAATCCAATGACACCGAAGAAGAGCAGGCAGCCCGCGACGATCAACAAGGCGATGCGCGCCCAATTTTTCAACCGAATAACTTGAATGCCGACAACGACGAGAAAGACCGCGCAAAAGAGGCCGAAGGTCCAGATCACGTAAAGGACCGGACGCATGAAATCGGGATATATGGCGCCCGGCGGAAACTTCGAGAAAGAAAAGAGGATCAGGGCCGCGAGGTTAAAGAGCGCACCCAGCACACCGCCGAGAATGGCGAAAATTCCGGCGGCGATGATGGAGCTTGAAGCTCGAGAAGTGGAAGTCATGCACAGGCTTTATAGCAGGGCCATAAAAGGCAGGGAAGGAAATTGGGCCGAAAGGGTGCTTGACACTTCGCTTTCTTTTCGCCTAGATTAGATTTGGAAAGCGTCACGACTCTGCGGCCGACCAACTCGGGCCGGCACAAACTAAACTGTACTGGAGGCAAGCCCATGGCCCTCACCAAACGACAGAAAGAAGTGCTGGATTATCTGGTGGCGTTCGAGACGAAGCACGGCTACGCGCCGAGCTTTGAGGAGATCGGCAAGGGATTGAAGCTGACGTCACTAGCGACGGTGCACAAGCACATCACGACGCTGGAGAAGAAGGGTTTCATCCGACGCGGATATAACCAGAGCCGTTCGATTGAAATTGTGCAGTTGCCGAAGTCCGTGAAGGACCAGGTGATGGAGCGAAAGATCCAGGAGCTGCCGTTGCTCGGCAGGATTGCGGCGGGCCGGCCACTAGAAGCGGTGGAAGAACGGGAAACGATTTCGCTGGGAGACTTTGCCCGGGGCGGAAACTCGTTTGTGCTGCAGGTGAAGGGAAGTTCCATGATCGAGGATCACATCATGGACGGCGATTTTGTGGTGTGCGAGCAGACGCAAGTGGCGAATGCGGGTGATATTGTTGTGGCGCTGGTGCGTGGAGACGAAGCGACGCTCAAGCGATTTTACCGCGAAGGTCCGGGGAAGATTCGGCTTCAGCCTGCGAATTCAGAGATGGGACCGATCATTGAGCTAGCCAGCGATGTGAAGATTCAAGGACGAGTGATTGGCGTGCTGAGGAAGTACTGAAGACGAGAGACGAAACGCGAAATGCGAAATGCGAAATGCGAAATGCGAAATGCGAAATGCGAAATGCGAAATGCGTGAAGACCTGAAGACAGGTTCGCAAGACAAAACGTTGCTCCCCGCGGCTACGGACTTTTACCTATCCCAAAACTACGCCACGCGCCGTACACTGTCGAACTAGTCCCCCTACTCCTTTGTGGCCCAGAAACCCGAGTGACGATAGACTCGTCTTCAACGCATGGCAAAGACATGGCACGCGGGTTATTGGGGTTTCGTTGAGAGGCAGGGCGAGTGAATCGAAAATTGGGAATTGTGCGCAGGCTCAGAGAAGCGCTTGCGCTGGTGTCTGTGCTGGCTCTGCTTCTGGTAAACCCGGAGAAAACGGAAGCGTATTCGGTGACCTCGCACCAGGCGATCATCGACGTGGTATGGGAACCGAGCATCAAGCCGGCGATACGAAAAAGATTCCCGAATGCCAGGGAAGAAGAAATCAATCGTGGGCAGGCGTATGCGTACGGTGGCGCGATTATCCAGGATCTCGGTTACTACCCTTATGGCAGTCCGTTCTTCAGCGACCTGACGCACTACATTCGAAGCGGAGATTTTATCCTGGCGATGCTGCGCGACTCGCGGGACGTTTATGAGTATTCGTTTGCGCTCGGCGCTATGGCGCACTATGCGGCGGATAACAATGGACATCGCGTGGGAGTCAACCGGGCGGTGCCGCTCTTGTACCCGAAACTTAAAAAGAAGTATGGCGACACTGTGTCTTATGAGGACGACAAACTGGCACACATCAAAACTGAGTTTGGATTTGACGTGCTGGAAGTGGCAAAAGAGCGGTTTGCACCGGAAAGCTATCACGACTTTATCGGATTCGAAGTTGCGCCTCGTGTGCTGGAGCAGGCGTTCCAGGAAACGTATGGGCTGGACCTGAAGAAGGTACTGGGCGACGAAACTAAAGTGCTCAATTCTTATCGGCACGCAGTGAGCGATCTGTTGCCGAAAGCGACGCGCATTGCCTGGGATCTGAAGAAGGATGAGATCCAGAAAGATGAGCCGGGAATTACGAAACAGAAATTTCTTTACAATTTGAAGCGCGCGAACTTCGAAAAGGAGTGGGGAACGGACTACCTGAAGCCAAAGTTCAGCGACAAGGTGCTGGCGTTCATTTACAAAATTTTGCCGAAGTTCGGCCCTTTGAAAGTACTGCAATTCAAGACTCCCACGCCGGAGACCGAACGTATGTTCGAAGCCAGTTTCAACGAGACGCTCGATCAGTACCGCAAGCTGCTGAACGAAGAGCGTGAGACGGGGAAGCCGGGTTTGGTGAATGGCAATTTTGATCTAGGCGAAGTCAGCGGGCCGGGAAAATATAAGTTGAGCGATACGACGCACGCCAAACTGTTGGATAAGCTTGCGGATCAGAAATTCGCTGGAATGACGCCGGAGATCCGGGCGGAACTGCTGGACTTTTTTAGTGCGAGCGACACGCCATTTGCGATGAAGAAGGATAAGAAGGTATGGGCAAAGGTGCAGACCGAATTAGAAGAGCTGAAGAGAGCGCCGGCTGAACAGAAGGTCGCGGAAGCAGGACAGTGATGCTAGCCGTTTCTGCTCATTCAAAACACGCGTTTGAATCATTAAAAAAACTGCTGTAGTGCCACCCACCTAGCGTGAAAGAATACTCGGCTGCGCGGTAGTGCGCGAACTGAACTGTGTCCAAGCAAAAACCAATCCGGAAGGTGATGGCGGCGAATCGAAGCGAGATCGCGATTCGGATCTTTCGAGCTGCGAACGAACTAGGCTTGCAGACGGTGGCGGTGTATTCGAAAGAGGATCGGCTGTCGCTGCACCGGTTTAAGGCGGACGAGGCGTACCTGGTTGGGGAGGGCAAGGGGCCGGTTGAAGCATACCTCGATATTGCGGGAATTGTGGCGTTAGCCAAAGCCAAAGGCGTGGATGCGATTCATCCGGGATACGGGTTTTTGTCGGAGAATGCGGCGTTTGCGCGAGCTTGCGCGAAGGCGGGAATTACGTTCGTTGGACCCACGCCGGAATTGCTGGAGTTGTTGGGAGATAAAACTGCGGCACGAGGGTTGGCGATTGCGGCGGGTGTCCCCGTTCTGCCGGGCACAGAGAAACCGGTGAAGTCGGCGGGCGAAGCACGGAAAATAGCAGCCGAAATTGGGTACCCGGTGATGGTGAAGGCCGCGATGGGTGGTGGCGGGCGCGGGATGCGCGTGGTGCGTGACGAAACGGAGTTGGAGGCGCGGCTCGAAGAAGCGCAAAGTGAAGCAAGGTCGGCGTTTGGCGACGCGAGCGTGTTTCTGGAAAAATTTTTGGCGCGCGCGCGGCACCTGGAAGTGCAGATACTCGGTGATTCGCACGGCAACTTGTTGCACCTGTATGAACGCGATTGTTCGGTGCAGCGGCGGCATCAGAAGGTCGTCGAGGTCGCACCTGCGGCGAATCTGCCTGCGAGCGTGCGCGCGGAATTGTGCGATGCGGCGGCGCAGCTTGCGCGCAAGTCGAAATACCGCAACGCGGGTACCGTTGAATTTTTGTACGACGTGGATTCGCGGAAGTGGTACTTCATCGAAGTCAATCCGCGGATTCAGGTGGAGCACACGGTCACTGAAATGGTGACGGGCATTGATCTGGTGCGTGCACAGATTCTGGTGGCGCAGGGGCATTCGCTGCACGATGAAACAATGAGGCTGCCGCGGCAGGAAAGTGTGCCGCTGTACGGCGCGGCGCTGCAGTGCCGCGTGACAACCGAAGATCCGGAAAAGAATTTTGCGCCAGACTACGGGAAGATTTCGACGTATCGTTCGCCGGCCGGATTTGGGATACGGCTCGATGGAGGAACGGCGTATGCAGGCGCCTCGTTGGCGCCGTACTACGACTCATTGTTAGTAAAGGTTACGGCGTGGGGCACGAACTTGCCCGAAGCTTGCCAGCGAAAATGTGGTAAATCACGAAAAGTTCCGCACCGGCGAAGTGACGACGGCATTTCTCGACGAGCATCCGGAGCTGTTTCGTTTTCTGAAGCGCGGCGATCGTGCGACGAAGCTACTTACATATCTGGGAGACGTGATTCTCAACGGGAACCCGGAAGTCAAAGGGAAGCAGGTTCCCGCGAGCATCGAAGCCGCGAAAATTCCGATGGCATTCCTTGCTTACTCGGCTGCGGAGCCGAAGGCTGGCACGCGGCAACTGCTGCAAAAACTCGGGCCGAAAAAGTTCGCGGAGTGGGCGAAGAAAGAAAAGCGGCTGCTGATCACGGACACGACGTACCGTGATGCGCACCAATCGCTGATGGCTACGCGGGTTAGGACGCACGATTTGCTGGCGACGGCTCCGGCGGTGGCGGACAGGTTGCCGAACCTGTTCAGCCTGGAGATGTGGGGCGGCGCGACGTTCGATACGGCGTTGCGATTTTTGCACGAAGATCCGTGGCAGAGATTGCGGCAGTTGCGCGCTGCGATTCCCAACATATGTTTTCAGATGCTGCTGCGCGGAGCGAATGCCGTGGGATACGCGTCGTATCCGGACAATGTGATTCGCGAATTTGTGCGCGAGGCATACGCGGAAGGAATGGATATTTTTCGCGTGTTCGATTCGCTGAATTCGATTGAGAACATGCGGATCTCACTTGATGCGGTGCTCGAGACGAGCGGCGTCTGCGAAGCGGCCATCTGCTACACCGGGGACATTCTTGACAGCAGCAGGCCGAAATATTCATTGAAGTATTATGTAGCGCTTGCCAAACAGCTCGAAAAACTTGGCGCGCATTTTCTGGCGATCAAGGATATGGCGGGATTGTGCAAGCCGTATGCTGCATTCGAGCTGGTGAAGAAGTTGAAGGAAGAGATCGCGCTGCCGATTCATTTTCACACACATGATACAAGCGGGATCAACGCTTCGTCGGTGCTGAAAGCGGCGGAGGCTGGAGTGGACATCGCTGATGGCGCGGTGGCTTCGATGAGTGGCGGAACGAGCCAGCCGAATCTGAATGCGGTCGGCGCGATACGGGCCTCGATCTCGACACGTTGAACGAATGCTCTGATTATTGGGAGACGGTGCGGACATATTATCTGCCGTTTGATTCTGGCCCCAAGGCGGGCAACGCGCGGCTCTACGAGCATGAGATTCCCGGCGGGCAATACACGAATTTGCGCGAACAAGCGGCCGCCATGGGACTGGGACATCGCTGGCGCGAAGTCGAGAGGATGTACGCGGAAGTGAATCAGCTGTTCGGCGACATCGTGAAAGTGACGCCCTCCAGTAAGGTCGTCGGCGACATGACACTGTTTCTGATGGCGAAGGAGATGACTCCCGCGGATGTTTCGAAGCTCGACGAGAACCACGACGTGGCGTTTCCCAATTCCGTCGTTGAAATGTTTTCCGGCGTGCTGGGTGTTCCGCCGGATGGCTGGCCTCGCAAGGTGCAAAAAATACTTTTGCGTGGAGTGAAGCCAATAAAGGGCCGGCCCGGCGCGAGCATGCCCGCCGCGGATTTTGCAGCGGAGAAAGAAATACTCGAAAAGAAAACGGGTCACGCAATCTCGAACGAGGATCTGCTGAGCTACTTTTTGTACCCGGATGTATTCCTGAAGTTCGACAAATTCCGGCAAGCGCACGCGGACGTAAGCGTTCTGCCAACTCCGGCATTTTTCTACGGCTTGAAGTCGGGAGAGGAGATCACCGTTGAGATCGAGGCAGGCAAAACGTTGATCATCAAATACATGACAGCGAGCGAGCCGCACCCCGACGGAACGCGAACCTTGTTTTTCGATTTGAATGGACAGCCGCGCGAGGTGAACGTGCGCGACAGGTCGTTGCGCGTTGTGGAGCGCGCCCATCCAAAAGCGGACCCGGCCGATCCGGGACAAGTTGGAGCGCCAACCGCAGGAGTGATCAGCGGCATCGCAGTGCAAGTGAATCACAGCGTCGAGCGTGGGGCTAAACTGATGACATTGGAAGCGATGAAGATGCAATCAAATATTTATGCGCCCATCGCGGGCCGCGTGAGCAAAGTGCTCGTCGCGCCGGGGCAGAACGTGGAAGCCAAAGACCTGCTTGTGACGATCGCGCCGTGAGCGACGGACAACTCCGTAGACACGAAAAGTTTCGATCGAAGTTCCTGCGCAACCAGCGAAGCCTGGTTGTGTATCTGCCACCCGGCTACCACGATCAACCGCAGCGGTACTTTCCCGTACTCTACCTGCACGATGGCCAAAATCTTTTTGACGGTTCGACGTCGTTCATACGCGGACAGGATTGGCACGTTGGACAGACCGCAGACGCGGAGATTCAGGCGGGCCGCGCTGAACCGCTGGTGATTGTCGGAATTTATAATGTTGGAAAAAACCGGATACGAGAGTACACGCCGACGCGCGTGCCACGATTGGGCGGCGGCCGTGCCGACCGTTACGGAAAGTTTCTGTTGGAAGAAGTGATACCGTTCATGCACCGCGAGTATCGCGTCGAGGGCGGACCATCGCGCACAGGGATCGGCGGCTCCTCGCTGGGTGGGCTGGTGTCCTTATATATAGGACTATCGCGCCCGGATGTATTTGGAAAAATTGCGGCGCTTTCGCCATCGGTATGGTGGAACCAGCGTGTGATTCATAAATTCGCCGAAAGCATGCCGGTGAACTCGCGTCCTCGGATCTGGCTGGATATCGGAACGCGCGAAGGTCCGCGGATTGTCGAAGACGTCGAGCGGTATCGTGATGTGCTGCTGCGTCGCGGCTGGCAGTATGAACGGGACCTGCACTACGAGCGCGTAGAAGGCGCCGAGCACAACGAGGCAGCCTGGGCGCAGCGCGTCGCGCCGTTTCTCCGGTTTTTGTTTCCGGCGAGCTAAGAGCGGGGTATACTTCGCGGCCTCACCGTGTTGCGGAGGTTCAGCGTGCCGGATCGGCGACCAATCACCATCCTTTGTGTCAGCTCCTATGAAAAAGGGCAGGAGTTTCTGCGTACATGCAAGGCCATCGGCTGCCGCGTTTATTTGCTTACCGTAGAAAAATTGCGAAATGCGGACTGGCCGCGCGAAGCGATCGATGAAATGTTTTTCATGCCCGAAGATCTGCCGCTCCCAAAACTTCTGAACGCGGTGAGCTACGCAGCGCGCACGCGAAAAATCGACCGCATCGTCGCGCTGGATGAATTCGACATGGAAAATGTGTCGGCAATTCGCGAACACTTGCGTATCCCCGGCATGGGGCTCACGACGGTGCGGTATTTTCGCGACAAACTGGCGATGCGAGCGGCCGCATGGGAAGCGGGAATCAACGTGCCGGAATTTGTGCACGTGCTGAATCATAATGAGTTGCGCGAATTCATGGCTCGCGTGCCTGCGCCGTGGCTGTTGAAGCCTCGTTCGCAAGCTTCCGGAATTGGCATGAAGAAAATTCACCAGCCGGACGAATTGTGGCCCTGGCTCGACAGACTAGGTGACGAACAATCACATTTTTTACTGGAGCAGTTCGTACCGGGCAGCGTTTTTCATGTAGACGGCGTGGTAAGCGAAAGGGAAGTGGTGTTCGCGGACGCGCATGCGTACGGCACGCCGCCACTCGATGTTTCGCATGCCGGTGGAGTATTCACTACGCGAACGCTTGAACGTGATTCCGAGGATGCAAAGGCGTTGCGTGCGGTGAATAAAGAACTGATTGAGTCGCTCGGACTCATGCGTGGCGTGACTCACGCGGAATTTTTGAAAGCGCACGCCGATGGCAAGTTTTACTTCATTGAGATTGCCGCGCGCGTCGGCGGTGCATACATTTCCGATGTGGTCGAGCATGCGACGGGGGTGAATTTGTGGAGGGAATGGGCGAAACTGGAAGTGGGAGCAGGAAAAACGCCGTATGCGCTTGCTGCATCGCGGACGGACTATGCTGGAGTGATTGTATCGCTAGCGCGCCAGGAAGAACCTGATACCTCAACATATTCTGACTCGGAAATCGTGTATCGCGTAAAGAAATATCATCACGCCGGCTTCGTTGTGAAATCAGAAAATCCAGCACGCGTGAAGGAACTCCTTGAAAGCTATACCCGCCGATTCGTAACGGATTTTCTTGCCACGCAACCCGTGCCCGACAAGCCGACGTCCTAGGCACATCAAGAATCGCAACAGCAAGAGGCAGAAAGTAAAAAGTAAAAAGTAGATTCCTCGCTGCGCTCGGAATGACAATCAGACGGAGGTCCCAGCCCTTGGGGCAGTAACAGGACTGCCCTTGAGGGTAGTTACTTTCACGCACTTCAGGCTGATACGCTATTTGCAGTGGTTCTCTCACAGGACTAAAGTCTGTAATCACCCCGGCAGGAATCTGGATGGGGTGGCCTGTCCCTTGGAGGTTCAATGTGGGGGAACGTTAAGAAGCCGGAGACGCGGCAAGTCGCGCAACCGGAGCCGAAAAATTTTACAGTAAATCAGAATCAGCCGCCGAAGTCAGCTCCGGCGACTTGGGAGGAAAAGACTGCGATGAGTACAGATGCGATGCGTCCATTGGGTGCGACAGGCGACCGCGCGACAGCGCGGCTCGGGTCGAGCCTGCACGTGAAAGGCGAGATCACCGGGAGCGAAGATCTTCTGATCGACGGCTCGGTGGAAGGGTTAATCCAACTGGATGAGCGCAAGCTCACTGTGGGAGCGACCGCGAAATTAACCGCCGACATTATTGCCCGCGAGGTGGTGGTGTACGGCACGGTGAAGGGCAACCTTCGCGCGAAAGACAGGATTGAAATCAAGAAAGACGGTTCCGTGAATGGCGACCTGACCACGGCACGCATCATGATTGAAGACGGCGCCTACTTCAAGGGCTCGATCGAAATCGACAAGAGCGCCGAGAAGGAAACGGGCAGCGCGTTCTCCAAGTCTTCGAACGCCGCAGCACCGGCAACGACCGGACCGAAGAGCATTTAGGTCTTCTTTGATTCGCAGGGAGGCGGCGCGGATCTGTTCTCCGCGCCGCTTTGTTTTCCCTCCGATCCTCCGCCAGCTCCTCGCCTGTTCGTTGTATTTCACAACTTGACAATCCCTTAAAGTAACCAATGCTCTCCGTCATATTCCTGATCCTGGACACTCTTCGCAAAAGGTCTTTTGGACGTTCTTGTGTTTCTGACCTTCGGGACATTTTCCACTCGGGAACGCAGCACTTCCAAGTGTAGCTGCGAAGGCTTCGCATGAGGGAAAACAGGCTCTGGCATTTTTGCAGGGTGGAGTTGACATCATGGATGCGCGCACGGGCCGATTGCGTTTGCGCGTGATGTTGCCGGAGAAACTGTCTATGCTGGCCGCTAACGTGGATGGCTTGCGGGGAAGATTGCTTGCGATTGACGAGAATGGCCAGCGCATTTTTGCGCTGACGGCATCGGGCCTCACTGTCGTTCAGCTTGCGCGCGTTCCGTTAGGGCTCGGAACAGTCAGCCCAGCCAGTGTGAGTTCGGCTGGCGGCACAGCTCTCATGATCCGCGGCAGCGGATTCCAGAATGGCGCCAACGTTACCATCGGCGGAAAAACGGCTGCGGCTACTTTCGTGGACATGAACACGCTAAAAGTGGTGGCGCCTGCGCTTCCATCAGGCGTGCAGCGAATCGTCATCACCAAGCCCGATGGCGAAGCCGTTCCTGTTGATCCAGCCTTCATGCTAACTGAAAATTTATTCATCCTCTCGGCGAAACAGGATCCTCTCTAACTTTTCACTAGCGCAATTCATCCAAAGCAAAGTAGAAATTAAGGATAAAGATTAACCGGTCGAGGAGTCTTTATGGAGACGCGGAAGCTGGGCAATTCTGATTTGCAATTGACGCGGGTGGGATTTGGCGCGTGGGCGATTGGTGGCGGCGGATGGGAGTTCGCGTGGGGCAGCCAAGAGGATGCGGACTCTATCGCGGCGATCGTGCGGGCTCTTGAGCTTGGAGTGAATTGGATTGATACCGCCGCGGTTTATGGAACGGGGCACTCCGAAGAAATTGTGGCGCAAGCGCTGAAACAGTGGAAAGGGAAGCGGCCCTACATTTTTACAAAATGTACTCTTCGCTGGGATGAGAATCGCAAAGTATACCCAGACCATTCCGCGGCTTCGATTCGCAAGGAATGCGAGGACAGCTTGCGCCGACTGCAGACTGACACAATCGATCTGTACCAAATGCATTGGCCGCCGAGGGACAACGGCCCGGAACTGGAGGAAGCC
>WNGG01017139.1_pt1 | contig 13030 bp, 13 predicted proteins | sample 5400661 | NCBI WGS metagenome assembly WNGG01 (sample SAMN13153372, study PRJNA577476) | soil metagenome | isolation source: 100 cm soil or saprolite under Garry oak tree replicate 1 | place: USA:California | collected 2016-06-15
CGTGCGTCTCGGATGAACGTCATCGACCTGCGCTCCGACACCGTCACCAAACCGTCGGCCGCGATGCGACGCGCCATGGCGGACGCCGAGGTCGGCGACGACGTTCTGGACGGCGACCCCACCACGCGCCGCCTCGAGGAGCGCATCGCCGCGCTGCTCGGCACCGAAGACGCGCTGTTCTTTCCATCCGGGACGCAGGCCAATCAGACCGGCATCGCCCTGGTCACCGAACCGGGCACCGAGCTGCTGCTCGAAGCGAACGCGCATCTCGTGCACTCGGAGGTCGCCGGCGTCGCCGCGCTGTCGGGCGTCCAGATCCGCCCGATCACGACACCCGATGGCCTCCTGACCCCCGAGCTGGTGCGCGGCGTGATACGCACGCCGTCACGGCACGTGCCGCGCGCCACCGCACTGGCGATCGAGAACACGCACAATACCGCAGGCGGCCGCGTGCTGAACGCGGCGGCGGTCGATGCCCTGGTTCGCGTCGCGCGCGAGTCGCGCATGGCGGTCCACTTGGACGGCGCGCGCCTGTGGAACGCCGCGGTGGCCATGGGCGTGCCGCCCGCGCGCCTGACGCAGGGCGCCGACACCGTGATGGTGAGCATCTCGAAGGGGCTCGGCTGTCCCGTCGGATCGTGTCTCGGCTTCAAGAAGTCGATGCGGGCGCGGGCGTGGGAGATTCGCAAGCGCCTCGGCGGCGGGATGCGCCAATCGGGCATTCTTGCGGCCGCGGGATTGTTCGCGCTCGATCAAAACGTGTCGCGGATCGGCGAGGACCACGCGAACGCCCGCCGTTTTGCGGAATTACTTTCCGGCAGTCCGGCCGTCCGGCCGTCGGTCCCCGAGACGAACATCGTGATGGTCGACCTGCTGCGTGAGCGCGATACCCCCGAATCGGTGTCGCCGCGGCTGGCCCAGGCGGGAGTTCGCCTCGCGCCATGGGGGCCGCGGCGGCTGCGCGCGGTCACGCATCTCGATGTGACGCGTGCCGACGTCGAGCGCGCCGCCGGGATCATCCTGGATACGCTCCGATGAGCGAGCGGCCCGAACCTCGCTCGCAGCCGATGCCGATGGATCGGTCGATCCTGTGGAACCCGCCGGCGGCGCCGGGCACCACGAGTCCCGGGGGACGTTCGACCAGCCGCTCGCCCTATCCGATCTTCTTTCAGCAGGAAGCGGTCATCGCGCTGCAAGACCATCTGAAGAGCTCGCCGACGCAGGCGATCTTTGGGTTCCTCATCGGCGACGTCTATCGCGATCCGGAAAACGGCGCGCTGTACACGGTCATCGACAAGACGCTGAAGCTCAGCCAGGCGATCTACGGCGACAAGACCGAAGTCGTGGTGTCGCGGCTGTGGGACCGGATGCAGGAACAGCTCAAGAAGGCGGCCGGAACGCTTCTGGGCTGGTACCACAGCCATCCAGGCCAGGGCGGATTCCTCACGACGCACGACGTCGAGACCCACGAGAAGTTCTTCACGGAGCCGTGGCACGTTGCGATTCTGGTCGCCGCTGAAGCGGGTGGCGTCACCGGACGATTCTTTCGCGCAACGCAAGGCAACACCGACTGGCACAAGACACCGCTGCCATTCTACGAGTTGCTGCAACCTGATTCGATCAAAGCCGACGGGAAGAAGCGTTCATTCATTGTCTGGAGGAACTACAAGCCGTACGGTCCCACGCTGACGGGGCCGAAACCGAAGCTGCCCGAGACACCAAAACCGCCTCCCCCCCCGCCGGAAGCCGAAGAGCCCGAGGAAGAGGAAGTCGAAGCCGAGGCCCCGCCGCCGGCGGCTGGTGACCGCGGCTTCCGGATCATGCGCTCGAGCGCGGATGACATTCCCGTCATCAAAACGAGCGCGGACGACGAGCCGGCGCCCCCGCCAGTGCCGACTCCGCCGCCGCCAGCACGCAAGAGCGGGGCACACACCAGGCCGGCGGCGCCGGTGTTCGTTCCGGACGAGCCACCAGCACCTGCGCCCCCTCCCAAGCCTCCTCCAGCACCGCCGCCGCGTCCGTCACCGCCGGCGCGATCCTCGGACGACATTCCGTGGCAGGTCTCGCCCGAGGAGGTTGGGACTCGCCTGCCGGAGCCACCATTGCCGCCGCCCGCTCCGCGCCGAACGCCGACGCACTCGTTCCGCCTGCTGCACGAGGAGGAAGAGAAAAAAGCTGCACCCCCTCCCAAACCGCGACGCCGCAAACGCCGCGGCCCGTGGCTGCGGCGGTTTGCAATTCTCTTGTTACTCGCGGGCGTGGGAGCGGGGGGCTATTGGTACCTCGCGATCCGCAATCCAACCTTGCTGCCCGGATTGCTGAATCGTGGGAAGCAGTTCGTGTCACGCATCACGAAACGGAGTCCGGCGCCCCCCCCACCCCCACCGCCGGCCGCCGGGCCACGGCGCCGGCCGACGGCAGGGTCGCCGCCGCCCGCTCCGCCTCCGGCGGCCGCCGTCCCGGCTGCGCCAGTCCCTGTGCCGCAGCCGGTGGCGCCGCCGTCTCCGTTCGCGCGTTTCGATCGGTTGAGTGACTCGCTCTCGGGCGCCGTGCGCAACTTCCGGGATCGTGCGGCGTTGTTTGCGGACGGTCGCATGGATTGTGGCGGCCTGGCCACCGGGCTCGTGGCGGTCGAGAACTTGTGGCCTACGTACAACCTGGAGCGTCGGGCACGCATGGCCGCGTTCGATCAGCGCCGGGCGTCCCAAGATCAAGCTGTCTACGCGGCCGTGGACTCTGTCGAGAGCCGCTTCGAGCACTCGGGATGTCCCAGGCCTTGAGCGCATGCCTCGCCCTGCTCCTCGCGCTGCAGGGCGGGAGCCCGGCATCGCTGCGCAAGACCGATCTCGTGCGGCTGCTTTCCGGAGCGGGGATGTCTCCGGTGGACCTGTCGCAGCTGGTACGGCGCAACTGCCTGACCTTCCAGCCCACCGAACGCGATCGCAACGACCTTCGCATGCTCGGCGCCGATGCGTTGCTCCTCGCAGCGGTAGACGAGTGTGCGCGTCGCAAGGCACCACGTCGAGTGGCTTCGGGCACGGCGACACGCGCGGCCGCGCGCCCGCCGGCTGCGCCACCACCTGCGCCGCCACCGGCTCCACCGCCGCCCGCCGTTTTCCAAGTGCAACGCATCATCGTCACGGTTTCAGCAGAGCGCAGCGGCTTCGTCGCTGGCGGTGGGCAGCGAGGCAGTGTCGGCACACAACTTCCGCGAGCGCTGGTGTTCGAGGCGCGCGATTCCGCCGGAGCGCCGCTCCCCGGCCAGGCGGTGACCTTCACAGGGATCAACGCGAGCATCCAGCCCACAGCGGCGGCCACGGATGCCGCCGGGCAAGCGCGCGTTGGGGTCGTGTTGGGCCAGCGCGTCGGATCGGCGACGGTCATCGGTTCGATCGGGGTTGTCGAGAAGCAGGTCGCGTTCAATGTCGCGGCAGGGCCGGCGGCGCAGCTCGTGGTGATGTGTGGGGCGTCCAGCGTGTCCGGACACTTCGCCATTCGCCCCGACAGCGTGATTGCGTTAAAAGTCTCCGCGCTGGACGCCTTTGCGAATCCCACGCCCCTGCTGGGACTTCGCGCCGCCGTGGCTGACGCGCGGATTTTCCGGGTGCTCGCGGTGGCGCAGGACAGTGCCGCCGGCACGGTGACGCTGAAGCCCGATCAGCCGGGCACGACGAGCCTCGCCGTCATCGCCAACGGCATGCGCCAATATCTCACCGTGACTGTGCCACCAAAGGCGGCGCCGGGAAAGACCGACTGCCCGTGATGGGACGGTGCGCCTTGGATGTGGAATGCCCCAGGCACCCCGCAACGAATCCCGACATCGCTTAGCGCTGCTCCCTGCGGGGGCCTGACGCGGTTCACGAGCGGAAGGCCTGCGGACCTGGGGCACCCGAAAGCTACCTAGGTTAGATTCCGTCCTCAATGATCGCCCTCGCTCGCCAGTACCGCCCCAAGCGGTTCTCCGATCTGATCGCGCAGGACCACGTCGCGGCCGCGCTGCGGGGCGCAGTCGCGCAGGGACGTGTGGCGCACGGCTACCTCTTCGCCGGGCCGCGGGGCGTCGGGAAGACGACGGCCGCCCGGATCCTCGCGATGGCGCTGAATTGCGAGCGGCGCAAGCCAGGCGATGCCGGCGAACCGTGCGGGGAGTGCGATGCCTGCCGCCGCATCTGGACTGGCGCGGCCAGTCTCGATGTCGTGGAGCTCGACGCCGCATCCAATCGCGGCGTGGACGACGCGCGCGATCTACGCGAGCGCGCGATGTATGCCGCGAGCACGGAGTCGGGCTCCAAGGTCTACATCGTCGATGAAGCCCACATGCTGACGCGCGAGGCGTGGAACGCACTCCTGAAAATTCTCGAGGAGCCGCCACCCCGGGTCGTGTTCGTGTTCGCGACGACCGAGCCGCAGAAGATCGCGAACACCGCCGCGCCGATTCTGTCGCGGCTGCAGCGCTTCGATTTCCGCCGCATCGGGCCGCACGCCATCGTCGCGCGGCTCAAGCAGGTGGCGGCCGCCGAGCAGCTCAAGGTTGAGGACGACGCGCTCCACCTCATTGCGCGGAGCGCCAACGGCGGCATGCGCGACGCGCTCTCGCTGCTCGATCAGGTCCTCTCGTTCGGCGAAGGCCCGGTCACCGCGGCGCGTGTGCGGGAGGTCCTGGGGCTGATCCCCGACGAGCTGTACGGCGAGATGCTCCGTGCCATCGTCGAGCGCGACCCCGCCGCCATCTTCCCGCTCGTTGACCGCCTACTCGAGGCCGGCGCGGACCTCGGCGAGTTCGTGAACGGCGCCGGCGAAACGCTGCGCGCCCTGCTTCTTGCCGGCGTCGGCGGCCAGCCCGAAGGACTGACGGAGGGGCTGTTGGCGGTGGTGCGCGAGTACGCACCACATCTCCCACCGGCGGACATCGTGCGGCTCCTGACGATTCTCAGCGACTCCGAAGAACGCCTCAGTCGCAGTGCCAATCAACGCCTGCTGGTCGAAGTCTTGTTGCTAAGATGGGCCATGTTGGACAGGACGGTGGAGCTGTCGGAGGTGCTCGACGCGCTAGGGAAACGAGATGCGGGAAGTGGGATGCGAGATGCGCAAGCCGGCTCAGCTGCCGCGCCGATCAGCACGAATCCCGCATCCCCCATCCCGCATCCCGTTGAGCCGGGTCGCAAATTAGAACCGACGCTCGAAAACATCCGCTCCGTCTGGTCCCGAGTCGTCACCGATGCCCGCGCGAAGACTCCGGTGCTCGGCAGTCTCCTCGTCGAGGCGGAGGTCGTCGCCGTCGACGGGCGGATCGTCACGCTGCGACCGCGGCACGCGGTGCATGCCGAGGGGCTCGACCGGCAACGCGAAACCATCGCGCAGATGCTGGGCCAGTACATCAGCGAAGCCCCACGCGTGGCGATCGCCGCCGGGGGTGTTGGGGGTGGGGGGGCGGAGGCACGGACCGCATTACTCCTGCCGGGGCCAGCGCGGAGCGACTGAAGAGTCTGCGCGCGAAAGATCCTACGCTGAGCGCGGCCGTAGACGCATTAGATTTGGAGCTGCTCGAATAGCTTGCTAACACTTCCTCGAGGGGTAACTTTCGACGTATGGCGGATTTATCTAGCCTGCTCCAGCTCTCTCAGCAGATGCAGGGGCGGCTTACCGAGATCCAGACGCAGCTGGCGCAGCAGACATTGACGGTGTCGGCCGGTGGGGGGATGGTCCAGGCCACGGTCGACGGGCGCGGGCACATTCGTGGCATCAAGATCGATCCCCAGGCGGTCAGCCAGGGCGACGTCGAAATGCTCGAAGATCTCGTGCTGGCTGCTGTGGCGGAGGCGCAGAAACGCGCGGCCGAGCTGTATCAGGCCGAGGTGCGGAAGCTGGCGTCGGGTCTGCCGTTCCCCTTCCAGCTGCCGCTGTAGGCCGCGGGTTCCGTGTCCGCCATCGAGGAGCTCGTGGCGGAGCTCGCCAAGCTCCCCGGCATCGGGCGTAAGACTGCCCAACGGCTCACGTTCTATTTGCTGAAGCAGCCCGCGGAAACCGCGGAGCGGTTGGCCGACGCCATCCGGCGGGTGCGCGGGCAAGTCGTGGCGTGCGGTGCATGCGGCAACCTCGCGGACGAGGACCCGTGCCCCATCTGCCGCGACCCGCGGCGCGATGCGGCCTTATTGTGTGTGGTCGAAGAATCGGGCGACGTCAGTGCGATCGAGCGCGCCGGCCGGTATCGCGGCCGTTATCACGTCCTCGGCGGTCGGATTTCGCCCCTGGATGGCGTCGGGCCGGACGAGCTGCATCTTGATCGACTGCTCGCGCGACTGCAGAACGGCTCTGAGGTGCGTGAGGTCATCGTCGCCACGAACCCCTCGATGGAAGGGGAGGCGACGGCCACGTACCTCCAGCAGATCCTGAAGCCGAGCGGCGTCCGCATCACCCGGATCGCGCGGGGACTGCCGGTGGGTGGAGACCTAGAGTACGCCGATGCGGTGACGATCGCCCAGGCGCTGGCGGCACGGCGCGAGATGTCGGAGACCGACTGATCCTCTAGGAGGCGCATGGCCGGGGCCGCAAGCTGGTCGTTCAACGAAAACGATTTCAAGCAAATCCAGACGCACCTGCAGGCGTTCCTCCGCGACTCGAACGCCCGCTGTGCGTTGCTCGTTGACCGCAACGGCCAGCTCGTCGCCACTGTCGGGGAAACACCGCAGTTCGATCCCACCGCGTTCGCCTCACTCACCGCCGCCGACTTCAGCGCCAACGATCAGCTCGCGAAAATGATGGGCGAGGCGGAGTTCGCCTCGCTCGTGCATCAGGGGGAACGCGAGTCGATGTATCTCGCGGACGTCGCGAAGCGGGTGATCCTGGTGGTGCTCTTCGATCAGCGGGCGACGTTGGGCCTCGTGAAGCTCAAGGCGAAAGGTGTCGTGGGCGAGCTCAACAAGGTCTTCGAGGAGATGTTCAATCGGGTCGGCACCGGTCAGGCCCAGCAAAAAGGCCTGCTCGAAGGGGCGGAAGACGAAATTGACAAACTCTTCGGTTAAGGGGACGCGCCCATGTCGATGATCAACTACGCGTCCCGCGAGATCAACTGCAAGCTCGTCTACTACGGACCGGGCCTGGGCGGGAAGACGACGAACCTGGAGCACATTTACGGGAAGGTCTCGCCCAACACCCGCGGCAAGATGATCTCGCTCGCGACGGAAACCGAGCGTACGCTCTTTTTCGACTTTCTCCCGGTCGATCTTGGAACGATCCGGGGTTTCAAGACGCGCTTCCACCTCTACACCGTCCCCGGCCAGGTGTACTACAACGCGAGCCGCAAGCTCATCCTCAAGGGCGTGGACGGTATCGTGTTCGTCGCCGACAGCCAGATCGAGCGCATGGAGGCCAACGTCGAATCGATGCAGAACCTGTACGACAACATGGCGGAATACGGGTACGATCTAACCAAGATCCCGTTCGTGATTCAATACAATAAGCGCGACCTTCCCAATGCCGCGCCGATCAAAGACCTCCAGGCGTCGCTGAATCCGGGTTGGCCGATCGAAGATGCGGCGCGTCAGAAACAGACGCCCGATTCGGCCCATCCGGGCGAGAACCTGGTCGACAAGATCGGCGGCGAGTGGGTCGGTCACGCATCCTACCACGAGGCCGTGGCAGTTCGCGGCGATGGCGTATTCGACACACTCAAAGCGGTGAGCAAGCTCGTCCTCAAGACGTTGAGCTGAAGCCCAGTTCGATGCGGTGGACGCTGCCGAACATCATCACACTGGCGCGTATCTGTCTCACGCCCGTGATCGCGTTGCTGCCGTTCATTCAAGGGTATTGGCCTAAGGTCATCGCGTTCGTCGTCTTCCTGATCGCCGCCTTTTCGGACCTGCTCGATGGGTATCTCGCGCGTCGTTACGGCACGACCAGCGAACTGGGCATCTTGCTCGATCCGATCGCCGACAAACTACTGCTGTTCGCGACACTGATCCCGATTTTCTGGATGACGCGACACCCGGCGATCCTGGCGCGCGACAAGGTCGACTACGCCATCCCGTGGTGGGGCAGCCTGCCGCTCTGGGTGGCGCTCCTGCTGGTGGGCCGCGAAGTCCTCATCACGATTTTCCGCTGGTTCGCCAAGCGGCGCGGCATCGTGATTCCCGCGATGGGTGCCGGCAAGTTAAAAGCGGTCGTCCAGAACATCTTCATCGGCGCGACGATCGCCTGGTTCGCGTGGAAGGACGCGATCGCGCAGATGCACCTCGCCGGTGACTTCCGGAACTTCTGGGATCAGTTTCACGGGTGGTTCGTCGCCGTCACGCTGGCGGGCGCGATCGTCCTGACCGTGTATTCCCTCCTCGTCTACCTCTACCGTTACCGGGCACTCCTCAAAGTCGGCAAGTGAAGCTCGAGGTCGTCACGATCGGCACCGAGCTGCTGCTGGGCCAGATACTCGACACGAACGCCGCCGAGCTGGGCCGCGGTCTGGCTGCAGCGGGTGTTGAAGTCGTGCGCCGCAGCTCGGTCGCCGATCGCCCCGAGGCCATCCGGGCCGCGGTTGCCGACGCGCTCGAGCGCACGGGGTTCGTGATCACGACCGGCGGCCTCGGGCCGACACGCGACGACATGACGAAGCGCGAGGTGGCCGCCCTGTTCGGGAAAGCGCTACAACTGGACGCGGCCGTGCTGCGCTCGCTCGAGGAGCGATTCCGCCGCCTCGGACGTCCGATGCCGGCCGTGAATCGCACGCAGGCGGAAGTGCCCGAAGGCGCCACCGTTCTTCCGAACCCCCGCGGCACGGCGCCGGGGCTGTGGGTTGAGGACAGCCGTGGGCGCGTCGTGGTGATGCTCCCCGGCGTCCCGTCGGAGATGCGCGGGCTGCTCGCCGAGGAGGTGCTGCCGCGACTCGCGGGTCTGACGTCTGGCGCCGTCGTGCGCTCGCGCTCGGTCCGGACAACAGGAATCGCGGAATCCGCGCTCGCGGAGCGCGTTGGCGCCATCGAAGAAGAAATCGCGCCACTCACGCTCGCCTACCTGCCGTCGACTGATGGCGTGGAACTGCGTGTGACGGCGTGGGGACTGCGTGAAGACGAAGCGGAGCGTCTGCTCGAGGTGGCCGCAGCAAAATTGCGCCAGCGAGCGGGCGAGCACGCGTATGGCGAAGGTAGCATCGATCTCGCCGCCATCGTCCTCGATCAGTTGCGCATCCGCAACGCCCGGCTCGTCGTGGCTGAATCGTGCACCGGCGGCGTGCTGAGCGCGCGAATCACCGCTATTCCGGGAGCCTCTACCGTCTTCATTGGAGGAGTCGTCGCGTACGACAACATGGTGAAGAGCGGTACGCTCGACGTTCCTCCCGAGCTGCTCGATCAATATGGCGCGGTCTCGGAACAGGTCGTAAGCGCGATGGCAGAAGGCGTACAGCGGCAGTTCGCGGTAGATACCGCCCTCGCGATAACCGGTATCGCCGGCCCCACCGGAGGCACGGCGGAGAAGCCTGTCGGGACCGTGTGGTTGGCCGCGCGCTACGGGTCCGAGGCTCGAGCGCTCAGGCGACTCGTCCCCGGCGATCGCAACGAGATCCGCGCGCGCTCGGCGCAAGCGGCGCTCGATCTGCTGCGACGCCTGCTCGCGGACAAGCAATGAACCGCGTCAACGCACCCGACGGCACGCCACTGGTTTACGATGCGTGCGAGCCGGCCAAACCCAGCGTCGCGGTGCTGTTTCTGCACGACTGGCATCCCGAGCCCGCGGGACTTGGCGAAGGTTTCGCCGAAACGGGAGCGCAGCTAAGGGACGCGGGATTTGCGGCATACTTTCTCGACCAGCGCGGGCACGGGCGTTCCGGCGGTCGCCGGGGACATCTATCGCGCTTTAGCCAACTGTTGGGTGACCTGCAGGCGCTGCGTCGCGCGGTACGGCGCCGCCAGAATGTCCCGCAGGTGCTCGTCGGCCACGGCTTCGGGGGGCTCGTGGTGCTGCGCTACCTGGAGACGCAGCCGGGTGAGCCCCCCGCCGCGGCGGTCATTGCGAGCCCGTGGCTCGCATCGCGCGAGCGGCCCGCCGCCTGGAAACGACTCGCCGCGAGACTCGCAGATCTGTGGCCCACGCTGCCGACGGGACGCGGCGCCGGATACATGACCGCGGGCGCGCGCGCCGAGCTGCAGTGGGCGCAGCGCGCTGTCCTGGCCGACTACCAGCGTATCGAGCGACCGATGCTGTTCGTGCTCGGCGGAGCCGATACCGTCGTGGATGTGGAAGCGGCGCGCCGTTTCGCGGACGGACTGACGCCCCACGCGACGGTCCAATGGTACGCGGACCTATCCCACGACCTCCTCAGGGCCCCTCCAGTTCGCGAAGAACTCACCCGATTCATCGCGGGATATCGTCCCTAGGAACCGCTACCGATAGCAGGAGCCCCACGGTATCTTGTTGTCGGACCTAAGGTTCCAAAATCATGCACAACAAGCGCCACGCTCACTCGCCGCCCGCGCCGCCCGCGCCGCCCGCGCCGACACGCGCTCCGTCGCTCGATCCCGACACGAGCGAGCCGGTGCCCGCGCCTGCGTCGTCGGAGATCTCTGGGGGATCTGTTGCGTCTGCTGCGTCTGCTGCGCCTCAGGGATCTGTGTCAGAGCTGGAAGTATGGAAAGACCGCCACCTGCGCCTCGCCGCCGAGTACGACAACTTCCGCAAGCGCACCGCGAAGGAGCGCGCGGAGATGTGGATGCGCGCGCAGGCAGAGCTCATCTCGCGTCTCGCCGACGCGCTCGATGATCTGTCGCGATTCGCGCACATCGACCCCGCGGAGATCGATTCCAAGACGCTGCACGACGGCGTGGATCTCGTCGAGCGGAAGGTATGGAAGGAGCTCGAGAGTTCCGGCGTCACGCGCATCGATCAGGCGGGCGTGCCGTTCGATCCGAACATTCACGAGGCCGTCACAGCCCAGCCCGCGGCGAAACCGGAGCAAGACCACACCGTAGGCCAGGTGGTGCAACCAGGCTATAAGATGCGCGACACATTGCTACGGCCGGCCCGCGTTGTGGTGCTGACCTGGCAGGGACATTAATGGCAGCACAGCGCGACTACTATCAGGTGTTGGGAGTCGCCGAAACCGCTACGACGGACGAGATCAAGAAAGCCTTCCGGCGGTTGGCCAAGCAGCATCATCCCGACCGCAATCCCAACAATCCGCAGGCCGCCGAGCGCTTCAAGGAAATCAATGAGGCGCACGACGTCTTGAGCGACCCCGAGAAGCGCAAGAAATACGATCAGCTGCGCCGGTATGGCGCGTTCGCCGGCCCGGGCGGCTTTGGCGGTGGGGGCGGGCCGAGCGCACGGCGCGGCCGCGGTGCCCCACCGGAGAGCGGCGACTTCGACATCTCCGACCTCGGCGGCTTGGGCGACATCTTCTCGTCGATCTTCGGGCGCCGCGGCGCAGGAGGTCGCGAAGCCGAGCCGGAGGAAACCGAGACCGAGGTCACGATTCCATTCCGTGTGGCCGCGTTGGGCGGGTCGGTGCCGATCACGCTCGTCATGCCTGAGGTTTGCCCGACGTGCGGCGGGACGGGCGCGGCAAAAGGTGCGACGGTCAGCACGTGTCCCGAGTGCAAAGGCCGCGGGACGGTCTCGTTCGGTCAGGGCGGGTTCGCGGTGAATCGGCCCTGCCCGGTCTGCCGGGGCAAGGGCACCGTTCCATCGCAGCGCTGTCCCACATGCCAGGGCGCCGGCGAAGTCCGCGTCGAGAAGCGCATCAACGTCGAGATCCCGCCGGGCGTCGAAGAAGGCGCGCGCCTGCGTCTCAAGAATCAGGGGCCGAAGGGCCGCGGCGACCTCATCGTACAAATCCACATCGCGCCCGATCGCTTTTTCCGGCGCGAGGGACTCGATCTCATCGGCGTCGTGCCGATCAATCTCGCGCAGGCGCTGCTCGGCTCCCGCATTAAGGTCAAAACGCTCGATGACAAGCGTGTCGTACTCCGCATTCCGCCGGGTACGCAGCATGGGCAAAAGTTCCGGATTCCGGGCCACGGCATCGAGAAGAACGGACGGCGCGGGGACATGTATGTGGAAGCCCATGTGACGCTGCCGGAAAAGCTGAGCGCCGAGGAGCAGGAAGCGGTGAAGAGTTTTGCGGAGAAGGCGGGGCTTAAGTACTGAGCGTGGCGCGCATCGCGAGGGCGCTGGCCGGGCACGCACCGCGCAGCTCCTCGGATTGCGCCAGCGCTGGATCGAGCTCGCTTCGCGGAATCGCGGTAAAGCCGAACCGCGGAAAGAAGTGGCTGGCGGTCGTCGTGAGCAAGTAGACGGTGCGCACACCGCGCTGCCGCGCCAGCTCGAGCGCCGCTTTGGTCAGCCGTTCGCCCCACCCTTCGCCACGGTGCTCGACCTCGACCGCCACCGACCGCAGCAATCCGGCCTGACCGTACACCTCCACCGCCGCGCATCCCAGGAGTTGTCGAGCGTCTCGCGCCACGAGAGCCGTCTCGACGTGGCGTTCGATTCCCGCAACCGGCAGCGCCGCCGCCTTGAGCAGCGCCAGTATGTCCGGCAAGTCGGTAGTCTTTGCAGCCTCAATGTTCATTGACACAGCAAATCTATCATGTTTGGTTACCTCTCCCGGCGCACGCCGACCTGTTGCGTCTGCTGCGTCTGTTGCGTCTGTGCGTCCAGCATTCAGTGGGGTGTAGGTCAACTGGCAGACCGCCCGGCTGTTAACCGGGAAGTTGGAGGTTCGAGTCCTCCCGCCCCAGTACGTCGCCCGCGGCGAACATCCTCCCGGCTGGACGCCGCAGCTGACCGGCAAGATCATCGTCTACACCGATTTGACGCGATCCAACTAGGGGATGGGGGCTCATTGCCAACGCCGTCGCCTAGTTTCGACGCCGCGTGACGAGCAAAGCCCGCTGGTTCTGGCCCCTCGCCCTCGCGGTCCTGTTCACGGACTGCGCGACCAAGCGTGCCGTCGAGCACCGCCTGGCGGTCGGCGAATCGCAACCGGTAGTGGGCGAAGTCGTGCGATTCACGCTCTCGTACAACCAGAATGCGGCGATGAGTC
>WNGG01006467.1_pt1 | contig 13028 bp, 8 predicted proteins | sample 5400661 | NCBI WGS metagenome assembly WNGG01 (sample SAMN13153372, study PRJNA577476) | soil metagenome | isolation source: 100 cm soil or saprolite under Garry oak tree replicate 1 | place: USA:California | collected 2016-06-15
GGCAAGGAACTCGCGGCGTCCATTCGATAAGCTCCGTTCGTCGCGACATCGGGATGGTGATGACACAGGGGCGGCGTCCACGTGCGGGGCGCCGCCCTTGTGCCGCCCGGCCCCGATGATCGGACGGACTCCTACTCGACGGTGAACAGGGCGGCGCCCGCCTCCACCGTGTCCCCCGGCCGCACGCGGATGCGCGTGACCCGGCCGTCCTTCGGCGCCGGCAGCTCGTTCTCCATCTTCATCGCCTCGACCACGACGACCCCCTGGCCCGCCGTGACCTCCTGCCCCTGGCGGGCCAGCAGCGCGACGATCTTCCCGGGCATGATGGCGTGCACCTCGACCGGCCCTTTCCGAGCGGGCGCCGACGCGGCAGCGCGCCGCAGGGGATCGACGAGGCGCACGGAGTAGTGCTTGCCTCCGATGGCGACATCGTAGGGCGTCTCCCCGGCCATCGCGTCCCGGCCGCTGGCGCCGCCGGGAACCGCAGCGCCCTGGCGCGCGACGACCGCCTCGCGCGTCCGGCCGTCGAACGACAGGACGAGGGGCGCGCCGGCTCCGTGACGCTCCACCTCGCGCCTGGACCCGTCCAGACGCACCGCGTAGCGGCCGCGGCCGCGCGCTTCGATCTCGATGCCGAGCTCCCGCCCGCCGACACGCGCCAGGTAGCGCATCGCGGCCCTACGCCTGCGGCCGCCGCAGGGGGCGGCCTTCCATCAGGGCCCGCCGGCCCGCCGTGACCCAGGCGCCGGGACCCGGTATCCGCTCCGCCGGAGCCCGGCTCTGGGCCTCCTCCGCCGCATGGATGGCGGCGGCGATCACCGCCACCTCGGTGTCGGGGCCGACCTCCCGCATTGCCGCCTCGAGGCGCGGCATGCCGCGATCGACGAAGCCGACGTCGAGCCGGCCGGCCACGAAGTCCGGGTCGCGCAGGAGCTCCCGGTGGAAAGGCAGCGTGGTGCGGATCCCGGCGACCAGGAACTCGTCCACGGCACGCCGCATCCGGGCGAGCGCCTCGGACCGGTCGCGGCCCCAGGCGATCAGCTTGGCGATCAGCGCGTCGTAGTGCAGCGGGATCTCGTCCCCCGGCTGCAGCGCCGTGTCGACGCGGATGCCGGGGCCGGCAGGCAGGCGCAGGGTGGCGATTCGCCCCGGAGAAGGGCGGAAGCCGTTCTCCGGATCCTCCGCCAGGACGCGGCACTCGATGGCCCAGCCGCGCGGCCGCAAGCGGTCCTGCCTGACCGGCAGCGGGTCGCCCCGGGCGATCTCGATCTGCGCCCGCACCAGGTCGCAGCCGGTGACCATCTCGGTGACCGCGTGCTCGACCTGGATGCGCGCGTTGACCTCCATGAAGTAGGGCCTGCCCTTCCCGTCCAGGAGGAACTCGACCGTGCCGGCGTTGCGGTAGCCGCAGGCCCGCACGACCTCCAGCGCCAGCGCCCCCATCCGGTCGCGGTCCGCCGGACGGAGCGCCACCGACGGGGCCTCCTCGACCAGCTTCTGGTGCCGGCGCTGCACCGAGCATTCTCTTTCCCCGAGATGAATCGCCTGCCCGTGGTGGTCGGCCAGGATCTGGATCTCGACGTGGCGCACGTTCTCCATCAGCTTCTCGGCGTAGATACCGTCGTCGCCGAAGGCCGAACGGGCCTCCGATCGGGCGCCGCGGACGGCCGCGTCCAGGTCGGCTTCCGAGCGCACCACGCGCATCCCCTTGCCGCCGCCCCCGGCGGCCGCCTTCAGGATGACCGGGTAGCCGCTCTTCCCGGCGAAGGCGGCGATCGCCGCGGTGTCCGCCGCCCGGTCGAGCAGCCCGGGGATGACCGGGACGCCGGTCTTCTGCATCAGGCGCCGCGCCTCGACCTTGTCGCCCACCAGCCGCATCGCCTCCGGCGGCGGGCCGATGAACGTCAGGCCCGCCGATTCGCAGGCCCGCGCCAGCCCGGGGTTCTCGGCCAGGAAGCCGTAGCCCGGGTGGAGCGCGTCGGCCCCGGCCTGACGCGCCGCCCGCAGGATCGCCTCGATGTCGAGGTAGGAGGCCGAGGACCGGGCCGGCCCGATGCAGTACGCCGCATCCGCCAGGCGCACCGGGAGCGTGTCGCGGTCGATCTCGGAGTAGACCGCCACCGGAGAGAGGCCCATCTCCCGGCAGGCGCGCAGGACCCTGAGCGCGATCTCCCCCCGGTTGGCGATCAGCACGCGCCGGATCGGCCGGACGCCCGGCGCGGGACTCGGCACGCGCCGCCCGGCTGCACGCCGGGGCTTAGAGCGGGATGTTCCCATGTTTTTTTGGAGGCGTCGTGTCCCTCTTCGTCCGGAGCAGCCGCAGGGCGGTGACGATCCTGCGGCGCGTCTGGCGCGGCTCGATCACCTCGTCCACGTAGCCGCGCTCGGCGGCGATGTACGGGTTGGCGAACTTGTCGCGGAACTCCTCGACCCTCCTGCGGCGCACAGCCTCCGGGTCGGCGGCCGCCTGCAGCTCCCGCCGGTACAGGATGTTCACCGCCCCCTCCGGTCCCATCACCGCGATCTCCGCCGTCGGCCATGCGAAGTTGAAATCGGTGCGGATGTGCTTCGAGCCCATGACGCAGTAGGCCCCGCCGTACGACTTGCGCGTGATGACCGTCACCTTGGGGACGGTGGCCTCGGCGAACGCGAACAGGAGCTTGGCGCCGTGCTTGATGATGCCGCGGTACTCCTGGTCGGTGCCCGGCAGGAAGCCGGGGACGTCCTCGAAGGTGACCAGCGGGACGTTGAAGGCGTCGCAGAAGCGGACGAACCTCGCCCCCTTCAGCGAGGCGTCGATGTCGAGCGTCCCGGCCAGGACCATCGGCTGGTTGGCGACGATGCCGACGCTGCCGCCGTCGATGCGGCCGAAGCCGACGATCAGGTTCCCGGCGTAATGCTCGTGCACCTCGAGGAACACCCCGTCGTCCAGGACGGCCCTGACGATCTCCTTCACGTCGTACGGCTTGTTCGGGTCGGCCGGCACGAGACCGTCCAGCCGCTCGTCCTCGCGCCAGGGGTCGTCGGCGGGAACGCGCCGGGGCGGGTCCTCCATGTTGTTCGACGGCAGGTACGACAGCAGGTCGCGGATGAGGGCCAGCGCGGCGGCGTCGTCCGGGGCCGCGAAATGGGCCACGCCGCTCACCGAGGCATGCGTCATGGCGCCGCCCAGCTCCTCCTTGGTGACCTCCTGGTGGGTCACCGACTTGATGACATCGGGGCCGGTGATGAACATGTAGGACGTCCCCTGCACCATGATGTTGAAATCGGTGATCGCCGGCGAGTAGACGGCGCCGCCGGCGCACGGTCCCATGATGGCGGAGATCTGGGGGACGACGCCCGACGCCAGGGTGTTGCGCAGGAAAATGTCGGCGTAGCCGCCGAGCGACACCACGCCTTCCTGGATGCGCGCCCCGCCCGAGTCGTTGAGCCCGATGACCGGCGCGCCGACTTTCATCGCCAGGTCCATGATCTTGCAGATCTTCGCGGCGTAGGTCTCGCTGAGCGATCCGCCGAACACCGTGAAGTCCTGCGCGAAGACAAAGACCTGACGGCCGTCGATCGCCCCGTGGCCGGTGACGACGCCGTCGCCCGGAATGCGCTGCGTCTCCATTCCGAAGTCCTGGGAGCGGTGGACGACGAAGCGATCGAGCTCTTCGAAGCTGCCGGGATCGAGGAGGAGACCGACGCGCTCGCGGGCTGAGAGCTTCCCCTCGGCCTTCTGGCGTGCCAGGCGCTCCGGGCCTCCGCCGGCCTCGGCCTCCCGGTTCCTGCGCCGCAGCTCCTCCAGCCGGTCGAGGGCCACCTCAACCCTTCCGCATCTGCTGCGGCAGCTTCTCCCAGTCCTTGAGGAACCTCTGCAGGCCGATGTCGGTGAGGGGGTGCTTGATGATCGCCTCCAGCACGGAGAACGGCATGGTGGCGATGTCGGCGCCGAGGCGGGCGGCGTCGACGACGTGCAGCGGGTTGCGGATGCTGGCCGCCAGGATCTCGCACTTGAAGTCGTAGTTGTCGAAGATCGCCCGGAGGTCGCGCACGATGTCCATCCCGACGTGGCTGATGTCGTCGAGGCGGCCGATGAACGGGCTCACGAACGACGCCCCCGCCTTCGCGGCCAGGAGCGCCTGCGGGGCGGTGAAGACGAGCGTGGTGTTCACCCGGATCCCCTCCGACGACAGGGCCCGGATCGCCCGGAGCCCCTCGCGGATCATCGGGATCTTGATCACGACATTCGGGGCGCCGACCCGCCGCATGATGTCCTTGCCCTCGCGGATCATCTCGTCCGATGTCGTGGAGACCACCTCGGCGCTGACCGGTCCCTGGACGATGGCGCAGATCTCCCGCACGACGTCGAGGAAGTCCTTCCCCTCCTTCGCCACCAGGGAGGGGTTGGTGGTCACGCCGTCGAGGATGCCCCACGAGTTGGCCTCGCGGATCTCGTTGATGCTCGCCGTATCGAGAAAGATCTTCATGACGTCTCCTCCCCGTCCCGATCCGCCCCGTTCCCGCCCGCGGGCGCCGCGGCCCCTTCGCCGGCCGCCCCGACACTGCCTCCGCCCGGCCCGCCGTCGCCGGCCGGGTCGGCGTCACCCTCGGCCACCCGCGCCACCGCCACCACCGCGTCGCCCTCCTCGAGATGGATGAGTCGCACGCCCTGGGTCGGCCGCCCCAGGAGAGAGATGTCGCGCACGTTGGTGCGGATGATCTTGCCGAAGGCCGTGATGACCATCACCTGATCGTCGGCGGCGACCTCCATGACCTTGACCACGGGCCCGGTCTTGTCGGTGACTTTCAGGTTGATGATCCCCGAGCCGCCGCGGCCCTGCAGGCGGTACTCGGCGATCTCGGTGCGCTTGGCGCAGCCTTTCCCGGTGACCGTGAGGATTGTACTCCCCTCCTTCGTGGACAGGGAGTCCATCTCGACGACGAGATCGCTGTCGTCGGGCCGTTTCGAGTCGGGATCGGGCAGCCCGGGGAGCAGGGCCAGCCGCATGCCGATGACTCCGCGGGCGCCTCTTCCGACCGTCCGCACGTCCTCCTCCGAGAAGCGGATCGCCTGCCCGCCGGCGGTGGCCATGAAGATCTCCTGCCTGCCGTCGGTCAGCTTGACCGACAGGAGCTCGTCCCCGTCGTCCACGCCGATGGCGATGATCCCGCCGGCCCGCGGGTTGCCGTAGGCCGCCAGCGGCGTCTTCTTGATGATTCCCTTCCTGGTGCAGAAGACGACGTAGCGGTCCTCGGCGAAGTCCTTGGTGGCGACCAGGGAGGCCACCTTTTCCTCGGGGGTCAGCTCGACGAAGTTGACGATGTTCTTGCCCTTGCCGGCGGCGCCGATCTGCGGGATCTCGTGGACCTTCAGCCAGTGCACCCGGCCGCGGGTGGTGAAGATCAGGATGGAGGCGTGCGTCGAGGCGACGAACAGGTGCTCGACGAAGTCCTCCTCGCGCGTGGTCATGCCGATCTTCCCCTTGCCGCCGCGTCGCTGGCTGCGGTAGGTCGACAGGGGGTTGCGTTTCATGTAGCCGGCGTGCGAGACCGTGATCACCATCTCCTCCTCGGCGATCATGTCCTCGACCGAGATCTCGCCGGCCTGGGCGACGATCTCGGTGCGCCGCGCGTCGGCGTAGTTCTTCCGGATCTCCTTCAGCTCGTCGACCATGATCCCGAAGACCAGGCGCTCGTTCGCCAGGATCTCCTTGAAGCGGGCGATCTGCTTCAGCGTCTCGGCGTACTCCTCGACGATCTTCTGGCGCTCCAGGCCGGTCAGCCGCTGCAGCTTCATGTCCAGGATCGCCTGGGACTGGATGTCGGACAGCTTGAAGCGCAGCCGCATCGCCTGCTTCGCCTCGTCGGGCGCCTTAGCGGCCCGGATCAGGGCGATCATCTCGTCCAGGTTGTCGAGGGCGATCTTCAGGCCCTCCAGGACGTGGGCGCGCTCCTCCGCCCGGGACAGCTCGAAGGCGGTGCGGCGGTTGATCACCTCGCGGCGATGCTCGATGAAGTCGGCGTTCATCTGCTTGAGGTTGAGCACCTGGGGCCGGTTGTTGACGATCGCCAGGAAGTTCGCCCCGAACGTCTCCTGCATCTGGGTGTGCTTGTACAGGTTGTTCAGGATGACCTTCGGGACGGCGTCGCGCCGCAGGTCGAGGACGACGCGGATGCCGTCCCGGTCCGATTCGTCCCGTATGTCGGTGATACCGTCGATCTTCTTGTCGTTGACCAGCGAGGCCATCTGTTCGATCAGACGCGTCTTGTTGACCTGGTAGGGGATCTCGGTGATGACAATCCGGTCCTTGCCGCGTTTGCCGCCCTCCTCGACTGTCGCCCGGGCGCGCATCACGATGATGCCGCGGCCGCTGCGATAGGCCTGGGCGATCCCCTCGCGCCCGAGGATGTAGCCGGCGGTCGGGAAGTCGGGGCCCTTGACGTGCTTCATCAGGTCGTCGATGGTAAGTTCCGGGTCGTCGATCTGGGCGATGATGCCGTCGATGATCTCGCCCATGTTGTGGGGCGGGATGTTGGTCGCCATGCCGACCGCGATCCCGGACGAGCCGTTGACCAGGAGGTTCGGGAAGCGGGTCGGCAGGACCAGCGGCTCCTGCTGCTGGCCGTCGTAGTTCGGGCCGAAGTCGACCGTGTCCTTGTCGATGTCGGCCAGCATCTCGTGCGCCAGCTTCGACATGCGGACCTCGGTGTAGCGCATGGCGGCCGGCGCGTCACCGTCGATCGAGCCGAAATTCCCCTGCCCGTCCACCAGCGGGTAGCGCATCGAGAAGTCCTGCGCCAGCCGCACGATGGCGTCGTAGATCGCCGTGTCGCCGTGCGGGTGGTACTTCCCCATCACGTCCCCGACGATGCGGGCCGCCTTCTTGTACGGCTTGTCGTGGTGGTTGCCCGCCTCGTGCATGGCGTACAGGACGCGGCGGTGCACCGGCTTGAAGCCGTCGCGCACGTCGGGCAGGGCCCGGCCGACGATCACGCTCATCGCGTAATCGAGGTAGGACCGCCGCATCTCGGTCTCGATGGAGACGCGGCTGTGGTCGGGGGTGGCCTGCGACGAATCGTCCATCGGCATCAGATGTCCAGGTTGCGGACCTCGAGCGCGTTATCCTCGATGAACTTGCGGCGGGGCTCCACCATGTCCCCCATGAGGACGGTGAAGATCTCGTCCGCCTCCACGGCATCAGCGACGTTCACCTGCACCAGGCGCCGCGTCTCCGGGTTCATGGTGGTCGACCAGAGCTGCTCGGCGTTCATCTCGCCGAGCCCCTTGTAGCGCTGGATGGTGAGGCCCTTCTTTCCCTCCTCCATCAGGTGGCGCAGGAGGTCCAGCCGGGAATCGACCGACTGCTCGTGGCCGTCTTCGGCGATGACGAACGGCGGCCGGCGCAGCTCCTTGAGGTCGTCCTCCAGGCTCTTCAGCGTCCTGTATTCGATCGACGAGACCAGGTCCCAGCCGACGACGGAGGGGGCGTGCCCCCGGGCCCGCGCCGCCACCTCGAAGGTGTAGCGGCCGTGCTCCTCGTCCTTCTGCATCTCGTCCGTCTTGAACCCGGCCTCCTCGACCGCGCGGCGGAGCTCCTCGAGCGCCTCGGCGTCCTCGAAATCCTCGATCTCCCCCGCCCCGGCGGCCAGGATGGTCTCGACCAGGCCGGCCTCGTAACCGCGCTTCTTCAGGAGGTCCAGGTGCACCTGGTAGCGCACGAGCTTCTCGAGGACGTTGCGCAGGGCCGGGCCCTCGAGGACGGCGCCGCCCCTCGGCAGCTTCACCTGCCGCTCCTGCGCCGCCGTGGCCATCAGGTAACGGCTCATTTCGTCGTCGTTCGCCAGATAGGTCTCCGTCTTGCCCTTCTTGACCTTGTAGAGCGGGGGCTGCGCGATGTACAGGTGGCCGCGGTCGATCACCAGGGGCATCTGCCTGTAGAAGAAGGTCAGCAGCAGGGTGCGGATGTGCGAGCCGTCGACGTCGGCGTCGGTCATGATGATGATCTTGTGGTAGCGCAGCCGGGTATGGTCGTAGTCCTCCTCGCCGATGCCGGTGCCGAGGGCGGTGATGATCGTCCGGATTTCCTGGCTCGACAGCATCTTGTCGAAGCGCGCCTTCTCGACGTTGAGGATCTTGCCGCGCAGGGGCAGGATCGCCTGGGCCCGCCGGTCGCGGCCCTGCTTCGCCGAGCCGCCGGCGGAGTCGCCCTCGACCAGGAACAGCTCGGACCGGGCCGGGTCGGTCTCCTGGCAGTCGGCGAGCTTGCCGGGGAGCGTCCCGGAGTCGAGCGCCCCCTTGCGCCGCGTCAGCTCCTTCGCCTTGCGCGCCGCCTCGCGGGCGCGCAGCGCCTCGAGCCCCTTCTCCAGCACCTTCCGGGCGATCCCCGGGTTCTCCTCGAAGCAGGCCGACAGCTTCTCGTTCAGCATCGCCTCGACGATGCCCTTGACCTCGCTGTTCCCCAGCTTGGTCTTCGTCTGGCCCTCGAACTGCGGGCGCGGCAGCTTGACGCTGATGACCGCGGTCAGACCCTCGCGGACGTCGTCGCCCGACAGGTTGACCTGCTCCTTGCTGATCACCTTGGCGGCGTAGTTGTTGATCGTCCGGGTCAGGGCCGAGCGGAACCCGGACAGGTGCGTGCCGCCCTCCTGCGTGTTGATGCTGTTGGCGAACGAGAAGACGATCTCGTTGTAGCCGTCGTTGTACTGCAGGGCGATCTCGGTCAGCACCCCGTCGCGCTCGCCGCGCATGTAGATCGGCCTGGGATGGATCGGCGTCTTGTTCTTGTTGAGGTGCTCTACGAACGAGGCGATGCCGCCCTTGTAGTTGAACTCGTGCCGCTTGTTCTCGGCGCGCTCGTCCTCGATGACGATGGTCACGCCTTCGTTCAGGAACGCCAGCTCGCGCAGCCTCTGCGACAGGACGTCGAACGCGAAGTTGACGTCCTCGAAGATGGTCGGGTCGGGGCGGAAGCGGACCTTGGTGCCGCGTCTCTTGGTGGTGCCGGTCTGGCGGAACGGCGTGACCGGCTTGCCGCGCTCGAAGCGCATCTCGAAGACCTTTTCGTCCCTGCAGATTTCGAGATCGAGGAACTCGGAGAGCGCGTTGACCACCGAGACGCCGACGCCGTGCAGCCCGCCCGACACCTTGTAGCTGTCGTTGTCGAACTTGCCGCCCGAGTGCAGGACGGTCATGACGACCTCGGCCGCCGGGCGCTTCTCGGTCGGGTGCATGTCGACGGGGATGCCGCGCCCGTTGTCGACGACCGTCACCGAGTTGTCGATGTGGATGGTCACCTCGATCCGGTCGCAGAACCCGGCCTGGGACTCGTCGATGCTGTTATCGACGACTTCATAGACGAGGTGATGGAGGCCGCCCGAAGAGGTGTTGCCGACGTACATGGCCGGCCTCTTGCGGACCGCCTCGAGGCCCTCCAGGACCTTGATCTTCGAGGCGTCGTAGGCCTCCGCTCCGCGCGACGGGCGGACCACCGCGTCAGCATCCATCGCCTTGTCTCCCTTGCCGGCAGCCATCACCGGGCTCCATTTGGTTCGCAATTCACCGACGGCGGCGCGAGGGACAACGGGCTTTCCTGGTCCATGAAGTTCGCGCGATTCGGGGGGACGGTTCGGACGGCGTATTCGCTCTTACCCGGGAGCCCGTCCGCTGATCTTCTCCGATCTCTTGGCCTCAACCGGGCGGGATTTTATCACAGGGTGGAAGCCGGCAGCAACGGAACGGGGGCGGGATTTGCGTCCGGAGGTGACACTATATAAGATGATACGGCTATTCGACAGACTATATTGTTATAAGCCTTTTGTATTCAAATACTTAATTACGGACATCCCGGATCAGATGCGCATCGGCATGACGACGTAGCGATAATCGCGCCCTTCCAGGCCGACCGGGCGCAGAAGCCCCTGGGTCGCCTCGTCCTTCAAGGCAAGAATCACCGGGCCCGGGCCCATCGCCTGGAGAAAGTCGAGCAGGTATTTGGCGTTGAATCCGACCTCGATGGGGCCGCCGGCATAGTCGACGTCCAGGCTCTCCACCGCCTCCCCGACCTCGGGATTATTCGATGAGATCTCCACGCTGCCCTTGGAGACGGTGAACTTCACCGCCCGCGAGCGCTCGCTCGACAGGAGCGCCACGCGGCGCACGACCTCAGCCAGGACCGTGCTCTCCATCTTCAGCAGCTTGTCGTTTCCCTCCGGGATGACCTTCTCGTAGTCGGGGAATTTGCCCGGCACGATCGTGGAGCTCATGATCGTTTTTCCGGCCTTGAAGAACACGTGGTTGTCCTTCTGGCCGAACAGGACCTCGGTCTCCCCTCCTCCGATGCGCGACAGCTCCTGGAAGGCCTTGCGGGGGATGATGACCTCGATGCGCTCCTCCGACGCCCCCTTCTCCAGACGGCCGGTGACGTACGCGAGGCGGTGCCCATCGGTGGCCACCATGGTCAGGTTCCGTTTGTTCAGGATCATCAGGGTGCCGTTGATCTGGTAGCGCGTCTCGTCCGTGGTGATCGCGAACAGGACCTTCGACACCATGTCGAGAAAGAGAGACCGCTCGATCGGGATGCCCTGGGCAAAGTCGAACTCCGGCATGGCGGGAAAGTCGTCCCGGGAGAGGCCGACGATCCGGAAGCGCGCCTTCTGGCAGGTGATCTGGGTCCATCCGCCGTCCTCGGATTTCAGCCGGACCTCGGCATCGGGAAGCAGACGCACGATGTCGAACAGGCGGCGGGCGGACAGCGTGACCGAGCCGGGCCTGGCGATTTTCGCCTCGCAGCTCGTCCGGATGCCCACCTCCAGGTCGGTCGCCAGCAGCTCCAGACGATCCTTGCCCGCATCGATGACGATGTTCGAGAGGATCGGGATGGTGCTCTTCTTCTCGACGATCCCTTGCATGACATCGAGCTCCGCGAGAAGGTTTTCCTTGGTGGTCACGAAATCCATACGTCCTCCAACGGCTGTGATCGGCTCTTGCTCTTGAGATCGGTAGGAATTGTAGCACTAGTAGGGGATGTGGACAGCGCGGAAAACCTCCCGGCGGCCCGCATGGAGTGGCCTGCGGAGCCGCGGACCGAGTGGACCGGCCTGTGGAAGGACGGGAGCCCGGCTGTGGAGCGTTTCGGGGCGGCGGGCGATCCACAGGATGGCGCGCGGCCGTCCACAGAAACGTGTGGACGCCTCACTCGAACGACCCTAGGAAGCCGTTCAGGACCCGGGCGAACTCCTTGTCCCGCTCGCGCATCACCTCGATCTTGCGAACGGCGTGGAGGACCGTGGTGTGGTGCTTGCCGCCGAAGGCCGCACCGATGGCCGGCAGCGACTTGCCCGTCAGCTTCTTGCACAGGTACATCGCCACCTGGCGAGGGAAGGCGATGTGCTTCGAGTTGTTGCGGGACTTCAGCTCGACAATCTTGAGGTGGAAGTGGTTGGCGACGAGCTTCTGGATCGCCTCGACGGTGACGATGCGCCCGCGGTCGTCCATCAGGTCCTTGAGCGTGTCCTCCGCCATCGTCAGGTCGATCGGGCGGCCGGTGAGCGAGGCGTAGGCCACCAGCCGGATGAGCGACCCCTCCAGCTCGCGGATGTTCGAGCGCACGCGGCCGGCGATGAAATGGGCCACGTCCTCCGGAAGCTGCACGTTCTCCGCCTCGGCCTTCTTCGTCAGGATGGCGACCTTGGTCTCCAGGTCGGGGGGCTGGATGTCGGCGATCAGGCCCCACTCGAAGCGCGACCGCAGCCGCTCCTCGAGCGTCGGGATGTCGCGCGGAGGGCAATCGCTCGTGATGACGATCTGCTTCTGCGACTCGTAGAGCGCGTTGAAGGTGTGGAAGAACTCCTCCTGGGTCCGCTCCTTGCCCGCCAGGAACTGGATGTCGTCGATGAGCAGCACGTCGACGTTGCGATAGCGTTCCTTGAAATCGATCGTCTTCTCGAAGCGGATGGAGTTGATGAGCTGGTTCATGAAGGCTTCCGTGCTGATGTACAGGTGCTTGACCCCCTGCCTGTTGCGCATCACGTGGTTGCCGATGGCGTGCATGAGGTGCGTCTTGCCCAGGCCGACCCCGCCGTACACGTACAGCGGATTGTAGGTGCTGGACGGCTGCTCCGCGACCGCCAAGGCCGCTGCGTGCGCGAACTGGTTGCATGAGCTCACAACGAACGAGTCGAAGTTGTATCGCGAGTTCAGCCCGGTCGCGGGCAGAGACGGATGCGGGGGCTCCGGCACCGTGCCCTCCCGGACCGGGCTGCGCGCGGCGGCAGCCCCGGGCGACAGAGTGCGCGCGCGCGCGTTCTCCGTCCTCGAGCTCCGGTCCGGATCGCCTCCCGGGGCGGCGGAAAGAGCCTCGGATCTCGCCGGCGGACCCGCCACAGCGGCCTGCTGACGGCTCGTGAAACGCAACTGGAGGGAGCCGACTTGCGCTTCTTTGGCGCTCTCCTCGATCAGCGGCAGGTAGTTACGGCTGATCCAGTCGGCGAACAGCAGGCTCGGCACCTCGACGTCCAGCATTCCCTCGGCGAATGACAATTGCCGCGTGGGCTTTAGCCAGGTGTTGAAGCTTTGCCGGTTGATTTTGTTTTGCAGGCTGAAGAGAATCCTTTGCCACATGTTCACCATCCGCGTTCGGCCAACCGGGCCGCGTTCGCCCGATCTCATCGTCCGAAGGCCTTGTTGGAGGCCACTCACCCCGTTTCGGCGCTCAGATTTTCAACAACTTTTCCACAGGTGTGGAAAAGTTCCCGGACTTCAAGACGCTGACAGGATGGCACTTGCTCGGTCGTGAGTCTTGATGGGCAGCGGTCTTATGTCAACCCGACCTCCCGCCCACCAGATATGGGGCCGCCGATCACGGCGTCAAGACATTTAGCGAGAGGACGTTCCTCTGCGGGGCGAAACCGGACTTCGGAGACACCAATGCTCACGCCAGGATCTCTCCCTGGAAATACGGAACGCTTCGCTGTCTCGTTGGGACCGCAGCGCAGCTCGGATTGTGCTTTTCGTGATCGGCCGGCACTATAGCACCGCGTGACGC
>WNGG01006913.1_pt1 | contig 13023 bp, 6 predicted proteins | sample 5400661 | NCBI WGS metagenome assembly WNGG01 (sample SAMN13153372, study PRJNA577476) | soil metagenome | isolation source: 100 cm soil or saprolite under Garry oak tree replicate 1 | place: USA:California | collected 2016-06-15
AGGCCTATCTCGTGCAGCTGCGCGGCGACATGAAGACCGACATGCTCGCCGTGCAGCAGCAGCTCGTGACCGTCCAGGAGCTCACCGGGCAGAGCCAGCAGCGCCTCACCGAGCTCCGCGGCCGCCTCGAACAGCAGGCACGCCAGCCCGTCCCCGTGCCCACGGTCGACACGACGCGCGCCCCCCCCGGCCCTCCCGGCCCCCCCGCCGCCGGCGCCGCGCCGCCCGCCGGCCCGGTGGGCAACCCGTCCGGGCTCGGACCGGACCGGATGTACGACCTCGCGCTCCAGCAGTTCCGACGCGGCAGCCTCGCCACCGCCCGGCTGGGGTTCCGCGAGTTCCTGCGGGTCTACCCCACCGACGAGCGGGCAGGCGACGCGCTGTTCCACGTCGGCGAGACCTTCGGCGGGGAGAATGCGGACTCGGCCACGGCGGTGTATCAACAGGTCGTGAAGACCTTCCCGAACTCTTCGCGGGCGCCGGCGGCCCTCTACAAGCTGGGCCTCCTCGCCGAGCAGCGCGGGGACAAGGCGGCGGCCCGGACGTACTACGCCCGGGTGATCGCCGGGTGCCAACCTCGCGCGCGACAAGCTCCAACGCCTGGGGCGCTAGCCGCTCCGGGCTCTAGGGGCCGGCGTGCCTGAGACCCGGGACAGCCGCGCGGAGATGCCGTTCCTCGATCACCTCGAGGAACTGCGTTGGCGCATCCTCTACAGCCTGCTCGCCATCGTGCTGGGGACGGTGGCGGGCTGGCTGATCGTGGAGCGCGTGGACGTGATCGGACTCATGATCCGCCCCATCGCGCCGCTCCTCGCCGACGGCAAGCTCAAGTTCACGAGCCCCACCGAGCCCTTCTTCATCACGCTCAAGTTCGCGTTCGCCGTCGGCGTGCTGCTCGCGTCGCCGGTCGTGATCTATCAGGCGTGGGCGTTCCTCGCGCCGGCGCTGTACGATCGCGAGAAGCGCCTCATCGTGCCCGCGCTGACGGTGGGCGTGCTGCTGTTTCTCGGCGGCGCCACGGTCGCCTACCTGTGGGTGCTGCCGCGCGCCCTGCACGTGCTGTTCAGCTTCCAGCGCGCCGTCCTCGACCCGATCATCACGGCGGACGGCTACTTCGCGTTCGCGACCCAGATCATGATCGCGTTCGGGGTCGTGACCGAGCTGCCGCTGGTCGTCGTGATCCTGGCCTCGTTGGGACTCGTGACGCCGCAGTTCTTGGCGCGCCATCGCCGGTACGCGATCGCGCTCTCCGCCGTCGCCGCAGCGCTCCTCACGCCCCCCGACGCGGTCTCGATGCTGCTCATGATGGTGCCCCTCATGCTGCTGTACGAGGTGAGCATCTGGTGCGCCTGGGTGGTCACACGGCGGCGCGCCCGCCGCGAGCGGGCGCGCGCCGCCAGCACCGCCGGCCTCGTGACCCTGCTGCTCGTCGCCGGGGTCGGCGGGCTGGCCGCCCAGGGGCGGGCGCCCGGCGACACCACGCGCCGCCATCTCGCGGCCGATTCGGTCGCCGGGCAGGGACGGCGGCTCGATACCGCGACGGCGCGGCGGCTCGGTCTCCCCACGGGGCCGAGCCGGAGCTTCCCGCCTGCGGACGCCGTGATCGACTCGCTGCGCAAGCTCACGGGCTATCGCGTCACGCAGTACGTGGCGGACACCCTGGTCGTGGACGGGGGGGACAGCGAGACCATCTATCTGCGGGGCGAGGCGTACGTGGACCGCGAGGGGACCAAGCTGCAGGCGGATTCGATCAAGTACCGCCAGTCGAGCTGCCGGCTCGACGCGGCCGGGGATCCGCAGCTGTTCGATCAGGGGACAGTGCTGGTGGGGGAGGGGATGCTGTACGACACCTGTCTCAAGCGCGGCACGGTGCGCAAAGCGCTCACCGAGTTCCAGCAGGGTGGCGCCACCTGGTACCTGCGCGGCGACCTGGCCGTGGACTCGGGCTCGACGCGGCTGTACGGCGCGCACAGCGAGATCACGTCCGACGACCATCCCCTCCCCGATTACCACTTCGCGACCGGCCAGATCAAATGGCTCAACAAGAACGTGATGGTCGCGCGGCCGGCCGTGCTCTACGTGCGCGACGTCCCAATCATGTGGCTGCCCTTCATCTTCCAGGACATCCGCAAAGGGCGACGCAGCGGTGTGCTCGTTCCCCGCTTCGGCCTGAACGACCTGGTCCGCCCCACCCGGGGCTACCGGCGCCACGTGGCGGGCGTCGGCTACTATTTCGTCCCCAACGATTACATGGATTTCCTCGTGTCGGCGGACTGGTACGCCGACCGTTACCTCTCGCTCCGGTCGCAGTTCCGTTACAGCTGGCTCGACCGCTTCGTCAAGGGCGGCATCTCGTTCGAGCGCTACAACCAGCTCGACGTGCCCTCCCACTCGATCCGCGTCGGCTGGCAGCACCAGCAGAGCTTCTCCTCGCGCACCCACTTCAACGCGAGCATCGACTATTCGAGCAACACCAGCGTGATTGAGCGGAACACCGTGAACCCGTTCCTCGCGACGGCGAGCCTCGGCTCGCAGCTGGCCTTCAACAAGCAGTTCGACTGGGGAACCCTCACCATCGGCGGCAGGCGATCGCAGGAGATCGGGAGCGGCCTCGTCACCCAGAACTTCCCCAACGTCAGCCTCACGCCGTCGCCCGTGAACATCACGCCCTCGATCACGTGGTCGCCGGGGTTCTCGTTCACCAACCAGCAGCGGTTCCACGTGGCCCAGGCGCCGTTTCTCGTCCCGGGCGACTCCGGGTTCCCCGACACGCTCCGCCTGTTCGCCGACGACCGACAAACCACGCTGGGCCTCCAAACCCCGGTCCGGATCGGGCGGTGGAACTGGACCAACAACTTCCAGATGAACGACGTCATCAGCAACGCGCGGCAGGAGTACCTCGTCAACGATTCCACAGCGCCGGGCGGGCGCCGCCGCGTGTTGTACGACCAGACCTTCAGCACCACGGTCGACTGGCAGACCGGCATCAACCTGCCGTCGCTGTTCACCGGGACATGGAAGGTCCAGCCGGGGATCGCGATCGTGAACCGGACCTCGGCGGGAGCGTTCATGATCCGCAACCAGTTCACCGGGGGCGACTTCGTGCGACAGGGAAAGCGGCTCCAGTTCAGCGCCAGCCTGTCGCCCACGTTTTTCGGGTTCTTCCCGGGTATCGGGCCGCTGGCGCGGATCCGCCACGCCATCTCACCGATCGTGAGCTACCAGTTCGCCCCGGGATCCCAGGTGTCGGAGGAGTTCGCGCGGGCCGTCGACCCCACCGGCCGCACGCTCAACGCCAGGAGCGATCCGCAGCAGACGATCAGCCTCGGCCTGTCGCAGAACTTCGAGGCGAAGCTCAAGCCGCCGGCCGGCGACACGACGGACAAGGCGCGGCGCAAGATCCGGCTGCTGGGCATCAACACCAGCCCGCTCTCGTACAACTTCGAGCAGGCGAAGCAGCCCGGCCGCGTGGGCTGGCAGACGCAGACGATGAGCAACACCTTCGCGTCCGACCTGCTGCCGGGGTTCAGCCTCAGTGTCACGCACGACCTGTGGGACGGCCAAGTGGGGCTGCGCTCATCGAAGTTTTCCCCGTTTCTCACGAACGTGGCGGCCACGTTCGCCGTCACGCCGGCGACGATCCGCGGGCTCGCGAGCCTGCTGGGCCTCGCTCCGAGCCGCCCGCCCGCCGGAGGGGGCGTGGGGGGCGGGGGGGGCGGGGGCGGCCCGACCGGGCCGGGTGCGGCCGGCGCCGACACGGGCGCGCAGGCCAGCCTATTCGGGCCGAAGAGCTTCGGTGGACTCGGCGGCGGGACGTCCGCGGGAACGGGGAAGGGGTTCAACCTCGCGGTGTCGTACTCGGAGAACCGTACCCGGCCTCGTGCCGACACCCTCACGACCGGCGTGCCGTTCGTCGGCGGGACTGGAGGGCGCCGGACCGTGAACCTCATGTTGGCGTTCAGCCCGACCGCGCACTGGTCGGCCGGGTGGACCTCGATGTACGACTTCGGCACGCGTCAGTTCGCCGAGCACGTCATCCGCCTGGACCGCGACCTGCATCGCTGGCATGCGAGCTTCTCGTTCTCGAAGAGCCCGACCGGCAACTTCGCGTTCAGCGTCTACATCTCCCTGCTGGATGAGCCCGATATCAAGTTCAACTACGAGCAGCAGAGCCTGCTGCGATGACGAGCGCTGTCCTCTCGTGGCGACACGGTCTGCCCGGCGCGGATGCGTAACCATCCCTCGTCCTGCGACTTACGCCTGGGCACGGCGCGTGCTCAAGAGCCCCCCGTACGCTTCCAGAGGATGGTTATGCGCTTCGTCTCGCGATACGCCCTCGCGGCGGCCGCTGCGCTGAGCTTCGGCTGCCAGACGGATAACACCACCGGCAGCCAGTTGCCCCTCCCGGCTCCCGCCAGCATCAGCTCCGTCTCGCTCGACAGCGCCGTCTATCTCAACTGGGCCGACAACGCACACGACGCCGACCCGCAGCGGTTCTTCTGGTATCGCGTTTACAGCGACAGCTTCGACGTGGCTGACAGCGTGTGTACCAACCAGTGGGTGCTCGAAGGGACCACGGTCTCGCACGAGTTCCTCGCGGCCCAGCTCCCGAACGGCGTGCCGCGTTGCTTCGCGACGTCGGCCATCAGCATGGAGGGGCTGGAGAGTGGGTGGTCGCCGGTGTGGCTGGACACGCCGCGGCCGGACGCGCGCAATGTTCTCGTGTGGGGCTTTGGCGGCACACACGACGCGCAGTCAGGATTCCGCTTCTGGGACGATGTGAACGGCAACGGGTACGGCGATCCCGGAGAGTTGGGGCTGGTGCAGGACGGGACTGACCCGACGATTGACTTCCGGATGTATGTGAACCCGGGCGACTCAACGCTGTGGTTCGTACCGGAGTTCTCGGGCGACTCGCTCCAGCTGTATCAGAACACCCCAATCGCCGATCTCACGTCGATCGACTATGCGCCGGCAACGGGCTACACGCGCGACACGATCCAGGCCGTGCCGGGGTACGGGTACGTCTTCAAGATGGTGGATGCGAGCGGCACGCGCTATGGTGGGGTTCGGGTGACGGCGGTGAGCCGCCAGTACGTGATCTTCGACTGGAGCGTGCAGACGGATGCGGGGAATCGGGAGCTGCTGCCGGCGCGGCGACCGGGACTGACAGGCAGGGTGGTGGCAGTCTCGCGGTAGCGGTCACAAGCCGCACGGCGCCCGCGGTTTCCAGTGACCAGCGGCCAGGGGGGGCGAACCCCTGGCCGCTTGGCGTCTGTAGTGCGCGCGCATAGCTTCTCCGCGATGCCGCATCCCATCCAGCTCGATGGTCGCTCCCTGTCCATCGCAGACGTCGTGGCGGTCGCCCGCCACCGCGCGCCGGTCACCGTCGCACCGCAGTCGCTCGCCGCCGTGACCGCGTCCCGCCGGACGGTCGAGGCGGCCATTGCGCGCGGCGACACGATGTACGGCGTGACCACCGGCTTCGGGAAGCTCGCCCACGTGCGCATCAAGGCCGACCAGACCCGCCAGCTGCAGCTGAATCTCATCCGCAGCCACGCTTCCGGCGTCGGCGATCCGCTGCCCGTGGACGGCGTGCGCGCGATGATGCTGCTGCGCGCCAACGTGCTGCTGCGCGGCACGAGCGGCGTCCGGCCCGCGCTCCCGGAGCTGATCGTCGAGATGCTCAACGCGCAGGTGCACCCGCGGGTGCCATCGCAGGGCAGCGTGGGGGCGTCGGGGGACTTGGCGCCGCTTGCGCACCTGGCGCTCGCGATGATCGGGGAGGGGGAGGATGGCGCCGCGCTCACGGCGAAGGGCCTGCGGCCGATCACGCTCGAGGCCAAGGAGGGCCTCGCGTTCGTGAACGGGACGCAGGCGCAGACGGGGCTCGCGGCGCTGCTGGTGCACGACGCCTGGGTGCTGTGGCGCACGGCGCATGCCGCGGCCGCCATGAGTCTCGAGGCGGTGCGCGGCTCGCCCGTGCCGTTCGACCCCCGCATCCACGACGCCCGGCCGCACGCGTTCCAGCAGCGCTCGGCGGCGCTGCTGCGCGAGCTGCTCGCGGACTCGGAGATCCGCGAGTCGCACCGCGAGAACGACCCGCGCGTGCAGGATGCCTACTCGCTGCGGTGCACGCCCCAGGTGCTGGGCGCGGTGGGCGAGGCGCTCGCGTTTGCGGAGCGGCTCGTCGCGACCGAGCTCAACGCCGCGACGGACAATCCGCTGGTGTTCGGCGGAGACGTGCTGTCCGGTGGCAACTTCCACGGCCAGCCGATCGCGCTGGCGCTCGACGTGGCGGGGATCGCGCTGGCGACGCTGGCCGGTCTCGCCGAGCGGCGGATCGAGCGGATCGTCAACCCGGACCTGTCGTCGGGACTGCCGGCGTTCCTCGCGCGGGATCCGGGGCTCGAGTCGGGCTTCATGACGCCGCAGATCGCCGCGGCCGCGCTCGTGGCCGACTGCCGCGTGCTGGCGACGCCCGCGAGCGTGCAGTCGGTGCCGACGGAAGGGAACCAGGAGGACGTCGTGCCGATGGGGATGAGCGCGGCGTGGAAGGCGGAGCGGATCCTGGCGAACGCCGGGCGCGTCGTGGCGATCGAGCTGCTCGCGGGGGCGCAGGGGCTCGAGTTCCTGAAGCCGCTCGCCCCGGGACGCGGCGTCGCGCGCGTTTACGCCGCGCTGCGTGGCGCCGTACCGGCGCTCGACGGCGATCGGCCGTTCACGGGGGACATCGAAAAGATCGCGGCGGGGATTCGGGAGGGGAAGTTTGACCCGGAGGCCGTATGAATGCGGAATGTGGAATGTGGAATGCGGAATTGATGGGAAAGGTCGTTCGCTTCGCGACGCCTCCCTGTACATTCCGCATTCCGCATTCCGCACTCCGCACTGAGCAGGATCGGGAACCATGACCGGCCCTCGAGTCGTGCGCGCGCCGCGGGGACCGGAGAAGTCGTGTCGCGGGTGGATCCAGGAAGCCGCGCTGCGGATGCTCATGAACAACCTCGACCCCGAGGTGGCCGAGCGGCCGCAGGACCTCGTGGTGTACGGCGGCAACGGCAAGGCGGCGCGCGATTGGGCGTCGTTCGACGCGATCTGCCGAACGCTCGTCACGCTCGCGGACGACGAGACGCTGCTGGTGCAGTCGGGGAAGCCGGTCGGCGTCTTCACGACGCACCCCGAGGCACCGCGCGTGCTCATCGCCAACGCCAACCTCGTCGGCCGGTGGGCCACCTGGGAGGTGTTCCGCGACCTGGAACGCAAGGGCCTGATCATGTACGGGCAGATGACCGCAGGCTCCTGGATCTACATCGGCTCTCAGGGGATCCTGCAAGGGACGTACGAGACGTTCGGCGCCGTGGCGCGACGCCACTGCGGCGGATCGCTGCGCGGTCGGGTGGTGCTGACGGGCGGGCTCGGCGGGATGGGAGGCGCGCAGCCCCTCGCCGCCACGATGAACGATGGGGTGTGCCTCGCGGTGGAGGTGGACCCGGCGCGCGTCCAGCGGCGGCTCGACACGCGCTACCTCGACCGCGCCACCGCCTCGCTCGACGAGGCACTGCGCTGGTGTGAAGCGGCGAAGCAGGAGGGCCGGGCACTCTCCGTCGGCCTGATCGGCAACTGCGCCGAGGTGCTCCCGGAGCTGGCGCGGCGGGGTTGGGTCCCCGACGTGCTGACGGATCAAACGTCGGCCCACGATCCGCTCAACGGGTACATCCCCGCCGGCCTCTCGGTCGCAGCGGCGACCGCGCTGCGGCGGGGCGACCCCCAGGAGTACGTGCGCCGCTCCGTGGCCAGCATCGCGACGCACCTGCGCGCGATGCTCGCGCTCCAGCGCCAGGGCGCGATCACCTTCGATTACGGCAACAACATCCGCGCCCAGGCGAAGGACGCCGGCGTCGCGGACGCCTTCGACATCCCGGGATTCGTGCCCGAGTACATCCGGCCCCTGTTCTGCGAGGGAAAAGGGCCGTTCCGCTGGGTGGCGCTGTCCGGGGACCCGCAGGACCTGCGCCGCACCGACCGCCTGGTGCTGGAGTTGTTCCCCCAGCACGAGCAGCTGCGGCGCTGGATCCGGCTCGCGCAGGAGCGTGTGGCGTTCCAGGGCCTTCCTGCCCGGATCTGCTGGTTGGGGCAAGGGGAGCGCGCGACGTTCGGCTGCGCGCTCAACGATCTGGTCAAGCGCGGGGAGCTCGGCGCGCCCGTGGTGATCGGGCGGGACCACCTCGACACCGGCTCGGTCGCATCGCCGTTCCGCGAGACCGAAGCGATGAAGGACGGCTCGGACGCGATCGCCGACTGGGCGATTCTGAACGCGCTGCTTAACACGGCGTCGGGGGCGGCCTGGGTGTCCTTTCACCACGGCGGCGGGGTGGGGATCGGCAACTCGCTGCACGCGGGGCAGGTCAGCGTCGCGGACGGGACGCCGTCCGCGGCCCGTCGCCTTGAGCGCGTGCTCACGAACGATCCGGGCATCGGGGTCGCGCGGCACGCCGACGCCGGGTACCCCGAGGCGCTCGAGACGGCCCGCCGCCACGGCATCCGCCTACCGATGCGCGAGGCGAGCGACTGAGCACTCTCCTCGTCGGCGCCCGCCAGATCGTCACCTGCCGCGGGTCGGCGCGTGCCCGCCGCGGCCGCGAGATGGCGGAGCTGGAGATCCTCGAGAATGCGGCCGTCCTGATCGAGGGCGAGCGCATCGCCGCCGTGGGCCGGTACGCCGACTTGCGACCTGGAACGGGTAACGTGCCACGGGGGGTGGAGGTGATGGAGGTGGCCGGCGTGCTGTTCCCGGGCTTCGTGGACTGTCACACGCACGCCGTGTTCGGCGCTCCCCGACTCGACGATCACCAGCGCCGCGCCTTGGGCGAGGACTACAAGACGATCGCGTCGCTGGGCGGCGGCATCCTGCAGTCGGTCCGGGACGTGCGCGCGCGCGGCGCTGCGGAGCTGACAGGCGTCACAGCATCGCGCATCCAGGCGCTCCTCGCGCACGGCAGCACCACCATCGAGGTGAAGTCGGGCTACGGCCTCGACCCCGCGGGTGAGCTGAAGCAGCTGCGCGTGATCCGCGAGCTGGCGGGCAGCGGGCGGGCCACACTCGTACCCACCTTCCTCGGCGCGCACGCGGTGCCGCCCGAGTTCCGCGACCGCCGGGCGGACTACCTGCGGCTGCTGTGCGACGAGTTGATTCCCGCCGTGGCGCGCGAGCGCCTCGCGGTGGCGTGCGACGTGTTCTGCGAGCCCGGGGTGTTCGACGTGGCGGAGGCGCGGGCGATCCTCACCGCCGCGCGACGGCACGGCCTCGGCGTCAAGCTGCACGCGGACGAACTGGAAGGCTCGGGGGGCGCGGAGCTCGCCGTCGAGCTGGGCGCGCTCTCGGCGGACCACCTCGCCGGCATCTCCGCGGCGGGCGTGCGTGCGCTCGCCGCCAGCGAGACCGTGGCTGTCCTCCTCCCCGCCACCATGGTATTCCTCGGGAAATCGCGCCAGGCGCCGGCGCGGCGGCTGATCGAGGCGGGCGCAGCCGTCGCACTCGCGACCGATTTCAATCCGGGCTCGTCTCCGACCGTCAGCCTGCCGCTCGTCATGGCGCTGGGTGTGTCGCAGCTCGGGCTGCGGCACGCCGAGGTCGTGACGGCCGTGACCGTGAACGCGGCGGCGGCGCTGGGACTCGCCGGAGACCGCGGACAGATCGCCCCCGGGATGCGAGCGGACCTGGTGTCATGTGAGATGGTGGATTGGCGCGAGGTCGCCTACTGGATGGGCGCGAATCTCGTAACCGCCGTCTGGACAGGGGGTTTCGCTTGTCCGCTCCCGGCGGGGTCCGTATCTTTAGGGCTCCATGTCGAAGCTTGAGAAGCACAAAGAGAAAGCCCGAAACCTCGAGGCCAAGGACCCCAAGGGGGCCATTGAGGCGTGGCTGGAAATCCTGAAGCTGCAGGAAGAGGAGGGGGAGGCGAACCCCGACCTCTCCATTTTCAATCGGGTCGGCGATCTCTACCTCAAGGTCAAGGAGCCGGGCCAGGCGGCCGACTACTACGACCGGGCGGTGGACAAGTACGCCGAGCTCGGCTTCCACAACAACGCAATCGCGATGTGCAACAAGGTGCTGCGCAACGCGCCGGGGCGGCAGACCACCTATCTCAAGCTGGCCAAGCTCTACGCGGCCAAGGGGTTCATGGCCGAGGCCAAGCAAAATTTCGTCGAGTACGCGGAGCGGATGCAGAGGCTGGGGAAGATCCAGCAAGCATTTTCAGCCCTGAAAGAGTTCACCGACATCTCGCCCGAGAGCGCGCACCTGCGGCAACTGCTGGAGGAGCATCTCCACATGTACGGGGATCCCGGGCGTCGCACCAGCGCCGTGGCCGCGCCGCCGGCGAAATCGGCGCCGCCTGAGGATCTCAGCAAGTCGGGAAAGCGCAAGACGTCGAGTCTGGTCTTCCTCGACGTGGACGAGCCACCCGCGCACAAGGCGAAGCCCGGCGCGCGCCCCCTCCACCCCGCTACCCCTGCCACTCCCACCGCTCCGCCCCCGGCGGCGGAGAGCCTCATCGAGCCGGTGACGGCGGACCCCGATACCTCGCTCGAAATCGAGTCGACGAGCCTGGTCGAGGGACTGGAGACGGCCGGGGGAAGCAGGCTCGAGGGCTTCGAGACCACGAGCGCCGATTTCGGTGAGGTACAGCTGGGCGTGGGCGACGTGGGGTCGCTGCGAGAGGAGGTCACGGCGGACGACGTCCCGCCGATGATGGACCTTGAGCCGACGGTGCCGAGCGACGCCGAGCCGACGGACACCGACGCGGAGCTCGAGCCGCTGCTGGACGACGAGATCGAGATCGAGGCGCCCGCCGCGCCGCGGCCGCCCCTCAAGCAGAAGGAGCCTGCGCCGGCGCGCGTCCCGCCCGTGGCGCCTAGGCGACCGGGCGCACCGGCGGTGCCCGGAGTCGGCTCGCCGCCGCGCGTCGCGGTTCCGAAGACGCCGAAACTGCAGCCGCCGGCGCCGCCAGGCGGGGGGACGCCGAAGGTCAAGCCCGTGGTGCCCCGGCGTCCCGAGGGGCCGCCCAAGCGGAAGACGGTGGTCGAGGTGCCGCCGCTCGAGCTCGAGCCTGATTTCGAGACGGCAGAGGCGGAGGCCGAGGCCGGGGCCGAGGACGACGCCTCGGGCTCCGCGGCACGCCGGTCGGGATACATCGATCTGGGTCTCGACGAAGCCGTGAACCAGGGCGAGGAGACCGGCTCGCTCGCGTTCGCGAACGCCGAGGCGACGCCGGCCAAGCCGACCATCGACGAGCTCGAGGCCCGGGTCGCAGACGACCCTGACGATCCCGACGCGCACCAGGCCCTCGGGGAGGCGCTGATCGAAGAGGGCGAGCGCGAGCGCGGCATCGAGGAGCTGGACCTTGCCACGACCGGGTTCGAGAACCTCGGCAACCTGCCGCAGGCGCGGGACCTCGTGGACGAGATCCTGCACCTCGACCCGAACAGCGTGCGGCACCGCCAGAAGCAGGTGGAGTTCGCGTTCAAGTCGGGCGACAAGGCGAAGCTGATCGACGCCTACCTCGAGCTGGCCGACGCGCTGCTACGCAGCGACCTCCCCGAGAAGGCGCGGGCGGTGTACCAGCGGGTCGCGGAGCACGATCCGCACAATGAGCGCGCCCAGGCGGCGCTCGGCATGCTCGCGCCGGCGGCGGCGCCGCCGCCCCCGCTCAAGGGGAAGGCGAAGGAAGAGCGGACTGCGCCCAAGGACGCGAAGCTGAAGGTGCGCGACGAAGCGGCGGCGGACGAGGGCGAGTTCGTGGACCTGGGCGCGATGATCCTCGAGGAGGAGCTGCCTGCGCGCGACACGCGCATGAAGGTGGCCGACGAGGAGCCGACGGGCGACGAGGAGAAGGACTTCCAGGACATGCTCGCGCGCTTCAAGCAGGGGATCGACGAGAACATCGACGAGGCCGACTTCGAGTCGCACTACGATCTCGGCGTCGCGTTCAAGGAGATGGGCCTGGTGGACGAGGCCATCGCCGAGCTGCAGAAAGCGCTGCGGGCGCCCGAGGGCAGGCTCCGGAGCTCGGAGGCGCTCGGCGTGTGCTTCATTGAGAAGGGCGCGCACGGCGTGGCGGAGTCGATCCTGCGTCGCTCGCTGGAGCTGCCGGCGGCGGGCGACCAGGAGCGGGTGGGGATCCTCTACTGGCTGGGCCGGGCGCTCGAGGCGCTGGGCAAGAAGGCGGAGGCGCGCGACCTGTACGGGCGGGTGTTCGCAGTGGATATCCGGTTCATGGACGTGGGCGAGCGCACGAAGGCGCTCGCGCGCGTCAAGTGACGTGAGCCAGCAGGTCGCGCCCGTCACGTTGCGGGACATCCAGCAGCCGGTGGCCGCGGAGCTGGAGCGCGTGGCCGGGGAGCTGCGTCGCATCATCGCGGCGGACTTCCCGATCATCGCCGAGGTCAACGACCACCTGCTGCGGATGAAGGGGAAGCTGTTCCGTCCCACGCTGCTGCTGCTCAGCCGCCAGGCGGCCGGCGCGGACGATCCGCGCGCCGTGACGCTCGCGGCCGTGGTCGAGCTGATCCACCTCGCGACATTGGTCCACGACGACTCGGTGGATCACTCTGTGCTACGCCGCGGCATGCCGACCATCAACACGTTGTTCTCCCACCAGGTCGCGGTGATCATGGGCGACTACCTCTACTCGCGCGCCATCATCGAGCTGGTGCAGCTCGACGATCTCGAGCCGCTGCGGGTGTTCGCCCGGGTCACGAACGAGATGACGATCGGGGAGATGCGGCAGCTCGAGGCGCACGACAAGCTGGCGTACGGGGAAGCGCAGTACGACCTGCTCATCCGCGCGAAGACGGCGTCGCTCCTGTCTGGCGCGTGCGAGGTCGGGGCGCTGCTCGCGCCGGAGGCGTACCGTGAGGCGCTGGCCCGCTTCGGCCTGCGGCTCGGCATGGCGTTCCAGATCGCCGACGATCTGCTGGACTACACGACGCCGGAGACGGTGACCGGAAAACCCTCGGCGCTCG
>WNGG01020346.1_pt1 | contig 13022 bp, 12 predicted proteins | sample 5400661 | NCBI WGS metagenome assembly WNGG01 (sample SAMN13153372, study PRJNA577476) | soil metagenome | isolation source: 100 cm soil or saprolite under Garry oak tree replicate 1 | place: USA:California | collected 2016-06-15
CAGTTGTCCCAGACACCTGTGTCCAGCGGACGACTTGTGGGTAATGATCAGCTGGAACAAGAGGGGTATTTGTACGCCACTAGTTCGACGCACTCACTCCGGCGGCTTTGGCCAGCTCGGCCACGTCGCCTGTGCGATTGCCGTGCAACGGCGCAATAATCTGCACGTCGAGCTTCAGCCGCTGAATGTTGTCGTAGAGCGCCTTCGCATAGGGCACCGCCGTGCGAATCAGCGGCGTGCCTGGCTGGGGAGGCGGCGTGAAGGCATCCGGTTCCGCCAGGAGTTTCTCCTTGGGGAGATACACGACCAGCATGTCACCGGTATGCTCGTAGCCTTTCAGGAGGTACAGCTCGATCGTGCGGGTGCCATCGGTTAGCTGGCCCTTATCCCCGACGGTCTGGATCTTCACTGGCTTTTTCGACGCAGCCAATCGGTCAGGATTAATCGTGTGCGGCGTCTTCGCGACGCGCTCCAGGAACGCCTTATTCGACTGATAAGTCACGATCGTCGCGCCCTCGTCCATCGCCGAGCGAATTCCACCAAGATGGTCCCAGTGATGGTGGGAGGTCACCACGAAGCGAACCGGCTTGTTCGGAATGAGCTCTTTCGCCTTCGCCAGCACCGCAGTCGCACGCGCCTCGTTGTTCGGTACATCCAGGACGACGATGTGATCGCGCATTTCGACCGCGAGGCTGTGATGCGTGCCGCCCGTCAGATAGTAAACGCCATCGCCCATTTTCTTCGAGTCGACGCGCACCGGAGGGGGCGTGAAGGAGCGCACGTTCTCGGGAACGGTGATGTCGACCGGCGAATTGGCGGTTACCATCGAGATCGTAAGCTCAAGAGATGGATACCCATCCTGCGTCTGCACGATTCGGGACGGAAACATCACGCTGCCAAAGTTCTTGTAACCGGTGTAGGTGGTTTCGACGAGCATGTCACCAACGATCGGATGGTCGATCCAGGTCTGCACCTTCTCGACCTGGCCCTGTGCGTTGATCGTGCCGGTCATCTTGTACTTGCCGCCAACGGTGAACGACACCTCGGTGCCGCCCCGGGCGTTGCGCGTCGTCGCCTGGTTTGCCATGGCCGCCTTAACAAACCCTTGCGGTGTGGCCCACAACGCAAGCATGCGCTCGAGCTGCGCGTCCGGCGCCGGCGCTGCCTGAGGCGCGGCCCCGGCGGGGGCATTCGCCGGCGGAGCGGCGACGTTCCATGCGTAATTGCCGCTCACGACCTGATTCTGACGCTGCTCACCGAAAAGGGGTGCACCGCCGCCCCGCGGCATCACCGGTCCCATCTCACGCAGCAGCTCGACGCGCATGCTGCCGGTGTCGTAGTTGATCGACGCGGCGTAGTTCTTCACGTCCACCGGCGGCCAGGGCTCGTTTGGTGCGAAGTTTTGTCCGACAGAAAAATTCCTTCCAGACCCCGTGAACTGAAGCGTCTTGATGTTGGCTGCACCCAGCGCATTGGCTGCGCCTTGCACCGAATTTCGCTGCTGTGCAGCAGAGACGAACGCGAACGTCAGAAACCCGACGATCGCCAATATCGTGACTTTGCGCATAATGTACCTCCAGGGAAGAACCCTCAATAATAAATCTCGCCAGCGATTCGAGGCAACTCGGAAATGTGCCAGGTTTGCGTCGAGACGGTCCGACTTTCAGGTTCAGTTTTCTGCCAAGCTACAGAACTGTGTTGGACGCGACAAATTTGTATCTCGGTGCAAGTAACGAACTATGAGGTTATTAGGGACGATGAGAAAATTGTTGTTGACATAAAGAAAGTATAAAGATAAAACTCGTCTCGCGTACAAAGGCGTGCGCGCTGACGACGAAGTCCTCAATTCTGTGAAACGGAATTTGAGGGCTTTTTTTATTTTGCCAGACACGGCAGTCTGGGTTTCCGACATCGACGTCCCGGGTGAATTTCGCCCGTGGGCGTTTTTTTTTGGCCGAAAGCGGATGAGATGGACTCATGGACCCAAAGCCAACTCGAATTAAGGAGAATATTAATGAAAACACTAGCTGCGATTCTTCTGATGCTGTTGATCGGTTGTACTCTCGCGTTCAGCCAGCAGAGAACCAACGATCCAGGAGGCGCGACCACCGGTAACGCCACCGACGTGCCCGCAGCCACGGCCGGCCAACCCACACTGGCCGAACTGGCGGCAACTGCCGGTCACAACAGAGTGGCGATCAACATGATGTGGACGTTGCTCTGTGGATTCCTCGTCATGTTCATGCAGGCCGGTTTCGCAATGGTGGAGACCGGATTGACGCAGGCCAAAAACGCCGCTCACACGTTTGCGATGAACTTCCTCGTCTATCCCCTCGGAATGCTCGGCTTCTACGTAATCGGGTTCGGTCTCATGTTCGGAGGTGTGGGCGCGCTAGGAACCATGGGCAGCTACGGGGGGTTAAGTCACGAAGTCAGCATCAATCTTTTCGGCAAGAGCTTCGGACTCTTCGGTGCCTCAGGATTTTTCCTCACAGGATCATCGTATGATGTCGCTGTTTTTGCGCTGTTCCTCTTCCAGATGGTCTTCATGGACACCACCGCAACGATCCCGACGGGCGCGATGGCAGAGCGGTGGAAGTATTCCGCATTCGTGATCTATGGTCTGCTCGTGGGATCGGTCATCTATCCGATTTTTGGAAACTGGGTCTGGGGCGGTGGCTGGTTGTCACAGCTTGGAGCGAATTTCGGCCTGGGTCATGGACACGTGGATTTCGCAGGCTCATCGGTGGTTCACATGACCGGAGGCGTCATCGCGCTGGTCGGTGCATGGGTGATCGGGCCTCGCATCGGGAAGTACAGGAAAGACGGAACGCCCAATGCGATTCCAGCTCACAGCATCCCGATGGCGATGATCGGAACTTTCATTCTGGCTTTCGGATGGTTTGGATTTAACCCCGGCTCAACCCTGGCTGGCACGGACTTGCGGATTGCTGTGGTAGCCGTCAATACGATGCTCGCCAGTGCGACGGGGGCTTTCGCAGCGACACTATGGATGTGGTTGGCCCGCACCGGAAAGCCCGATCCCAGCATGATGTGCAACGGCATGCTCGCCGGACTGGTCGCGATCACGGCCCCATGCGCGTTCGTGACGGCGCCATCCGCCTGTCTCATAGGCCTCATCGCAGGCATCCTGGTCGTCGAAGCGGCACTCTTCATTGAGACCAGGCTCAAGATCGACGATCCCGTCGGCGCTATTGCTGTTCACGGTGTGAATGGAGCCTGGGGCGTCCTTTCCCTGGGCCTGCTCGCCGATGGAACATACGGTGACGGATTGAACGGCGTTCCGGGCACAGTGACAGGCCTGCTCTACGGAAATGCCTCTCAGTTCTTCGCGGAATGCATCGGCGTGGCAGCGAACTTCGTTATCAATGCAACGCTGGCATTCATCGTCTTCAAGTTGATCGATGTTGTGATTGGACTCCGGGTTAAGGCAGATGTTGAAGTGGAAGGACTCGATCTTCCCGAGATGGGCGTTCCTGGTTACACTGGCGTGAGCGACCACCTGGCGCCCGAGCTTGCAAAGGGGCATTCCATGGTGGGCAGGCCTGTACCCGCCGAGGGACGATAGCAACGCTTCATTGCGGCTGGATGCGGCTGATCCGTTAATGACACAATAGCCAAGTCATGAAGTTGGTCAAATGCATTATCCAGCCGCAAAAGCTCGACGAAGTCGTTCGAGCGCTCACAAACATTGTACCCGGTATGACGGTTTCAGAAGTTCGAGGACACGGCCGTCAGAAGGGACGGCCAGTAATTTATCGCGGTGCCGAATACGACGAAACGCTCTTGCCTAAACTGGTCATCGACATTGTCGCCGACGACAACAAAGTCGACGATGTCGTGGCTTTGGTCATAGAAAAGGCGAGAACTGGTCAGATCGGCGATGGAAGAATATTTATTCTTCCTCTGGAGGCAAACTATCATATTCGAACTGGTTTCATGGATCTCGGATAGGAGTATAATAGCCGGTATTCAAGTCTCATCCCCCCACTCCTGAGACGGGCGGCTTTTGGGCCGCCCTTTTTTTTGAGATTTGGGAAGTCCGACAAAATTGTATGGACAGGAACTGAAATTTCTATTATAAAAGCGCCTGTTCGATACAACGTCGTGTCGGGCGGAAGGACTACGAAGTCTTCGATCCAGATAGTTGGGTCGAGGGCTTTTTTTATTTTGGATCAAAAGACGTGGCCTCCCACAGGACATAGCCGTCCTTAACCTTGTTACCAAAACAACGCAAAGGAGAACGACATGTCGTCAACGGAAAAACCCACCACTCGGCCAACACTTGGCCTCACCGGCCTTTCGCGCTCGTACTGTGCTTCGCCACAGCTATTGCCTACGCTGAACTTTCAAAACTTTATCCTGGAGCGGGCTCCTCGTACTTCTTCGCGGAACAGGCTTTTCTTACCAAGACAAAGGCCTTCAAATTTGCGCGTCTTGCGAAGTTCATTGTGGGTTGGGCCAGTCACCTTTATTACTGGGTCTATCCAGGACTAATGGTGGGCGTGACCGCTCTCATAGCCGGCTATGTGCTCGGACAATTATGGCCGGATACTTTCAATGCGGCCGTGCCGAGTCCGATATTCATGATCGTATTTTGCGCATTTTTTTCATTCGGCGTCGCCTACATTTGTTACCGTGGCGTAACCGGTACGACGGCTGTCAACACGGCCATCAATGTGATCCAGATTTCTGCCCTTCTCGTGTTTTCGGTCATCGCCATCGGTTATCGGCTCAATCATCCGGAAGGATCCGTCGGAATCACGCTAGATCCCGGTGGAAACCCGGTCAGCAAGGTCATTGCTACGGACAACTCCGGAGCACCGGTCAAGGATGCCCAGGGTAATTTTGTTTTCGTCAAAACTCCGGACGGGAAAGATCAAGACTTCACGATCAGCTATAAAGAACCGCTTCAGACAGTAACCGATCCCAATACGAAAGAGACGGTTACCAAGTTCCAGTACCACGGTTCGGCATCATCGGTCATCGCGCCGCACGCGTTCAGCTTTGCCATCATCCAGGCGTGTATTGCGATCCTGATCCTGGTCGGTTTCGAATCCGTTACATCGCTGGGAGAAGAAGCTAAGAATGCCAAACGCGACATTCCGCGTGCTGTCCTTCTCTCGCTGCTGATTCAGGGTCTGATCTGCTATTTGATTGAGTATTTCGCAGCCAATTACTTCCTGAGCAACGGGTACCAGGTCTCGAACGCGTTGGGTTCGGCCGCGCCGGTCGGCGACATGATGATTATTGCCGGCACCTGGTTATTCGGGAGCGCTGCGGCGGGAAAGGCTTTCATGCTGGTCCAGGCATTTACCGTGTTCCTGGCGCTGATCGGCACGACACTATCCTGCATGAGCACAGGCGCTCGTGTGACGTACGCGATGGGACGCGATGAAGAAGTTCCCGAGCATTTCGGGATGCTTCACGGCCAGAAGCTTTTTCAACTTCTGTGGTCCTGCCGCTCTCAGCGACGACACGATTAAGTCTCTTCCTCACAACTTCTGGTACAGCTTCGGAATTTGGAGCCACGATTTCGCTGCGAGCATCCCGCAGAGTCTGGTAATTGTGACGCTCGTCAGCAACTTTGGAACGTTTCTCCTGTACATGATGACGTGTGTGGTGGCCATCGTCGCGTTTCGCGAACACCACACTTTCAATACATTCAAGCACACTTTCGTCCCGCTGTTTGGGATTTTGGCCAACCTTGTGTGTATGCTCTTTTATCTTGTTGGTCCATTTTATGTTCCCGGCATGAGTTCCAAGGAGCCATACATCGCGCTGGGAATCGTTGTACTTTGGGGCATATATGGGTTTGTGTACTTTACAAGGTCGAGTGCTAAGAAAGGCCGGCCAGTGTTCATTGCTGAATTGCCAAAGAAGGCGTAAACCGGATAGTTGAAGGTCACCTTGAGATCTATCCATAAGACGGCCAGCCTTTCGAGAGGCTGGCCGTTGTCGTTTGACCGATCGTAATGAAACTTACTTTCGCGGAACTGTCGTCAACAGGACCGGTCCGGCATCACAACGAGGACTGCACCGGATTCTGGCAACCTGAACAGGAAGAAGAACGGCTCGTCCACGGCACGATTGCCGCGGTTGCGGATGGAGTCGGTGGTCTCAGTTGTGGCGAGATTGCCAGCCGCATGGCTGTGGACATGGCCATCAACACATTCAAGGCCGCTCAACGAGGTGGAAAACCGAATCAAATCCTGACGCAGATCTTCAATGAGGCCAACCTGGACATTTACAACTTTGGAATGCAATCCGAGCAGAAGCAAATGGCAACAACGTTGTCGGTTTGTATTTTTAGAAATAAGGAAGTCGCGATCGGCCATGCACACTTGGCCAAAACCCGATCGTCCAGATGGATTACGACAAAACCGCCCTCTACAGAGGAGACTGCTTGATACTCTGCTCTGACGGATTGCACAACTGCCTGATGGAACATGAATTCTGTGATACGGTGAATCGTTTGTCTCCCACCGAGGCATGCAGGTACCTGATCTCGACCGCGGAAGATCGGGGCGCCGAAGACAATATTTCAGTGCAGATCGTGCGGGTGGACGAAGTTCGTCAAACAGCATTTTATCGAGGGCTGTCCGCTTCTTCCGGCAGTTCCAGCAAGGTCGATAGCCATAATTTTGTGAGCAGCGAAGTTGAAGTCGGCCAGGTACTCGACAGCCGATTCGAAATCAAAGAAGTTATTCATCGCAGTGCGATGAGCACGGTCTTCAAAGCCACAGATCTTCAAACTGGAAACACCGTGGCCCTGAAGGCGCCCCTCATGAGCCTGGAGGCCGACCCCGCCTTCTACTCTCGCTTTGAAAGAGAGGAAGAGATCGGCAAATCTTTGGACCACCCCGGAATTCTGAAGATCATTCCTGTCGAACAGAAAAGCCGGCCTTACATTGTCATGGAGTATGTGGAGGGCGAGACGCTCGATCGTTTGCTGCAGACGGTCAAGTTCCTGCCGGTGCCAGACGCTTTGAAGATCGCCAGCTGGCTTTGCGACGCGCTGGAATACATGCACCAACACGGTGTCATCCACCGCGATTTGAAACCTTCGAACATCATGGTCTGCGATGATGGGACCCTCCGCATCATGGATTTCGGAATTGCAAAGACCACGGCAATGAGGCGACTAACGTTTGGAGGATTCTCCCCGACGATGGGCACTCCGGACTATATGGCGCCCGAGCAGATCAAAGGGAAACGGGGCGACCAGCGAACGGATATTTATAGCCTGGGCGCGATCCTCTACGAAATGGTCACCGGCCAGGTTCCTTTTCAGGGACCAAACGTTTATGCGGTGATGAACGCCCGCCTCGTTGGAGATCCTCCCGCTCCCCGCCAGATAAACGAAGACATTCCTCCTGAAGTCGAGGAAATCATTCTCCATGCCATGGAGCGCGACCCTTTCAAGCGCTACCAGTCGGCCGGCGAGATGAAGGTAGAACTCGATGCACCCGAATCCATCAAGATCACTGGCCGGCATCAAAGGCTGCGACGCGCGGCTCCATGGAAGAGACGATTTCGACGGGTTCGACTTGTTCTGATCACCTCCCTATTGCCAGTGATCTTGTTTCTCCTCTTCTGGTTCATGTTCAGCCGGCAATTGAGCCGCTAAAAAAAAGCACCGTCACGAACGAAATCACCGCGAGCCCCGCTCCCAGCAATACATCTACGGCGTAGTGGTATCGGCCGATGAATGCGCCGGCGGCAATGCCGATCGCAAAGCAAAGAAAAATCGCGCCAACCGCCGGCGCCAAACGCGTAAGCTCGAGCGCTATCGCAAGGCTTGCTGCCACGTGTCCGCTTGGAAACGTGTTCGCTTGAGTGGTGACATGGCGAACCAGAAAGAGATTCAGTGTGCGGAGTCTCGACTGTTGAGGTTGCCATACTACTGCGTTTTCTATCGCTCGGGGTGGAAGCGTTTGAACGAACGGAAACGTCGCGTAGCACAGATACGCAGGCGGGATGACAACATTCCAGAACTCCTCCGCAAAGCGGCCCATGCCCGTTAAATACAGCGCAGCCAGGCCACACGGCACGAGCGGATAACAAAGTAGATATGCAAATTCGAGGGCGAGACCTAAATATCTCGGTACCGGACTATTCATTGAAAAACGGCCGAAGGCCAAAAGCAGCTTCCGATCCCATTTCTGCAATTTCCTTTGGAAAGCCTGATTCAAAGGCAGAACGAACTGACCAGCTTGCCAGTAAGCCAGCGGAATCAGAAGAACCGGCAGCCAGTCCCGGACTATAGACTCCAAAATGACCGTGATCCAAATTCCAGCGAAGCCCACGATCGCGATCCCTGTCACCGCCGCCCGCCGGCGCCATGGAAGTGTGCGACGCCAGCCCAGCCCGGCAAATACGAGGTAATAGCCCAACGTTATCCATTCATAAGAACGCATTCTTTTTCAAAAATACCGCGTACCTCTTCACGGCCGCCACGGTTTCGGTCACAATCAAGGAAAGGAGTTGCGCAATGCACAAACGAAAACTGGGCCGGCAAGGTCTTGAAGTTCCCGCTTTAGGTCTGGGTTGCATGGGCATGTCGTGGGCCTATGGCCCGACCGACGATGCCGAATCGATTCGAGTCCTTCATCGTGCGCTTGACCTTGGCATCAACTTCTGGGATACCGCCGAAGTATACGGACCCTTTAAGAACGAGGAACTGCTGGGCCGCGCGCTCAAGGGCAAGCCGCGCCAGAGTGTGATCATCGCGACAAAGTTCGCTTTCAAATTTAGTCCGAAAGGCGAGCCGGCAGGTCTGGACAGCAGTCCCGCTCGCATCAAGGAAGCCGTCGAGGGATCGCTCCGCAGGTTGGGAACGGAGTATATCGACCTTTACTACCAGCACCGCCTGGATCCGAACACTCCCATCGAAGACACGGCCGGCACGCTCGCCGAACTGGTTCGGTCCGGGAAGGTCCGATACTTCGGCCTCTCCGAAGTCGGACCCGGAACTATCCGCCGAGCGCACGCCGTGCATCCGCTCGCGGCCATTCAGACCGAATACTCGCTTTGGGAACGCGACGTTGAAGAAAAGGTTCTTCCAGAAGTTCGTAGACTTGGAATTGGGCTCGTGGCTTACAGCCCGGTGGGCCGCGGCATTCTTTCCGGAAGGATCAAGAGCCCTAAAGATTTCGATGAATCTGACTTTCGCCGCAACCATCCTCGTTTTACCGAAGAAAACTTCCAACACAATTTGAAGCTGGTCGACGCCGTCAAAGAGATTGCTTCCGCCAACGACGTAACGCCCGCTCAAGTAGCGCTGGCCTGGGTTCTCCGGCAGGGCAACGACATCGTTGCGATCCCGGGAACGAAACACGTTCGCTATCTTGAAGAGAATGCCCGGGCCGCTGACTTGAAGCTGCCGGAGTCCGTATGGTCCGCCCTGGACAAAGCGCTTTCTTCGTTCCAGACGGCCGGGCTCCGCTATCCGGAAGCAACAATGAAGTTCATCGATACGACAGACTAGAAACAGGAGGATCCATGAAAGAGCAAAACAGAACCAGAGCCGTGGACACGCTCAACAAGATTCTCGAAATGGAACTGGCCGGCGCGATCCACTATACCCACTATTCATTCATGGTTTACGGCTATAACCGGATACCCATCGTGAAATGGCTTGAAACGCAGGCGGATGAATCGATGGCTCACGCGAGAGCGACCGGCGAGCTCGTCACACAGCTTGGGGCACATCCGTCGCTCGGAATTGGCCCGTTGCTGGAAACGCAGAAACACGATATCGGCGACATTCTTAGAGAATCGCTCGCCCATGAAAGAGCAACACTCGTCGAATATGAAAAGCTGTTGGAGCTCGTACAGGGTGATGACGTGATGCTGGAAGAATTCGCACGCGAGCACATTTATCTTGAACGCCTTCATATCGGCGAAGTCGATAAGATGCTCCGCAAGCCTGGCGACATCGAGAGTTTCGAGAAGCCTGGCCGCCGATGAATCGTCCGGTCAACAATCTTTCGCGCCGAGAGCTCGAAGCCTGGGTCGTTGATGCCCGCAGCAGAACTTTAGACCTGGTCCGTGACTTGTCGGATGAACAGTTTCACGTACCGCTCCTGAGGACCATCAACCCGTTCTTGTGGGAGATCGGTCATGTTGCTTATTTTCAGGAGTATTGGGTTTTGCGTCACGCGGCGGACGAACCGCCAATTTGCCGGGACGGCGATGCCTTGTACGATTCGGCAAAAGTCGCCCACGACACACGCTGGCATTTGCCCCTCCCGTCTCGCCGAGCCACCATCGAGTACCTGGAAAAAGTTCGTGACCGTGTGGTCGACCGAATCGGCAGCGCTGGCTTTGATGATCGCGATGCGTACTTTACCCAGCTATCGGTCTTCCATGAGGACATGCATGACGAGGCCTTCACAATCACGCGCCAGACACTCGCCTATCCTCCGCCCACGTTTTCAGCAAAGCCAGCCGTGCTTTTGGCTGGCGGTGACGCGAGCATTCCGCGCGGCACGTATCGCATTGGCTCGAGTGCTGAGGAAGGATTCATCTTCGATAACGAAAAGTGGTCACATGCAGTCGATGTGAAACCGTATCGGATTGCGCGGGCCCCGGTGACACAATCCGAGTTCGTTAATTTTATTGAGGAGCATGGCTACGAGCGCCGCGAATTTTGGAGCGCAGAGGGGTGGACCTGGCGCGAGCGTGAGCAAGCGGCGCGTCCGGTGTACTGGAAGAAGGACCCCGAGGGACATTGGCTACACCGCGACTTTGACCGGTGGGTCCCGCTCGAGCCGGATTGGCCCGCCCGCAATGTTTGTTGGTTTGAGGCAGAAGCCTATTGCCGTTGGGCCGGAAGGCGTTTGCCTACTGAAGCCGAGTGGGAGATCGCCGCCCGAGGCGCGGATCCAACCCTGACACATAGGCAGATGGTGGGCGCCGTATGGGAGTGGACGTCGAGTGATTTTTGGCCGTACCCCGGCTTTTCCGAGGATCCCTACAAGGAGTATTCCAGCCCGTGGTTCGGAACTCACAAATCGCTGCGGGGCGGCGCATGGCCGACCCGTTCCAGGCTCATCCGCACCGCGTACAGAAATTTCTACACACCGGACCGGCGAGACATCTGGGCCGGCTTTCGAACCTGCGCGTTGGAATCGTGAACGTATTCATCGTCACGCCGGAATCCGCCGGCGGTACTTCAGGCAACAGCATCACGGCCATGCGGTGGGCAGGAATAATCCGCGCGCTTGGGCATGAGGTCACGCTCGGAACGGAGTGGCAGAACCGGGAATGTGACGTGTTGATTGCACTGCATGCCCGGCGGAGCTACTCCAGTGTCGAACGATTCCGAAGCTCCTACCCGAATCGCGCGATGATCGTAGCTCTCACGGGTACCGATCTCTACCACGATCTCCAGGTGACCGATGAAGTGCGCCGCTCTCTCGCCCTTGCCACACGGATCGTCGGATTACAGAATCTCGCGAGCGCCGAACTCGATGAGGATGTTCGAAGTAAGTTACGGATCATTTATCAATCGGCTAAACCACCGAGCCAGCGAGAAACGCCGCGAGACGATTGTTTCGAAATCAGCGTGCTTGCCCATCTGCGAGACGTCAAGGATCCGATGCGCGCCGCGCTTGCATCCAGAGCACTGCCGCCTCGATCGCGGATAAGGATTCTTCATGCCGGAAGGGCGATTGAGGCGAAGTGGGAAAAGCTTGCCGTCGAGGAATCTCGCATGAATCCGCGTTATCAATGGCTCGGCGAGCAACCGCATGACGAAGCGATTCGTTTGCTTGCCCGGTCGCGAGTGACCGTGCTGTCTTCACTCATGGAAGGCGGTTCGAGCACGATCGCTGAAGCTGTGGTGTGCGGCGTACCCGTCTTGGGTTCGAAGATTCCTGGAAACATCGGCATGCTCGGCCCGGATTTTCCCGGGTACTTTCAGGTGGAACAGACTGGACAACTCGCGGAACTGCTGACTCGCGCCGAAACAGATCCGGTGTTTCTTCGGTCCTTGAAATCGGCGATGGAACCTTTCCTGTTTCAATTCACGCCTGAACAGGAACGGGAATCCTGGGTACGGCTGCTTGGAGAAATGAACGCGGGCTAAAGCCCGCGAATCCCCTCCTGGAACAGGCTTGCCATGTCCCACATCTTTTGCTGGACACGGGGGTATTGAAAACAACTGAAGGGAAAGCCGAAGTCCCCTCCTTGGACAAGGAGGGGACTTCGCCTTTCCCGCCGGTTGTCCCAGACGCCCGCGTCCAGCGGACGACTTGTGGGTAATGATCAGCCTGGAACAGGAGGGGTGGCTGCGCCATCCAGAAAATGCTGCGAAGCCACCTAAAGGCGCAGACGGGGTGGTCATTTGAGATGAGATGTTTCGGACTGATTGACCACCCCGTCCGCGCCAGCTTTGGTGGCCTTCGGCATCATTCTTTTTGATGGCGCGGCCACCCCTCCTTTGCAAGGAGGGGAATAAGCGAATACGTTTTGCACAACTACAGATGCGTTCTTGGTAAACTCTATCTCGGAGTTATGAGTACGAAACGCATTGTTCTTCTGGTGGCGGCACTTGGTGCTGCCCTTTTCATTTTCGGGCGCCCGAGTCGCGCCGCGGACGGGAATTTCCCGATCTACTTTGAAGGTGCAAAGCTGGTCGTAAAGGCGCAAACCACGAACCGGACGGTGTACCTTCCCGTGATAGAGATTATCGAGTTCATGGGGTTGCCATACACAGACTCTCTCGCGCTTGAAACGCTCACGATCCGATCGGGCAACTCGAGACTGGTGGTGACCAAGAACAGCGGTCTCATATCTATTAATGATCAGATCGTCTTCCTGCCGAGTCCGATCTTGCGCGAAAACGACCACTGGCTAGCCCCGATTGATTTCCTGTCGCGGGGACTGACGCGTATGACGCGAACCGAATTCCGATATCGCCCCGGCACGTCTCGCATCTTCGCCGGTGTTGTGCAAGTGCCGGAGCTCGTGATGAACGCCCAGAGCCTTGGCTC
>WNGG01006475.1_pt1 | contig 13021 bp, 10 predicted proteins | sample 5400661 | NCBI WGS metagenome assembly WNGG01 (sample SAMN13153372, study PRJNA577476) | soil metagenome | isolation source: 100 cm soil or saprolite under Garry oak tree replicate 1 | place: USA:California | collected 2016-06-15
CCCGCGTTGCCGCATCGAGGTGCCGCGGGTGCTGCGCGAGGCCGGCCTGGTCGCTTGCCATTTGTACGACGGAGGAACCTCAGCCGCATGAGCCGGGACGCCGCCATCAAGCTTGCCGAAACCTATTTCGATTCCGGCGGCTTCAAGGCCGACCTCGCGCGCCGGGTCGCGATCCCGACCGAGAGCCAGAATCCCGCGCGCGCCGCCGAGCTGAAGCACTATCTCGCCGCCGAGATCGTGCCGGCCCTCGAAGCGCTCGGCTTCCGCTGCCGGGTGCTGACGCACCCGAAAGCGCGCGGACCGTTCCTGTGCGCGGAGCGCATCGAGGCCGACGATTTGCCGACCGTGCTTTGCTACGGGCACGGCGACGTCATCCGCGGGCTCGAGGCCGGCTGGGCGAAGGGGCTCGCGCCGTTCGCGCTCACGGAAACGGACGGCCGCTACTACGGTCGCGGCGTTGCCGACAACAAGGGCCAGCACACGATCGGTATCGCCGCCATGGGGGCGGTGCTCGCCGCGCGCGGCCGGCTCGGCTTCAACGCCAAATGGCTGATCGAGATGGGCGAGGAGACCGGCTCGGCGGGACTGCGCGAGGTTTGCGCCGAGCATCGCCTGCTGTTTGCCGCCGACGCGCTGATCGGCTCGGATGGTCCGCGCATTTCCATCGAGCAGCCGACGATCTATCTCGGCAACCGCGGCGCCTATCCGGTCGATCTGTGGATCGAGGCGCGCGAAGGCGGCCACCATTCCGGCAATTGGGGCGGGCTACTCTCCAATCCGGCGATCGAGCTCGCCCATGCGATTGCCGCGATCGTCGGGCCGAAAGGCCAGATCCGGATTCCGCAATGGGTGCCGGACGGCATTCCCGGTCCGGTCAAGCGCGCACTCGCGGATTGCGAAATCCATTCCGGCCAGGGCAGTCCGGCGATCGATCCCGGCTGGGGCGAGCCCGGTCTGAGCTCGGCCGAGAAGCTGTATGGCTGGTCGACGTTCGAGATCCTGGCGATGAGCGCCGGCAATCCGGAGGCGCCGGTCAACGCGGTACCGCCGAAGGCCTGGGCGCGCGGCCAATTACGGTTCGTGGTCGGCGTCGATCCGGAAGAAATCCTGCCGGCGCTGCGGCGCCACCTCGATCGCCACGGCTTCGCGATGGTTGAGATCGCGAAGGCCCGCGACGAGATCTTTCACGCCACCCGCCTCGACCCGGATCATCCGTGGGCGCAATGGGCGGCGGCCTCGATCGCGCGCACCGCGGGCCGCAAACCCGCGATCCTGCCGAGCACAGGCGGCGCACTGCCGAACGATGTATTCTCGGAGCTGCTCGGCTTGCCGACGATCTGGGTGCCGCATTCCTATCCGGGCTGCTCGCAGCATGCGCCCAACGAGCATTTGCCGCTCCCGCTCGCCCGCGAGGGGCTGCGGCTGATGGCCGGGCTTTATTGGGACCTCGGCGAGGGAGGCACGCCCGGGCGAAAATAACTTCGTAGCCCGGACGGAGCGGCGCGTAGCGCCGTGAAATCCGGGATCGTGAGGGAGGGGAATCTGATGTTCACCGACGGATTGTTTCGCGAAAAACGCATTCTGGTGACCGGCGGCGGCACCGGGCTCGGCAAGGGCATGGCCGAAAGATTTCTCGAGCTCGGCGCGGAACTGATCATTTGCGGGCGGCGCAAGTCGGTATGCGAGGAAACCGCGGCCGAGCTGATGAAGCAGCACGGCGGCAAGGTCGAGGCCTACGGCATCGACATCCGCGACGCCGCCGCCGTCGACGCGATGGTGGAAGATATCTTCCAACGCGGTCCGCTCACCGATCTCGTCAACAATGCGGCCGGGAATTTCATCTCGCGCACCGAGGATCTTTCCCCGCGCGGGTTCGACGCCATCGCCAACATCGTGATGCACGGCACGTTCTATGTGACCCACGCGGTCGGCCGGCGCTGGATTGCCGCGCAAAAACCCGGCAACGTGCTCTCGATCGTGGTCACCTGGATCCACAACGGCAGCCCGTTCGTGGTGCCCTCGGCGATGAGCAAGTCCGCGATCCACGCGATGACGATGTCGCTCGCCGCCGAATGGGGCCGCTACGGCATCCGGCTCAACGCGATTGCGCCCGGCGAGATTCCCACCGAAGGCGCGGGAAAACGCCTGCGCCCGATCGAGATGCCGGCCAGCCGCGGCGCGCGCTTAAACCCGATGGATCGCCACGGCCGCATGCAGGAGCTGCAGAACCTCGCGACCTTCCTGCTCTCCGACGGTTGCGACTGGCTCACCGGCCAGACCATCGCCATGGACGGCGCCAATGCGCTGGCGACCGGCGGCAATTTCTACGATCTGCGCGAATGGGGTGATGCGGAATGGAAAACCGCGCGCGAGGCGATCCAGAAGGTGAACGCGCAGGACAAGGCGGCGCGCGGCGCGTGAACGCGCAAGGCGAGCCGGTGGCGGCGGCGCAGCGCGGGAGAAATCGCATGTTTCGAGCTTTCCGACGCATCACCACGAAACGCATGCCGGACGGCAGATCGGCACTCGCCGAGGACATTTCCGTCGAGATCAACGACATCGGGCTTGCCGATTTCTGGACCACGGGCACGATGCCGGCCCGTTGCGACGAATTTGTCGCGTTCGGCGCGCAGCCGGCGCGGCTCGAGCCGCCGGCGTCCGGCACGATCTTCCGTTATTTCGTCATTCCCCCGCAAGGCGACATCTCCACTGAAGCATACAAACAGGCGGTCAAGAACATGTTTGCGGCGATGCAGGGCTCGCATTGCCAGGTCGACACCCGGCGGCATCCGGCCATGCACACCACGCGCACTATTGATTACGTCGTGCTGCTGCGGGGAAACGTTTCGCTGCTGCTCGACGAGGGCGATGAAATCCCGGTTCGGCCGCTCGACGTGGTGATCCAGCGCGGCACCAATCATTATTGGGTCAACCGCGGCAGCGAACCGGCGCTGCTGATGGGCGTGCTGCTGGACGCGGCGTTTTGATCGGGGGATTTGCCATGATCGACCGGCAATTCGTGGAGCGGATGGCGCAATACAATCGCTGGCAGAACGGGAATCTCTATGGCTGCGCCGATCGGCTCTCCGAAGAGGATCGCAAGCGCGAGCGCGGCGCGTTCTTCGGATCGATCCATTCGACCCTCAATCATCTGCTGTGGGGCGACCGCACCTGGATGCACCGGTTCGCCGGCACGCCAAAACCGGCGGGCGGCATCAAGGAGTCGGTCGGGCATTATCCGGATTGGCAGGATCTCAAGCGCGAGCGCGAAGCGTTCGACGAGGTGATTTTACGCTGGGCGAGCGCGCTCGACCCGCACTGGCTCGAAGGCGAGCTGACCTGGTTTTCGGGCGCGGCGCAGAGAGAGATCACGCGGCCGGCATGGATCCTGGTCACGCATTTCTTCAACCACCAGACCCACCACCGCGGCCAGGTGCACTGCATGATCACCCAGTCCGGCATTCGGCCGAGCGACACGGATTTGCCGATGTTGCCGGCGACCGCTTGAATTTATTTGGAACTCCGTTCGTTACCGCGAGAGAAGAAGTTAGGTTCCGAGCATGCGGCACGCTCGGAAACCCTCTCCCCTTGCGCGAGAGGGTGGCGAGTGTCGAACGGTTGAGAGATGCGAGCCGGGTGAGGGGTTGTTTGCTATTGCATCGAGGCAATACCCCTCACCCGGTCCCCTCGCTACGCTCGGGACCTGCGCCACGTTACTCCGACACCCGTACCATGCGCTTGCCTCGGTTCTCGCCTGCGAGTAGGCCGATCAACGCTTTGGGCGTGTTCTCGAGCCCCTGGATCACGTCCTCCTCGATCTTGATCTGTCCCGTCTGGACCCAGCGCTGCAGCTCTGCCACCGCAACCGGGCGCTCGTCGAAATAGTCCGTCACGATGAAGCCTTGCATCAGCAGTCGCTTGACGACGATGAGGCCCGGTACGCCGCGCGGACCCGCCGCCGGCGCGGCGCCGTCGTAGGCCGAGACCGCTCCACAACAGACGATGCGACCACGCACGTTCATGAGTGCCAGGCACGCTTCGAGAATGTCGCCGCCGACGTTGTCGAAATAGACGTCGATGCCGCTCGCCACGGCGGCCTTGAGCGTTGCGTGGACGGAACCAGCCTTGTAGTCGACCGCCGCGTCAAACCCGAGCTCGTTTACGAGCCAATCGCATTTTGCGGCGCCGCCGGCGATGCCGACCACGCGGCATCCTTTGATCTTGCCGATTTGGCCGACGAACGATCCCACGGATCCGGCCGCAGCGGATACGATGACCGTCTCACCGGGTTGCGGCCGGCCGATGCGCAGGAGGCCGAAATATGCGGTGAGCCCGGCGATGCCATATACGCTCAAAAGATGCGTCATCGGCTCGATCCGCGGGACCTTGCTGAGGGCCTTCGCTGCAAGCGTGGCATAATCCTGCCAGCCCGTGTCGGCAAAGACGAGGTCGCCCGGCCTGAAGTCCGGTGCACGCGACGTGACGACCTCGGCGATGGCTCCCCCTGCCATGACCGACCCGGCTTCGACGGCGGAGCGATAGGTGGCACCGTGCATCCACGCGCGGTTGGCCGCATCGAGCGAGATGAGGTGCACGCGCAGAAGAACTTCGCCCTCCTTGGGCTCGAGCGCCGCGCCTTCGCTCATACGAAAATGCTCCGGGCCGAGCTTTGCCTTCGGCCGCGCGACGAGAATTATCTGCCGGTTCTTCACGCGCCCCTCCCTTGCTTCGTCGCGGCGACCTTCCTGCCGAGATCGTCCGATGACGGCCGTCCCTTCCGAGCCGTCCATGCACTTGCTTGGCCCTAATGTGATAACTGCAAACTCTGCGGCCATCAATCCCGGGGATGAGGCGCGAGAATGGAGGTGGCGAGCGGGAATATCCCTTCGCGGGATGCTGATAGGCCGGCACCTCGGAGCACGGTCCGCTCCCCGGCCGAGATGTCATTTCGCGTGGGAGACGATCGCCTCGATGATCTGCGGCCACATCGGGATCGGCAGTGCGTGACCCATGCCCTTGATCACCACGAGCTTGGCCCCCGGAATGGCATTGGCGGTCGCGATGCCGCCGGCGAGCGGTACCAGCGGATCGACGTCTCCATGGATGACCAAGGCCGGCACATGGACGGCACGCAGCGCATCCTTGCGGCTGCCGGACGCCACGATCGCGGCGAGCTGACGGGCGACGCCCGGCGGGTTCAGGCCCCGCTCGAAAATTTCCGCCGCACGTTGCGCATCGCGCGCTTGGTCGAGCGGAAATCCCGGTCCCCGCAGGACCTGCCATGTCCGGGCATAGCGAACAAGATACGACTCCCGATCGGTCGGCATCGGGGCGAGCAGGATCGCCATCGCTTCCGCGGTCGGCGGCGGCAGTCCGGGTTCCCCGGTCGAAGACATGATGGAAGTCAGCGTGCGCACCCTGTTCGGGGAGTGAATTGCCATCTCCTGAGCAATGGCTCCGCCCATCGACACGCCGACCACGTGCGCCGATTCGATGCCGAGCGCGTCCATCAACCCGACGGTGTCGGCCGCCATGTCGCGGAGCGTGTAAGGCGCGGAGAGCGGTTCACCGAGCAGCTGCTGCTCGATCAGCGACGCCAAATCCGGGACCGGGAATTGCTGCAGCTTCGTAGATAGGCCGATGTCGCGGTTGTCGAACCGAACCGCCCAAAAACCCCGATCGGCGAGCTGCGCGCAGAACGCCTCGTCCCAGGCGATCATCTGCGCCGCCAGGCCCATGATCAGGATCAGCGGCGCTGCATTCCGGTCGCCGAATGCGTCGTAGCAAAGCTCGATCCCGTTTGCCCGCGCCATCGCGGGCGAGCTTCGGCTCGTGGTCGACATGTCGTAATCCTATGGCTCGCCACGGCGCGCGCATACGTCCAGGCCGCGATCAATGAAACATCGATCGCCCGATTTGCAAACCAAAAAGGGCCCGCTGGCGCGGGCCCTGGTCGATTTCATGAAGCAGAGGTCAGACCGCCTGACGCCAAGCCGGCGTGATCCGCGCGCCAGCGTCCTCGACGGCCTTGACGCCGTCGTAAACCTTTGCGCTGACGAAAGCGGCGACATTCTTGGCACGGCCCATGCCGATTTCGCCGCGCTCGCGCCAATAGTCCACGGTCAGCTGATAGGCTTCCGCCAGCGACTTCGCGGCGGCAAGCTTGTCGATGGATGCCAACGCGGCTGCCGTGTCGTCGTGGGCCGTATCGATGAGCTTGCGGTTGATATCGGCAACACCGGTCACTGCATCGACGATCGTGCCTTCGATCACGCCCGCCACCTTGTTGGCGCCGTCATGCATGGCAGCGGCGCGCTGCTTTGCGGTCGCCGCGCCGCGCTTGACGAATTCGCGCGCGGATTCCGGAATTTCGAGCTTGCTCTGAAGACCGCCGAGCGCCTTGATCAACGATCCATAGGCGGCGGTTGCGGCTCCGGTCGCCGACTGGGATTTGCGGGTATTCTGCTTCTTGGTCATCCGACTTCTCCATCCTCTTAGGGAGCTATGGTCCGCCTCGTCCGTCATTGGCCCGAGGCACGCACTCCTATGGCATGGATAATGGTGCAGTGCAACATAAATGCGTGCGATGCACAAAATCGTGAAGCAAAGGAAAAACGCTTGCGATCTCAATCGTTTATACTGCTGCAACGGCAATGCATTTGGTTTCCCCTGTTGTTACCCATGGATCTTTCTGCGCCGCCGTCGATGGCCCGATCTCGGTTTTCGGGTCCGATCGATGAGGTGGCGCGTTCGACCATTCGGGAATATATGCTGCAAACTTGTCGCAGTTCCGTCTGGGTTCGCGCAGCCAAGCAACCGAGAGGAAGCCCTCATGTCCCTTGCCCTCGACGCCGAGAACGCTCAGCCCCCGTCCCGACTGTTGCTGCTGATGGAGGGGCGAGCCCTGCATGAGCTCGCGGCGTTCGCGGCTTCCCTGCCGCTCCTGCGCCTGGCGCCGCGGGGCGATGGCCATCCGGTTCTGGTGCTGCCCGGCTTGGTGGCCAGCGACATTTCCACGAGGCCGCTGCGAGGATTTCTCAAGGACCATGCGTATGCCGCGCACGGCTGGAAGCTCGGACGAAATCACGGTTACTTCCCCGGCTTGGAACGACGGATGGTCGATCGCATCCGCGATCTGCGCGGCCGCTACGGGCGAAAAGTCAGCCTGATCGGCTGGAGCCTCGGCGGCATCTTCGCGCGGCAGGTCGCAAAGCTGGTGCCCGACGACATCCGAACGGTGATCACGCTCGGCAGTCCGTTCTCGGGCAATCCCAGAGCCTCGCACGCCTGGCGGCTATACGAGCTCACCAGCGGATATCGCGTCGACGACCAGAGCAATGCGTTTGCTCGCACGCTTGCGGAGCCGCCCCCCGTGCCCACGACGGCGATCTACAGCCGAAGCGACGGCATTTGCGCTTGGGAGTGTTGCGTCGAGAAACGGACGGACAAAAGCGAAAGCATCGAAGTCCACAGCAGCCATTGCGGGCTCGGCCACAATCCGGCGGCGGTCTATGCGATCGCCGACCGCCTCGCCCAGCGCGAGGGCGAATGGAAGCCGTTCGGCCGCGGCGGCTGGCGCGCTTTCGTGTATCCCGAGCCGGCGCAGGTCTCCTGACTGCCATCTGCGGGACTGGAGCGCGTTCCGATCCTCTTGAATCGCGACGCGCTGGGATTCGATATTTGTCGCGTTTTCTACCGGTTCCCGCGTTGCCGGAAAATGCTCTAGCGATATCCGCAGCGCGGGAGCCAAACGAGAAGGCCAGCCCCCATCTTCAAGCGAAGACGTCCGGCACGTAGCGGCCCTTGTGTTCCATCTCGAGCAGCCAGCTCGACGCCTCGGCGTCCGTGCAGCCGGCCGTCTCCTGATAGATTTTTGCCAGCGTCTCGCGGACCGCCGGCGCCATGTATTGACCCTCCCCGCACAGGAAGAAGATCGCGCCCTGCCGGTACAGCTCGCGGACCTTTTCTCGGTCCTTCCATAGGCGATGCTGCACGAACGTCACCTCGCCATCGGGCTTGCGGAAGAACACCGGATACAGCGTGACGACGCCCTCCCGCTCCCATTGCTCGAGCTCCTCGCGATAGAGCAAGTCGACGTCGGGGTGGTCGCAGCCGAAGAACAGCAGCGCTGGACCCGCCGGCTCGCCGTGGGCGTGGCGCAAGGCTCGCTCCTGCAGGAACCCGCGAAACGGCGCCAGTCCGGTCCCGGCGCAAATCATGACGACGGGCGTGCTGTTGAGCGCCGGAGGATGAAACGGAACATTGGGCGTGCGGATGGCGATCGGCACCTGATCCTCGGCGCGCAGGCGCGCGAGGAAGCTCGAACACGTCCCGTGAAACTCCCCTTGGCCCGACCAGGCCGGCGCCTTGACGATCGCCACCGTCACCGTGCAGCGGGAAGGGTTCGCGCGCGGAGAGGAGGAAATCGAGTATTGACGCACCCGCATGGCGGGAAGCAGCTCGAGAAATTCTCCCAAGCTCAGCTCGCATGACGGATAGGCGTCGAGCAGGTCGAGCACGCTCGCGCGCTTCTTGAGGACTTCCGCCTGATAGCGCGCGGGATCCGACGCGAGCTCGTTCAGGGCCGCCTGCTGCGCTTTGTCTTGCGCCCTTTCCGCCAATCGCTCGACGTCCTTTCGTGTTGCCGGGGCCGAGAGCTCGACATGGCGTCCCAGCAACTCCTGGATGGAGACGGGATGGTCGGTCGGCAGGGAAGCGGCCATGGCGCCTCGGTTCGAGCGCAGGATCACGGCCGCGCCCGGTCGTGTCCCGAGCCGGCGCGCGGCGCGCTCGACCAGGCGCGGGTGATTTTCGGGCAGCACGGCGAGATAATCGCCGGCGGCGTAGGTCACTCCTGGCGGCAACGCGAACTCGATGTGGCGCTTCGAGCGCCCGAACGGCGACGTCAGGTCCACCAGCTCGCGATTCTCGATCACGGTGGAGAAGTCGAGCTTGTTCTCCCGCACCAGCTCGACTTCGGCGGTCGGCACCGCCTCGACGTCGTAAAGCGGGCCGCCGCCGACCGTCGGCCGCGCCGCCACGCCGAGACCGGCGCCGAGCCGTTCCCACAGCGGGCCGTACCACTGTTCGAAGTCGCCGAAGAAATCCCCTCGCGCGTCTCCCTCTCCGCGCGCCACCAGCGCTTGAGCGCCGGCGCGATCGAGATGGCCGGCGATCTCCTTGGGTACCGACTGGTAGGTCGTCGTCCAATCGCGATTGCCGCAGCCGAACAGCGCATAACGCACGCCGACGAGCGACGCGTCGGGCACGCCGGCGAGCCAGGTCGCGAACTTGCGTGCGTTGTCCGGTGACTGGCCGTTGTAGGACGCCGTGACGATGATGGCCGCACCTTCCTTGGGCAGCCTGCCGGTGTAATCGTCGAGCGGGGCGACCTTGGCCGCATAGCCGCGGGCTTGGCCGTCGCTCGCGACCCGACGGGCGAAGGCTTCCGAAGCGCCCGAATTCGAGCCGTAAAGCAACAGCAGCGGCGTGCCGTGGGCGCTCGATGCTTCCGGGACGCTCGCCGGCGCGCTCGGCCGCGGCGCGGGCTTCGTCGAAAACCCGCGAGCTACCGGCTGCCTGACGCGGGCGCGGATTCTGAGCCCGTCGGGCTTCAGCGTGAGCGCCTCCTTGACCACGAGCTCGTATCGCGCGGGCTCCCAGATCTCGAAGCGCTGCAGCAGCATGGCCAGCACCAGCGTCGCCTCCTGCATGGCGAACGCTCGCCCGATGCAGCCGCGCTGGCCGTTTCCGAACGGCTTCCAAGCGTGCGGCGGAATCTTGTCCCGCATGTCGGGAGCGAAGCGATCCGGATCGAACCGCTCCGGTTCCTTCCAGACCGCCGGATCGCGGTGTAGGGCCGGCAGCAGCACCAGCAGCACGTTGCGCTTCTTGACCGGGTAGCGGCCCGCGAGCAGCGTGTCGTGTTTGGGCGCGACCGTGAACCCCGGGGCGGTCGGCCACAAGCGCAGCGTCTCGCGCAGGATCTGATCGAAGTAGCCGAGCTGCGCCACCTGCTCGAACCGCGGGGTATCGGCGCCGAGCACGCGATCTGCCTCGGCCTGCGCCTTGCGGAGGACTTCGGGATGCTTGAGCAGGAGATGGATCGCGAAGCTGAGCAATCCGCTGGTTGTCTCGTGGCCGGCGATCAGGAACGTGAGCAGCTGATAGCGGATATTGGTATCGTCGAGATGCTCCCCGGTCACCGGGTCCTTGGCATTGAGCATGAGGCCCAGGAGATCCCGCGGCGCCTCGTCTTCCGGCATCTTGCGGCGCTTCGCGATCAGCTCCTCGGTGACCGCGTGCATGAAACGTCCGTCCGCCTCGTACTGGCGTTGCGTTCGCAGCATCAGCGTGGTTTGAATCGGCAGACGCCGCGCCCGGCCGCCGGCCTCCGACAGTGCCCGCACCATGGCTTCGATGAGCGGATGCATCTCGTTCTGATAAAACGAGTTGAAGCGGTAGCCGAAGCCGGACAGCGCGATGGTGTCGAGCGTGAGCCGGGTCATGTTGTCGGCGACGTCGATCGACGCTTCCGGGCCGAGCCGCTCCCACTTCGTCAGCATCTGGTCGGCGATATCGAGCATGTCCTCGAAATAATTCCGCATCGACGCCGGGCCGAAGGCCGGCATCAGGATGCGGTGCGCCTTGGCCCAGTTGGGCTCGTTGGTATGGGCGGTGAACAGGCCGTCGGCGACGAAATCCCGCAAGTAGGACAGCCCACCGCTGACCTTTTTGTCGAAACGAGTCTCGTCACAGGCGTCCGAAGCCAGCTCGAGCGAGCTGAGCACCAGCATGGAGCCCTTGCCGAACGACAGGCGATAGATGGGCCCGAGCTCGCGGGCGAGCTCGACCATGCTCTGGATCGGCGTTTCCGAATCGATGTCCGGGGCGTTCCCTACGAGCGGGCGCACGCGGGGCTGCGGAATGTTGGTTTCGAGGGAAGCACTCATCGGGAGCGCCTTTCATCGGATTGGGAGATCGGCTGAGCCCCGCCGACGCGAAGTGCCGCCGGACGGATGCCTCGACGCCATTCAACGATTTCTCTGCGCTGTTGTGTCCGCCGGATGCCTTCGGGCGCCGCGAACCTCCGCGCTCGCGCGCCGGCCGCCTCCGCTCTTGCCCGACCTAGTCGCCTTCGGCTTGCCGCCCGCCGCGGCGACCGTAGGCGCCGTGGCCGCGGGGTGCTGCGCGGATTCGAGTTGCGGTTGAATGCCCCGGAGCTCCTCGAAGGCCCGCTTCAAGTGCTTCGCCAGGGAATGGAGCTCGGACTGCGGGAGTGCGCGCCGACAGGCAATCAAGCCGAAGTCCAGCGATCCGACATGGCTCTGCACAGTGATGTTCAAGGCGTTGCCGTGATAGGGAATCGACACGGGAAAGTAATTGAGCATTCTCGCACCGGCGAGGTAGAGGCTGATTGGCGCCCCCGGGACGTTCGAGATCACGACGTTGGCCGCGGCAGGAAGCCGGTCGGCAAGATTCGAACGCCCGTAGAGCGTGGCAAGGCCGCTCATGATCCAGGGCGATCCCGTCAGCGGAAAATCCGTCGATATTGCGCCCTTGATCCGGCTCAGGAATCCTTTGAACTCGTCGCTGGACGCGCGCACCGCGCGAAGCCGCGCGGCCGGATCGTCGATGTCGGTCGCCAGGCTGACCAGTATCATGGTCACTTGATTGTTCATCGACTTGTCGCCCTTTTCCCGCAGGCTGACCGGGACGGCGGCGACGAGCGGCTCCGGCGGCAGGCTGCCTCGCTCTTCCAGGAAATTGCGCAGAGCCGTACTGCACAGCGCCATCACCACATCATTGAGCGTCGCTTCGTTGCGCTTCGCCACTTGCTTGAGATCGGCCAACGACATCGACAGCGTGGCGAACGAGCGCTGGTTGGTGATCGATGTATTGAAGATCGTCTTCGGCGCGGATTTCAGCCCCGGGCCGCCGAGCATACGGGTGCCTGCCGCGCGCAAACCCTCGCCCGCGGCTTCGCCCAGCGCGCGGGCGGCCTCGGGCAGCATTCTGGCAAGCTTGGCGTATTGCGAGGCCGCATTTCGCAGGCTGGCCTCGAGCATCTCGGTCACGCCGAGCTGGTATTGACCCCGTCTCGGCCGCACCGGAGCATCGAAGACTTTCGGCTCGGGCGTGGTATCGAAGAGAGCGCTCGCGAGCTCGACGCCGGCTTTGCCGTCGACCCCGCTGTGATGCACCTTGGAGTAATAGGCGACACGGCCGTCTTGAAGGCCCTCGATGACGTACGCTTCCCACAACGGCCTGCTGCGGTCGAGCAGGCTCGAGTGCAGGCGAGCAGCGAGCGCTTCGAGCTGCGTCATCGTGCCCGGCTTGGGCAGCACCACGCGCCGCACGTGGTAGTCGATGTCGATGTCCTCATCCTCGATCCAGACCGGATCGGCCAATTCGAACGGCATCGACGCGAGCTTGCGGTGAAGGACCCGAGCCACGTGCAAGCGGTTCTCGAGCTGGGCCTTCACGTCCTCGTAGAAATCGCCCCGATACCCTTCCGGCAATTCCAGCACATGAAGACTTCCAACGTGCATCGGAGTTTCGGGTGTCTCCAGATGCAAGAACGAGGCGTCCAGGCTGCTTAGATGGTCCACGCCGGCCTCCCTATTTGCGTTCCGCTGTGGGATTTCCCATCACGGCCGAACGCGAACCATTGCGTCCTGCATTCGACCTGCGGGGCATTGGCTGCGAGCCTACCGCAGACCGGGGCTCATTGCACCGATTTCTCGATGCGCACGACGATGCCTCGGCCCGCCGCCGCAGCCGCTTGGCAGGGGAAGAAACCTCGCTGCTTGGCTGCAAAACTCCGGGGTGCAATGATGGCGGCAAGGACGCCGCGCTACTCACGACGGCCGTTCGCCGGGACCTTATCCCTGTCCGAATAGGGAGGAACAGCTGGTGGATCAACATCCTTGGATCAAGTCGTATCCGGCCGGCGTGCGCTGGGATGCCGAGCTCGCGACCATGCCGGTGCCGCAGATTCTCGAGCAGTCCGCCGCCGAAT
>WNGG01006476.1_pt1 | contig 13020 bp, 10 predicted proteins | sample 5400661 | NCBI WGS metagenome assembly WNGG01 (sample SAMN13153372, study PRJNA577476) | soil metagenome | isolation source: 100 cm soil or saprolite under Garry oak tree replicate 1 | place: USA:California | collected 2016-06-15
CGTTCTGCTTCACGCCATCACGGATGCCCTACTGGGAGCACTTGCGGCTCCGGACATCGGCACACTTTTTTCTCCTTCCGATTCCCGCTGGAAGGGCGCCGATTCCGCGCTATTTCTTGCGGAGGCGCTGCGACAAGTGAAGGCCGCCGGTTACAGAATTGTGAATATAGATTCCACTCTCATCCTTGCGGGACCGAAAATTGGGCCTCATGCGGCCGCAATCCGCAAACACCTTTCCGAGCTCATGGAAGTTGCTCAGGATTGTATTGGCATAAAAGCCAAGACCCCGGAGGGCATGGGCACGGATAATGCCGCGATTGCGCATGCCGTTGTACTGCTCGAAAGTGTGTCCCGCAAGGTTCGGCGCAAACCACAGAAAAAATCCTCCCGCTGATTACCTCCGGAGTTGCTAACAACAGAGTCGCAACTTCGTCCAACCGCCAAGCGCTCTCGTTAAAGAACTCAAAAAGTTAGCGTTTGCGTATTGAGGTGAAGAGAAGCAGAGAACGTTCTGCAGTTCGAGCCACCTGATAACAACAGGGTAAGGGACTGGCTCACGCTTGGGTTTGGCGGCCAGGTGAGCACAATCCCCGCGCAAGAGAGCACGCCTTCGTGCAGGCGGACTCGTTTGCTTTACCCGAGGCAGCATTGTAGGCCCTACGGGGAAAAACGCAACCCCTGGCAGGGAGAGCGGCCGCCACTAACCGTTTTCCTGACGTTTTGGGAAAAGAGGAGGATTGGTGAACGCATCACGCAGTGTGAAAAGCATTTTCCTAGCAGCAGTAGTCCTGGCTGCCACAAGTGGGTTCGCAAGCAGCAAGGGTTCGCTGGAACTGCAACATCCGACCAATGTTGGCGGAAAGAAACTAGCCAGCGGAACCTATAAGGTGCAGTGGGACGGCACAGGCGACCAGGTTGAGTTAAAAATTTACCAGGGAAAGAACGTTGTGGCCTCGACTTCGGCACGGCTGGTAACGGTAGAACGTCCGTTCCCCAGTGACGCCGTCCTGGTAAGCACAAATGGCGATGGCAGCATGTCATTGTCGCGAATCAACTTTGGCGGGAAGAAATACGCCCTGGAGATCGCTGGCGAGGCCGGCGCGTCAGGTGCCGCCGGCGCAGCAAGATAAGCTTGGACCTTCCAATGAAGAACATTGGCGTGCGAAGGGCAGAGCTGTTCTGCTGTTAGAATCAGAGCAATGGTTCTGCCTTTCGTCCGCGATTTGTTTGCGGACGTTGAAAAACTGCCGGCTTTTTCGCGTGTTACCTCCCACCTCCGGGCGAACACGGGTCGGATACGTGTGTCCGGGCTCAACCCTTCCGCGAAGGCTCTATTGATTTCGGAGCTGCAGAAGGCCGCTGCGCGGCCATTGATCGTAATTGTCCGCAACAATGAGACTGCGGATGAGTTCGTGCCTGTGATTCAGGCGTACTGCGAGCTGGTTGGCGGCGCCCCTCCTGAAAGCGTTGTTGCGCTGCCCACGCGAGACGTCCTTCCCTTTCAAAATCTTTCACCGCACCCGGAAATTCAGGAGCAGCGCGCGATCGCGCTGTGGAGAATTGCGACCGGCGCAGCCTCCATCGTGGTCGTACCCGTTGCCGCCAGTGCTTTGCGGCTTGGCGCGGTGGAATATTACTCTGGCCTGGCACGCACCGTCCGTCGTGGCGAGAGCTTTGATACCAGCGATCTATTGGAACACCTCAACTCAGTCGGCTACAACTCGACAGACGTCGTCGAGATGCCGGGCGAATATGCGTTGCGCGGCGGCATTCTTGACGTTTATTCGCCTGAAGCAGACAGACCAGTCCGGATTGAATTTTTTGGCGATGAAATGGAGTCCATCCGAAAATTTGATCCCACGACCCAACGCTCGTCTTCTCCTGCCGATGAGGCCATATTGCTTCCGCTTTCCGAGACTCCGGTCAGTGAGGACCTGCTGGGGGCCATTCATGTGCGGCTCTCAGGAAGGCGAGTCAGCGGCTCGGGAGAAATTGTCGAGGAGGCGGTGCGAGCAGGCGGAGTAACTACTTTTCCCGGATGGGAATTCTATGCTCCGGTCGCTGGCGCCTCGGGAACACTCTTCGACCTGATGCCGAATGCCTCGGTGATTGCCGACGAACTCGAACTTCTGAAAATCGAATCCGAACAATTTTGGGCAAGGATCGAGGAAGCCCACGAGCGCAGCGGGATCGGAAACCTGGTTCGGCCGTCCGATCTGTATGTTCCACCCGAAGAGTGGTGGCACAAACTTCATGCCCTTCCCGGCGCCGATGTTGAACATCTGGGAGTAACGCGCGCGGAGGACTTCGATTCTGTTGAATTCCATTCGCAGCCAAGTCCGCGGTTCCACGGCTCGATTTCAATGATGCTAGAGCAAGTGAAAAAACACATTGGCGAGAACCATCGTGTCCTGGTTGCTACGCCGAATACGGGTGAACTGGAACGGCTGGCGGATTTCTTCACCGAATACGGAGTCTCATTCCGCCTTGGCAGCCGAACTCGTGGCGGCGAGAGTTACGCCGATGAAACCGCGTATTTCGCAGGGGAGGTGCTCACCACGACTTTGGTCAAGTCCTATATCCCGGATGGAATGATCCTCCCCGATGCAGGCTTGGCCGTCTTTGGCACCCGCGACCTGTTCGACGAATCGGAGTCGGTGGTCTCGCGGCCGCAGCGGCAAAAATCGAAGACCTCCGCGTTCCTTTCGGATTTCCGCGATCTGCAGGTAGGGGACTACGTTGTCCACGTGGAACACGGGATCGGCCAATACCAGGGCTTGAAGGAGATCAACCAGGGCAACGGTGATGCGGAATTCATGCTGTTGGAATATGCAGAGGGGGCCAAGCTTTACGTTCCCCTGACGCGGCTCGATCTGGTACAGAAATACCGTTCTGCCGAAGGCGCCAAGCCGGTGCTGAGCCATTTGGGCTCGGCGACGTGGGCCCGGACGAAGGCGCGTGTCCGCAAGGCAATGCAGGACATGACCGAGGAATTGCTGAAGCTCTATGCCGAGCGCAAGACCGCACAAGGCCACAGTTTTCCTCCGGACAACGAGTGGATGCGTGAGTTCGAAGATGCTTTCGAATACAGCGAGACCGAAGATCAGGCGCTTGCAATTACGGACGTGAAGCGCGACATGGAGTCCTCGCTTCCGATGGACCGTCTTCTCTGCGGCGACGTGGGTTACGGCAAGACAGAAATAGCAATGCGCGCCGCATTCAAGGCCATCAACGATAACAAGCAGGTGGCTGCTCTCGCGCCCACGACTGTCCTGGCGTTCCAGCATTACGAAACATTCAAACAACGCTTTGCGGCATTTCCGGTCTCGATTGAAATGATCAGCCGCTTTCGCAGTCCGAAACAGCAGAAGGAGATACTTCAGCGAGTGGAGGCGGGCAAGGTGGATATCCTGATTGGCACACACCGCCTGCTCTCCAAAGATGTGAAGTTTGCCGACTTGGGACTGCTGGTGGTCGACGAAGAACAGCGTTTTGGCGTACGCCATAAAGAGCGGCTGAAACAAATGCGAAAAGAAGTTGACGTTCTGACCATGTCGGCGACCCCAATTCCGCGCACTCTGCACATGTCGCTAGTCGGATTGCGCGATATGAGCGTGATTGAAACGCCACCAAAAGACCGCATTGCCATCCAGACGGTGGTGGCGAGCTGGGACGAGAAGCTGATCCGCTCGTCCATCGAGCAGGAACTGGAGCGCGGAGGCCAGGTCTATTTTGTACACAACCGCGTGGACACCATCTGGGAGATCGCCGCGAAGCTGCAAACACTTGCGCCGAATGCGAGAATCATCGTCGGGCACGGGCAAATGTCTGAAGGTGAGCTGGAAAAGGTGATGTTGAAGTTCATGCGTCACGAATCCGACATTCTGGTGGCGACGACGATCATCGAGAACGGACTCGACATCCCGCTTTGCAACACGATTCTGATCAACCGCGCGGAACGATTCGGGCTTTCAGAGCTGTATCAGTTGCGTGGCAGGGTGGGGCGATCAAACCGTCGGGCTTATGCCTATTTATTGATTCCCTCAGACATCGAACTTACGCCGATCGCGAGAAGACGGCTGGCGGCGCTGAAGGAATTTTCCGATCTGGGCGCGGGCTTCAAGATTGCTGCGCTCGACCTGGAACTTCGCGGCGCGGGTAATCTGCTGGGCGGAGAGCAAAGCGGTCACATCGAGGCGGTCGGATTCGACCTTTACACGCAGATGCTGGAGCAGGCAGTACGGGAGATGAAGGGCGAAGCCGAGCCGCAGCCACAAGCCCAGCTTAACCTCGGACTCAACATCCGGATTCCCGCTGAATATGTTCCAGAGGAAAACCAGCGGCTGCGGATGTACAAGAGGATCGCCGGAGTTGAGACTGAGCGCCAACTGACCGACGTGGAAGCTGAGCTAAGAGACCGTTACGGCGAGCCGCCTGTACCTGTGCAACAGCTCTTGCGATACGCAGCCTTGAGATTGCAGGCGGTGCAGGCAGGGGTGACCGGAATCGAACGGAAACGCGATCTGGTCAGCTTGAAATTCCGCCAGGACGCTCCGGTTGATGCGGAAAAACTGGCGAGGTTCGTTTCGATGCAACGAGGCGCGCAATTTCTTCCAGATGGCACGCTCAAGTTCCTCGCCAAGGGACTAGGCGCGACAGAGCTCCTGGAACAGCTGCAACATCTTCTGGAAAATTTGTTTGAGCCGAAGGGCTCGCCTTCGGTGGCGTGAGCCGTCTCAGTGTCAGCTCACTTGCCAACAGCCAGGGACCAATAGCCAAGACCCGAATTTGTGATACGGTTTGTACCGGAACTCTATGAACAAAACCTGCTGGATTATTTTTTCCGTCGCCCTCTTCGTGTGCGTGGCTATGCCAATGCATGCCCAGCAAGCGGATGCCACTGCGGCCTTCAACGCACTTGTAGACCAGTATTTCGATTTTTACTTTCCGTTCCACCCCACGCAAGCGACCCAATCCGGTTTTCACCAGTACGACTCGAAGCTAGACGACTTTTCCGCCGCCGCACGTAATCGCGAAATCGCGGGCTCCAAGGACTTCCTCAACAAGTTCGCCGCGGTGGACCGCTCAAAGTTGCCTCCGGATACGGCTGCCGATCTCGACTGGATTGTCAGTTCGATTCATTCCGACTTGCTGGAACTGGAAAATATTCAGATGTGGAGGAAGGACCCCGACAGCTACACCTCTGGAGTGACGAATAGCGTTTTCGTTCTCATGAAGCGGAACTTCGCTCCTCCCGAAGAGCGGCTGCGTTCAGTTATTGAGCGTGAGCGGCAATTGCCTGCGGCGTTGGAGTCCGCGCGCCGGAACCTGCAAAACCCACCACGAATTTATACAGACATTGCACTTGAACAACTGCCGGACGAGACTGAATTCTTCCGCAATGACGTGCCTCAAGCGTTTTCTGAAGTGAAAGACGCGAAATTGTTGGCCGATTTCAAAGCAGTGAATCAGACAGTGATCGATGCATTCGGAAGCTACCAGAAATATCTGCAGGATTCAGTCTTGCCCCATGCGAATGGAGACTTCAGGCTGGGAGCCGAGAATTATCGCAAGAAGCTGTTATATGACGAGATGATGGACATCCCAACCAGTCGGCTGCTCGAAATTGGCTATGCCGATCTGCGCCGAAACCAGCAGCAGATGAAAGTGGTCGCCGCGCAAATTGATCCCAAGCATTCCGTGGAGGAGGGGCTGGCAGAACTTCAGAAGAATCATCCGCCAGCGGGCCAGCTCTTGCAGGCGTTTCGCGATACCCTAGGCGGCTTACAGCAATTTATCGAGGAAAAGAAGATCATTACGATTCCTGCAGGTGTGCCTCCCCTCCTGGAAGAGACCCCGCCATTTATGCGGGCGACGACCGAAGCCTCGATAGACACTCCCGGCGCGTATGAAACTAAGGACACAAAAGCTTTCTTTCATGTGACTACCCCTGATCCGAAATGGACGCCGGACCGAATTGAAGAATGGATGAAGACTTTCAACAACAGCATGATTCCGGGCACGGCAATTCATGAAGCGTTCCCGGGTCATTTCGTACAATTCTTGTGGATCAATCAATTGCCTTCAAAGGTCCGGAAGCTGGTTGCTTGCGGGAGCAACGCCGAAGGCTGGGCGCACTACTCCGAGCAGATGATGCTTGATGAAGGCTACGGCAATGGCGATCCCAAACTGCGCATGGGACAACTGGAAGATGCCCTGTTGCGAAACGCGCGCTTCATCGTCGGAATCAAAATGCATACCGGCGATATGACTCTCGACCAGGCGAAACACTTTTTCATTGAGGAGGGCTACCAGCCGCCTGCCGTGGCCGACGTCGAAACCAAGCGCGGCACTGCGGACCCTACATACCTTGTCTATACACTAGGCAAGCTGCAAATCCTGAAACTGCGCGACGACTACCATAAAATGCGTGGCAAGGATTTCAGTCTGATGGAATTTCATGACCGGCTGATGCAACAGGGCGCGGTGCCGCTCAAGATTGTGCGGAGAGCGATGCTGGGAAATGATAGCCCTACCCTGTAAGCGGAATCGGCATCGAAAGCTTTTCTTCAATTCTGTCGAAGGCCAATGATGAGCATGAAAGTTTGCAAAGCGGTATTTCCGGCGGCTGGTCTGGGTACGCGCTTTCTTCCTGCCACCAAAGCTCAGCCGAAAGAGATGCTGCCGCTCGTGGACAAGCCAATTATCCAGTATGGCGTGGAGGAAGCGCTGGCGGCGGGCTGCAACCAGATCATTATGGTCACCGGCCGGGGCAAGACCGCGATCGAAGATCATTTCGATGTCAGCTTCGAGCTCGAGCGAATCCTTGAAGAAAAGGGAAAGACGGAGCTGCTCAAAGTAGTGCGTCAGATTTCTGACATGATCCATGTGGCGTACGTGCGCCAAAAGGAAGCGCTGGGCCTCGGACACGCCGTGCTCACGGCACGAGAGCTGGTTGGCAATGAGGCGTTTGCGGTGCTGCTTGCCGATGATGTCATTGACGCCGAAGTGCCTGTGCTCAAACAGATGATGCGGGTATTCGAGCAGACCCAGTGCTCTGTGATTGCGACCCAGATTGTGGAAGGAGCGGCGATTTCTGCCTATGGCGTGCTCGATGTGAAACCAGCGGATGGCCATCAGGGCGGACGGCTCTATGAAGTGCTGAACATGGTCGAGAAACCGCCGCTTGAAGAAGCGCCCTCAAATCTGGCGATCATCGGCAGATATATTTTGACTCCGGCGATCTTCGATGTTCTCGTGCGAACCGAAGCTGGCAAAGGCGGAGAAGTTCAGCTTACGGACGCGCTGCGCCTCCTGCTGAAGCAGGAGAAAATGTACGCCTACGTTTACGAGGGCAAACGCCACGACGCTGGCGACAAGCTTGGCTTTATTCAGGCAACAATCGAATTTGCGCTGAAGCGCGAGGACCTGGGCGGGCCGCTGAGAGAATATTTGCGGACACTTAAGCTGGATTGATTCGGCTGCGGAGCTGGCGCTCCGGTGGACGGGTGAGGGCCACCGCCTCTACTTGTATGGATTTTATGCAAGCCCGGACTCCCTCGTCCGGGCTTTATGGCGTGTTCTCTTTCAGCGTGCGCGATTTCTCTTCCACACCCTTGGCCAGCTTTTCCTTGTGCGCTTGAAGTTTCTTGGCCAGCGCCGGATCGGCCGTTGCGAGGATTTGCGCTGCCAGGATTCCGGCATTTGTCGCCCCTGGCTTGCCAATCGCGACCGTCGCCACCGGAATTCCTGCCGGCATTTGCACGGTCGCCAAGAGTGAATCAAGGCCGTTCAGGGAGGTCGAAGGGATCGGCACTCCTATCACCGGTAGCGTAGTGTGTGCCGCAATTACTCCCGCAAGATGGGCCGCGCCGCCTGCCCCGGCAATGAGGACGCTAATTCCACGTCCTGCGGCATTCCGCGCGTATTCTGCTGTACGGTCCGGCGAACGGTGCGCCGAGGTTACGTCAATCTCGTAAGGAATGCCGAATCCATCGAGCGCCTTCGCTGCCTCGCGCATGATTTCAAGGTCGGAGTCGCTGCCCATCACAATCGAAACCAGCGGTTTGCTCATTGATTTGCCTCGGCTATTTTTTCCATGCGCGGGCCGCGATGTCTTTGCGGTAATGCGCGCCGTCAAACTGGATTTTGCTCGCGGCTTCGTAGGCGCGAGCAACTGCGGCTGGCAGGTTTTCCGCGCGGGCCGTCACTCCCAGCACTCTGCCGCCGGCGGTATAATACGCGCCATCACGCGTGCTCGTTCCTGCGTGGAAAACCTTCACACCTTCCACTTTGTCCGCTTCTTCAATCCGGGTGATTTTCTTCCCCACTTCGATCGTTCCCGGATACCCGCCGGAGGACATCACCACGCACACCGACGCATCCTGTGACCAGCGGAAGTCCCCATCGCTGACCCGGCCTTCGATTGAGGCCTCAATGGCTTCGAGCAGATCACTCTCCAGGCGCATCAGGATGGGCTGAGTCTCCGGGTCACCAAAACGGCAATTGAACTCGAGGACCATGGGGCCGCGCGCGGTCATCATCAGCCCGCAATAAAGGATACCTTTGTACTCCATTCCCTCGGCTTTCATGCCTTCCACGACCGGACGAGCAACATGCTGCAAGAGCCAGTTGGTCATCTGCTCGTCAAGCAGGCCAGGGAAAGAATATGCGCCCATGCCTCCAGTGTTAGGGCCGGTGTCGCCGTCGCCCACACGTTTATGGTCTTGAGCGGCGACCAGGGGAGCGACGCGTTCTCCATCGCTAAGCACGAGGAAAGAAAGCTCGTCGCCCTGCAGGCATTCCTCGATCACGACTCGCGCTCCGGCCTCGCCAACCATTTTGCCGGAGAGCATGTCGGCTGCGGCAGCGCCAGCCTCGTCTTTCGTTTTGCAGATGACCACGCCTTTTCCGGCAGCGAGACCATCGGCCTTCACCACCAACGGCGTACTGAAGCGCGACAGGGCCTGCTTGACCTCTGCCGGCGAACTGCAAATGGCGTAATGCGCAGTCGGAATGCGATGGCGCTGCAGGAACTGCTTGGCAAAGCTCTTACTGGATTCAAGTTGCGCCGCAGCTTTTGCCGGGCCGAAGATTGGCCATCCACGCCGCGTGAACTCGTCAACCACTCCGAGTTGAAGCGGAAGCTCCGGGCCGACCACGGTAAGGTCGGGCTTGAGCCGGTTGGCGACGGCCAGCAATGATTCCACGTTCTTCAAGTCTGCTGACACACATTCGGCTTCTCCGCTGATGCCACCATTGCCGGGCGCGCAATAAATCTGCGAGACCCGAGGAGATTGCCGCAGCTTCCAAACCAGGGCATGCTCGCGCCCGCCACTTCCGATAACCAGAACTTTCATAAGCTAGAGACACAAGGTTAGGGGTAGGAGGAAATCTGTGTCAAACGAGAGTCGGGGTTACTCCACCTGAGGGGATTTTGCTACACGCCCCCGGGCCGCTCGCTCAGGCGCGGGGCGCGTGCGTGCTTGGATACGCCTTTGGATACGAGTTCCATTTTTCAGGGCCTCTCACGTAACGTAGGCTGCCCGATGAATAGCAAAAAAGCCGGAATTCCTCGAAGATTTGCGAATTTGAGCGAATTTCAACTTTTTATTTTCAACTTTTTATTTGACTTCCAAAAGGAGGCGGGCTTATATTCGCTGCCCATCGTAAGTAGATGATCCTCATGGAGGTGAATTTGTAAGCAAGAATCCACTCCACAGTGATGACTTCACTTCCCCGAAGTTGTCGGATCATCTAGGGCAGTCGGGCCATCTGTACACAATTTGTGAACCCTGTTTAGGTTTGCGGAGGACGTGTATGCCTCGCCTCGCAGTTGCCTTCGTATTCCTTTTCTTCGCCGTCGGCGTGTTAGCTCAGACCAAGCCGTCCACTGATCCTTTCGCCGTTTCTCTTGCTCAAAAATCTGTAGCGGCGCTCAGTGGGGGCGCGGCCGTCAGCGACGTCACCCTGAATGCCAATGTGATTTCCATTCTTGGCTCCGACACCGAAACGGGTACAGGAACATTCGAGGCGAAGGGAACCACCGAGAGCCGAGTTGACCTAATGCTGACCAGCGCAGTGCGGACGGATGTGCGGAACGTGGCAAACACGATTCCGGCGGGTTCTTGGATAAAGGATGCAGGTATTCCTACGGCCTATTGTCAAAGCAGCAATGGGTGCGCTGCTTGGGGAACTGGGATGTTGCTTGTCCTCTCCACTCACGCGGGCATGGTCAATGGAGCGCATCAGGTTCAGCACCCGATTCCTCTTCTGTTGTCGATAGAGACCACATGATCGCTACGAGAACTTTAAAGTGTATGCTCTCGTCAACGTCCAAACAAGGGAGCCGCTTGTCCCAATACTAGGAGGCTCTCCTAGGCGGCGGCTCCCTCCTTTGTTCTGAGGAAGTCTTGGAGCCCTAGGGGTTCGGTCCACGGTTTCCAATCGTTGTAGTTCAGGACCTCTTCAACGAATTTCCGTTTCACTTCCTGAAAATCCGGCCTCCCTGTCTCCGAGAATGTTTGAATGAATGCTCTTCCGTGTGTTTTACCAAAGATCATGAACCTGCCATCGTGGGTGCGTCTGACAGCAGCTTGGTACAGCGATCCTGCGCACGCTTCGCGGGCTTTCATTTCGTCGCTGATATTAAAACTGTTGACCGGCCGTGTTCGATACAGTACATACAGTATTACCTTAGTCACAACTCCGACCTCAGGTGTTCCCCATCGACACGCTTGTATTCTTCCGGCCCGATCTGAGCACCGCAATGGCAACCGCCAGATGCGCCGCATTCTGAATCAAGCTGCCAATGCTGCCGTCAAACGCAAAGGAAGCATCTTCGAGATCCTCTATCGTCGTTTGGTGCCGCGCCTCGGGCACAATAAAACCATCTGGCCATTGCACACCGCCTGTGCCAGCTGATCTGGATCCTTTTTTGCATAAAGGCGTTCGCTATGAGGAACGCGGCCCGGCGGTATGCGAGAAGTCCAAGCGAGTACGCACACTCCGAATGATCCGTACACTCCGAAACCTCGGCTACCGAGTCGAACCTTTGGGAAATCCGGCATGAGGAAACGCGATTTTCGATCCTGTTGACCTCAACTATGGGTACACGTCCTTCCGTAATCTCCAGCGCCAGATGATTACGTAACATACTGAGGCTAATGAGCTTTTCTCCCCAACTACACACCAATCGGCGTATTCCACGATTTCGGCTCACCGAGACTACTCCGGCTGTCCTTCAATTCCAGAATGGCCTCCGGATGGCTGGCGAACTGCACGTCATTTCCCGCAACGGTGGCCTACTGCTCTTGCCTGCACCTGTGCACCAGGGCTCCGTCGTTGAGTTGATGTTTCACACGCACAGGGGGCCGGTGCTGGGCACAGTAGAAATGTTCATGCCTGTCACCAGCACACAGCAGCCTTTCCGGTTCGTTGCGCTGCCCGAAAGCGATCAGCGCACATTGCAGGCGGCGTTTCAGTCCGGCCTCTATCGCAACATTGATGAAGAAGAGCGGATTGAGGAACTCAGGGCCGCAGTAGCGAAGTGGAATCCATCTCCGCCGCGGCGACATTTTGCTGCCAAGCTGGTCATGGGTCTGGTTGCGCTGGTGGGATGTCTTGTCTCCGCCTTTTACATCCACCTATTTCCGCACTAAAGCACAGAAATATCCCCATCTGTATCAGAGCGCAAGTCGTGAGTGTAATAGCTGGTTTACATCAATCATCATTCCGCTGCATGTCATTGTTTTCGCAAGTCACAGGATGTTTGCCGTTCCTTGATGTCATGCTTTCCGCTCGACACACGTTCTGCGCACTCGCATTAGTATTTATCGCCACGGGTGCACCAAGAAAGCACAAGAAAAGGTGGACTTGCGAACCCGAATCACCGCCGCAAGAACCTCGCAGTATTGCCACTCTAATGCATGCTTCAGTCCTCATATACTCGTCATCGAGAAGGGGTACTTTGTCACGGTCTCGGGTTCTCCGTTTCTCATGTCCGAATGCTGCGGAACCCCAACATGATGGACCTCGATCCAATTCACAACGCGCTGCTCAACAGTGCCATTGGGTTTACCTTTGGAACAGATAACATCCAGATTCACCAAATCCAGTCGAACGGGGCCATCTCCGACGTTGGCTCGATTGGCGGGGTATACAATCCCACGTCGGTCGCGCTGGATCCTTCTTACCAGTTCGTGTACACCTGCGAGGTAGATGGCTTTACCGGACAGCCACAAGTCATCTCGATGAAGTACAGCGCAAACGGATCGGGCAGTATCTTTAATGGGCCGCTGGCTCGTCCTTCGGCTAACGCGATCCAGATTGCGGTATCTCGTTAGCGGTGAACTGTTCGCGTAGATGCAGCCGGAGGCGAAAGCCTCCGGCTTTTTGTCTGCCCAAGGTCAGGGATAGAAGGAAATCTGTGTCAAACGGGGATCGTCCGTTGCACGGGCGAGGACGCCCGTGTCTCCATACCCTCATGTTTTATGGAGTGACGGGAGTCCCCGCCCGTGTACACCTAGTGTCGTGTCCCGGAAATACGCGAACAAAGTCGGGCGATTTTCTGGAGGATCGAATCGGCCGTAGCCGTCCAGACGAAAGGGCGACTGGAACGATTGTAGCGCTGTACGAAGGCATCGATTTTCTGGACGAGGTCGTGGACACTGGTGAACGAACCACGGCGAATGGCACGCTGGGTGATAAGTCCGAACCAGCGCTCCACCTGGTTGCGCCAAGAGGAATAGGTGGGGGTGTAGTGCATGTGATAGCGGGGCCGCTGCGCTAACCAAGTGCGTACCTTGGGGTGTTTGTGGGTGGCGTAGTTATCGACGATCAGGTGAAGGTCGAGTTCCGGCGGCACCGACTCGTCCAGATGGCGTAAGAAGGAGAGGAACTCTTGGTGGCGGTGGCGAGGCTTGCACTCCGTGAACACCGCGCCGGTGGCGATATCCAAGGCGGCAAACAGAGTGGTGGTGCCGTGGCGGACGTAATCATGGGTGATGCCCTCGACATAGC
>WNGG01016325.1_pt1 | contig 13019 bp, 9 predicted proteins | sample 5400661 | NCBI WGS metagenome assembly WNGG01 (sample SAMN13153372, study PRJNA577476) | soil metagenome | isolation source: 100 cm soil or saprolite under Garry oak tree replicate 1 | place: USA:California | collected 2016-06-15
CGCTGGGGCCGACCGGGGTGACAGGCGGTGCGGCTTCGCGGGCACGCCGGGGATTGCGGCGGTGCCATCACCTGCTTCGCCGCCGGCCGTTGCCCCGCCGCCGACAGTTGCCCCGCGGCCGGCCGTCGTCTTTGCGCCGGGGCCGTGGCCGCCGTGAAGCGCTGCTGGCACGTCCCCGCCGGATGCGTTGATCGCCTGGCCGCGATCGAGGTGCTGGTTGCGCCGCGCCGAGCGTCCGCGCCCTGGCTCGTGCGGATGCCGGACTGGCTGCCCGTCGCGGCGGCCGCTGAAGGCCGGCCCCGGTATCGCCGCGTCGCCCTGCTGGCGTGCGGGCGGCGGATCGGCCGCGTGCGTTGCGGACGCGCCCGGGATGGCAGCCATCGCGCTGCCCGCGTTGCCGCGGGCAGTATTGCGGCGGGCAGCATGATCACCGCGCCGGGACTGATCACCGCGCCGGGACTGATCGCCATGCGACGCATGCTGCTGGCCGCCGGGCGACGCGGTACCGCCGCCCGCTGGTACCTGGCTGGCGGCACCGGGAAGGTCGCCATTGTTCACGAACCCGACGATGCCCTGGGCGGCGAGCGGCGCTGAGTATTCGTGCGCGTTGACGGAGAAGTCCGGTAGCGAATCGCCTCCTATCGTGTGCAGCACCCCGCCGGCGTAGCTTGTCACCACCTCGACATGGCCATGAAACATCACCCAGTCTCCGGGCAGCGGCTGGTAGCCATCGGCAAGCGGGTGCCAGCGCCGATGCGCCTGCGCGTCCTGGCGGATCGAGACGATGCCGGGCGACGCCGGATTGCGGTCCACCCGGACGTCGGCCCACTTGTACAGCGGCCAGGGATAAGACGTGCCGCCCGTCACCCAGCTGTGCTTGCCGACGACCTGAGCGGCCAGCTCCAGTGTCAGGCTGGCGAAGGCCGCGCACGATGCGCCATGATCCGCGCCGTCCATGCTGTCGTTCTGCCAGATGATTGCCTGCATCTCGGCCGATGTCCGGTGCCTGGCCATCCGCAGGTAGTACTGCGCGACGTTGACGATCGCGGAGCGCAGCATCGCGTCGTCCGCCGGGGGCTGCTGAGCCGATTGCTTCAGCGCCAGCAGATGCACCGGCACGGCGGCCGGAGCGGCCAGGTCGTTCGGCGCTCCCGGGACAAAGGAAAAGCCGGTGATTACTCCGCCTGCGCTGAGGCTCACGAGCGCAGTCAGCTGCTGCCACCGCGGTTTGCCAGCCGATATCATGCGCTCACCTCATTCCATCGCGCGTTGCGGATGGTCCTGAGCCGGCCCGGATGCGCCGGGCCGGCGGCCTGATTACGTCACGTGTCTCAAATGCGGCAAGTGCTGGAGGACGGCCTGAACTCGCGGGTCGCCGGGGTTGTCCGCATTCTCGAACAGCACGACGGCTTGCTGAGCGGCCTCGGGCGGGGCGCCTACCATCCACTTCTGGTAGATGTCGGCCACCAGCGCGGCCTTGCCCGCCGGGCTTGTCACCGGCCTGGCGCACAGCCGGGGGTAGCCCTTGCGTGACGTCAGCGCGCCCGACCCGGTGTACCTGACGCAGTTGGCGGCGTTGCTCTCCAGGCCCGGCTGGATCACCAGATGGCCATTGGCGCCGGTGACGGTCGCGCCGCCGACGATATTGTTGATCGCCCGCGCCGCCACCGCGAGGCTGTCGACCGGGTTCGTCGGGTCGTAGGGATGATGCAGGTTCAGGGACCAGGCCACCTGGCCGCCCTGCGCCGGGGTAATCGGCTCCAGGCCCACCCGGCCGGTCTTCGCGTCAGCGAACTCCGGGTCATTGCCGCTCGTCATCAGCGCGAACACCCAGAGGATCTGACGCGTGGACGTGGCGCAGGCGAAGTTGACCTGGCCAGGATCCGATCTCACGTCCGGAATCTGGCAGGCCCTGACCGCCTGGTGCTGCACAGTCGCCACGCTGGACGGCCAGGCGGCGCCACCCTCGGACAACCGCAGCACCAGCAGCGTGACGAGTGCGGCGGCAACGGCTGCCGCCACCGCAACCTTGATCCGGCGGGAAATGCCCGGCGAGTAGGCGGTGCGGCGGCCGTGGTTGACGAGCACATCGGTGCGGTTCTCGGCCGCAATGGGATCGTCCTCGGCCGGCATGTCATCGTCGTAGGGCGACTGCGCAAGTTCATGTTCCAGCGTTATGCGCGCATCGGAAAGCTTGCGCTCGAGTTCCGCGGTCTGGTCCGCCAGGTCGGCGAGGCGCTGGCTCTTCAGGCCGAGATCGTAGTCGGAGCGTGTTCTCACTTTTCACCTCTGGCGTGCGGCTCGTGCCAGGCACAGCCGGCGTTCTTGCGGTCGGCTGAGATGGCCTGCCGGATGGCTTGATCCTTTGGTAGCTGCGTCTCGGGGCTGGGCGTAATGCGAGCGGCTGCCTGGCACTATGGCGAGGCGCCAATCGGCCGCATCCGCCCGGCCGATTGTGAACGTTGCTGGCTGGCTGCTCGGGCAATCATCATGACGGCGGCCGCGGAGTCACGGCCGCAGCCCGGGCGGGCGACGCCGTCTGCGGATCTGCTCGGTCCGGCCGGCGACGTGCACCCGGCGGCGGCGATGACCGGGCGGCAGAGCGGAACTGGCCCCAGCCGCAGCCAGCCGGGCAGGGCGAGATGCAGCTCTGCCCAGCGCTGCCGGGCGCCGCGCAGCAGACCGTCTTGTCGTACCCCGGTCGTATAGTTTACCTGACCCATAGATACAATTAGAACACATGTACGAGGGAAGTGTGAAGGCTTGACTTATTAGAACACACGTTCGTGCAGGTAGTCTAGCTGTCACGCGGGGGCTGCTAGGCGGGTGAGTCCTGCCCGGATGCGCCACCGGCAGGGATCGGCCCGCCGCCGGTGGTGCGCCGCCCGCTAGTCGCGCCCGCGGCTTGCCGTGGGCGCCGCGGATTCTGGCGCCCCGCAGCCCGGTGGCCGAAAGCCCTGCGGCCATGATGGACCCGGATGGCGGGCGCTGAGAAGAGGTCAAGACAGCCTGGATCTGTGCGCCGCTCTGGCCGGGCACGGCGGCCTGCATCGATGCGCCGCAGCGACGATCATGCGAGGGAGACTGACACCATGGAAAGGCCGCGGATAACGTTGACGGCTACCGTGCTCGATGCGCCTGATGCCGGCGAGCTGGCCGGCTTCTACCGTCGGCTGCTCGGCTGGGCGGTCCGGACCGACGAGCCCGGCTGGGTGACGCTCGCTGCGCCCGGCGGCGGCGCCGGGCTGTCGTTCCAGACCGAGACGGCCTATGTCAGGCCGACGTGGCCGGCCGGGCCCGGCGATCAGCAGATGATGACGCATCTGGACATCGAGGTCGACGATCTCGACGCGGCCGGAGCCTACGCGGTTGCTGCCGGTGCCACCCTGGCTGAGTACCAGCCGCAGGATCAGGTGCGGGTCTACCTCGATCCTGCGGGGCACCCGTTCTGCTTCTGGGTGCGTGACTAGCCGCTGAGCAGGGAATGCCGCGATTGGCTGGCCGGTGAAGGCTCCGTTTATAATGAATCTTGAACAGCCTGTGCCTGGCCATCGGCCGACGCGAGAACTATTTGCACGGCATCTGCTAGAATTTCGCAATGTTCGCCCCGGCCGATCGCGGAAGGCCCCGCCAGTGACCACCTTCGCAGAGACCAGGACGCCCGTCCGGGACTCCTGGGAGCGGCTGGACTCCTACCTTTCGGTGCTCGGCAGCGAGGACGCAGAGATCCTCCGGTCCGATATCGCCAGCCTGCTCTCTGACGCGAGGCCGGCCGACGGGCGGATGGCGCGGTCGCACCAGACGCGCCGGGCGATCGTCGACGCGATGCGCGCCCTGCACGCGGAAGGCGACCTGCGGCCGACCGCGCCGCGCGTCGCCGCGCGGGCCGGGGTCTCGCTTCGCACGGTGTGGCAGCACTTCGCCGACATGGAGGCGCTGCTGCTTGAGGCGGGGCGGCGCGATCTGGAGGTGCTGCTGCAGATCGTCCGGCCGATCCCAGCGGACCTGCCGCTGGCCGAGCGGATCGAGCGCTTCGCCGACCAGCGCACCCGGGTGCACGAGCAGATGACCCCCGGCTGGCGGGCGTCGCGGATTCAGCAGCCGTTCTCGCCGGAACTGCGCCGCAGCAAGAAGCGGATGATCGCGCTCGGCCGGGCCGAGCTCGAGGCAGTCTTCGCCGCCGAGCTCGGCAGGCTGCCCGGCGGTCAGCGCAAGGCGCTGTCTGACGCGCTGCAGGGGGTCAGCATCTGGGCGTTCTGGGACTCCCTGCGCACCGACGTCGGGCTCAGCCCGCAGCAGGCCAGGGAGGCCGTCGTCAGCATCATCAGGGCGCTGCTCACCCAGGCAGGGTTCACCATCTAGTCGCTCCGGCCGGGTGCGGCACTGGCACCGGCACCGGCACCGCCCAGCCGCCGGCTGCCTCCCCTCAGCCGCGGCTGCCGCCGTCCGGCTCCGCGCCCGCCGCAGCGTCCGGGCCGGCCGCAGCGTCCGGGTCGGCCGCAGCGTCCGGGCCCGCCTCCGGCACGCGGGCGCGTAGCGCCTTGCGGTCCAGCTTGCCGACGCTTGTGAGCGGCAGCGCGTCGAGGATGCGCACCTCCCGCGGGTACTTGTGGGCGCCGAGCCGTTCCCGGGCGAACGCGGTCAGCTCGGCCGGGCGCACGGTGGCGTCGGGCCGCAGTGACACGAACGCGACTACCTCTTCGCCGAGCCTCGGGTCGGGCCGGCCGACCACGCCGGCCATGGCCACCGCGGGATGCTGCACCAGTACGTCCTCCACGTCCCGGGTGCAGCCAGCCGCCGCGCAGCGCCTGGGCGGTCTCCGCGGGGGAGTTCCAGTAGCCGGTCATCACGCCCTCGGACCGGACGCAGATCTCGCCGTCGGATCCGGTCGGCAGGTCGCGCTCGTCGTCATCCCTGATCGCGACCTCGTAGCCGGGAATGGGCAGCCCGACCGAGCCGGGCCGGTAGGCACCCGGCGGGCTGGTGGAGATCACCGCGCCGGACTCGGTGCAGCCGTAGCCCTCCAGGACCTGGCATCCCGGCACCCGCCGCTGCCATTGCTCGCGGGTCTCGGCCGCCAGCGGCGCGGCCCCGCTGTTCACGTAGACGAGCGCGGACAGGTCGGCGTCCTCCAGCGGCTGGGCGAGCAGCATCTGCAGCATCGCCGGGACGACGGCGGTTCGCTGCACCCGGTACTGCTGCGCCAGCGCCAGCCACTCGGCCGGGCGCACGGTGGCGTCGGGCCGCAGTGACACGAACGCGACTACCTCTTCGCCGAGCCTCGGGTCGGGCCGGCCGACCACGCCGGCCATGGCCACCGCGGGATGCTGCACCAGTACGTCCTCCACGTCCCGGCGCCGGTGTACATGAGCGCGGCCATGTCGTCGTCGCCGCGGCCGATGATCTCACCCGGCGGCGCCGATTCCAGCTCGGCGAAATCGACCGCGCGGACGTGCGCGGGCAGGTCTGCGGGCGGCCCGCCGCCGGCCACGATCAGGTGTTGCAGCAGCGGGGCGCCGCCCGCTGCCGCCGTGACCGTGGCCAGCAGCTCGGGCGTCGTGATCACCGCGGTGGCGCCGGAGTCCGCCAGAATGTGCGTGAGCTCGGCCGGCGTGACCAGGAACACCACCGGCGTCACCACCGCGCCCGCCCGCCAGATCGCGTTGTAGGCGACCGGGACCTCGGGGCAGTTCGCCATCAGCACCACCACCCGGTCGCCGGGCGCGATGCCGATGCCGGACATCCCGGCGGCCAGCCGCCTGGCCCGGTCGAAGAGCTTGCCGGAGCGGTAATGCGCGCCCTCGAAGATGAGCGACTCATGATCACCGAGGCGCCCGAATGCTGCCTCGGCGAGGCGGGCGAGGTTATGCCCGGTCTTGGCGGTTGAGCTGAGAACGTGTCCGTCTGCTGGCATCATCCTTAATAATCATCTGCGCGCCGAGTCCGTCAAGGCGCCGAGTCCGTCACGACGGCCATTGCCGCGCCCGCCGGGCTGGCACCGCCGGCATCGCCGGAGTGTCATACCGGGCGGCCGCGCATTGGCGTGTCATCCCGGGTGGCCGGGCATTGGCCGCCCCGCCGAGTGCGTGATCGGCGAGCTGACCGGCGCCATTGCGCCCAAAGTGTTGCGAACGGACGCTTTATTTCTTGCACGCCTAGTGCTAACGTCACCGTGCATGCACCCGGGGGAGGTACCCGAGGAGGGCGGATGACCGAGTGCCAGCAACTCCGTCGTGGGCGGGGTGCGGTGGCCAGGAAGCCATGCCTCGCCCCGGATGCGCCCCCTGGCGAGGGATCTTCGTTCGCGTGCCGCCTCGGGGCATGACCTCTCAGCGACGCGCGCGCCGACGGCCATCGCGAGGGGCCCGCGATGTCAGCGGGAATGGCCGGGTCACAGTGAATTTCAATGCGCACCGCGCCGCCCCGGATTGCGGCCCGGCCGGCCCGGAAGCCGATCTTTCGCGTCAGCGCGGAGCTTGAAACAGTTTGAGAAAACGGGCGCTCGCCCCACAGGAGGACTCCGATGACACGTCATCTCACGGGCCGGGGCAAGAGGTCGGCCATCGTCATTTCCCTGCTCGCGATGGCGCTGGTCTCCGCCTGCAGTAGTTCCGGCGGCTCGGGAACCGCCTCGAAGAGCCCGGCTGCCCCGCCCAGCGGCCAGCAGGCGCCGCAGGCCAGCGTCGCCGGGCAGCAGGAGTCCGCGAAGCTCAACGCGCTCTACAAGGGCACGCTGAAGTCGCCGTCGACCGCGTCGCGCCCGGCGGTCAAGGGCAAGAAGATCGTGATCATCTCGGCGGGCCAGTCGTCGATCAGCGCGTCCGTGCCGGTCAACGCGTCGGTGGCTGCGGCCAGGAAGATCGGCTGGCAGGTAAGCGTCTATGACGAGCAGCTGAACCCGGCCAACGCGCCCGGCCTGATGCGCCAGGCCATCAGCTCGGGCGCGGACGGCATCATCCTGGACGCGACCGACTGCCCGACGGTGAAGGGGCCGCTGCAGGAGGCGAAGGCGCGGGGCGTCGTGGTGGTCGGGATCTACAGCTTCGACTGCAACGATCCTGCCTTCGGCAGCGGCGGCTCGCCGCTGTACACCGGGTACATCAACTACGGCGTGGCCATCGGCCGCGCGATCGACAAGTTCACCGAGTCCTACGGCGCCGCGCAGGCCGACGCGATGATCGCGGCGACCGGCGGCAAGGCCCAGGTCATCTACTTCAACGACCCCGAGTTCGTCGTGCTGAAGTACACCGGCCAGGGCTTCCTCAACGAGATGGCCAAGTGCTCGGGCTGCAAGGTCGTGGACAAGGTCCAGTTCACCGGCACCGAGCTCGGCTCCACCCTGCAGCAGAAGGCGGCCAGCGCGCTGCTGCAGCACCCGGAGGCCAACGCGGTCAAGAGCCCGTACACGGCGGCGACCATCCTCGGCATCTCGGCCGCCGTCAGCCAGAGCGGCCGGGCCGGCAGCATCTACGTGATGGGCGGCGAGGGCTTCCAGCCCGAGCTCGACCTGATGCGCGCCCACCAGGGCGTGAGCGCGGCCATGATCGCGCCGTCCGAATGGACCGGCTGGGCAGCGGTCGACACCATGAACAGCCTGTTCCGGCACGAGAAGCCCGCATACTCCGGGCTGGGCTGGCAGCTGGTCGACGCGCAGCACAACCTGCCGGCGTCCGGGCCGTTCGTCTCCAGCGTCGACTACAAGGCGATATACGCGAAGGCCTGGGGCGTCGGCCAGTGACCGGAGCCGCCGGACAGGACCAGTCGCTCGCGCTGAGCGTCCGGTCACTCAGCAAGGTCTACTCCGGCACGCTCGCGCTCGACGCGCTCGACCTGGACGTGCGGGCCGGTGAGATCCATGCGCTGCTCGGCGGCAACGGCTCGGGCAAGTCCACCGCGATCAAGATCCTCGCCGGGGTGGTGACGGCCGAGCCAGGCGGCCACATCGAGGCGGGCGGCCAGGCCGGCCCCGCCGAGCACTGGACCCCGGCGCTGGCCCATGCGGCCGGGCTGCGTTTCGTGCACCAGCAGCCGGCTGTCTTTCCCGCGCTCACGATCGCGGAGAACCTCGCGCTCGGAGGGGGCTTCCCGACCGGGCTTGGCCGCCGGATTCAGTGGTCGGTGCTGCACCGCCGCACCGCGGAGCTGCTGGAGCGCTACCACATCGCGGCCACGCCGACCACGCCGCTCGGTGCCCTCGCCGCCGTCGACCGCAGCCGGGTCGCGATCATCCGGGCGCTGCAGGACAGGGATGAGGCCGACAGCGGCGTGCTCGTGCTTGACGAGCCGACGGCCGCGCTGCCCGGCCCCGAGGTCGATCAGCTGCTGACCGCGCTGCGCCGGTACGCGGCGGTCGGCCAGACGATCCTCTACGTCAGCCACCGGCTGGACGAGGCGCTGTCGGTCGCCGACCGGGTGACCGTGCTGCGGGATGGCCGCAAGGTGGCGACCGTCGACGCCGCCGGCCTGTCCGAGGGGCGGCTGATCGAGCTGATCGTCGGTCGCCCGATCGAGCGGCTGTTTCCGGCCGTCGCGCAGGATGCGCACGACGAGGCGGTGCTCACCGTGCGCGGGGCGGTCGGCGGCCCGCTGCTCGGGGCCAGCCTGTCGGCCCGCAAGGGCGAGGTGCTCGGCATCGCCGGGCTGCTCGGCAGCGGCCGGTCCGAGCTGCTCCGGATGATCTTCGGCGCGTACCCGATGATGGCGGGCCGGCTGACGCTCGACGGAAAGCCCTACCAGCCTGCGTCGCCGTCGGAGGCGATGGCCGCCGGGGTCGCCTACGTGCCGGAGGAGCGGCAGGCCGACGCGCTGCTGCACGGCGAGAGCGTGCGGCACAACCTGTCGGCCGGCCAGGCAGGCAACTATTTCCGGCGGCTGCTGTTCCGGCATGGCCAGGAACGCCGCGATGCCAGCCGGTCGATCGGGGAGTTCCTTGTCCGCGCCACCTCCGACCGGCAGTCGGTGCAGAACCTCTCCGGCGGGAACCAGCAGAAGGTCGTGCTGGCGCGCTGGCTCCGGCAGCGGCCGCGGCTGCTGCTGCTCGACGAGCCGACACAGGGCGTGGACATCGCCGCCCGCAGCGAGATCTACCAGCTCATCCGCCGGGCCACGGCGGCAGGCACCTGCGTGATCCTGGTCGCGAGCGATCTGGAGGAGCTCGCCCATGCCTGCGACCGCGTGGCGGTGCTGAAGGGCGGCCGCATCATCTCCGTCGTGGAGCAGCCGCTGAATGCACATCAGCTCACCGAGCTCGTCAACATCTCGGAGGCCGCATGACACCGGACAAAACGGAAGCGGGCGTGGCCGGTGCCGTCCCTCCGGGCAGGGACTCCCCGGCGGCCGGCCGCGCGGCGCCCCCGAACGGCGCTGGCGTGGCCGACACCGTAGTGGTGACCGGCGACGGGGCGGGTGCCGGCGGCAGCGGGGCTGCCGTGGCCCCCCAGGGCGAGCCATTCGGCGAGATGGCCGCCGGGCCGCAGGGCGGCGGCGCGATGCGGGCCGCGCGCCGTCGCGGCACCATGATCTTGCAGCGGTACTCGCTGGTCGCGCTGCTCGGGGTCTCCATCGGCGTCTACGGCATCTGGGGCAAGACCTCGGCGGTCTTCCTCAGCGCCGCCGACTTCCGCAACATCGCCAGCAGCCAGGCGGTGCTCGTCGTCCTGACGCTCGGGCTGATCATCCCGATGATCTCCGGCAGCCTCGACCTGTCGATCGGCAACGCGGCCGGCCTCAGCTCGGTCGCCACCGCGGCGTTCTACGCGCACGGGCACGTGCCGCTGCTGGTCGGGGCGGTGCTCGGCATCGCGGTCGGCGCGATCATCGGCATCGTCAACGGGCTGCTCGTGGTGCTGCTGAAGGTCGACTCGTTCATCATCACGCTCGGCACCGCGTCGGCCATCTTCGGCGTCGTCATCTGGTATACCGGCGGGCAGTCGATCGTGCTCGGCATCCCGCAGTCCCTGCTGTCGTTCGGCGGCGGGAAGCTGATCGGCATACCGGACAGCGTGTACGTGGTCGCGGTCGTCGCGCTGATCGTCTGGTACCTCCTGGAGCAGACGCCGTACGGCAGGAGCCTGCACGCGGTGGGCTCCAATAAGGCCGCGGCGCGGCTCGTCGGCATCCGGGTCGAGCGGGTGACGTTCGTCGCCTTCGTGCTGTCCGGCGCCTTCGCCGGGCTGGCGGGCGTGCTGCTGCTGGCCAGCAGCGGCGCCGGAAATCCGCTGATCGGGCAGAACTTCACCCTGACCGCCGTGGCCGCGGCCTTCCTCGGGGCCGCGTCCTTCCAGGTGGGCAGGCTCAACGTGCTCGGCTCGATCGTCGCCATCTTGTTCCTCGCGGTCAACATCACCGGCCTGACCTTCGCCGGCGTGGCCGACTGGATCAACCAGCTGTTCACCGGCGTGGCCCTCGTCGCCGCCATCGCCTTCGCTACTGCACTGCACCGGGAACGCAGGCACCGCGCCCGGTCACCCGGCCAGGACTCACCCTGAGCCGGCATACGCCTTTCGTTCAGGTTCGGCACGCCAAGACAAGGACACCCACCATGAGCGCACCGAGATTCACCCGGCGCCGGGCAAGCGTCGTGTTCACCGGCTTGTTCGTGCCGGCAGCCACCTTCATGCTGATGCCGGGCTCAGCCGCGGCAGGGCTAGCGGCGAACTCCGCCAGCGCCGCCGTGCCGCCGAGTACCGTGCAGGCGTCGGTCGGGGCCGGCGGCGCCGTGAAATCGGCGATCCTGATCGCGAACAACGGCTCCATCAACAGCTTCGCTGGGCAGCTGCCGCTCAGCATGACGATCTCGAGCACGGTGGCCGGGGCGTCCCGCACGACCAACTACCGCATCGAGAACACGTCCGGCCAGCAGCAGACGGTGACCTGGAAGCTGCCGAGCGGCAAGCTGAAGAGCGCCACGGTGAACGTGCAGCTGCCGATCGTCGGTCACCTGCTTGTCTCGCTGCCCCGCGCGGCCAAGGACATCCAGGCGCCGGATGCGGCAATCACCACGAACTCCGACGGCTCGCACACGCTCGACTGGTCGCTGGTGATGTTCAGCCCGCTGGGCAACCCGGTGCAGGACGTGGCCTTCACCGCCACCGGCAACGGCGCCCCGGACGCGACCCTGCACGCCTCGCTGGTGTCGCCGACCAGCGCGCCGGGGCTGTCAGCCGCCGCGCAAAGCGCGAACCAGTCGGTGGCACAGACCGGGACGTGGAGCGCCGAGGCGTCCGGCGCTGACAAGGGCCTCGGCCAGCTGAACACCGGCGTGGGCGCGCTGGTCACCGGGCTGCAGCAGCTCGCCACCGGCGCCGGCCAGCTGCACGACGGGCTCGCGCCTGCGCTCACCGGCGCGCAGAAGCTCGACGCCGGCTCGCACAAGGCTCTAGCGGGAGCCGAGAAACTCTCCGGCGGGCTGACCAAGATTAATGCCGGGTCGCAGAAGCTGGCGGGCGGGCTGACCAAGATTAATGCCGGGTCGCAGAAGCTGGCGGGCGGGCTGAGCACGATCCATTCGGGGCAGCAGGGCCTGACCGGCGGGCTGAGCACGATCCATTCCGGGCAGCGGAGCCTGACCGGCGGGCTGAGCACGATCCATTCCGGGCAGCAGAGCCTGACCGGCGGGCTGAGCACGATTCACAGCGGCCTTGAGTCGCTGACCGGCGGGCTCACCACCGTGCACTCCGGCCAGGAGAGCCTCACCAGCGGGCTGCAGCAGCTGGCCGGCGGGCTGCAGCAGCTGGCCGGCAGCGGCGGCGTGCCCGCCGCAATCAGCGGCGCGCAGCAGGCGAAGGCGGGCGTGGAGCAGGCGCTGGCCCTGCTCGGCAGCTCAAACCCCCAAGTCACGGCAGTTCTCCAGGCGGTAGACAGCGGACTCGGCCAGCTGATCGCCGGACTGCAGGCCGCGGACGGTGCCGTTAACCAGCTGAGCGCCGGCGCAGGTAACGCGGTGGCCGGGTCGCAGCGGCTGGTGGCCGGCACGGCAACCGCGCTGGCCGGCTCGCAGCAGCTGACCGCCGGCTCGGCCAGTGCGCTGGCCGGCTCGCAGCAGCTGACCGCCGGCTCGGCCAGTGCGCTGGCCGGCTCGCAGCAGCTGACCACTGGGACCGGCACCGCGCTGGCCGGGTCCCAGCGGCTGGTGGCCGGCTCGGCGACGGCGCTGGCCGGCTCGCAGCAGCTGACCGCCGGCTCGGCCAGTGCGCTGGCCGGCTCGGAGCAGCTGACCGTCGGCACGGGCACCGCGCTGGTCGGCTCGGCGCTGCTGACCGCGGGCACCGGCTCCGCGGTGGCTGGCTCGCAGCGGCTGGCGGCCGGTTCGGCAAAGGCGCTGGCCGGGTCGCAGCGGCTGGCGGCCGGTTCGGCAAAAGCGCTGACCGGGTCGCAAAAGCTGACCGCCGGCTCCGGCAAGGCTTTCAACGGCAGCCAGAAGCTCGTCACCGGGCTCACCAAGATCGCAGCCGGAGAGCACCAGACCGCGGTGGGCCTGCCCGCCGCGATCAGCGGCGCCCAGCAGATCGCCAGCGGCCTGGTCAGCGCGCTGTCCGGCGGCAAGCAGATCCACGCGGGCGTCGGCCAGGTCAAGAAGGGCGCGGTGCACCCGCTGTCCAAGCAGATCAAGGGCGCCGGCAGCGCGTCGCTGGAGCAGATCGCGATCCTGACCGCAGGCGGCGACAGGGCGATCACGGCGCCCGGCGGGTCTAGCCGGACCTACGTGCTGACCCAGGCCCCGAATGCGCTGAAGCTGGCGTCGTTCACCGGGCCTGGCACGCAGGGCGGCGACCACACCGGCCGCGAGATCGTGCTCGGTGCGGGCGCTGGCCTGCTCGTCCTCGCGCTTGGCGTGTTCGGCGGACTGCTGATAGGGCGGCGCCGGGTGGCATAACGAGGCGATGGCAGCTGCGGCGCCGTGCCCAGGAAGGGCACGGCGCCGCAACTGTTCCCGAGCGGGCTTAGCGCTCACGCAACAACTACTTGGTGTTGTCCGAATAATCCCGTGGGTGTTTGTGGTATGTCGAATGGATGCTGAC
>WNGG01008706.1_pt1 | contig 13018 bp, 12 predicted proteins | sample 5400661 | NCBI WGS metagenome assembly WNGG01 (sample SAMN13153372, study PRJNA577476) | soil metagenome | isolation source: 100 cm soil or saprolite under Garry oak tree replicate 1 | place: USA:California | collected 2016-06-15
AAGGTCCGCGCCGCCGAGCCCGTGCCGGTGGGCAAGGCTGACCACCTCCTGGTCGTCGCCGGACAGCCCGCGCAAGGCAGCGGTCACGACCAGCAGCGTCTCCCGCGCGAGCGCCGCCGACTCGACGTCAGGGAACTCGAAATCCGAGGTGTCCGCGTCGATGGTGACCCGGTAGCCGACGAAGATCTCATCCGGCGTGATGGTCTCGGAGCCCCGCGGCAGGTCGCTCAGGCATTGCCGGCGGGCAATGCAGTAGAGCCATACCCGCAGGCGCTCGGGGTCCCGCAGCCTGCCGATCTGCGCGTCGGCCGCGATCAGCGTGTCCTGCACCGCGTCCGCCGCCGCCGCCGGATCCCGCAGGACCGTCACGCAGTAATCGAACAGGTGCGCGGCGTACGTGTCGTACAGGTTGGTGATCACCTGCCGGTCAGCGTCTTGCGGTGCCTGGCCCGCCGACCACACCTCGGCAGAGCCACCGCCGAACTCAACCGACATCAGAACTCCTCACTAGCTGGTTTCGCCTGGCGGGGCGGGCGCCAACGCTGTCACATAACCTGCCAACATTGGGTCGTCGGCGCAAGACGTAGCGCAACATTCGATACCCTGACAGGCCGGGCGAAACAGCGGGCGGCGGAAATCGGCCCTGCGATGGCGTCCCGGATTCGCCACGATCATGAAATCCGCGCCCGGGCGGACGGCGTGACCAGGCCCGCCCGGACCGCAAGGACGCGGTGTCGCGTTATGGCCCTGGCCGTCGCCGGGCCAGCGCGGGCAGGGCCGTTGGGCCCGGCAGGGGACGGGATACGTCCCGGCGCGAGCAGGACCTACGCCCCTAACGGCGGCCCGGGCAAGCAGCGACGCTGATGGTATGCAGCTATCAGACTCGCAGCGCACGAGCCGGGAAGCCCGGCCCGCCGGGCTGCCCGGCGAGCTGGTCAGCGACGTGCTTGCCGCGGCGACCGCGGCGCCTTCCATGCACAACACGCAGCCGTGGCGCTTCCGGGTGCGGCACCAGGCCCAGGCCATCGACCTGCGGATCGACCCGGGACGTACGCTGAAGTACGGCGACCCGCACGGCCGCGCCGTGCACATCGCCTGCGGTGCCGCGCTTTTCAACATGCGGCTGGCGGCTGCGGTCGCAGGCCGCGAGGCAGCCATCCAGCTGCTGCCCGATCCAGGGCAGCCGCTGCTGATCGCCACCGTCCGGCTGGGGGCGGCGCACCGGGCGCAGGCCGGCGAGCGGGACCTGCATGCGGCGATCGCCCGGCGGCGCACCAACCGGCGCCCGTTCAGCGGCCGCCCCGTGCCGCCCGGCGTGCTCGCCGCGCTTGCCGAGGCCGCCAGCCTGGAAGGGGCCATCTGGCACATGCTCGACCGCGGCGAAACGGCCCGCGTACTCGAGCTGGTCCGGGAGGCCGAGCGTGACCAGTCGGCCGACCCCGCCTACCGCGCCGAGCTGGCGCAGTGGGCAGGCGGCGCGCGTGACTCCGACGGCATACCGGACAGCGCGCTCGGCTCGCGGTCACCGGACAGCCCGGCCCCGGTCCGCGATTTCGCCCCCGGCCGGCCCGGGCCGCGCAGCTACGAGTGGTTCGAGGAGTCTCCGCAGCTTGTGGTGCTGTCCATGCATGCCGACGGGCGACGGGACTGGCTGCGGGCCGGGCAGGCGCTGCAGCGGGTGCTGCTGACCGCCACCGACCGCGGGATCGCGGCGAGCCCGCTGACCCAGCCGCTGGAAACCGCCGACGCCTGGCTGGTCAGGGATCCGCGCACGGGAATCGAGCGGCCGCAGATGATCCTGCGGATCGGCTACGGCCTGCCGGTCCCGGCGACGCCGCGCCGGCCGGTCGCTGACGTGCTGGACGAGTAGCGGGCGGTAGCGTCACGGCACGTCTACCGGCAGGCCGGCCAGACCGGCTAGCGTTCAGTGGGTGAGCCAAGCCGATTTCCCCGCAGGGGCGAACCGATGACAGCGGCCGGGCGGCCGCCGCTGACGGATGCCGATTACGCCGCGCTTGATGCCTACTGGCGGGCTGCCAACTACCTGGCGGCCGGCCAGATCTACCTCACCAGCAACCCGCTGCTCGCCGAGCCGCTGCAGCCCGCGCACATCAAGCCGCGGCTGCTCGGTCACTGGGGTACGTCGCCCGGCCTGAACTTCATCTGGGCGCATCTGGGCCGCGCGATCGTCGTGCACGACCAGCCGATGATGATCGTCATCGGCCCTGGCCATGGCGGGCCGGCGGCGCTGGCGAACAGCTGGCTGGAAGGCACCTACAGCGAGGTCTACCCGAGCGTGCCCAGGGACGCGTCCGGGATGCGGCAGCTGTTCCGCCAGTTCTCGTTCCCCGGCGGGGTGCCCAGCCACGTCGCGCCGGAGACCCCTGGTTCCATCCACGAGGGCGGCGAGCTTGGCTACTCGCTCTCGCACGCGCACGGTGCCGCCTTCGACAACCCTGGCCTGATCGTGGCCTGCGTGGTCGGCGACGGCGAGGCGGAAACCGGGCCGCTGGCCACCAGCTGGCACTCCGGCAGATTCCTCAATCCGGCCACCGACGGCGCCGTGCTGCCGATCCTGCACCTGAACGGCTGGAAGATCGCCAACCCGGCCGTCCTGGCCCGGATCCCTGAGCCGGAACTCGACGCCCTGCTGCGCGGGTACGGCTATCAGCCGGTGCACGTGGCCGGCCACGAACCATCCGTTATGCAGCAGAAGATGGCCACGGCCGTGGACGAGTGCATAGCCAGAATCCGGGCGATCCAGGACGAGGCCAGGGCCGCCCCCGGGCAGGCCGGGCCGTCAGCGCGGCGGTGGCCGATGATCGTGCTGCGCACCCCGAAGGGCTGGACCGGGCCCGCCGAAGTGGACGGGCTGCCGGTGGAGGACACCTGGCGCGCGCACCAGGTACCGCTTGCCGAGGTCAGGACCAATCCCGCGCACCTGCGGCAGCTGGCGGACTGGCTGCGCTCGTACCGGCCGGCCGAGCTATTCGATGATGCGGGCAGGCCGCGCGAGCACCTGCTGCGGTTCGTGCCGCCCGGCGACCTGCGGCTGGGCGCGAGCCCGCATGCGAACGGCGGCCAGTTGCTGCGCGATCTCGTGCTGCCGGATTTCCGCGACTACGCGGTGGCAGTTCCGGCGCCCGGGTCGCGGACGTCCGAGCCGACCAGGGTGCTCGGCGAGATGCTCCGCGACGTGATGCGGCTCAATGCCGCCCACCGCAACTTCCGCATCGTCGGGCCGGACGAGACCGAATCCAACCGGCTGAGCGCAGTGCTCGAGGTCACCGGCAAGACCTGGGAGGAACGGCAGCTGCCGGTCGATCGGCATCTCGCCGCCGACGGCCGGGTGATGGAGATCCTGTCGGAGCACACCTGCCAGGGCTGGCTCGAGGGCTACCTGCTGACCGGCCGGCATGGCCTGTTCTCCTGCTACGAGGCGTTCATTCACATCGTGGACTCGATGTTCAACCAGCACGCGAAGTGGCTGAAGGTCAGCCGGGCGCTGCCGTGGCGGCGCCCGGTCGCCTCGCTGAACTACCTGCTGACCTCGCACGTCTGGCGGCAGGACCACAACGGGTTCTCGCACCAGGACCCCGGCTTCATCGATCACGTGGTGAACAAGAAGGCCGAGGTGATCCGGGTCTACCTGCCGCCGGACGCCAACACGCTGCTGTCCGTCGCCGACCATTGCCTGCGCAGCAGGGACTACGTCAACGTGATCGTCTCGGGCAAGCAGCCGTCGCCCGACTGGCTGGACATGGACTCGGCCATCCTGCACTGCACTCACGGTGCCGGAATCTGGGAGTGGGCAAGCAGCGACGGCGATGGCGAAGAGCCCGACGTGGTACTGGCCTGCGCGGGTGACGTGCCGACCCTGGAGGTGCTCGCGGCCACCAGCCTGCTCCGCCAGCACCTGCCGCAGCTGCGGGTCCGGGTGGTCAACGTGGTCGACCTGATGCGGCTGCAGCCGGCTTCCGAGCATCCGCACGGGATGAGCGACGCCGAGTTCGACGCGCTGTTCACCTCCAGCAGGCCAGTGATCTTCGCCTATCACGGCTACCCGTGGCTGATTCACCGGCTCACCTACAGCCGGGCCGCGCACGACCAGTTCCACGTCCGCGGATACAAGGAGGAAGGCACCACCACCACGCCGTTCGACATGGTGGTGATGAACGACATGGACCGGTTCCACCTGGTGATGGACGTGATCGACCGGGTGCCCGGCCTGGGCAACAAGGCGGCGTGGCTCCGGCAGCAGATGGTGGACACGCGCGCCCGGCACCATGCCTGGACCCGTGAGCACGGCGATGACCTGCCCGAGGTCAGGGACTGGTGCTGGCAGCCGGCCGCAAGCCCGCCGTGACCGGCATTCTGGTGGTCAACGCCGGATCCAGCAGCCTCAAGCTGCGCGTGCTCGGCGACAGTGACGAGGTCGCCGCCGAGCTCGAGATGGACGCCTGGGACGGCAGCCCGGACGCCGGGCAGCTCCGGCAGTTCCTCGGCCGGCTGTCCGGCATTGACGCGGTGGGTCACCGGGTGGTGCATGGCGGTACTGCGTTTACCCGCGCCACCGTCATCGACGAGGCGGTCACCGCCGCGATCGCCGGCCTGGCCGACCTGGCCCCGCTGCACCAGCCGCGCGCCCTGGCCGGGATCCGCGCGGCCGGCGCGGCCCTGCCCGGCGTGCCCGCCGTCGCGTGCTTCGATACCGCCTTCCACGCCGGGCTGCCGGCCGCGGCCGCGGCCTATGCCCTGCCCGCGGCCTGGACCGACCGCTTCGGCCTGCGCCGGTACGGGTTCCACGGGCTCTCGCACGGTTACGCGGCTCGGCGCAGCGCCGAGCTGGCAGGAATGGACGGGAAACGGGCCCGCGTGGTGACCTGCCACCTCGGCAGCGGATCCTCGCTCGCGGCAGTTCAGGGCGGCCGCTGCGTGGACACCACCATGGGCTTCACGCCGCTGGAGGGGCTGGTCATGGCCACCAGGTCCGGCAGCGTCGATCCCGGGCTGCTGATCTGGCTGCTGCGGCATGGCAGGCTGAGCGTAGACGAGCTGTCCGGCGGCCTTGAGCAGGCCGCCGGGCTGGCCGGGCTCGCCCGCCTGGCCGGCGGCTCGGGTGACATGCGCGAGGTACGGCGGGCCGCGGCGGCGGGCAGCGCCGCGGCCCGGCTGGCCATCGACGTGCACGCGCACCGGCTGCGCCGGGAGATCGCCGCCATGGCCGCCGCCATGAACGGGCTCGACGTGCTGACCTTCACCGGCGGCATCGGGGAGCACCAGCCCGAGGTCAGGGCGGAGGCAGCAGCCGGGCTCGGGTTCCTCGGCGTGGCGATCGACCCTGCCCGCAACGCCGGAGCGACCAGCGATGCCGACATCTCGGCGGGACCTGACGGCGTCCGCACGGTTGTCGTCACGGCGCGCGAGGACGCGGAGATCGCCGGCCAGGTCCGCGCGGTACTTGGCCTGCCGGCGGTGACCGGCAGCCATGCGGCAGGCCAGCGCGGCCAGCCGGCCGCCGGGCCCGCCGGGCCGGCCCGGGAGAACCATTCCGGCAAGGACAGTTGTCCCTGACCTTGCCCGGGTGACTTTGTGCCCTACCCGCTCCGGCCCCGCCGCGCAAGACTTGCGGAAGCGGACTGCTCGCGTGCGGCGGGCCAGCCGCGCGGCAGAGGAGGCCGAGATGAACGGGACGCCGCAGCAGGAAATCGTGGTCGGGGTGAGCGGATCCCGGGCATCGGTGGCCGCGCTGCGCTGGGCCGCGGACGAGGCTGAGCGCCGCCGGGCCCGGCTGAGCGCGATCTGCGCCTGGGATAGCTCGCTGCGTCCCGCCCCGTACGCCGAAGTCAGCGAGGGCCCCCCGGATGCGGGCGCGCCGGGAGTGCAGGCCGGCCGCCTCGCCGCAGCCATCCGCGCGGCCTTCGGCGCTGCCTGGCCGACCAGCCTGCGCACCGAGCTGGCCGAGGGAATGCCCGAGCGCGTGCTCGTCACCCGGTCGGCCGCCGCTGACCTGCTCGTGCTCGGCACAGCGCGGCAGCAGGACATCGCCGGGCGCTCCGTCGGCCCGGTCATCAGGACCTGCCTGGTCCGGTCCCGCTGTCCGGTCGTGGTGGTCAGCGCCGCGGCCGGCCAGGACGCCGGGCAACCGCAGGCCGGCCCGCGGGAATCCGCGCTGGCCGGCTAAGGGCCGCCCGGCTGAGCAGGACGGCGCGGCCGGGGCGGCGAAGCCGGGGCGGCCTGACCCGCCGGTGGCGGAGCATATCGGGCCGCCGCGGGCGGTCAGGCCTTCGCGGCGGAGCGGATGACCGCCACCGGGCACGGGGCATGATGCACGCAATGCTGGCTCACCGAGCCGAGCAGCGCCCCGGCGAAGCCGCCGTGGCCGCGGCTGCCGACGACCAGCAGGTCCGCGTCCGCCGCGGCGTCGATGAGGACCTGCGCTGCGTTGCCTTCCCGCACCAGGCTGATCACCGGAACATCGCGGCCGGCGAAGTCAACGTCGGCGATCGCGCCGGCCAGGGTCTTCTGAGCGATCTCCGCGCAAGCGGATGACTCCAGCAGGGCGACCGGCGCCCACCCATAGCCGCCTATCACGGACGGGTACTGCCATGCGATCACGGCCTGCACGGTGCTGCCGGTGGCTGCCGCCTGCCTGACGGCCCACTGGAGCGCTGCCAGAGAGGCGGGCGAACCGTCGACTCCGGCCACGATGCGAGGGCGTCCATCACGTTCTGACATCTGTGCTGCCTCCTTCCTTAAGCGGCTGCCTCGCCTGCCCCGCCGGTGACAGCGGCGCGCTCATTGGTCCGGCGAGGAGCCGAGGTCGGTGCCCGCCGGGTGCCCGGCGGGCACGATCCGGGCATATTCATCAGGGAAGACCATGGCGATGTGGCCGTCGCGATGCCATTTGATGACGTAGGGCGGCGCGCCGTCCTTGCCCAGCACGCCGATCACCAGCCCGCCGCGCCCTGGGTTGCCGGGGAGCACCAGCCTGTCCCCTATCTGGGCCCTCATGACGGCCCCCTCCCTTGCGCGGTAACCGGCTGGCGGGCAGGCCCTGGCTCCGGCACCGCGGCGCCATCGGCGGGTGTCACGACCACCGGGCATAGCGCGTGCGCGGCGCAGTAAGCGCTCACCGAGCCGTGCACCAGCCGCTTCGGGCTCCGGCCGGGCTCCGTGCCGACCACGAGGAGATCGCCGTCGGCGACGGCGATGTCGACGAGCGCGGCACCGGGGTCGCCCTCGGGTGTCTTGATGACCAGCGGGATATCCCGCGGGAATCCGCCGACCGCAGCCTGGAACGCCTGCCGGATGATCTCGGCGGACTCGGCACGCTGCTCGTTGCCGGCGAATAGCAGGACTACCGGGGAGAACCGCCGACGCCGGTGGCGGCGGCCGCCGTGCCTGGGCAGGCCAAGCGCCCATGACCGGACCGCGACGAGCTGTGACGTGGAGACCCTGGCCTGGCGGACGGCCCATCGCAGCGCGCTGAGCCCACCGCTTGAGTCATCGACGCCAACCACGACCCGGCGCGTGATCGCGTCCTCCATGAGTCTCACCTCCCGGTCCACTACCGTCATCACCAGGCTGCCTCCCGGCGGCCTGGCCAGGCAGGAGCACTGCGGCCCGAATCGGGGGGACCTTGGGCCTGAGCACGGCGGCCCATCGCGGCAGCAGCCCGCCGATGCGCGCGGGCGCCCGGCTGGGATGATGAGCGCATGCCCTGCACCCTGCATGCGGCCTGGGACGAGCGGCTGGCCGCCTATAACTTCGGGCCCGGCCATCCGCTAGCGCCGGTCAGGGTCGAGCTGACCATCGAGCTTGCCCGTGCCTTCGGCCTGTTCGACGCCGACGGGGTGACGGTCGAGCGCCCGGCGCCGGCCTCGGACACCGAGCTCGAGCTCGTGCACGACCCGCAGTACATCGCGGTCGTCCGGCGGGCGGGCGCGCAAGCGCCGGACGCCTCGCTGCTGCGCTTTGGCCTCGGCACCCCGGACGACCCGGTGTTCGCCGGCATGCATGAGGCATCGGCGCTGGTGGCCGGCGCCACGCTGGCAGCTGCCCGGGCGGTCTGGGCCGGCCAGGCGGAGCATGGCGGGAACATCGCCGGCGGCCTGCATCATGCGATGCGCGGCAACGCAAGCGGCTTCTGCGTGTACAACGACCCGGCTATCGCGATCGCCTGGCTGCTCGGAGCCGGCGCGGACCGGATCGCCTACGTCGACATCGACGTCCACCACGGAGACGGCGTGCAGGCCGTCTTCTACGACGACCCCCGGGTGCTGACGATCAGCCTGCACGAGAGCCCGGCGACGCTGTTCCCCGGCACCGGCCGACCGTCCGAGACCGGCGCTCCCGGGGCGCCAGGCTCCGCCGTCAACGTGGCGCTGCCCGCCGGGACCAGGGACGCGGGCTGGCTGCGTGGCTTCCATGCGGTGGTGCCGCCGCTGCTGCGGGCGTTCCGGCCGACGGTCCTGGTCAGCCAGCACGGCTGCGACACGCACTGGCTCGACCCGCTGGCCAACCTGCAGCTCACCATCGACGCGCAGCGAGCGGCGCACGCCGCGATCCACCAGCTCGCCCATGAGGCGGCCGGCGGCCGCTGGCTGTTCACCGGCGGCGGCGGCTACGAGTTGCTGCAGGTCGTGCCGAGAACCTGGACGCACCTGCTGGCCGAAGCGGCCGGCCGCCCGATCGACCCCGCTGCGCCGACGCCGGCCACCTGGCGTGCGTACGCGGCCCGGCGCACCGGCGGACAGCCACCCGAGCTGATGACCGAGGGGTCGGCCGGCCAGTACGCCAGCTTCGAGTCCGGGTATAACCCGGCCGATCCGGTGGACCAGGCCATCATGGCCACCCGGACCGCCGTCTTCCCCGACCACGGGCTCTTGCTGCACTAGGCCGGCGGGCTGGCCCCGGAGCAGGCGGGATGGCCGGCCCCGCGGCACGGCGGGCCGTTCGCCCCTAGCGGCCAGGCGGCGGTTTCGGCAGCATGAAGGTATTACGGGACGCACCGCTGCCGGACGGGGAGGAGCACAGACGGTGGATGACCCGAGCGGCGCGAGCACGCGCGGCGACGGCACCCGGTAGAAGCCGCCGACGCGCACGTTGACGGGGTGAATCGCGCGGAAGCCGATCAGTTCCATGATCGCGTTCCCGGCCTGCCGGAGCGAGGAGGACCAATGGCCCGTCGCCGGCTACCCAATGCCTCTTCCGGACGATCCCGGAATGGCGAGACGATAGTGACGGGATCCGGCCGCCTGGAGGTGGCGGCCCCGTCAGAAGGAGGAGCCAAATGTCCGGAGTTGTTGTCGGCATCGATGGCTCGGATAACTCACAACATGCACTCGACTGGGCGGTCAGGGAGGCAGCGGCGGTGCACGCACCGCTCACCGTCCTGGCCGTGCACCAGGTCGCAGCCAACCACTGGACCGGCAACCCGCTCATCTACCCCGAGGACACTGCGGCGCAGGAGAAGGCCCGCCATTTGGCCGATGAAGCGGTGACCAAGGCCGTCAGCCAGGCCGGCGACGCCAGGCCCGCATCAGTGACCGTGCGCGCCGTCAGCGGCCTGGCGGCCAAGGAGCTGATCGAGGCATCCCGCGACGCCGACCTTGTCGTGGTGGGCTCGCGCGGCGGCGGGGGGTTTGTCAGCCTGCTCATGGGCTCGGTCAGCTCGCAGGTGGTGAACCACGCGCACTGCCCCGTCGTCGTCGTCCGGAACTGACAACAAGGTCAGCCCAGCAGGCCCGGGCGGCGGTCAGCGCCCGGGACCATCACGGTGTCATGCGGGAGCGCCTGGCCAGGGCCCAAAGGCCCGCCAAGAGATGCCCAATGCCCGTACCAGCCGCAGTGGCCCCGCCGCGAGGCTGGTCATAGCCGCGGTCACCGGCCGCGGCTATTGACCGCAACCCGGGAGGACTGCCATGACCGTCCGCGTCGGAATCAACGGCTTCGGGCGCATCGGGCGCACGTTCGTGCGCCGGGCGCTGGAGCGGGGCGACATCGACGTGGTCGCCGTGAACGACATCACGGACGCGCGCACGCTCGCCCACCTGCTCGACTTCGACTCGACCTACGGCCGGATGGGCGCGGCGATCACGCACGCCGGCGACTCGATCAGCATCGACGGCAAGCCGATCGCCGTGCTGTCCAGCCGTGATCCGGCAGCCATCGACTGGGGCGGGCTCGGCGCCGACATCGTGATCGAATCCACCGGCAAGTTCCGCGGCCGCGACGACGCGGCCCTGCACCTCAAGGGCGGCGCGCGCAAGGTGCTGCTGTCCGCCCCCGGGAAGGGCGCGGACCTGACGGTCGTGATCGGGGTCAACGACGCCGACTACGACCCGCGGCGGCACGACGTGATCTCGAACGCCTCCTGCACCACCAACTGCGTGGCACCGATGGCCAAGGTGCTGAACGACTCGTTCGGCCTGGTCCGGGGATTCATGACGACCATTCACGCGTACACGGGCGACCAGATGCTGCTGGACGGGCCGCACAATGACCTGCGGCGGGCCCGCAGCGCGGCGATCAGCATGGTGCCGACGACGACCGGCGCGGCCAAGGCCACCGGCCTGGTCATACCAGAGCTGGCAGGCCGCCTTGACGGGGTCGCCGTTCGCGTGCCCGTGCAGGACGGCTCGCTGACCGACCTCACCGCGGTGCTGGCGCGCGACGTCAGCGCCGCCGACATCAACGGCGCATTCGAGCAGGCAGCGGCGGGCCCGCTGGCCGGAATCCTGCAGTACAGCACCGACCCGCTGGTGTCCCGCGACATCATCGGCGACGCCGCCTCCTGCGTCTTCGACTCCGGCCTGACCCAGGCCTCGGGCAGCCTCGCCAAGATCTTCGGCTGGTACGACAACGAGTGGGGTTACACCTGCAGGCTGGCCGATCTGGCGGTCATCGTCGGCGAGCGGCGCTAGCCAGCCGGGCTGCGTCAGGAATAAGGCCGGCCCGGCCTGCACGGGCCGCCGGGGAAGCACCCGAGGAGGTGCGGGAGATGTACAGGTCACTCGCGGACGACGGCATCCTCCGGCGGCTCATCGACGCGGCCGGGGCAGCGCCGTCCATCCATAACACCCAGCCGTGGCGGTTCCGGGTGAACGGCGATGTCATCGAGGTGCACGGCGACCCGGACCGGATGCTGTGGGTCGCCGACCCGCGCGGCCGAGCCCTGCACCTGAGCTGCGGCGCGGCCCTGTTCAACCTGCGGCTCGCGATCCGGATGCTGGGCGCCAAGCCGCTGGTCTGGCCGCTGCCGGATCCGGCCGGCGAGCCGACGCTGCTGGCGTCGGTGCAGCTGGCCGACGGCCGCCCGGCGATGCCGCGGGAACGCGAGCTGTTCGACTCGATCGCGCTGCGGCACACCAGCCGGGTGCCGTTCTCCGGCAGCCCGGTCCCCGGCTCGGTGCTGATCGGTCTTGAGCAGGAGGCCGGAGCGGAGTTCGCGTGCCTGCGCATGCTCGCCGACGCCGACGCGGCGACGGTGCTCGAGCTGTCCGCGGCCGCGGACCAGAAGCTGGCGGCGAACTTCGACCACCGGGTCGAGCTGGGGCACTGGATCGCCACGTCCGGCGACGACGGGGTGCCGGCCAGCGCGCTCGGCAGCCGGCCAGACAGCGCTCCCGCCCCGGTCCGCGACCTCGGGTACGCCGCGCCGGCCGTCGGGCGCCCGTCGGCCAGCTTCGAGAAGCGGCCGCTGCTCGCGGTGCTCTCCACGGCGCGCGACGAGTCCGCCGACTGGCTGCGGGCCGGGCAGGCACTGCAGCGGGTACTGCTGGCGGCCACCAGGAATGGCGTCGCGACGTCGTTCCTGTACCAGCCGATCGAGCTGCGCGACATCGAGCCGGAGGCCGGCGGCTGGTGGCCATGGCCGGAATTCCCGCAGATGATCGTCCGCCTCGGCTACGGGCCGATCGGGACGGGCTCGCCGCGCCGCCAGGCCGGCGCGATGACCGACCGGTCGGCCGGCGATCCCGGCCGCATCCGCCGCTAGGACCCGCGGGCCCGGCCGGGCCAGGGGCCATCGGTCCCTGGCCCCGGCCCGGCGGCCGCCGCTAGGGTGTCTGGCGTGCGGTAGCTTCGGCCGTGATCCCCGACGTCATCCGCGCAGGTAGCGTGGATCCGAGCGGAGGTGCCAGCCGCAGATGAACGACGCAGACACCGAGCAGGCCGGCGGGCCGGCCGCAGCCAGGAAGATCGGCGTGTTCCTGCTCGATGATCATGAGATTGTCCGCCGCGGCGTCCGCGAGCTGCTGGAGGCCGAGCCCGATATCGTGGTGGTCGGTGAGTCCGGCACCGCGGCGTCGGCGCTGGCCCGGATCCCGGCGCTGCGCCCGGACGTGGCCGTGCTGGACGTGCGGCTGCCGGACGGCGACGGGGTGAGCGTGTGCCGCGATATCCGGTCCACGATGCCCGAGGTCGCCTGCCTGATGCTCACCTCGTTCGGCGACGACGAGGCGCTCTTCGACGCGATCATGGCGGGGGCGGCCGGGTACGTGCTCAAGCAGATCCGCGGCACCGACCTGGTCGGCGCGGTACGCGCGGTCGCGGCCGGCCAGTCGCTGCTCGATCCGCAGGCTGCCAGCAGGGTGATGCGGCGGATGCGGGACACCGCTGCCCGGTCCGACCCGCTGTCCGGCCTGACCGGCCAGGAGCGGCGGATACTCGAGCTGATCGGCGAGGGGCTGACCAACCGGCAGATCGGCGAGCGGATGTTCCTGGCCGAGAAGACCGTGAAGAACTACGTCTCGGCGCTTTTCGCCAAGCTCGGGATGGAGCGCCGCACCCAGGCAGCGGCGTACGCGGCCAGGATTTTCGAAGATCAAGACCATCGGAAACGGGACAGCCCAGCGGGCTGACTTCGCCGGGCCCGGCTCTCGCCCGTGGCCGGGCCCGCTGCGCCGACGGCGGCTGGCCGGCTCAGCTCAGCCCGGCCGGCCCGGATCAGCCGGCCCGGATCAGCCGGCCCAGCTCAGCTCAGCTCAGCCGGCTCAGCTCGGCCGGCCCGGAT
>WNGG01006478.1_pt1 | contig 13017 bp, 10 predicted proteins | sample 5400661 | NCBI WGS metagenome assembly WNGG01 (sample SAMN13153372, study PRJNA577476) | soil metagenome | isolation source: 100 cm soil or saprolite under Garry oak tree replicate 1 | place: USA:California | collected 2016-06-15
AGGGCGTGACCCGCTGGAAGGTCGGCGACAAGGTGACCGCGCTGGTCGCGAGCGGCGGCTATGCGGAGTATTGCCCGGTCCATGAGAGAAATGCGCTTGCCGCGCCTGCCGCGCTGTCGCTGGTCGAAGCGGCCGCCATCCCGGAGACCTTCTTCACGGTCTGGCACAACGCGTTCGAGCGCGGCGCGCTCAAGGCCGACGAGACCCTGCTGGTGCATGGCGGCAGCTCGGGGATCGGCACCACCGCGATTCAGCTGGCGAAGGCGTTCGGCGCGCGCGTGATCACCACGGCGGGCTCCGCCGAGAAATGCGAGGCCTGCCGCAAGCTCGGCGCCGACGTGGCGGTCAACTACCGCAGCGAGGACTTCGTCGCGGCCACCAAGGCGGCGACCGGCGGCAAGGGCGCCGAGCTGATCCTCGACATGGTCGGCGGCGACTATATCGAGCGCAACTACGAGGCGGCCGCGGTCGACGGCCGCATCGTGCAGATCGCCTTCCAGGGCAGCCCGCGCGCGAACGTCGATTTTCGCCGCATCATGCTCAAGCGCCTCACCCATACGGGCTCGACCCTGCGGGCGCGAGCCGTCGCCGACAAGGCGGCCATCGCGCGGGCGATCGAGGCGAAGGTCTGGCCGCTGATCGCCGCCGGGAAGGTGAAGCCGCAGATCTATCGCACCTTCCCGCTCGCGCAGGCGTCGGCCGCGCATGCCCTGATGGAGACGAGCACCCACATCGGCAAGATCGTGCTCACGCTCTGACGCCGCGGTGCGATCTTGCACATGCGCCTCGCGATCGCCGTCATCAGCTGCGCGATCGCCGCATTGCTGGTGCCGTTCGCGCTCGACTGGCGCGCCCCCTACACGGCGAACGTCCGCCCCTGGGTCCTGGCGTTCCTCATTGTCGCGGCGCTCGTTTTCATGATTGCCGGGATCGTCACGGCGCGGCGCCGTCAGGCGCGCCCCGTCGCGTTGCGCCTCCTCGGCGCCTGCGCCGCCGCACTCGCCGCCTTCGCGCTGATCGCGACCCTGGCGTCGGAAACGCGTTTCCGCTCGGCGCGCCAGCAGGTCCTCGACGCCGATCTGAATGCCCTTGAACGGCTCGGGCGGCATTTCATCGTCGGCTACCGCGACCTTGACGACATTCTGGCCCTGATCGAGCGACGCGCCGTCGCGGGCGTCTATGTCTCGGCCAACAACGTGCAGGGATTGTCGGCGGCCGAGATCAAACAACAGATCGGCGCCATGCAGGACCTCCGGCGCGCCCAGCATCTGCCGCCGCTGTGGATCGCGACCGACCAGGAGGGCGGCGGCGTCTCGCGCCTCTCCCCGCCGCTCTCCCGGTTGCCGTCGCTCGCCGCGCTCGTCGCGGCGCACCCGGATCGGGCCGAGCGCCTGGATGCCGTGCGCGAGTTTGCATTGCTGCAGGGGCACGAGCTGTCCGATCTCGGCGTCAATTTGAATTTCGCGCCGGTGATCGACGTGAACCACGGCATCGTCAATCCGGCGGATCGCTACACCCGCATCCATCAGCGGGCGATCTCCGGCGATCCCGACATGGTGGCCGAAGTCGCCGGCGCCTATTGCGCCGGCTTGGCCGAGACGGGCGTGCGCTGCACGCTCAAGCACTTTCCCGGGCTGGGACGGGTGTTCGACGACACGCACAGCGGGTCGGCGGATCTCAACGCGCCGCTCGGCGAGCTCGACAAGTCGGACTGGGTGCCGTTCCGCGCCCTTCTCGGTCACGCGAACGCCTTCACCATGCTGGCGCACGCGCGGCTGACCGCGCTCGACCGCGATCATCCGGTTTCGACCTCGGCGCCGGTGATCGCCGGCGCCTTGCGGGGCGCCTGGCGGCACGACGGCGTCCTGATCACCGACGACTTCAGCATGGGTGCGATCTACCGCGGCCGCGCGGGTGTCGGCGGGGCGGCCGTCGCGGCGATCAATGCGGGCGCGGACCTGATCCTGATCAGCTTCGATCCGGACCAGTATTACGCCGCGATGCGCGCGCTGTTGGACGCGCAAGCGCAGGGGCGGCTGCGGCGCGATGTGTTGCAGGACAGCGAGCGCCGGCTGGCAGGCGCGGCGCCGTCCGATCCGCTGGGGCCGCACATCTTCCGCCCCGCCGACGTGTCGAATTGATCAGCGCCGCGCGCGCCCGCCGATGGAACCCGCGGCCTCATGGCGGTCACAGTCTTGCGCGACCCCGAGCGGTTGCCGCAAGGCGCGGCGGACCCGACGGCGCACGGCGGGAACCGACGTTAACGATTTGGGCGGCCGATTTTCCGGCCGTTATGGCGAAACGCACGCCGAGCAGGTAGTAATGAGCCGCCGTGAGCCGGGAGGGCTTCGTTTGCGTCATTGCCGCGCCGCCGTTTGGGCCGCGATCGTCGTCGCCGCGAGCCTCCTGCCCTCGGTCGCGCGCGCCGTCGAGGCCATCAACCTCGGCGATGCATCGGCCATCGACCTCACCGGCGCGCTCGAGCGCCCGAAATCCGAAGGCGACCGCATCCAGGTGTCGACAGCCGCCGATGCGGAAGGCATCGTGCGCCGCATCGAGGTGCGCTCGCGCGGCGGCAATCCCAACTGGGTGGTGTTCGCGCTCGCCAATAACGGCAGCGACCAGGTCGACCGCCTGCTGGTGGCGCCGCGCTACCGCATGGTGGGCTCCGGCCTGCTGTGGCCGGACCTCGGCTCCTCGCGCCTCGTCTATCTGACGCCGAGCACCGGCGACCCGCCGGACCGCCAGGACAGCGCCAGCGCCGACATCTTCCGCATCACGCTCGACCCCGGCGCGGTCATCACGTTCGTGGCCGAGCTGAGCACCGACAAGCTGCCGCAGCTCTATCTGTGGGAGCCGGAGGCCTACAAGGACAAGATCAACAGCTTCACGCTCTATTTCGGCATCGTCATCGGCATTGCCGGCCTGCTGGCGCTGTTCCTCACCATTCTGTTCGTGGTCAAGAGCAGCGTGATGTTCCCGGCCGCCGCGGCGCTCGGCTGGGCGGTGCTCGCCTATATCGGCACCGACTTCGGATTCTGGGGGAAGGTGTTCAACCTCTCCGTCGAGGCCGAGCGCGTCTGGCGCGCGTCCGGCGAGGCGATCCTGGCGGCTACGCTCCTGGTGTTCCTGTTCGCCTATCTCAACCTCAACCGCTGGCACGTCCGCTACGCCCACATCACCGCCGGATGGCTCGTCTTCCTCGGCGCGCTGGTCGGGCTGGCGCTGGTGGATTCGGCGGTCGCCTCCGGCATCGCCCGCATCTCGCTGGCGCTGATCGCGGTGGCCGGACTTGGTCTCGTCGTCTATCTCGCGACGCACGGGTTCGATCGCGCGGTCCTGTTGATCCCGACGTGGCTCCTGCTGGTGACCTGGGTGTTCGCCGCGAGCCTCGCGGTGACCGGGATCGTGACCAACGACATCATCGCGCCGGCGCTGCTCGGCGGGCTCGTGCTGATCGTCATGCTGATCGGGTTCACGGTGATGCAGCACGCCTTCGCGGGCGGCATCACGACCGGCGTGGTGTCCGACGTGGAGCGCCGCGCGCTGGCGCTCACCGGCGCCGGCGACCTGATCTGGGACTGGGACGTCGCGGCCGACAAGGTGTTCACCAGCCCGGAGACCGAGAACCTGCTCGGCCTCAAGCGCGGCACCCTCGAGGGCTCGGCGGCGCGCTGGCTCGACGTGCTGCACCCGCACGACCGCGACCGCTTCCGCGCCGCGCTCGACGGCGTGCTCGATCAGCGGCGCGGCCGGCTCGCGCTCGATTTCCGCCTGCGCACCCATGACGGGCATTACCTGTGGTTCGCCCTGAAGGCGCGGCCGGTGGTCGGCTCCGACGGCGAGGTGGTGCGCCTCGTCGGCACGCTCAGCGACGTGACCGAATTCAAGAACGCCGAGGAGCGCCTGCTGCACGACGCGGTGCACGACAACCTGACCGGCCTGCCCAATCGCGAGCTGTTCCTCGACCGGCTCGAGGCGGCACTGTCGTTCGCCAAGGTCGACGCGGCGATCCGCCCGACCGTGATCGTGATCGATCTCGACCGCTTCAAGCAGGTCAACGATTCGGTCGGCGTCGCGGTGGGGGATTCGATCCTGCTCACGCTGGCGCGCCGCCTCGGCCGCCTGCTCAAGCCGCAGGACACGCTCGCGCGAATGGCCGGCGACCAGTACGGGCTCCTGCTGCTCTCCGAGCGCGAGCCCGAACGCATCACCGCCTTCGCCGACACGATCCGGCGCACCCTGCGCGCGCCGATCGCCTTCAACGACCGCGAGATCCTGCTCACCGCCTCGATCGGCCTGGCGCTCGCCGACGGCGAGCCGCGCGCGCGCGACGAGGTGCTCAAGGACGCCGAATTGGCCATGTATCACGCCAAGCGCATCGGCGGAGACCGCATCGAGGTGTTCAAGCCGGCCATGCGCGCGCGCAAGGGCGACCGGCTCACCCTGGAAACCGAGCTGCGGCGCGCGCTCGAACGGCGGGAGATTTCGCTCGTCTATCAGCCGATCGTGTGGCTGGAGGACCGCACCGTCGCCGGCTTCGAGGCGCTGATGCGCTGGGATCATCCGAAGATGGGCCGTCTGTCGCCGTCCGAGTTCATCGCGGTGGCCGAGGAGATCGGCCTCATCGTCGATCTCGGCCTGTTCGCGCTCAACGAGACCGCGCGCCAGCTGTCCGCCTGGCAGCGCACCCTGCGTCGGCGCTATCCGATCTTCGCCAGCGTCAACGTGTCGTCGCGCCAGTTATTGCGCCACGACCTGATCCAGGACGTGCGCTCGGTGCTCGCCCGCACCGGGCTTGCGCGCGGCACGCTCAAGCTCGAGCTGACCGAATCGCTGGTGATGGAGAATCCCGAATACGCCGCCCAGATGCTCGCGCGCATGCGCGAGCTGGGCGCCGGGCTGTCGCTCGACGACTTCGGCACCGGCCATTCCTCGCTCGCCTATCTGCAGCGCTTCCCGTTCGACACCATCAAGATCGACCAGTCGTTCGTGCGCGCGACCGGCAAGGGCAAGCGGCCGGTGATCCTGCGCTCGATCATCGCGCTCGCGCACGACCTCGGCATGGACGTGGTGGCGGAGGGCGCCGAAACCGACTCGGACGCGGTCGAGCTCTACCAGCTCGGGTGCGAATATGCGCAAGGCTTTGCGTTCGGCGAGCCCATGACCGCCGAGGAAGCCCACAAGCTGCTCACCCAGGAAGAGCTGGAACGGGCATCCTGACCAGGTGTCAGTGATCAGTAATCAGTGATCAGAAAAACAGGGTAGGCTTTCTTTCTGATTACTGATCACTGATTACTGCTAAGCGTGTCCCGCTTCGCTCGACAGCTTGCCGGGCTCGATGCCGATCTTGCGCAGCGCCCGGCCGTATTTGCCCTCGATGTCCGGGCCGAAGATCAGCTCGGGGTCGGCCGCGCAGTGCAGCCAGCCGTTTTCCTGAATCTCGGTTTCCAGTTGGCCGGGAGACCAGCCGGCGTAGCCGAGCGCGAGCACCGCGCTCTGCGGTCCGTCGCCGCGGGCGATCGCCTTCAGGATGTCCAGCGTTGCGGTCAGGCAAATGCCGTCGTCGATCGGCAGGGTGGAGTTCTCGATGAAGAAATCGGCGGAATGCAGCACGAAGCCGCGTCCGGTCTCGACCGGCCCGCCCTTGAGCACCTTGACGACGCCGGCGCGCGGCGGCAGCTCGATCCGCTCGGCGTCGGAGATCACCTCGAGCTGCACCAGCAGGTCGGGGAATTTGATGTTGGGGGCCGGATGGTTGACGACGATGCCCATGGCGCCTTCCGAGGAGTGCGCGCATACGTAGATCACGCTGCGGGAGAAACGCTCATCGCGCATCGACGGCATGGCGATCAGCATCTGACCGTCGAGATAGCCCCGGCTGGCCGATTTGTCGAATGGCTTGCGCGCGATCCGCATTGGGCAAGGCTACCCCGTTCGCCGGCCGTTTGGAAACGAAACTTGTTGCCGCATGCTGCCATGATGTCGCCGCAGATCACGCCGATTTCAATGGCGCCGCATGCACCGGCCGCCTACATCTCCTGCATGACACGTAGGCATATGTCCGCATGCGCGGCAGCGGCCGTGGCGCTTGCCTGCAGTCTTGTGATCGCCGGCGCAATATTTTACTTGGCCGGGGCCGCCGAGAGTTCCGCCTGGGACGGCGGTCCGCACGCAAAGGTGCGGCTGGTCGCCGGAACCGCCGACAAGGCCGGAACCGGGATGATGCATGCCGGCATCGAGATCCAGCTCGGACCCGGCTGGAAAACCTACTGGCGTTATCCGGGCGATTCAGGCGTGCCGCCGCGCTTTCGATTCGACCGCTCGGACAATGTCGAGACCGTTGCGGTGCTGTGGCCGGCCCCGCACGGCTTCTCCGACGATGGCGGCCGGTCGATCGGCTACAAGGATGGCGTGGTCCTGCCGCTGCTCGTGATGCCGCGCGAGCCAGGCAAGCCGGTGGTGCTGCGCCTCGACCTCGACTACGCCGTCTGCGAGCGGCTGTGCGTGCCGGCCGAAGCCAAGGCCGAGCTTGCGCTCATGGGCGGCGTCGAGAATGCGGCCCTTGCCGCGAGCGAGGCGCGGGTGCCGAAACCCGTCGCGCTCGGAGAAGGCGGCGCGCTTGCCATCAAGGCGATCCACCGCGAGGCCGGCCCCCGGCCGCGCATCGTCGTCGACGTCGCGGCGCCCGTGGCCGCCGTCGTTGAATTGTTCGCCGAAGGTCCAGCCGCCGACTGGGCGCTGCCGGTTCCCGAGCCGATTGCCGGGGCTCCGTCGGGCCTCAGGCGCTTCGCGTTCGAGCTTGACGGAGTGCCGCCCGGCGCATCCGCGCAGGGCGCCGTCATCAAGCTCACCGCCGTTACGCCGGAGGCGGCGATCGAGGTTCAAACCCGTCTCGACTAATCCGGCGGGGAGGTTAAGTTACCGCCCGGCCGGCGATCCGGCCACGTCGTCCATCGGATCGGAACGCAAGGTTCCGCCTGTTGCAAACGCCTCGGAGAGGAAGACCATGACCATCAAGGCCGGCGACCGCGTGCCCGCCGCGACATTCAGAACGATGACGCCGGACGGCCCCGCGCCGAAATCGACCGATGACATTTTCAAGGGCAAGAAGGTGGTGTTGTTCGCCGTGCCCGGCGCGTTCACCCCGACCTGCCACAAGAACCATATGCCCGGCTTCGTGAAGAATGCCGACGCGATCAAGGCCAAGGGCGTCGACACCATCGCGGTCACCGCGGTGAACGACGTGTTCGTCATGGACGCGTGGAAGAAGGCGTGCGGCGCCGAAGGCAAGATCGAGTTCCTGGCCGACGGCAACGGCGACTTCGCCAAGACGATCGGCCTCACCCTCGACGCGTCGGGAAACGGCCTCGGCCTGCGCTCCAAGCGCTATTGCATGCTGGTCGACGACGGGGTGGTCAAGAGCATCGGCGTCGAGGACAAGCCTGGGGTCGACGTCTCCAGCGCCGACAGTCTGCTCAAGCAGCTGTGACGAACTCCCTCTCCCCGCTTGCGGGGAGAGGGTTGGGGTGAGGGGGCGTCGGTGGGTGCGCGCTTTCCTCAGACGCCCCCTCACCCGACGCGCTTCGCGCGTCGACCTCTCCCCGCAAGCGGGGAGAGGTAATACCAACGGCCTCAAGCAATGACCCATCAGCTGTCATCGTCCGCGCAGGCGGACGATCCAGTATCCGCTGACGTTTCAGAAGAATCTTCGACCGTTGTGTTCACTGGATGCCCCGCCTTCGCGGGGCATGACGAGTCAGAGTCTAGTTCCGTTGGCATAGGAACCTCACGATTGCTCGCGCGCTTCCGTCAGGCCCTGCTGCGCCAGGCGGTCGGCGCGCTCGTTGAGATCGTCGCCGGCATGACCGCGCACCCAGTGCCAGCGCACGTCGTGCTGCTTGAGGGCCGCGTCGAGCCGCTGCCACAGATCGACGTTCTTCACCGGCTTGCGGTCGGCGGTGCGCCAGCCGTTGCGCTTCCACTGCTCGATCCAGCCGGTGATGCCGCCGCGCAAATACTGGCTGTCGGTGTAGAGGTCGACGCGGCAGGGCCGCTTGAGCGCCTCGAGCGCGGCGATCGCCGCCATCAGCTCCATCCGATTGTTGGTCGTATGCGCGTCGCCGCCCTTGAGCTCCTTCTCGTGGTCGTTCCAGGCGAGGATCGCGCCCCACCCGCCCGGCCCCGGATTGCCCGAGCACGCACCGTCGGTGTGGATGGTGACCCGCGGCAGGCTTGCGCGCTGCGCCGTCATTCCGCGATCCCATAATCTGCGACGCTGCGCGCCGCCTGGTGGAACCGCAGCTTGCGGAAATATTCGAGCGGGTCCTTGGGCCGCACCAGCGCACCCGGCGGCACGTCGAGCCAATCGACCAGGCGCGTGAGCAGGAAGCGCAGCGCGGCGCCGCGCGCGAGCAGCGGCAGGTGCGTGCGCTCGGCGGCCGAGAGCGGACGCGCCTTGCCGTAGGCCTGGAGCAGCGCGCGCCCCTTGGTCACGTTGTAGGAATGGTCGGGCTCGAAGCACCAGGCGTTGAGACAGATGGCGATGTCGTAGGCGAGCGTATCGGTGCAGGCGAAATAGAAGTCGATCAGGCCGGACAGCTCCCGGCCGAGGAAAAACACGTTGTCGGGGAACAGGTCGGCATGGATGACGCCCTGCGGCAGCTCGCGCGGCCAGTGCCGCTCGAGATGATCGAGTTCCGCCGCGACGGCTTGCCCGAGCCCCGGCTGCAGGCGGTCGGCGCGCCCGCCGGCCGCTTGGGAGAGCGGGCGCCAGCCTTCGACCGACAGGGCGTTCTTGCGCTTGAGCGCAAAATCGCTGCCGGCGAGATGCAGCCGAGCGAGCGCGTCGCCGACCGCCGCGCAGTGCCCGGCATTGGGCCGGCGAATCCACATGCCGTCGAGGAACGTGACGACGGCGGCCGGCCGGCCGGCGAGCGTGCCGAGCACGCTGCCGTGCCGGTTCTTGACCGGCTGCGGGCAGGTCAGGCCGCGGCTCGCGAGATGTTCCATCAACCCGAGGAAGAACGGCAGGTCGTGCGGCGCGACGCGCTTCTCATAGAGCGTGAGGATGAAATAGCCGCGGCTCGCATGGACGAGGAAATTGGAGTTCTCGACCCCTTCGGCGATGCCCTTGTAGGCGAGCAGCTCGCCGAGGTCGTAATCGGCGAGGAACGCGGAAAGGTCCTCCGCGGCGACGTCGGTGTAGACCGCCATGCCTACTCCGCCGCCTGATGGTCCCGTAATGGGCGCGGCAGCGGAAAGAACATGTCCTCGTTTGCCCCCGCGACGGTTTCGATGCTCAGCTCGTAACGCTGCGCCAGCGCGTCGACGATCTCCCCGACCAGCACTTCCGGCGCCGAGGCGCCTGCCGTGACGGCGACGCTGCGCATGTCGGCGAGCCGCGCCCAGTCGACGTCGTCGGCGCGCTGCACCAGCGCCGCATAGGCACAGCCGGCGCGCTCGGCGACTTCCTTGAGGCGCTGCGAGTTCGACGAGTTGGGCGCCCCCACCACCAACAGGCCGTCGACCTGGTCGGCCACCCGCTTGACCACCTCCTGCCGGTTGGTGGTGGCGTAGCAGATGTCCTCCCGGTGCGGTCCGACGATCGAGGGAAACCGGCGTTTGAGGAACTCGACGATCTCGGCGGTGTCGTCGACCGACAAGGTCGTCTGGGTCACGTAGGCGAGCCGCTGCGGATCGCGCGGGACGAACGCCGCCGCCTCCTGGAGCGATTGCACCAGCGTGACCGCGCCGGCCGGCAGCTGGCCGACGGTGCCGATCACCTCCGGGTGGCCGGCGTGCCCGATCAGGACGATCTCGCGCCCGCGCCGGTGGTGCAGCTCGGCCTCGCGATGCACCTTGGTGACCAGCGGACAGGTGGCGTCGATCGCCCGCAGATGGCGCCGCTGCGCCTCGTCGGGGACCGATTTCGGCACCCCATGGGCGGAAAATACCACCGGGGCGTCGCTGCTCGGGATCTCGTCGAGATCCTCGACGAACACCGCCCCCTTGGCGCGCAGGGCCTCGACCACGTAGCGGTTGTGCACGATTTCGTGGCGCACGTAGACGGGCGGGCCGTACATGTCGAGGGCGCGCTCGACCGTCTCGATGGCGCGCACCACGCCGGCGCAGAAGCCGCGCGGGGCGCACAGCAGCACCCGCAGCGGCGGCTTGGGGTCGGTCGATTGGACGGCGAGGTCGGCCATTGCGGGCTCCGGTGAGGAGCGCTGCTCAAATTTACCACATCGATCCCGACATGGGGCGGGCATCGGCGGACTGTCAAGCGCGACTCAGTCCCGCATGCGTCGCCACGCGGCATTGGACAGGACGGGCCCGGCTGCCTATATTCGGATCACTTTCCTGTCATCGCCGATGACATGAGGCTTCGCCCGCGGGCGGGCGGAGCGCCAGGGAGATTTTGCCGAGGGAGATTGCCATGCCCACGTCGCCGTTGATGCCGAAGGCCACGGCCGTTTGGCTGGTCGAGAACACCGCGCTGACGTTCGACCAGATCGCCGACTTCTGCAAGCTGCACCCGCTCGAGGTGAAGGCGATCGCCGACGGCGACGCCGCCCAGGGCATCAAGGGGCTCGACCCGGTGAGCACCGGCCAGCTCAGCCGCGAGGACATCGAGCAGGCCGAGGCCGATCCGGAGCGGCGCCTCAAGCTCGCCGACCCCAAGGTGCGGCTGCCGGAGCCCAAGTCCAAGAAGGGCCCGCGCTACACGCCGGTCTCGCGCCGGCAGGACCGGCCGAACGCGATCCTGTGGCTGCTGCGCAACCATCCGGAGCTCAAGGATGCGCAGATCATGCGCCTCGTCGGCACCACCAAGTCGACCATCCAGGCGATCCGCGACCGCACGCACTGGAACGCGCCCAACCTGCAGCCGATGGATCCGGTGACGCTCGGCCTGTGCTCGCAGATCGACCTCGACTTCGAGGTCCAGCGCGCCGCCAAGGAGAAGCCGGTCGAGGCCGAGGCGGAGCGCGGCGCCACCCTGCTGCCCGCCGAGGTGACGACCGCCGAGTCGCGCGCCGAGCCCGGCGCACCGGCCGCAAAACCATCGGGCGAACTCGACGTCGACGCGGTGTTCGCCAAGCTCAAGCAGATCGGCGGCAAGCAGGACAAGGACGAGGAAGGCGGCGGCGCGTAGTCTCCCTCTCCCCGCTTGCGGGGAGAGGGTTGGGGTGAGGGGGCCTCTGTGAGTGAGTGGCTTTGCCCCAACGCCCCCTCACCCGGCTCGCTTCGCTCGCCGACCTCTCCCCGCAAGCGGGGCGAGGTAACCTCACCCCAATTCGAACGTGGTGACGCCGTAGATGCGCGGCAGCGCGATCGGCCGGATCGGTCCGGTGTACATGCGCGCGGTCTCGAACACCGGCGCCAGGCCGCGCTCGTCCGCCAGCGCCGCCGCCTCGCGGTTCGGCTCCGGCACGTCGATAAAAATGTCGCCGCCCGCCTTGGCGATCACCAGCGCGTCGAACACGGCCGCCGCCGCGTCGAAGTCGTCGGCGATGAGCGGCCCGATCTTGCATCCGACGCGGCAGGAGCGGATCACGCCCCAGGCGACCAGCTTGCCGTCGCGCATCAGGGCACGGCCGATATGGCCGGGCGCGCCGGTCCACCCGCGCAGAAACCCAGTGCGCCGCGCCGGAAACACGGTGGCGTCGTCGGCGAGCACGGCTGCGAACGGGACCGCGGCGAGATCGACGATGCCGCGGGCCGGCTTCTCGGCCGGCTTGATCGTGCCGCCGTGGCGCACGTTGCGATAGGCGAGGGTGAAGCCGGACTTTTTGTAGTTCTCCTGCTGGTCGATGACGCCGTCGAGGCCGACCGTGCGCTCGCCCGCGTGCGCCATGCCGGCCTGCCAGATGCGCAGGCCATAGCCGCGCCCGCGCAAATCGCGCCGCACGATGTAGAAACCGAGGAACGCGAAGCGCTCGCCGTAATTGACGACCGAAATGGTCGCCGCGGCCTCGCCGTCGAGCTCGCCCAGGAAAAATCCGTGCGGATCGGCGCGGGCGAAGCAGGCCGCATCGGCCAAGCCCGGATTCCAGCCTTCGCCCGCCGCCCAGTAGATCGGCAGCGCGACCTCGTCCGGCCGCATCGCGCGCACATGAAAGCCGTCGGAATTCATGGCTTCGGCTTGTGGTGCGCGTGCCAGTGCCGGGCGATATCGATGCGCCGCGTCACCCACACGCGCTCGTGCGCCAGCACGTGATCGAGGAAGCGCGCAAGCGCAGCGAGCCGTCCGGGGCGGCCGACCAGCCGGGCGTGCAATCCGATCGACAGCATTTTCGGCGCCTCGGCGCCTTCCTGATAAAGCACGTCAAAACTGTCGCGCAGGTAGGCGAAGAACTGGTCGCCGGAATTGAACCCCTGCGCCACCGCAAAGCGCATGTCGTTGGAATCGAGCGTGTAGGGAACGACGAGATGCGGCCCCTTGGGTCCGGCGACCCAGTAGGGCAGATCGTCCGCGTAGGAATCCGAGTCGTAGAGAAAGCCGCCTTCCTCGATCACCAGCCGGCGCGTATTGACGGAGCCGCGCCCGAGATACCAGCCGAGCGGCCGCGCGCCGGTGACCTCCGTGTGGATGCGGATCGCCTCGTCGAGGTGCTTGCGCTCGTCGGCCTCGGCAAAATCCTTGTACTCGATCCAGCGCAGGCCGTGGCTCGCGATCTCCCAGTCCGCTTCTTTCATGGCAGCGACCGCGTCCGGATTGCGCATCAAGGCAGTGGCGACGCCGTAGACGGTGAGCGGGACACGGCGCCCGGTGAACAGGCGCCAGATGCGCCAGAAGCCGGCGCGCGCGCCGTACTCGTAGACCGACTCCATGTTCATGTGGCGCTGGCCCGGCCAGGGTTTTGCGCCGACGATTTCGGAGAGGAACGCCTCGGAGGCGGCGTCGCCGTGCAGGATCGAGTTCTCAGCCCCCTCCTCGTAGTTGAGCACGAACTGCACGGCCAAGCGGGCGCCGCCCGGCCATTGCGGATCGGGCGGCGTGCGGCCGTAGCCGAC
>WNGG01009124.1_pt1 | contig 13017 bp, 10 predicted proteins | sample 5400661 | NCBI WGS metagenome assembly WNGG01 (sample SAMN13153372, study PRJNA577476) | soil metagenome | isolation source: 100 cm soil or saprolite under Garry oak tree replicate 1 | place: USA:California | collected 2016-06-15
CTGGATCCAGCCCTGAAGGGCGTAGCGTCCCACGGTGCCGGCGATGCCACCGAGCAGGATGTAGGCGAGCATCGACATAAAAAGACTCCTCCCGGCATGGTTCGGGTAGGAGTCATCAGCCCGCGTGCGTGGGCGGTTCGCGGCGAACTCCATCGCCGTGCGGGCACCAGCTGCAATTCGGCCCGTCGGCGGAAGATAACCCCTCTTCCGCCCGCTCCGTTGCCGTCGGCCTCCACCGCGGTATCTTCTCTCCCACCTTGCCGCACGCCTCCAGCAGCTCAAGCTGTCCGGGGGACTCGCCCCTGAAGTACCGAGGTCGCCCATGATCCCCAAGTCCGGCCGTTTCATTCCGCTGCTCCTCGCCCTCGGCCTGCGGACGGCGGTCGCCCAAGGCCCCCGAGCGCAGTTGACTGCCGCCGACGCCCGCGCCTGCGGCCAGGCGTTCCGGGATACCATGGTGGCGGCGTACGGCCGCATCGATGATCCGGACTGGAACCGCTTCATCGGCCTGGTCGTCGAGCGGCTGCGGCGCGCGACGGCGTTTCCCGGCCTGGAGATCGATGCCACGATCATCGACGACACGACCGTCAACGCGGCGTCGCTTCCCGGCGGCTTCGTGCTGGTGAACGTGGGGCTGCTCCGGTACGCCGCCGATCTCGCCAAGGTCGATGCGCCGAACGACCAGGCGGTGCAGTCCCGGCGCACAGGGGCCTACGTGGCCGCGGTGCTCGGGCACGAGCTGGCGCACGTGACGCTCGGCCACGTGATCGAGGGCCTGGGACGGGACTGCCAGCCGATGTCGCGGTCTCCCCGGAGCGCGGCGGCGCGGGACACCGGCGCCGCGCCGCGCCCGGGATTCGATCGCGAGCTGCGGATCAGCCGCAGCGCGATCCAGGAGGCCCGCTACTCCCAGCAACGGGAGCTGGACGCCGACCGTGTCGGGGCGTTGTACCTGCTGCGCGCGGGCTGGGAGATCCAAGCGGCGATGGACTTCTGGCGTGCGTCTGATTCGACGGGCCGCGACGCCGGGTCGACCTATCACCTGCTCATGAGCTCCTACCTGAGCTCCCATCCGCGGGCGGCGACGCGCGAAGCCTACCTGGAGCGCTTCCGCGGCGGACTCAAGCTGGACCAGAGCCGGTTCGACGACGCGCTCACGCTGATCTTCAGCAACACCGACCTGGATGCGGCGATCGCCCTGCTCGACACGGTGCTCACGGACTTCCCCGACCTGATCGAGGCGCGGCACGCGCACGCCGTGGCCTACCACCAGAAGTGGCTGAACACGGTGCCGATTCAACGCCAGCAGGTCCGCGGGTCGCTCTTGACCTACGTCGCCCGGTTTCTGCCGGGCATTCGCGGGGCGCCCGGCGACGCCGAGCTGCTGCGGCAAGCCGAGCGCGAGTACGAAGCGGTGCTGGCGATCGAGGTCCTGCCGTTCACCATGTCGAATCTGGCCGTCCTCGAGGCGTACGAGGGCCGGTTCCCGGCGGCGCGGGACCACGCCCAGCGGGCGGTGCAGGACGATTCGGCCAGCAGCGGCGTGTTGAACAACCTCGGCGTCGTCCAGTTCCTGAGTGGGGATTACGCCGCGGCGCAGGCCACGTTCGGGCGGCTCGTGGCCGCCGCCGGCGAGGACGTCCCGGCCGCGTACGTCTTCAATTACGGGCGCGCCCTCGCGGCGACGCGGGATCCGCGCGCAGAGGAGGTGCTGCAGCAGTACCTGGCGTTGGACCAGCGGTCCGATTGGAGTCGAGAGGCCTTCGTGCTGTTGGGTCGGTCCGGCATGATGCCAGAGCACAACACTCCGCCGCCGACGGTCGTCGGGCTCAACCTCCGCGCCAGCTACAACGCAATCGTGGCGGCGCTGGGGCGGCCGGTGGGTGTGCGGCAGACGGCGAACGGAGGCGTCTTTCACTACGAGACCCCGGCGGTCGTGGTGATCTACGACCGGCAGCGGGGCGTGACGGGGATCATGTTGGGGGAGCGGGAGGCGGGGGCGATCGAGGGGGTGCGGGTCGGCGATGCGGTGGGCGGCGCGCAGTCGCGCTGGGGCAAGCCTACTGAGACGACGGCGGAGGGGACGCTGTATTTCTACCGCGGGGGCTGGTACATCGTGGTGCGGCCCGGCGGCAATCTGATCGAATGGATCGGGATCGAGGCGGGGGGGTGAGGGTCCTCGCGGCGACGCTGAGTCTCCTGGCGCTCTCCCTCTCGTCGCTGCAGGCGCAGCAGCCGCGCAAGGGCGCTCGCGCCGAGGCACAGCCGCGGCGCCCCGCGCTCCACGTGATCGCCGTGGGGATCGACGATTACGCGCCCGGTCCCTTACTCCACGGCGCGGTCGCGGACGCGACGGCGTTCGTCGACGCGCTCACCGAATTCGGCAAGCCCCTGTTCGATATCGACCCGATCCGGCTCCCCGACCACCAGGCGACTCGGGAGGCGGTAGCCGGGGCGGTCCTTCGCGTCGTGAGAACTGCGCGCCCCGAAGACCTGTTCGTCTTTCACTTCTCCGGGAACGGCGTCGAGCTGCCATCCGACTCCCAGCCGTTTCTCATGCTCTCCGGAGCGTTCGCACGGGACGGGACGGTCGATACCGCCGCGGTGCGGCGCAGCGGTATCACCCCGCGCCTGCTCAGGACCTGGCTCGCAGCGCTGCCGTGCCGGAATCAGTTGATCGTGATCGACGCGGCGTACGGTGCGGACTTCTTCAACCGATTCAAGGCGATCGACAGCGTGGCGCGGCGCAGCGACCCGAGGGCGTGGGCGCCCAACGTCAGCGCGCTCACCCTGTGGGAACGGTCCAAGGAGTTGCCGGTCGGCGAGCTGTCGGCGGGGCCACGACGGTTCGCGCGCGGGGAGTATCAGGGCCTGCTGACGTGGTCGATCCTCAACGGTCTCGTCGAGGCCGCTTCCAAGAAGCGCGGGGGGGTCATCCGGCTCCACGACGTAGCGCTCAGCGTTCGCCAGAATGCGTCGGGCAAGGTCACCCCGCTGGTCTATTTCGGCGGCCAGGACTTTCCGCTGGGCACCGACGGGTCACCGGGCGCGGACAGTCTGGCCCGCCTGATCCTCGCGCGGGCGGACCGGCCGGATTCAGGACTGCGCATTCAGGTCGATCCCGTGGTCTCGACCATCATGGTCACGGGGGACGTGAGCCGGCCGCTCGGCGGCAAGGCGTACGCATTTGGAGTTCGCCGGGTCATGGTCAACGACGAGATCGCTGAGTTGGACACCACTGGCCGGTTCGTGGCGCGCTTGCCCGTGACCGACAGCCTCGAAGGGATTCACATCAGGGTCGAGGACGATTCCGGGCGCTGGCGCGACACGACCCTGGCGCTGGAGACGAGCCGGGGCTTCGGGGCGTCCGCGGCGCGAGGCGCGGCCGTTGCGGCCGCCGCCCCCCGGGGGCATCACGTCGCATTGCTGTTCGCGACCAATGACTACGACCACTGGACGCACCTCCACAACCCGGTGGTCGACGCACGCGCGCTCCGGGACGAGCTCGCGCGGCACTATGGCTTCGAGGTACACCTCGTCGAGAATCCCACGCTGCTGCAGATCCGCGATTCGCTGTCCTACTACGCGATGCTTCCGTACGCGGACGCGGATCAGCTGCTCGTCTTCTTCGCGGGCCACGGCAATTTCGACAATACCACCGTCATGGACGGATACGTCGTCGCTCACGACACCCAACGACCCGACGCCGACAAGTACATGGCAACCGCGATCATCTACTCCTCGCTCCGCAACGTCCTGATCAATTCCCGAGCGAAGCATGTCCTCCTGATCCTCGACGTATGCTACGGCGGCACCTTCAACGAGAAGATCGCCGGCTCGTCCCAGCGCGGCGACGACCCGTATGCGTCGGTGGACCGCGACACCTACATGGCGGGGAAGGTCGGCCTGAGGACGCGGCTCTATCTCACCTCGGGAGGAAAGGAGCGCGTCCCGGACGGTCGACCCGAGGAGCATTCGCCCTTCGCCCGGAGGTTGTTGAACGTCCTCGGGACGACGGGCGAGCAGCGCGGCTTCCTCACGTTCGTGGACCTGCAGAGCGCATTGGTCACCGTCATTCCGGAGCCGCGGGCGGGCGAGTTCGATGGCAACGAGCCCGGCAGCGACTTCGTGTTCATGCGAGCGGGCGCGGCGACACCGGCGCGGCGGCCGTAGCGGTGAACCTCGCCCTGCTACTCGCCGTCACCCCGCACCGGCGCGTTCGCGCCGGCCGTCCACCACTCGCCGCGACCGCGGTTATCAGCACTTTGGCACAGCCTTGCCCACTCCGGCGAGTCGCGACATGATAGCGGGCCCCGTCGTTCGTCATTCACCTCAAATGGAGACTGCTCCCATGCGCGTCCAAGCCCGGCTCCTGGCGCTCCTCGCGGCAGGCGGCGCTATCGCGCTCCTGAACGCAGCGCCGGTCCACGCTCAGCAAGCTCCCGCCACCATGATGGAGACGCACGCCGCGAAGAGTCGCGGCACTGGTGCCGACGCCAACATCAAGACTGAGAGCGCCCCAAACAACCCTGACGCCAGTGTCCCGGCGCCCGCGAGCAAGGGTGGCGCCCGGACCCGCGGTGCTGTCGCGGTGGTGCACGTCGACAATCGCACCACCTTGTACATCAAGGTGTACCTGGATGGCTCGTACTGCGGAACCCTCCCTCCGTGGGGAGATCTCTACTGCGGCGTGGGCGGCGGCAATACCACCGTGTACGGTCGGGCTGACTACACCGACGGGACGTTCACCAGCTGGGGGCCGGCCGTAGCGTACGTCGACGGCACCTATACGTGGCGTCTCTGGCCCTGAAGAGAGGCCGGGCAGCTTCAGCAGCGTGCCGGCGGCTCGTTAGGGCGATCGTCGCTTCCGCGGTTCTCCTCGGACCCTCGGTCTCGCGCGACGTGGCCGCCCAGACCCGCCGGGCGCTGCTGATCGGCATCAACCACTACGAGCGATTTGCGCCGCCAGGCGTGCAACTCGAGGCCGGGGTCGGCCCTTCGGGGCGCGACTTGATCACCGAGCCCTTGGACGGGTCTGTCAACGACGCGGAGGCGATGCGAGACCTGCTCCGCGACCGCTTCAACTTCGACCCCGCCCACATCCGCCTGATAGAGGACACCGCCGCCACGCGCGAGCACATCATCGGCGCGATCCAGCAGCTCGTTGCGGATGCGCAGCCGGGGGATGTCGTCGTCTTCTACTACGCCGGCCACGGCTCCCAGCGCGTCAACAGCGGGTCCAGGCCGACGGGGTACGACCAGACGATTGTGCCGGCGGACGCCAACACCGGAGTATTCGACATCCGGAACAAGGAATTGGCGCGACTCTTCGGCCCTCTGTTGCAGAAGGGAGTCACGCTGACGCTCATCTTCGACAGTTGTCATAGCGGTGGCATCACCCGCGGCCTACAGGCCCGATATAACCAGCGATGGGCAGCGCTGGATCCTCGGGACGCCGCTGATTCCGTGACGCCCCTCGCGCTGGAAGACGGAGGTGCGCTTGTCCTTTCAGCTGCCCAAGACGACGAGACGGCCGCGGAGACTCCCAGGGACAACGCTGACGCGCTGCCGCACGGCGTGTTTACCAGCGCGTTGCTCGCGGTCCTCCGCTCGGCTTCCCCGGCTGAACCCGCCACGCGCATCCTTCAACAGGTCAAGGCCATGATGCAGGCGCCGGGCCAGAAACAAGAGCCCGTATTGGCCGGGCGACAGCGTATGCAGCAGCCGCTGCTGGGCGGCGGGGTCGGGGGGGCAGCGCTGGGCGTGACCACGGTGGCCGTGCTGCGGCCCAATGGGCCGGGTCGGGTCGACTTGCAGAGCGGGCTCGCCGTTGGTCTGCGAGTTGGCGCCGAGCTCGTCCCATTTGGACACCGAGGCGATTCAGCCGCTGTCCGGCTCAGGGTGACAGAGGTGAGCGGGCTGAGCCAGTCGGTGGCGATGGTCATACGGGGTTCACCTGACTCGATTCGTTATCGGCCGCCGGAACTGTTCGAGATCGACAAATGGGCACCGGGACCCGCCGCCGGACTCCGGGTTTGGATGCCGGCCGCGGGCCTCGAGCAGTCCGCGCTCGCCCAGCTCACCACGGCGTTCGCGGAGCTGCGCACGGCCGGCACCATCGAATGGGTCGAGGACCCGACTGACGTTCCGCCGGACAGCATCCCCCTGGCGGTCCTGCAGCGCGGCGGCGGAGGCTGGACGCTCGGGATCGCCGGGCGCGTTGTCACGACGTTGCCTCAGCCTCTCACCGCCCGGGCGATCCGGAGCGGGCTGCGACAGCGTCCAGGCAAGGTTCGACTGTTCGTGCTGCTGCCTCCCTCGACACAACTTGCGACGCATCTCGAACTCGGCCGGGGCAGCCGTAACGACCTCGTGGAGGTGGTCACGGACCGCCGAGCGGCGGACTACCTCCTCGTGGGTCGGCTGCGCGGGGGACACGTCGAGTATGCCTGGGTGCGCCCCAACGCCTCGCGGGACATGGCGAGCTCCTCGACCCTTCCCATCCGCGGCGCCTGGTGGGCAGAGGAGCAGGGTAGAGATTCGCTCGTGGACGAGGCGCTGCGACTTGCCAAGGTGCGCTCGTGGCTCACCATGGAAGGGCCGCCGGCGAGTGGCGAGTACCCGTACCACCTGGCTCTGCGCGACCTCGCCACGGGCAAGCTCTTTACCGAGGGCCCCGTGTACGATGGCGAGTGGTACGGGTTGGTGCTGCGGGCCGATTCGGCCCAGCTCGGCCCGTGGGTCGCACCTCGATGGGTGTACGTGTTCGGGATTGACAGGCACGGCAAGAGCGTCCTCCTCTTCCCGGCGAGTGGAGCAGGCAACGTGTTCAACCGACTCCCGCGTCAGCAGGGTGCGAACGGGATCGGGTCCGCGATAATGCAACTGGGGAAGGACAGCTTGTTCTATATCACGCCGCCCTTTGGCCTGGATACCTACGTGCTCGTCACCTCCGCCGAGCCCCTGCCTCCCGAGGCGCTCGAATGGGATGGGGTGATGCGAGCAGCCGGTGTCCGTGGGGGCCGGGGAGCGCTCGAGGATCTACTGCTCGGCAATTCCGCCGCGACGCGGGGCCCGACACCGAGCGTGCCCGAGAACTGGTCCATCGAGCGGCTGTCGATCCTGAGCGCACCGAAGCCGGTGAGGCGCTGACCCAGGGGTCCGCCTCCGTCCGCCACTGCCCGCCTCAGGTATCTTTCCCCCATGCTCCGCATCGCCGTCTCCCAGTTCCGCCCGACGAAGGGCGAGTACGCCCAGAACGTCGATCGCATCGCCGCGGTGCTGGCGCAGGCGATGGCGCTCGAGGTGCCGCCGGCGCTGGTGGTGTTCCCCGAAACGGCGACCTCCGGCTACTTCGTCGAAGGCGGGGTCAAGGACGTCGCGGTCACGGCGGGGACGTTGTTCCGCGATCTCCAAACGCGCTACGCATCGCTCGGCGCGCCGCCTGTGGACGTGACGGTCGGGTTCTACGAGCTGTTCCAGAATCACATCTTCAACTCCTGCCTCTACGCCACGCTGGGCGGCACAGAGCCCCAGGTGCGACACGTGCACCGCAAGATCTTCCTGCCCACCTACGGGGTGTTCGACGAGGAGCGCTTCGTGGATTCGGGGCAGGACGGCGTGCGCGCGTTCGACACCAGCTGGGGCCGGGCGGCGATCCTCATCTGCGAGGACGCCTGGCACTCGCTGTGCGGGACGATCGCGGCGCTGGACGGGGCGCAGGTGATCCTCGTGCCCAGCGCGTCGCCGGCGCGTGGCACCGCGTCCGACGAAGACGGCACGCGGCTGCCGGCAAGCATGGTGCGCTGGGAGCGGGTGGTGCGCGGCATCGCCGAAGAGCACGGGGTGTTTGTGGTGCTCGCGAATCTGGTGGGGTTCGAGGGCGGCAAGGGGTTCCCCGGCGCGTCGGCGGTGCTGGACCCGAGCGGCGGCCTCGTGGTGCGCGGGCCGTTGTTCGAGGAGGGGCTGATCACCGCCGACCTGGACTTGGAGCAGATCACGCACGCGCGAGTCGACTCGCCCCTGTTAGCCGATCTACAAAAGGTCCTCCCCCAACTCACCCCCGCCCTCGGGGAAGGGAGAAGGGGGAAGGGGAAACGACGGCGGCCGGTGAAGTTCGATCCCGCCACCAATGGCGCTTCCCCTTCCCCGGCCGTTCACCCTTCCCCGGCAGTTCACGTGGTGGGCGGCGGTGTGCGGAACGGCGACCCCCTCGCCCTCGATTGCCCGCTGGTGCACAAGTGGCTGGTCGCGTTCTTGAAGGACGAGGTGGTGCGGCGGCGCGGGTTCACGAAGGGGATCGTGGGGGTGTCGGGCGGCGTCGACTCCTCGCTCACGGCATTCCTCGCGGCCGAAGCGCTCGGGGAGGACAACGTGCTCGGCGTGCGCATGCCGTACCGGACGTCGAGCCCGGAATCGCTGGCGCACGCGCAGCTGGTGATCGACAAGCTGGGGATCCGCTCGCTCACACTCGACATCAGCGCGGCGGTGGACGGTTATCTGGCGCAAATCGGAGATGCGGACGGCACTCGTCGAGGCAACGTGATGGCGCGCGAGCGCATGATCGTGCTGTTCGATCTGTCCGCCAAAGAGCAGGCGCTGCCCATCGGCACCAGCAACAAGTCGGAGCGGCTGCTCGGCTATTTCACCTGGCACGCCGACGACACGCCGCCGGTGAACCCGCTCGGCGACCTCTTCAAGACCCAGGTGTACGCGCTGGCGCGGCACGTCGGCGTCCCCGAGCCGATCCTCGCCAAGCCGCCGACGCCCGACCTCGTGCCGGGGCAGGAGACTGAGCGCGACTACGGGTTCAGCTACACCCAGGCCGACCCCATCCTCTATTACCTGATCCGCGGCTACAAGCCGGAGGACGTCGTGAAGCGCGGCTTCGATGCCCAGCTCGTCGCCGCGGTACACCAGCGGCTGGATTCCACGCACTGGAAGCGCCGGCTCCCCACTGTGGCGATGGTGTCGGGGACGGCGATCGGCGAGTTCTACCTGCGACCGGTGGACTACTGATGAAGGGACGCCATCCGCGCGACTCCGAGACCGTGATGTCGGAGCTGATGATGCCGCAGCACGCCAACATCATGGGCAACGTGTTCGGGGGCGTGGTGCTGGCGCTCGTCGACCGCGTCGCCGCCGTGGCCGCCATCCGCCACTCCAACCGCCAGTGCGTCACCGTCTCCGTCGACAAGGTCGACTTCCGCGAGCCGATCCACGTGGGCGAGCTGCTCACGGCCTACGGGCGGGTCAACTTCGCTGGCAGGACGTCGATGGAGGTGGGCGTCAAGGTGCTCTCCGAGAACCCGCTCACGGGCCAGAAGCGCCACACCAACTCCTGCTATCTGACCTACGTCGCGCTCGACGACAGCTTCGCGCCCACCGAAGTGCCGCCGATCCTCCCCGAGACACCCGACGAGAAGCGGCGCTACGACCGCGCGGCGCAACGGCGCGCGAGCCGAGTGATGGACAGGAGATTCGACCAAGGCCGCGGTGAGTAGAGTCGCCGCCGTCTTCAGCGGCGGCGGCGCCAAAGCTTTCGCCTGCGTGGGCGCGTGGCAGGCGATCGTCGAGGCGGGGCACGATGTCGTGGCGATCGTCGGCACCTCCTTCGGCGCGGTAGTGGGGGCGGCGCTCGCCGCGGGCCGCACGCCGGACGACCTCGCCGCGGGGCTCGGTGGCCTCTCCCGGAACGACGTCGCCGCGATCGATCCCTGGGCGATCGTCAAAGGCATCTTCGCCACGCACGTCCTGAAGCCTGATGGCCTGAAGCGCGTCATCGCGCGCCTCGTGCCCGCGGCGCGGTTCGCCGAGCTGCGGATCCCCCTCACCGTCACCGCCACCAACCTCGATACGGGCGAGCTGACGCTGTTCGGCGCAGGCGGCCGTAACGCGGCCCTGGCGGACGCCCTGTACGCCACCTGCGCGTTGCCGGTGTACTTCCCGCCGGGCGCCATCAACGGCGGCCGCTTCGGGGACGGGGGGCTGCGCGCCGTATTACCGCTCGAGCCGGCGCAGCGCGTCGCGTGCGATCTGGTCGTGGCTGTCGACGTCGGCCCCGGATTTGACGAAGCCCCTCCGCCTGGTCGCCGCGCATCGTTGCCCGGGTTGGTGCGCGTTCACGGCGAGTCCGAGCGCATCATGATGGCGGCGCAGACGGAGCGGGCGATCGCGGCGTGGCCGAAGACGGCGCCGCGGCTCGTGGTGGTGCGGGCCGTCGCCGAGCGGGAGGCGACGTTCGCGGTCGATCAGCTGGCGCGCTATCGCGAGGCAGGGTATCGCCGCACGCGGGCAGCGCTGGGAGGGGGGAGTCCTGCATGAACCTGGCGCGGCGCGGGCTCATCGTCCTCACGCTGATCAACCTTTTCAACTACGTCGACCGTTACATCATCGCCGCGATCTCCGAGTCGCTGCGCCATTCGTCGCTGCACATCAGCGATCTGCAGTACGGCCTGCTCGGCAGCGGCTTCATCATCGTCTACATGGCGACGGCTCCGGTGTTCGGCGCGTTGGGCGATACCCGCTCGCGGCCCAAGCTCATCGCCCTCGGCGTCACGATCTGGAGCGTCGCCACGGCACTGGGGGGCCTCGCCTGGAACTTCGCGAGCCTGCTGGCGGCGCGCGCGACGGTGGGCGTCGGCGAAGCGGCGTACGGCACCATCTCGCCGAGTCTGCTCGCTGACTATTTCAAGAAGGAGTTCCGGGGCCGAGTGTTCGGCGTGTTTTTTCTCGCCATTCCCGTGGGCTTCGGGCTGGGCCTCGCGATCGGCGGCCTCATGGACGTGCACTTCGGGTGGCGCAGCGCGTTCTTCGTCGCGGGCGTCCCCGGCTTGGTGCTCGCCGCGCTGGCCGGACGGAGGCGGACGGGGGCGGACAGAGGCGGGCGGGGGCGGACAGAGGCGGACGGGCGCGGGATACGCCGCGCTGCTGCGCAATCGGCCATACGTGCTCACCGTTCTGGGCTACGCCGCCTACACCTTCGCGCTGGGCGGCATGGCGCTTTACATCGTGAAGTTCCTGGAGCGCGTGCGCGGCGTGTCGGAGGGGCAGGCGTCGGTGGGGTTCGCGGCGACCGTGATTCTGACGGGCTTGATCGGGATCGCGCTGGGGGGCTGGCTGAGTGACAAGCTGCTTCCGGTCACGAAGCAGTCGTATCTGTGGGTGTCGGGGGTCGCGACGCTGATCGCGGCGCCGCTCGCCCTCGTCGGCCTCACGGCAGCGACGCCGGCGGTGTACTGGACGGCCATCGTGCTGGCGCAGCTATTGCTGTTCTCATCGACGGGACCCATCAACTCGGCGATTGTGAATGTGGTCGCGCCCGAGATTCGGGCGACGGCGGTGGCGGTGAGTATTTTCACGATACATATACTCGGAGATGTGCCGTCGCCGACGTTGATCGGGGCGATCTCGGATGCGACGTCGTTGACGAAGGCGGTGTTGATCATTCCGGTGGCGCTGTTGCTGAGTGGAGCGGTGTGGACGTATGCCGCGCTGAGGGAGGGCCCGCCTACCACCTTGCTTCCGTGAGATCCGCCCTTCGCTACTTCTTCGCACTCGTCCTGCGGATCTTCTTCCGCCGCATCGAGATCTCCGGCGCCGAGCACGTTCCTTCCGTTGGCCCTGTTCTCTTTGTCCTGAATCACCCCAACGGCCTCATCGATCCCGGCTTCCTCCTGTGCCTCGCGCCCCGGCGCGTCTCCTTTCTCGCCAAGGCTCCCCTGTTCCGGATGCCCGTCGTCGGCTGGCTGTGCCGCACCTTCCAGGCGATTCCCGTTCACCGCCGCCAGGATGCGGGCTCGGACCCGGCCCAGAACCGCGAGACCTTCGAGGCCGCGCGGCGCGTGCTCGCGGGCGGCGGCGCGATCGCGATCTTCCCCGAGGGCACCTCCCACAACGATCCGCAGCTGCGCCCCTTCAAGACGGGCGCCGCGCGGATCGGGCTGGGAGCCGCGGCGGCCCTGGGCGCGGGCACGACGCCGATCCGCATCGTCCCCGCGGGGCTCTACTATCGGGCGAAGCAGACTTTCCGCAGCGCCGCGCTGCTGCACTACGGCGAGCCGTTCGAGGTTCCCTCGATCACCCTCGCGCCGGGCGCCGAGCCGCCTGCCGAGGCGGTGCTGGCGCTCACGGAGCGGATCGGGAAGGCGCTGGCGGAGCTGACGCTGCAGGCGGAGCGGGTGGAGGCGCTGGCGCTGGTGGCCAGGGCGCAGCGGATCTTTTCGACGGCGGACGAGCCACCAGCGGCGCCGGCGCCGCTCGCCCAGGAGCTGGAAGTGCGGCGGCGGTTCGTGCTGGGGTATCGCCTGCTGCGCGAGCGTTGGCCCGATCGCTTCACGGCGGTGCAGGCGCGGATCGATCGTTACGAGAGCGCGCTGCAAGCCGCGGGGCTCGACCCTCGCCATCTCACACCACGGACCTACACCTTCGCGCGCGTGCTGCGTTACGTCGTGCAGAGCGTGCTGGTGTTCGCGCTGCTGCTGCCCCCCGCGCACGAGTCGGCGTTGGCGACGGTCAAGCTGCTCGCGGCGACGTTGCTGTTCCCGCTGACGTGGGCCGCGGTGGCGGTAGCGGTGTGGATCTGGACCAAGGGGAGTGTCGTCGCGACGGTGGCGACGGTGGCGGTGCTGCCGCTGGCGGGATTGGGATCGTTGGTGTTCTTCGAGAGGATGGATCGCCTGATTGGACGGATCAAGGCGTTGGGACTGCTCCTGTTCAGGAAGTGGGCGTTTATGCGGCTGGTCGCAGAACGGCGCGCGATCCGGGAGGAGATCCTCGCGTTGGGGAAGGAGTTGGGGCTCGTCGTCTAGAATAGATCCTTCGCTCGCGCGCGTACGCGCGCTCGCTCAGGATGACAGCGGGCGCCCTTCCTTCATTTTTCTTATGATATGAAGGGAGGGAGTTGTCATCCTGAGCGCGCTCCGCGCGCGAAGGATCCAGGTTCGGTTTAGATTTCTCCCGTGCCCAAGAAATACTTCACCCTCGACCAGGCCAACAAGACGCTTCCCCTCGTGCGGA
>WNGG01010130.1_pt1 | contig 13013 bp, 13 predicted proteins | sample 5400661 | NCBI WGS metagenome assembly WNGG01 (sample SAMN13153372, study PRJNA577476) | soil metagenome | isolation source: 100 cm soil or saprolite under Garry oak tree replicate 1 | place: USA:California | collected 2016-06-15
ACGGTGAACTTAGCGATCACCGTTCCGGGAACGCTGCGGGTGATGGGTGGCATCGCTCACATCCGCGATCAGACCCAGAGCGGACCGGTGAGTGGCGATCTCACGGGCACCACTACGGTCATGGGGCGGTCCGACGTGGCGGTCGCGACGATGGACGGGACGGCGTCGGGGGAATTCACGATCACCGTGACCGCGCCTGCGGGCGGCACGTTTGAGGGAAGGTTCGCAGGGACATTCACGGGCGGCGTGTTCTCCGGCGAGACGGTTGGACAGGGAACCGGCGCGTTCGCGGGGCAGATTCTGCGGGGAACCATCAGTCAGACTGCGCCCAACATGAGCTACACACTGACGGGCACAATCCTCAATCCGGGCGGCTGATCGGCAGCTGGAGCGGTGGAAGGGGGGAAGGGGCGCGTGAGCGCCCCTTCGTGCCATATAGAGGAAGGGAGGATCGACCGTGGACGCCGCCGCACTGTCGCCGTTCGTCGGCTGGGAAACGTTCTACGTGATCGTGGGTTCTTCGGCCGCGGCGTTGACCGGCCTCCAGTTCGTCGTGATCGCCCTGGGCGCGGAATCCCGCTCGGTGCGTGGGCCGGAGGTACAGGCCTTCGGGACTCCGACGATCGTGCATTTCTGTGAGGTCCTGCTCGTGGCGGCGATCCTCACCGCGCCGTGGCGGACGATCGCGAGTCTCGGGCTCGCGCTGAACTTGTGCGCGGCGGCGGGCATCGCCTACACGGTCGTCGTCGTCTGGCGGGCGCGGCGGGTGAAGGGCTATGCGCCCGTGCTGGAGGACTGGCTCTGGCACTGCGTGTTTCCGCTGCTCGCGTACGTGACGCTGCTCGCGGCGGCGTTCCTGCTCGAGGACGACCCCGCCGTCTGGCTGTTCGCGATCGGGGCGACGGCGCTGTTTCTGCTGTTCATCGGCATCCACAACGCGTGGGATGCGGTCACGTACATCGCCGCGAGCCGCTCGCAGGAGAAGCGGCGCTAGCGGCCACTCCCACCGCCCCACGCGGCCCGCTAAGTTCTTCCCCTGCAGTGCCCGGCCAGGTAGCTCAGTTGGTAGAGCAGCGGACTGAAAAGACGACGGGGCCCAAGCGGCCCCGTCGTTTTGTGCTCCAGCACTGGCACTCAGCTACCCCGTTTGACCCCATCGGCAGGCACTGACCGGCAAACATTACGGCAAACACGACCAGCATCCCTAAGGACGGTCTGGGATGCCCGTGCCGTAGTTCGTCATGACCGCGCACCCCGGCGGACACGCACCGCGAAGACCCGTTGATAGACCCGTTCCTCCGCGCCAACTCCGTGGACGCGCAACCCGACGATCCCGCTCGCCTCGACGCCGCGAATTGTCCCGACGACCTCCCGAAGCCTAGAGAGCTCGTCCCGGAGGGCTCTCTGCGCGGATTCAGCAAACTCCTCGTCGATCTCGAAATCAAGTTCGTATTGCGCCCGCAACTTACCGGCGAGGCCAAGGGCGCGCTCGAGCTCTCTGAGGGTCGAGACGGTCGCCTTACGCAGATGACCGTTCAGAATCCGACTGATGGTAGATCGATGCTTTCCAATCTTGGCCGCCAAGCCGGACCGACTAAGGCCCTGCCGCTCTAACGCAGCCTGGATCAATCGTCGCCCACCCTCGGTGATCGGTTCGACCTGTTCCTTCGCCACGCAGTGCTCCACGCGCAGAGCGCACAAGGCCCGGGGCTCCATCTTGTTGCATAAACGATGTATACGCAACAGACTCAACGTGGTGGCATTCCTCCTTTCGGTTCGCCGTTCCATTGGGCAGGGGGATTCTTGACTGGATGCTAGCCGACTAACTCGTGTTTGTTGAACCTCTTAGGGGCCCGTTGCTACACTGGTAGAGAGGGCGCATATTTGTTGCGTATGCAACAACCCCATGGGCCGTCCCGGCCGACGGCTATCAACTCCGGGGCCCCTGCGCCCTTTGGGCCAGGCTTGACGTCCGGCCCCTGGGAGCTACGATTTTCGGCTCTCGCGCGGAAAGAGCCGGTGCCTCTGCCCTTGTGGCGCCGGCGGCATTGCGCGGGACCAACCTCAAGGGGCAGTCGTGATTCTCAGGCTTGGTCCGCATCGTCTCCACGACGACATGCGCGGCGTCGCCTCTGGCTCGCCCGTTGCCGGGCGTCATTGGGGCGAGCCTCGCCGTTTCCAGACTCACAGCATCTCTTTCGTGTCGCACTGGGGTACCGATGAGCCATAACCTGCCCAGGATCGGGTCGGCCCTTCTCGTAAGAGACGACGCGCAGCGAATTCTGCTTGGACGTCGAAACAAGGATCCGCAGCGGGGCTACTGGGTCTTGCCAGGCGGCAAGATTCACGCATTCGAGACCATAGCGCGCGCTGCCGCAAGGGAGATTGAGGAAGAAACGGGTCTCGAAGTGGAGGTGGCTGATCAATTCGGAGCTTACGAAATCATAAACCCACCTGATGAGCACAGGATCGTGATCTACAGTTGGGCGAAGGTCATTGGAGGGAGTGCAGCAGCTTCCGATGATCTCTCGGAGATTAGGTTCTTCACGACCGACGAATTGGTGACTCTTCCGATGACCCCTCTCGTAAAGAGGGTCCTCGCGGATGCTGGTGTGCTTGCCGACGCGGGCGACGACTGGAAACGCAAGAGGAGCTCTACAGAGAGCGAGGTGATCCGCTCAATCGCTTAATTGTGTATTGTTGCCACATCGGCGAGATTAACTCCCTCAGCGCGGACCATAGTGGTCGTCCATATCCTGGCGGCCCCCATGGACTGGTTGGAAGTGGGGCTCGCTGGTGCAGGGGGTCGGCTGTCGGAACATGGTGTGGCAAGCACTGCAGGAGGTTGCCTTGGCCTCCTTTTCGCGACTTTCTCACAGGCAGCTGCAAGCATTCATTCTCCTAGTAGGGCTCTTGGTGGTTCTTGTTGGAGTCATTCTTGCGAGGGCTCCAGAACCGTCCTATTGGGCTACGACTCTCCTAAGCGTAGGGTCTTCCGTGATTGCAGCTGCGATCGTCGCCTCTCTCAGTCCAGTTAGTTGGAGAGCGTATGAGCGATTCCTCTCGCTCGGGATCGGCGAGGTCTATCCGTCCCGAAATCACGTGGATGACAGACAGTGGGTAAAGTGGTTGCGACAGGCTGACCGTAGTTGCGTCTTGTTTGGTATTGCACACGGTAACTGGTGCCGTGATGCGGAATTTGAAGGCGCCCTCGTGGAAAGGCTGACTCGGGGAGTCGCCGTCGAGGTCTTCTTTCTGAATCCGAATGGCCCTGCTGCTGAACTGAGAGCCAGAGAGGACAAGGGGAGGAACACTAGGAACGCGATACAGACTTCGATACAGGTGCTCTGGGAGATACGGGGTCGCCTATCGGAGAAACCAAGGTCCAATCTTAAGGTCTATGTGTATGACGCCACTCCGAGCCTCGGCTTGACATGGATAGACGAATTCATGGTTGTCACACACTACCTGGCGGGTTCCATGAACTTGACCTCTCCCGCTCTGCTTGTGAAACCTGCGGCAGATGCTGGCGGTGATCGCGACTTGTACGCGATCTACGCGAAAAACGTCAAGAGTATTAAGGCGGAGTTTGCGACCGAACTGACCGATGCGAACGTCCAGCAGTACTTACACAAGGCGTAGTTGACGGTGGGACATGCCGACGATCACATCAGCCGGACACATTCAGAGAGGGCCACTGGGAGGACGTTTGCGCGCACTTGGCTGTGATTTTTGTGATGAGTTTGCGGGCGGAGCACAGAACAGGTTTGCCGCCCTCTACCAAGGTGACGTGAGATCGCGCGCACTGCTTGATGTCGGGAATTTTCGTGTTTTCCCAAGCATCGGGCAGATAGTCGAAGGGTACCTGCTTATTGCTCCCCTAGATCACTATGCTAGGCTGTCAGAAATGCCGGCTGACCTCGTGAACGAGATCTCCGATCTTCATGAATTCGTTCGCTCAGGCGTGTCCGCTGTGTATGGCGAATGCCTCACGTATGAGCACGGCGCCTCACGCGAGAGCGGGCGTGGCTGCGGAGTCTACCACGCCCATCTGCACATCGTGCCGCTCCCTGCTGGCCTTGATCCCGTAAACCAACTTATGGCAGAGCTCCCCTTTGAGGAGGTTCGGGGGTTGTCCGACGCCAAACAGCGGGTCAAGGATCGCCCTTACTTGTACTACGAGGACCTGACCCGTCGTCGTTATCTATTCGATGCGGACACTCTACCATCACAGTATGTACGAAGGCTGCTAGCAAGATCGCTTGGCAGAGCTGAGTGGGATTGGCGCGGTTGCGGCAAAGAAGGGGAGCTTCTGGCTACGGTTGCGCGCTTGTCAGAACACTTCAACCTCGGGAAACCACGGGTGGACCCTGCTCCGTAACGTCGAGTTCCCGATCCGTTCGCGAATGGAGAACGAAGCACACGAGATTGGCACCGTTCGTCTCGAGAATCTGCCCTCCCTCCTCGCTAGGTTCAGCGGATGCTGGAAGGCTTGCAGCATCTTCTGGATGCAGGCCATGGGGTTCCCAATCCTGTCTGGGATCGTAGTATCTCGGTGGAGTCGTCATGCTGGTGCTGCTGTTGAGACGTTTTGCCGGCGCAATGGATTCTCAGAACTGCTTCTCAGATTGGAAAGGCCTGGGCAACGCTGGACGAAACGCAGAGGTGGGTATCTTGTATCGGTTGCGGACGTTCCACAGGTGGTGGACGAAATCACTCGCGAAGGAATGGTCACCATTCTCCTTGAGCCCGCGAGCCCGTACATGGACCACTATAGCCTCACTGCTGTGGTGGCGCCCACGGAAGGGATCGTTGACGTGGAGATCGTAGGTCCTGGCTTTGATGCAAGTGACACCTTGAGAGGAGATGTCCTACCACACGAGCGATTCAGGTTAGCGCTATCTCGGAACTCGAACCTCGATCACTCAGAACTCAAGCGTACGCACTTGGTTAGTGGTGACGAGTATCGCCAGTCGGTGCAAACGAGGCTCGCAAAGATCGGGGCAAAGCTCAAGAATGGCCCGTATCCCGAGGAGTTCCTGCAGTCGGTCTCCACGCGAGCCGGCCTGGCGAGCAAGGGGCGGAAGTTCCTCGTTGAGAGTCGGCAAAGGCTTTTGCTCGATAACCTTGAGACCTATAAGCCAATTTCTGTGGACCAGCTTCAAAGCTTCTTGTCGTGGCTCGGGAAGTTGCTCAACCTACTACACGGACATTCCGTGGATCTCGGTACTGTTGCTGTTGCTGGCGGCATACTGGAGTCTCGCGGACTACGGTTCTGGGACTTCTATCCGGCCGCGAATCGCGACACGGCTATTCTCTCACCAAGAAACCTCTGAGCCAGGCCACAGATAGCGCGGCCTGGGCGCGCATGGGACTAGGAATCCGCCGCGCTCCTTCAAGTACTTTCGCTCCACGAAATTGTTGGGGCTTTGTCACGCGTGGGACCCGATTCTGAACGACGAGCGCTTATTTGCCCCGGTTGAATTTCGCTGTTCGTTCGGTCTCCTCTGCCGCATTCCCACCCATCGCTGCCGCAAAAGCGCCCTATCGCTCCATTCTGGAGTCGTGCACTTTTGAAACTGCCCTTGTACTCGATCCGTGGTTTGGCGCCGCGCCCATAATGATTCGCGTCCTCATCGTTGCGGACGTGAGGCTTTACCGGGACGGGTTGACCCAGGTGCTGGAGCGGAGACCTGGCTTCCTGGTCGTTGGCAGCGCCCCTGATGCAACACGGGCGCTCGGCGAAGCCGCGAATCTCTCGCCAGACGTCTTGCTCCTCGACATGACCATGCGCGGCGCGGCCGCGACCGTTCAGCTGCTCGTGGAGAGAATGCCCACGCTCAAGATCGTGGGTTTGGCGGTCACGGAATCGGAGGAGGACGTCATCGCGTGCATCAAGGCGGGCATCTCAGGATACGTCGCCCGCGACGGCGGCCTGGAAGACCTCGTCGCGACCATCGAGCGCCCCGGCGAGCTCCCGAAGATCACTTTTGCCCTGGCGAGGCGAGTTGCCAGCCTTGCGACAGCAGCGGCGGCCGCGGGCCTCCCCCGTTTGAGCTATCGCGAAAGGCAAGTGGTTGACCTTGTTGATCGAGGAATGTCGAACAAGCAGATCGCGCAGGAGCTCAACATAGAGGTTACCACGGTGAAGCAGCACGTTCACAGCGTCCTCGAAAAGCTGCAGGTTCACAGCAGGGGTGAAGCAGCCGCCCAGCTCAGGCGCCCCGCGCTCGTGCCCCCCTCCCAAGCCGCAGGTCCCATCGTCTAGCGCCCATCCAGCCACAGAAGGTCTAGACGAGGATGTAGAACTTCGCGTCGATCCTTTTCAGACCTTTCGCTCAATTCCGCGAACGACGGGAACCTCCCAGTATCCGCCACGGTGGGAATCCATCAGTCGCAGTCGGCCCGCATCAGAGTCCTTGTCGTGGGCTTGCCGCGCTTACTGAGCGATATCATCACCGAAATGATCAAGGCGCAACCCGACATGGAGCTGGTGCCGAGCAAAGCGCCGCTTGACATGCGATCCCACTTGTTGAAGTCAGAGGCCGATGCCGTCATGGCGGGATTGGTGAATGACGAGTTGCCGCCCGGGTGCGAGGATCTATGTGGGCGCGCCCGAGTACAGCGCTCTTGGGAATCGCGGAACGTGGCGGCCGAGCGGTGTTGTACCAGCTTCGGCCGCTGGTCACAGAGCTAGGTGAGGTGTCCCTCGAAGGGCTGCTTGCGGCTACGCGCACCGCCGCGCGAATCGCGATTGGTTGATCAAAGGTGAGGATAGTAGAAAGGACCGACCAAATGTTCGCAGACCTCAGCTGGAGTCATGTCCTGATCTTCGGCGGAATTCTTGCCCTCCTGTTCGGCGCAAGGCGGTTCCCGGAGATCGGGCGCAGCGTCGGGCAAGGCATCAGGAATCTCTATCGGGGTGTGAAGGGCGCGCTCGACGATGATTCGCCGTCTCCTCCACCACCGAGAAGGTCGAATAACGGGCTTCCATAGAAGGGTTGTAATCGACATGGATGAGTTGAGACGCAGGCTCACCCGACTTTGTCGAAGGTCTGAGACGGTTGTGAGGGCTAATGCATAGACGAACGTTCGTCGAATCTCTCGGCCTCGCTACAATCCCAAGCAATCGGCTACTTCAGGCACTAACGGCGGTCAGCTTGCCACCCTTGCTGAAGGACTACGGGTGCTCGCCAGGATCGTCGGACTTCGACGAGTTTGGTCGGTTGAATCTTGGCAAGAGACCAAACACCTGCCTTGTCATCCTGCCAGACAATGAGCCCGTTGTGAGTGCGTTCATCGATTTCCTTAAGAACCCGTCTCCGGTCGACCCAGGGCAATGCGGTCCGGACAAGCCTCGCCCGACGAACGACAAACGTCAGTTGCTTGTTGTTAGTCACGCTACTAGCCGAGGCACACTAGTGATCGGTCTCGACCCAACGCATTACTCCGTGAAGAGTCCGCTAACCGGCACCGAGTACGAAGACGTTGAACGAGCTTTCTCTACTCATACGATCGAGATACCTCCCCTTCTAGTAATCGATGGAACGCCAGTTACGTCCTCGTCAACGGTATTCCGAATCATGGGTTGCCGGATTGGCACGTCCAAGCCGGTCCTCGAAAAGCTAAAACAAGCCCTAGGTGGACTAGTCCCCGTTATAGCGCCCAATCATATCAACTGGATCAGTTACCGCGAAGTCCAAGGCTCCTTGGACTGTCTGCAGTACCACTTCGAATACACAACGTTGGGTACCAAGACCCGCGACGAACTTCTCACCACCTTCCGACAGAAGTCATCAGACGCATTTACTGCTCTGATGAGCGGACAGAGCACGGGTGTGGACATCGCCTATCGCACATGGTGGGCATTAAACGGGTCCGCGATCCCCGATGAGAAATGGGCGCAGTGGATTCCTAAGGCGCTCCCAGAGGGGTCGCACCGCTACATGCCGTTCGAAGCCAAATTCAAACAACCTGTCAATCGCCTCCCAAGCGCGCCGGACTTCACGTTGGGTGAGTTCCGAACACAGGTTGATCGCGCTGGGCCGTTCGTCGTCTCTGGAGGCAGCGCGAAAGCCGATGCCGCGAGTGCGGACGCGCGGCGTGCGTTCATTAAGCCATTCCTAGAGGCTGACGCCCGCTTTCATCACCCCGAGTATCCGTATTACGCCCGGCACAATACAGCCAGTTTGGATGAATTCCTGGTGGGATTCCAGTGGTATGCGCACGGGTACGCCCCGCTAGAGAAGGGGAAAATGACACCGGACCCAAATCTCTGGTGGGGACGACGGCTTTCGTACAGCATGCGACAGCCCATCACCGATAGTGATCAAAGCCTCATCTACAACTATTACGGCGATGATGGTTCGAGTCAGACACATCTCGAGGCATGCCTCACAGATCCCGCTCGTGCCAATGTGAAGGACCTTCTTTTCACAACCGTATGACACGCGCACCAGATGGCTGAACCAGGGACGCTTCAGTCGTTTGCGATCGCCGTTGGCGAGGCGCTTCGTCCCCTAGTCCGAGCCACGGAAAGCGTGACCGAGTTCTCAGGCTTCATGCGACGGCTCGGCTGGGAGACGACGCAGTTCATCGCACCTGTCAGCAATCTCGCGCCCCTTGTCAAGGCGGTCGACGAGGTCGTGACACGAGAGGGTCTTACAGAGTCCGATGGCGTCCAGCTCCTCGGTCACTTGGCCGAGTTCTTCGCCGCTCTCCGAGCGCTGGCATCCGTGGGAAGTGGTCAACTGCCATCAACGATGGACGAGACCGCGTTCAAACGGGAGTTTCCCTCTCAGCTAAGAGACTATTTGATCATTGAGTACCTCCTTTCTGGTCAGCCGCGGTTGGGCCGGCTGCTAGAGGTGCTTGGAGTCCTGCGACTGCAGAAGGTTGCGGCAGCTGGTAACCGGCCGGCGTTCGTCAGGCGACAGGTGGCGTGGGCTGATCTAGCCTCGCTGCTTGACGATCCCGGAGGCGTATTCCGGAACGCTTACCGATGGGGAGATGATGCGTTCGAGGGCGTGCGTCTCCTGGAGGCAACCTACGGACTCGCCGATGCGTGCGGGCTTGGCGTCCAGTATGGAGTTCTCAGCGCCAACGAGCGGACCTACCTGAAGGCTGGGGCGGTGACATCCGACCTCTATCCGACCGACAAGAGGATCGTTCGTTGGGAGTTTATTAATGAGCCCTCGTCTACACCGAAACTATTTGTCGGTCTTGGTGTGGCACGACTGCCTAAGACGGCAACCGAGAAACCAGGCCTGGCGATCCTGCCGTATCTGCACGGTTCTGCAGCAACCGAGTTTCCACTTACCGATGCGGTATCCGCGAGCTTCAAAGCCAATTTCGACATTGCTGGGGGCGTCGCGCTCCGACTGCGGCCCAATAAAGTGCCGAGTTTGGAGCACGGTTTTTTGGACGGATCGCTCGCTGCAGATGTGGACATTGCAATCGGATTGTTAGTCGGCCGTGACCAACCCATCGTCCTGATTGGTCAACCTTCAAGCAGCCGTCTCCAGGTCGGCTCCCTCGCCCTGCGCGGCGGCGCTCGGGCGCGCACTGGCAGCAACTCTGGCTCATCAGCCTTCGTCGAGCTAGAGCTTACCGGCGCCGCGCTCGTCATCAGCACTGGGTCCGCCGACGGCTTCCTGAAGAAGATCTTGGGAGACGGCGCCAGGGTTGATTTTAGTGGCACCCTAGGCTGGGACTCCGACCAAGGCCTTTACTTCACGGGCTCGAGCGGTCTCGAGATCCAGATCCCCGCCCACATCTCGCTCGGTCCCGTCGAGATTCAGTCGGCGACGGTCGCGATCAAGCCAAGAAACGGCGCGATCCCCTTAGAGCTCACAGCCACAATCGGCGTCGACCTGACGGTCATCAAAGGTGTTGTCGAAAACATCGGCATCGCCGCGAAACTCACGCCGCAGGACGACGGAAATCTCGGACCCTTTCAATTCGATCTGGGGTTCCGTCCGCCGAACGGCATTGCTGTCGTGGTGGACGCCGGCCTGGTTAAGGGCGGCGGCTACCTGTTCTTCGACAAGGAAAGGGAAGAGTACGGTGGCGCGCTCGAGTTGACCATTAGCGAGATCGTCTCGGTTAAAGCCATTGGGTTGCTCACCACCCGAATGCCCAACGGCGCAAAGGGTTTCTCGCTCCTTGTCATCATGACCGCCGAGTTCGGCACGCCGATTCAGTTGAGCTTTGGCTTCGTCCTCATCGGCGTCGGCGGATTGGCTGCGAACTATCTTCCCTCCCGAAGAGGGAACATTCGTCGTGGGGCCGTTCTTAAAGCTCGGTTGGAGCACGCCGCCGATCATCACGCTGTCCCTCGGCATACTCATCGAGATCCCCGGCGACATCATCATCCTCGGTGTCCTCGCGGCTGCGCTGCCTGAGGACGAGCCGATCTTGATTCTACAGGTCGCGTTCGTCGGCGTGATCGAGTACTCCAAGAAGCGGTTGTACTTCTTCGCCGTCCTGTACGACTCCAGCATCGTCAGAATGCCGTTGGACGGCGAAATGGGACTGCTGGCCGCCTTTGGCGACAATGCGAATCTGTTAGTAAGCGCCGGGGGCTTCCATCCGCGGTACGATCCGCCGGCGTTGCCGTTCCCGACGCCCAAGCGCATGTCGCTAGAGATCCTGAATCGCGAGAACGCCAAGATTCGGGCCGAAAGTTATTTCTGCATTACCAGCAACACCGTGCAGCTGGGGGTGCGCGCGGAAGCGCGCTTCGGTTTCGATGACTTCAGGATCGAGGGGGACATCAGCTTCGACTGCTTGTTTCAGTTCTCGCCATTCCATTTCGAAATCGATTTCTGCTCGTCTTTCGACGCAAAGGTCTTCGGTATCGGCTGGTTCAGTATTTCGGTCAGCATGTCCTTGGAAGGGCCAACTCCCTGGCGGGCGCACGGCAGGGGCAAGATCGGAATCTCGCTGGCACCCGACATTCATTTCTGCTTCAGCAAGACCTGGGGATCGGAAGGCGGAACCACGCTGCCGCCGGTAGATGTCTTTCCGCTGGTCGTCACGGAGTTCGGACGACCGCAAAACTGGCAAACGTCGCTCATGGCCGGGACTCGCCTCCTAGTGACGCTGCGTACGCCCGCCACTCCGGAGGATTCCATCCTCGTCCATCCGACCGGAACGCTTAGGGTCAGCCAGCGCGCGGTGCCCCTTGACCTCACCCTTGACAAGGTGGGCAACCAAAAACCGCGCGATCTCTCGAAGCTCACATTGACCGTAGCGGATGCCAGCGTCATGCGATGGGTGGATGACGCGCTGGAGCAATTCGCTGCCGCGCAATTCCAGAACCTCTCGGACGGCGACAAACTCTCTCGGCAGGGCTTCGAGCCCATGCACGGCGGCCTTCTGCTGGGACGTGCGAACGAGCAACTAGCGACCGCGCGGGTTGTGCGACGCCGGGTGCGCTACGACCAGATCATCATCGACCGCACGCTGAAACAGGCCGGCAAGCCGGAAACGCACCTCACACGTTCATCGATCCGATTGGCGCCGTTCCCACGCGCACTGTTCGAGCGCTTTACCAGGAACGGGAGCATCGGTCGGTCGCCGTTCTCAAAGCTGCAACAAGGCCGCCTGGGCGGGCTCGGTCCGCGTATCCAGGTCGTGGGAGAGCCCTTCGCCGTCGCTCTCCAGGAGAACAACAAAGAATTCGCTTCCGATTCGGTATCGTTTATCGGTGAGGCCGCCGCGCGTGAATACATGAACACCAAGATCGCGGCAGACCCGTCGCTCGCTGGTCAGCTCCACGTAATCCCATCATACGAGCGTGTTCTATGAGTCACACACTCGGGACCTACAGCTTCCTGCCGTTTCTCCGGAACGGTGTCGCGGGACTCATCAGCTCGCCGGATGCCCCAACCGCAGTTGCGCTGCGTGCATCCCTGCACGTGGAGCTGACGCTAACGGGCATCGGAGGCAACCCGAGCCTAAGCCCCAAGCCCTTCCCTCGCGACGTCGAGCTGTACGGGCCGGGGGACGTCGTGGGGATCGATCGGCGCGGTATTGTCCGCATGGAGCCCCGCCACTGGGGCACCAATGTCGAGCCGAACTACCTCGCGCACATCGAGTTCTACGATGAGGACTTCCCGTGGCGGTATACGCCCGCTGTGGCGTCAGGTGAACGGCTGCGTCCGTGGATTACGCTCGTGGTCCTCGCAGAAGGTGAGTTCCAGGATGACCTGAATCCCGATGAGAGACGGGCCCGAAAGCCTGAGGAACGGCAGTCCGCGCGGATCACGTTTGACACCGCGGCGAAGCTCATCGCGGCCTTTCCCCCACCCGACCAGCTGTGGGCGTGGGCTCATGTCCATGTCAATCGCAGTCTCACCGCATCGGACGCTGAAGTCGAGTCGTCGACCATGCCGAGTGTCTTGTCCAAGCTGCACGGCTACCTGGATGAAGATCCCGACCTGGCTTTTTCGCGCATCATCTGTCCGCGAAAGCTCGCCGCCGACACTCCGTACCACGCGTTTGTCGTTCCCTCGTTTGAAAGCGGCCGCCTGGCGGCACTTGGGCTCGATCACACAAAGGCGCCCAGCGCCACGCATTCGGCATGGGATCCGTACCCGCTGAAGGCATCCGACACAAGCATGCCGTACTACCACCGCTGGTTCTTCCGAACTGGTGGGGCAGGCGATTTCGAATCGCTCGTGCGGTTGCTCGAGTTCAAACCCGTCGACAGTCGAGTGGGAACGCGGGACCTGGATGTGCGTGCCCCGGGCAACAACATCCCCCCGATCGAAGAGCTCGGTGGAGTCCTCAAGCTCGGTGGCGCGCTGAAAGTCCCCGATGCGAACTACACAGACGAGGAAAAAACGAAGGTCAATCAAAACGAGAACTGGGATCAGCCCTACCCGCGGCCGTTTCAGACCCATCTGGCGAGGCGCATCAATCTCGCGGATGACTACTCGACCCAACAGGCACCCGACGCCAACGCACGCGCGCTGAATCATGCCCGGCTCGACGATGACGATCCGATG
>WNGG01009047.1_pt1 | contig 13012 bp, 11 predicted proteins | sample 5400661 | NCBI WGS metagenome assembly WNGG01 (sample SAMN13153372, study PRJNA577476) | soil metagenome | isolation source: 100 cm soil or saprolite under Garry oak tree replicate 1 | place: USA:California | collected 2016-06-15
GATCTCGTGTTCACTTTGCCCGGCCGCGTAAACCGTGAAGAGATCGCGGTAGCCCGTCAAATTCACGAGCGTGTTCTTGAGAAATGTCGAGGCGCTCTTCGGCACGCAGGCAATAAAAAGATGCCGTCCCAGCTGCTCCATTGTTATCTCTGTCGTAAAATCCGAAAGTCTGGCCCGCTGGCCCGTTGCGGAGAGCGAATTTGTCAGATTCACGTATGAGCCGGGGCTGGGATAGACCGAGATCGCTTTTCGGCAGCACAAGAGGCTCTCTTCGTTCAGGCTGTTTTGGAAGAAAACGATCCCGAGGCTCTGGAACGCGCCGGCGAATTTACGGAGGAACGTGACATCCTCAGCCATGTCGCCCCGTATCTCCAGCCGCAGTGCCGCCCGCAGAAAATCTCGCGCAGTGGACGTGTCGCCCTTCTTCAGTAGTTTTTCGATCAGAAGCTTATAGCTCAAGAGCAGGTTGTGAACCAGATGGTCGTAAAACGGCTGGTCAACGGTCAATTTCTGAAGCGCGCTTTGAAACAGCGTGACCGCCATATCGGCACTTTCACGTTTTAGGGCTTGACCGCCAAGATCAACCTCTTGCTGCAAAATGCTGTAAAGGTTTCCGCTCAAATGCGGAAGATCGATCGTTTTGCCGGATTGAGGAATGAAATGAGATCTTGAATCTAATAGATCTAATTCCTGCATTGTTTTTTCCTCCAATCATTACAAGCGAGGACGCGGCTGCGAGTAATTCCTTTCATGCCCTCACCTGCGGGAAGGAATTTCAATTGAGGACGCCACACCGGCGCAGGGTTTTCATTCGTCCGGTGATGATTACCTCCAACAGTCAGGGAATCCGCGTGCCAGCGCTCCGACTTTCCTTTCAAATCCAAGACTCCCGCACGCTAAGTCTTTTAGGGATGCGCAATCGAATTTTTGGAGGCGGCAAGACAGCAAGTCTTGTTGGATCTGAATTGACGCCCGAAGCTATCCGAATGCTTAGTATGGCTATCCTTTCGGATTGCTCCCTCAACAGCTAACGCGGGAATTGGGTTCGAAAACGCTAACATCAGAAGAATCCGCTTTGTTGGCGCCACCGGGCGAATTCGGCAATCAAAGCTGCACTTCTATTGAGTGCGGTTCGCCTTAATGCGCGTTACCAACGAGCCGAAGCGCAACTGATACTCCGTCGAGATGATGAACGAACAGACCATGCTAATTTCGTTCTCTACTTACTAACGCGCAAGCCGCGCACAAACTCCCACAGTCATCTCGCAAATAATGCTGCGCTCGTATTCAATGTTTAGCCCCCTTTGACCGCAATCACTCGCACGACGTGATGAATGTGCAGATGCGATAGCAAATGTCAGTTTGCTAAGACGCCAATTTCGATAATCAGCCTTTTGGCCAAAAAAAGCTTTAGTTTGCAAAGCAGATTTCGGCAGCATCATTTCTACGAGCAACAACCCGCGGCTGATTCGGCTTGCCCTGAAGTTCAGTTTTTAGTTATGGCTAGTAGTGATCGCAGATACTTGAAAGAGGCAAGGTGAAGTTGAGAACGTGTCCGCCGTCGCCAAGTCAGCGCGCAGGTGTCTGGCGCAATTTGAGCTGCGAGATCGGGAGATTTATTTGATTCGAAAGCTGCGCGCGATTAAATCCGTCTGATTGCGTATGCGCGTTAGTTTGTCACGCAGCCCGCTGAATCGAAGGGCGTAGATCGTCCGGTTGTCGACCTGCAAATAGTAAATGCGGCCAAGCATTGGCTTGCCGGTCTTGATGAACTCGTAAGACGTGGTCACACCATTCAACCGACCCGCAAACGGCTCTTCTTTGCCCGCAACAAATCCTGGCAGGAATTGCAGCTTCTGATCCTGATCGCGACGCGCCAGCTGTGATGCGGTCGTCCCCGCTTCAACCACTTCTTTGCGGATCAGCAGATAACCCTCGAGCCGGTCGCCATAAACAAACTCGGTGTGCTCGTGAACGGCATCCGGTTCGGTAATCACCTTCCACGTGGCCGAAGGCAGCTCAATAGCGTAGTCAACCTTCTCGTTGGTGAAAACGGTTTGCGCGTGAGCAAACGAAAAGCTAAACGCGCAAAAAACAGCGCAAGCAAAGAGCGTAATCAGACGGTGCATTTTCTTGAATCAACTCCTCTTAGTTACTTCGGTCGGTCTGGCATGTATTCGATTCGCGGGCTCGTTCAGTTTCGGAATTGCGCTAAGGTAATCAAAACTCAATGTTTCAGATGCGTCAATACTCGCGCGTCGTTGTCTCAGGCCCGCGTTGTCAGGAAGCTGTTAAGGCTTTCGTATTCGCCAGCGTCTCGCGCTGAATGCGAACGAGTTGCTCAATTCCGCCGGTGGCAAGCACCAGTAACTGATCCATTTGTTCCTGGGTAAACGGCTCTCGCTCGGCCGTTCCCTGAACTTCGATAAAGCGACCATCGCCGGTGCAGATTATATTCATGTCAACTTCGGCGCGTGAGTCTTCATCGTACTTCAAATCGAGCAACGGCACGCCGTCAACGATCCCAACACTGACCGCGGCCACTTCGTTCGCGACGAGACTTCCGGCCAGCTTTCCAGTCTTTTGTAATCGCTGACTCGCAAGCGCAAAAGCAACGTACGCTCCGGTAATAGCGGCGGTACGCGTGCCGCCGTCGGCCTGAAGCACATCACAATCGAGGGTCAGGGTCCGCTCACCGAGCACCTTCATATCAGCGACGGCGCGAAGACTGCGGCCAATCAATCGCTGGATCTCATGCGTACGTCCGGAAGGACCGCCGCGTCCGAGCTCTCTGGGCGTCCGTTGCTGCGTCGCCCGCGGCAGCATGGCATACTCGGCCGTCACCCAACCTTGCCCTTGATTACGCAGAAAGAAAGGTACTCGATCTTCGAGCGACGCGGAACAAATCACACGCGTCTGGCCCATCTCGATCAAGACCGAGCCTTCGGCATATGGCAGATACCCCGGCGTTATGCGGACGGCCCGCAATTCGTCAGTCGCGCGACCGTCAGTGCGTGCGAAGCTCATCGTGTCCCCAAACCTCCACGGCCTCCAAAACGGAAGGGATGCTTCCCAGGAATCTCTCCGCGACCCGCGCGAATCGTTCCGCAGCGTCAGTCACATAAAAGTGATCCAAATCGTCGCACAGTTTTCGTTCTCGCGCTACTTCCTTTGTTGCGCGCGCCAGCCCATTTTTGTCGAGGACCGATTCAACCGCGCGCGCGGTCGCTTCTCCCGAGTCTATGAGGCGAACCCTTTTGCCGATTACTTCACTGATCACATCACGCAAGATCGGATAATGAGTGCAGCCCAACACCAGGGCGCCGAGACGCATGTTTCTGAGATCAGTTAGATAGTCTGCGGCGACAGTTCGCGCAACATCAGTGTCGGCCCAGCCCTCTTCCGCCAGCGGAACAAACATTGGACAGGCACGCTCAATCACTTCGAACGCCGTGTCGATCCTCTTAATAGCGCGTGCGTACGCTCGGCTCTGGACAGTTGCTTCCGTCGCAATTACTCCAATCGTTCTCGCGCTTGACTGCTCGACCGCTGCGCGAGCCCCGGGTTCGATTACGCCGATGACTTCAATGTTTAAGGCTTTGCGGATCGCCGGCAGCGCCAGAGCTGATGCGGTGTTGCAGGCTACGACCAGGAGCTTGATGCCGTGCGCTTCCAAAAATCTCGAGTTCTCGACGGCGTAACGTTCGACGGTTGCGAGTGACTTTGTTCCGTAGGGCACGCGCGCCGTGTCGCCGAGATAAACGAAATGTTCATTCGGCAGACGCTCATGCAGGGCGCGATAAACTGTCAGTCCACCAACGCCGCTATCGAAGATGCCGATGGGAAGGGAGTTCATTGCCAATTTGCAATTTCCGATTGCCGATTGGTGTGTTTGGTATCATGACTAGTCAAATCGGCAATTCGCAATCGGAAATCGGCAATGTTTTGGTGGAGGCGCCGAGAATCGAACTCGGATCCAGAAGCCAACGCCGAGGAATCTACATGCTTAGTCGCTTCTCTGGCTTCTCCGGCAAGCCGGAGAAAGTCTTCGCTCAAATGCCGAGTAAGTGAAGCGACAAGACCGCGGCAAGAGCTAGTCCGACTTTATCTCGCCCACTGCCACGGACCGAAACAGTGGGCCAGCTCATCTGAGTGACATCTCAATCCGCGCGCATGAGCAACTTGCGGCGAGACGCTCGAGGCCTAATTAGGCAGCGAGAGCTAACTCGTTAGAGTTGGCAATTGTTTTTTCCCTACGCGTTTTAACGAGCTGCATAAGGTAGCCCGGCATGCATCACAACGGTCGTCAGGATCTCCTGTCGAAGCCTGTCGCCCCCATCTGCGAGCAAATCAATTATAGAAGCTTAACGCGTGAAAGGGAAAAGGCCCGTCAATTGCGCCCTCATACGTATGCGAACGTCGAAGTTAAGTCCGAGCTGAGCTATAATCTCGATCGTTGTGCTCCCCGATCAGCCTTCGCACTGTGGCTACCCACATTGCCGTTGGCTGCGACTTGAAGCTACGTTTGATTCAGGGAGGCTGGATCGGTTTATGGCTACAAAACTTCCGGGTGTTGGATTAAAGGCTTATTCGCCAAGAGCGATTGCGCAGGCCCCGCCCGCGCAACGTCGGTACATCTTGCGCCGCTTGTGGTTGCCGGCAGTCTTGCTGCTGGCGCTGGCCGCCGGCGGGTTGACGGGCATCATCGCTGCTTACGAACTTAACTATTCGCGCGCGGCAAACGAAGTCGCCGCGCTGGCCACTTATCGCCCCAGCGTGGTTACCCGCATCTACGCCGACGACGGCCAGACGGAGATTGGCGAATTCGCGCTGGAGAAACGGATCCCTCTCAAGTACGACGAGATTCCTCCAGTAATGAAGAACGCGATCCTCGCCGTCGAGGACGCGCGCTTTTACGATCACATCGGCATCGATCCCATTCGTATTGTAGGCGCCACCTGGAAAAACCTGACGAGTGACAAGGTCGAAGGTGGATCCACACTAACTCAACAGCTCGCCAAGAACCTGTTTCTGTCAAAAGAGCAAACGATTAAGCGGAAAGTGAACGAGTGGGCGCTGGCGCTCCAGATCGAGCGGTACTACACCAAGAACCAGATCATGGAGTTGTACGCCAACCACATCTTTCTCGGCGCCAATGCTTATGGCGTGGAAGCCGGCGCCGAAACTTATTTCGGCAAGCAGGCAAAAGATCTGACGCTGGGAGAAGCGGCGCTACTAGCAGGCGTTCCGAAAGCTCCGAGTGAGTATTCGCCGCTCAGCAATCCCGCGAAAGCAAAAGAGCGCCGCGACCTGGTGCTCGAGCTTATGGCCAAAAACGGTTTCGTGTCGCAAGCTGAAGCCGATGCCGCGAAAGCAAAGCCGATCCAACTGGCCGACACTGCCTATTATCAATCGCAGCCTAAATCGACCCCGTTCGATTATCCCGTCGAATTCATCAGACAAGAACTCGAGGACAGGTACACAACGCGCGTGGCCCAGGGCGGTCTTTCCGTTTACACAACGATCAATGTCGAGGCGCAGAAGAAAGCTTATGAAGTCGTGCGCGCAGGATTGCGTTGGTACGATCGCACGCACAGTGGCTGGCGTTCGAGCTACACGATGATGCCGACCACTATAAACAACGGCGAGGGTCCACCGACGCAACAGGAACTGACCAACTACAAGCATCCCGACTGGTACGGCAACGATTATCAGCAAGGCCGTTATCTCATGGGTCTCGTCATGAAAGTCGATCATGGCAAAGACGAAGCTACGATACGTTTCGGCAACTACACTGCGACGGTAACTACTGCCGATATGGGTTGGTCCCACCGGCAACCAGCGAGTGAGCTGAAGCCAGGCTACCTGGCTGAATTCGACGTTAAAGAAGTCGACAAGAAGACTCGCCGGCTGAAGGTAGAGCTTTCACAGGTTCCCGCCGTGCAGGGAGCGATGATGACGCTCAATGCCAGGACGGGCGAGATCGTAACCATGGTCGGGGGTTACGATTTCTACACCAACAAATTCAATAATGCGACGCAGGCCTATCGACAAACAGGCTCGGCCTTCAAACCGTTTATCTACACGGCTGCGGTTGAATGGGGGATGACACCCGATTCAGTCGTCAGTGGCGCTCCCATCAGCCTCGGCGACTGGCAACCACACAACTATGACGGCTCGTTGGGCTGCGCGGACATGCCGTTGAAGATGGCGCTGGCACACTCGATGAACATTCCTGCTGTTCATCTGTTGCAGACGGTCGGCATTCAAACGGGCGCGCAGATGGTTCGCCGCTTCGGTATCAAGGTGCCGATGGCCCCGTATCTACCTTCCGCACTCGGCGCCACGGAAGTTCCTTTGGACCAGATGGTCTCGGCGTATTCCGCATTTCCCAACAAAGGCATACGCGTCGAGCCACATATGGTTCGCCGCGTGCTCGATCGCGATGGCGCTGAGCTTGAATCGTGGGAGAAGACGACTTACAAAGTCGTGAATGAGTACGTCGCGATGACGATGGTATCGATGATGCGCGGCGTCGTTCAGTTTGGCACTGCCTCGGCGGCGAATTCGCTGGGCGTACCGCTCGCCGGCAAAACCGGCACCGTCAACGATCATACAGACGTCTGGTTCCTCGGCTATACGCCAACCTATGTGACCGGCACCTGGCTGGGCTATCCGGGGCGGAAGAAGCCGCTCGGCAACGACATGACCGGCGCGCACGGCGCGTTGCCGATGTTCATCGACTTCATGAAAGACTTTCTCAAGAACAAACCGAAAGAGGACTTTCCGAAAGCGCCTTCAATGCCGGAAGACATGAAGGAACTATTCCGTCAACGACAGCGCGAGCTGGCCGCCGAGCGCGCTGAACTCGCCGCGGAGTCAAAGGAAAACGGTCAGAACCAGAACGCGCTTCCCACGACGATTACAGAGCCAAAACTCGAGCAGGTAACGCTGCCGCCTCCGCCCAAAGCAGAGACCACTGATCGTCCGGCAAAGTCCGAACCTGCCCCGCCAAAGACGGAAGCACCACCGCCGCCGGCAACCCGGCCCCGCGAGGCAGAGCCGCAGAAAAAGAAAGGGAAGAAAGGCGAAGGGGAACCACCACTATAAGGATGAAGGCGGAAGGATGAAGGATGAAGTCGCTCTTCCGCTTTCCTTTTTGAAGAAATCGCACGCCAGCCTGAGTATTTCTTCGATCCTCAGCGACTCAGGATTGAAGGCGTATTCGGCGTTTCTTTTTCACCTTTGTAACTATCGTCACCACGATAGCCAGCAGTTCTTCGGCTTCTTCCTCCAGTGATTTCAATCGACGCTGCGGAAGAATTCCTGCATCGCCAATCAGTTCGAGCCAGTAGGCTGTCTCATCAAGCTCCTGCAAGGCTCCTTCCATCTTGCTGATGAAGTCAGCATCAGATTTCGCTCTGCGAGCTTCACGATAATGTGCCCCAACTGAAGTCCCGGCTTTGAGTATCTGCGTGCCCAAGACCTGCGCGTCACCACGCCTTGGAAGCGCTGAATACAACTTAATGATTCGGAGAGCGAAGTCCTTTGTTCGCGTTTTGAGGTCACGTTCCATTGTGAGGTTCCTCCTTATGATTTTATTTGAGTATCCATTTCCATAATTGGTCCTCCGCAGTTCCCTTCATCCCTCATCCTTCATCCTTCATCCTTTTGCCAAGCCTAGACAAGCTTTCCCAACGTATGCGGCAACATCTTCCGCCACCACGGCCAGTCGTGGTTCACGTCGTGTCCCCACAAATCCAAGGTGTTCGGAATTCCCTTCGCGCTCAAGATGTCCGAGAGTTGTCTGCTGCGTTCCGGCGCCTCGTAAGCTCCCTGCCCTGACAGGATGAAAACTGCATCCGCGCGTTGTAGCAATGGCAGGTTGTAGTCGTCACTCAAGTTCGGCAGATAGTCAACGGGATTGTTGAAATAGACATTGTCGTCGTAGTAGCCCTGCAAATATTGTTTGATGTCATAACCGCCGCTCATCGCAATCGTGCCGCGAAAAAGATCGGGATGTTTGAAGTACATGTTGGCCGCCAAAAAGGCGCCGAGGCTCGCGCCGGTGGTCAGCGGCCGCGCATCGTCCTGGCCGGTGTCTTTACGAATCAGCGGCAGCACCTCGTCCGTCAGGTAGCGATCGTATTGCGTCAGGAGCTGGGCCTTCAGATGTGGCGGCATCTGTTCGTTGAGCAGGCTGTAACGGTTGACGCTGTTAATCGAATAGGCGCGAATCTTGCCGCCGTCAATGAACGGGCCAATCGCGTCGACCAAATGAAACCTCTCGTACTCGAGATAGTCCGCGGCGGCGGTGGGAAACATGAGCAAGGGGTAACCGGCGTGCCCGTAAGCAACCAGCGGCATCTCGATGTTCAAGTTATGACTGAACCAGGCTGTTGTTCTGCGCTCCATCGGAAACCCCTTCAGATGAATCAAGTCAAGGCCAAAGATCTTCCAACGTTGAAGAACGTATTCTTGTCAGCCTATCAAAGTAACGCGGCCGTAGATATTCTCGCAGATTGGGATGCAGCGCAAGTTAGCGTCGGTTTCGTTGACTCCTCGCCAAATGGAGAGTAGCATCCGCGTGGTTTCCGATAACTCTTGTCATCACATTTGCTCGGACGGGCGAAAGTCGTTTCAGTAGTCAGGCCTTCGTCCAGCATTCCCGACTTCCAATCAGTTTTCCTGCCGGGGCGCAGTCCCTTCAACCAAGACTACTTCTAAAGGAGGTTCATCATGCTTCCTCTCACCAAATTTCTCGTCATGATCGTCATGGCTGTCGGACTGGGTTTAGCCGCTGCGGGCGAGGCCCGAGCGGATCCTGTCATATGGACGCTCAGCGGAGTTACGTTCAGCGACGGAGGCATTGCAAGTGGTTCGTTCGTCTATGACGCGACCAGCAACACAGTTTCCGCGTGGAGCATTACTGTGACTGGCGGGGACACAGGTTTATTCTCACCGTTTATTTACAATCCAGGCGACTCAACGGCGGAAGGCATCAACGCCGCTTTTCCAGGCATCTTCATACTCAGCCCAGGATCCCGGGCACTACAATTAGGGTTCGCTGGGCCCCTAACAGACAGTGGTGGCACGTTAGCCATCGTTCCGTTCGATTCCACGGAAGAAAGCTTCGGCGTGACCTTTTTTAATTTCCGCGACATCGCCTCTGGGTCCGTAGTTGGTGCCCCTCCAGTTCCCGAACCGGCCACGCTGTTGTTGCTCAGTGCGTCATTTACGATGATGGCTCTGAGAGGATTTAGGCGCAAAATCGGCAAGCGTCACTAGCTTGACGCTGATCACCCCATCTGTTATAAAAATTCGTCGCGCCCGAGGCATAGTTTCGCGCTATGTGAGGGCGTTTATTCCGCAGTAGCTCAATGGCAGAGCATTCGGCTGTTAACCGAAGGGTTGTAGGTTCGAGTCCTACCTGCGGAGCCAGATTTACTTAGCAAAAGCACCGAAGCGGGCCGCCACAGGGTTGCCCGCTTCCGTTTAGTTCCTTTAGAAATTCCTTTAACATAGCGCAAACCGCACCTTTTCAACCGGCTCAGTTGGGAACTGGACGGCGGTGGGGAGAGCGGTCGTTCTGTTTGGTGGCGACTGCAAGCCCAAATACGATTCGCACGGCCGGGTACTTTGATTCCTTACGGATGGATGACTTGATGAGAGATCAGACTTCGCGCGCAACGGTGATCTTCTGTTGCTGCGGTCTAGTCTCCATCAGGAGGAAAATCCTGATGGGGCGTTATAGACGGAAGAAGCCGGCGAGGCTTCCTGAGAAGGTACTTCGAATTCGCAGGACTCTCGGCCTGTCCCAAAACGGCATGATTAGACGTTTGGGCCTCGAAGAGGAACTGACTCAAAGCCGCGTTTCCGGCTATGAACTTGGAACTCGCGAGCCGAGTCTCTTGACCTTACTTCGATATGCGAAGACTGCCGGCGTATGCGTGGACAGCACTGATTGATTACAAGATGGGCTTACCTACAGGTTGTTAGGGCCACTGGATCACTTTGGCCTTGGATCCGGAGCTTGTCGCAGCTGGCGCGATCAATTGCGTACTCAGAGTTGTATTTGATTGTCTTTTCGCTGAAGCGGGTTCACCGGAGCTCTTCCAGTCAATGGTATCCGGCTTGGGGACCGTTATCCGTGGTGTCTCAGACCTGACGCGTGTGCCGCTTGCACCAGCTTCGCTGTCGCTGGGAGCGGGGAGTGGTTTGCTCGCGGAGTTTTGTTGGTCAGATGCGGCCTTAACAATCTTGTTGCGCGACAACGGCGCAGCGGTACCTGCGTTCGGAGCCGTTCGTGTGGAAATATTGTTTACAATCACGCGTGGTTGAATGCTATTCGGAACTGCCTTACCGGCAGACGCGGGATCGTCGGGCAGCGGACTTGTTGGCCGGTTTGGCGCCTGGCTGACGCCCGCTGCAGCGCTCGCCAGCGCACTCGCCTGAGCGGCGGGATGAATCTGGTTGGTACCATTCGCCTCCTGCCCTTCGACGGCCGCATCACTTCGCCCTCGGTCATCGCGCAACCTCAGAACGGCAAAGGTGCAGACACCTGAGATCAAGATCACTGCCAGCGTCAGCAGCATAAGGTTTGTCTTACTTGACGTGACACGCGTGACAAACGCCCAGCCAGGATCGAAGGCCACACGCTCTTCATGAACAAGATCCCAAATCTCCGGCGGATCTTTCAGAGTTCGCACAACCGGAACCGCAGCCGAAACGTGCTCGCTCCTATGACCTGTGCCCGGGTCCTCTGCTTGATCTGGTGAGGTTAACTGATCGGTGAACGTAACTCGTGGAGTTTCCACGGTAAGCTCTAAGTCGACCGGTTGCGATGGGTCGGCAGAAACAGTTTGTGTGTCGGGACTCTCTTCGCCTGGTTCATTTGCAGGACTCGTCGGTATGGCGCCGAGCTGTAGAGCACTGCTTCGCGCTTGCTTGAGGAAGCGTGCGATCTCATAGAATGAACGCGCGGTGGCCCACATCTCTGCTGATGTGCCAAACCGCGTAGCCGAACCCAGATCGGCACCGCGTTCAACCAGGATCTTAACAACGCTTGTACGACCAAAGAAGGCGGCCAGCAGTAACGCCGTGAAACCGTCGGTTCGCGTTGCATTCAGCTCCGCACCATGGTCAATCAAAGCTCTAACCATCTTTACCCGGCCGTTGTACGCGGCCTTCATAAGAGCCGTGACGCCTTCGCTATTGCTAGCATTAATATCGGCCCCGCGCGCGAGGGTTTGTTCCAGCAGCCCCGTATCGTCCGTTTCAGCGAGCCGCCATAAATCCTGCGTGGCGGGATCCACTTCGATTTGTACTCTGACTGCAGTTGACATAATGACTTTGAAGGACTATTTCAATTCACGATCGTGATTCTGTCGCCAGGCTGGACCAACGGGTCTGGCAGCTTTCCGGAATCGATCTCCTTCAGCTTATAACGACTGACAACCAAAAAACCTTTGCCGTCGTCGCGCGCCAGCTGCGCCTCCCTGGCCTTTGCAGTCAAACCGCCCGCGGCGATGATCGCTTGTGTCAGCGTCAATCCGCGATGAAACGTTTTCTCGCCTGGGGACTTCACCCCACCACTTACGTAAAAGAACTGTGTCGGATTCGCTTGCAGGGTAATGACGTCACCGGGATATACCAGTAGATTCATCTCTGGAGGGTGTGCCAGATCGATCGTGTGCAGCTCGTTGGATTCGTTTCGAACCAGAGTTGCCCTGGCAGCTTCGGGCAGCGGCTGGGCATCAGCGACTACTACGTACAGGGGAATGGCTTCCCGCCGCAGGATCTTTGTGCCAGGTTCCTTCACCAAACCGCTAACCAGGATGGCGTGACTGAGGTAATCGCGAACACCCACCGACACCTTTGGAGTGTCACTTAACGCGCGCCGTTTCAAATCGTCTCCGAGCCGGGCGCTAATCTCTTCAACGGTAAGACCGGCAACCGGCAAAGGCTCGGGCAGGTTCGGGTGTTCCAGTAAGCCCGACGGCGTGATGGTAAATAGCGTTGACTTCGATAACTCAGCTTCGCTCAAGCGCACATCCAGCACGTCACCTGGCCCAACGCGGTAGATCTTGGTAAGGGCGATCTCACTCACTGAAGCCTTCTTTGTTGAGACCGGGAGTGTTAATGGTGTGACGTTCAGTGATACTTGCACGTCAGCCGCTTGCTGAGGTTCAGATCCGGCGGCGAATGATTTCTCGTAACTCCGACTTGTTTCACGCTGCATCAGCTGGGCCTGACCGAGCCAGTCACGTGCCTCTTTGTCCTTAGGGTTCAGATCGAGAGCCTGTTGCAGAGGTTTGATGGCCTTTTCCCACTGGCCCATATAGTAGTAGGCGTGACCCAAACTGTAATAAGCATCCGCGTAATCAGGCTTCAACTCTGCAGCACGCTGAAAAAGTTCGGCCGCTTGTTTGAATAGTCCCCCGCGGCCGTATTTCACTCCCTCCCTGTACAGTCTCCTGGCTTCGGCACTTGCCTCGGGAGAAATGGTTCGACGGTCGGATTCCGCAGAACCCGTCCGCGGATTTTCCCCCTGACTTGCGAGCGCGGTCGGCTCGGCTTGGCGTTTGGTCGTCTGTGCCGACACCAGGTCCACGTCAACAATACAGAATCCTAAAACGACGGTAAGACAGAGCGGCTTGAGCATAGAACCCCCTGATAGAATGTGACTGTTATCTGTCAATCCGAACAACGACTCACAAGTCGGAGCGTCTGATTAGGGGATGAATCAGCGCAAATGACTGCGCAAAGCCGGGAAAGAGACAAAGGCCGTATGCGATGCTTATATCACTTTTGCGGCCCACTTCCAAGGCCAGCCGAACCAACATGTCGTTAGCACATGATATGTCCGGTGAAATTAACACATGAAATGTCTGCTTTGAGCGGCAGGGTCGGAAGCGACGTGACAGGATGCGGTCATGAAGCAAATGAGCCAAGCCGCCGGTGGAGCGGGCGATGAAGCTAAAGGACGTAATGTTACGAGCAATGGTCAAGC
>WNGG01012608.1_pt1 | contig 13012 bp, 15 predicted proteins | sample 5400661 | NCBI WGS metagenome assembly WNGG01 (sample SAMN13153372, study PRJNA577476) | soil metagenome | isolation source: 100 cm soil or saprolite under Garry oak tree replicate 1 | place: USA:California | collected 2016-06-15
GAGATCACCGGGGAGGTCGTCGAGCTCGGCCGCGACGTCGAGTTCATCAAGGTGGGCGACCTGGTCAGCGTGCCGTTCAACATCGCCTGCGGGCGCTGCCGCAACTGCAAGGAGCGCAACACCAACGTCTGCGAGAACGTCAACCCGGCCCGCGCCGGCGCCGCCTACGGCTACGTCGACATGGGCGGCTGGAAGGGCGGCCAGGCCAGGTACGTGACCGTCCCCTACGCCGACTGGAACCTGCTCAAGTTCCCCGACAAGGACCAGGCCATGGCCAAGATCCAGGACCTGGCGATGCTGTCGGACATCTTCCCGACCGGCTACCACGGCGCGGTCAGCGCCGGGGTGACCACCGGGTCCACCGTCTACGTCGCCGGCGCCGGGCCCGTCGGGCTCGCCTGCGCGACCTCCTGCCACCTGCTCGGGGCCGCGGTGGTGATCGTCGGCGACATGAACGCCGACCGGCTGCGGCAGGCCGCGTCGTTCGGCTGCGAGACGGTCGACCTGTCGGCGACCGACGACCTGCGCGGCGCGCTGCAGCAGATCCTCGGCGGCTCCGGCGAGGTGGACTCCGCGGTCGACTGCGTCGGGTTCGAGGCGCGCGGCCACGGCAAGGAGGGCTCGCAGGGCGAGGCGCCGGCGACCGTGCTCAACTCGATCATGGACATCACCCGGGCGGCCGGGAAGCTCGGCATCCCGGGCCTGTACGTCACCGGCGACCCCGGCGCGGTCGACGAGCCCGCCAAGGTCGGCTCGCTGTCGATCCGGATCGGGCTCGGCTGGGCCAAGGCCCACAGCCTCGTGACCGGCCAGTGCCCGGTGATGCGCTACAACCGCGAGCTGATGACGGCGATCCTGCACGACAAGGTGCAGATCGCGAAGAACGTCAACGCGACCGTGATCCCGCTCGACCGGGCCCCGCAGGGGTACCAGGACTTCGACAAGGGCGCGGCCAGGAAGTACGTGATCGACCCGCACGGCATGGTCGCCTGACCCCTCCGGGTGGGAGGGAGCCGTCCGGCTCTCTCCCACCTCACCCGGCCGGGCGGTCGCCTCCGCGCGGCTCCCCGGCCCGGCTCGCCGCGGCTCAGGGACGGCGGCTGGCCGGCCGGCGTTCGGCCTCCGCGGTGAGGGCCGCGCGAGCGCCCCAGACCACCGCCAGGAGCCCGAGCAGCAGGGCCGGGCGGTACCACTCGGGCCGCCCGGTCGCGACCCCGGCGACCACGAGCGCGAGGCCGAGCACGGCGAACACCACCGCGGCCCAGGCCATCCGCCTCCGGGAGGTGGCCTTCAGCGGGTTCAGGATGCCGAGGACCCGGCGCCCGCGGGACGTGCCCGCCGCGGCCCGGCCGTCCGCGGCCCGCGACGCCAGGCCGCGGCCCACCGCCGTCGCCTCGGTGGCGGGGGCCACCGCCCGCTCGCGTGCCCGTGCCCGACGTCCCATCGCAGCCTCCGCGCCGCCCGGCATCCACGTCCGAGACGGGATGCTGCTTCCTCGCGTTGGTATGGTACGGCCCATGAGGATCGTCGTGGCGCCCGACAAGTTCGAGGGCAGCCTGACCGCCGACGAGGCGGCCAGGGCGATCGAGGCCGGCCTGCTGCGCGCCCGGCCCGACGCCGAGGTCGTCCGTCTGCCCGTGGGCGACGGCGGCGCCGGGACGCTCGCCGCCGTGCTCGCCGCCGGGTTCGAGCGGGTGCCCGTCCGGGCCACCGGCCCCACCGGCGAGCCGGTCGAGGCCGCCATCGCCGTCCAAGGCGACAGCGCCTTCGTCGAGATGGCCGAGGCCTCCGGCCTCCGCCGCCTGCCCGGGGGCCGCCGGGCGCCCAGGGACGCCACCACCTACGGCACCGGCGAGCTCGTCCGGGCCGCCCTGGACCGGGGCGCCCGGACGCTCGTGCTCGGCATCGGCGGCAGCGCCACCACCGACGGCGGGACGGGGATGGCGAGCGCGCTCGGCGCCCGCTTCCTCGACGGCGCCGGGCGCGAGCTGCCGCCAGGCGGCGCGGCGCTCCTGCGGCTCGCGCGCATCGACACGGCCGGCCTGGACCCGCGCATCGCCGAGGTCGAGGTCACGGTCGCCTCCGACGTCGACAACCCGCTGGTCGGCCCCCACGGCGCCGCCGCGGTCTACGGGCCCCAGAAGGGCGCCAGCCCCGACGACGTGCTGCTGCTCGACTCGGCGCTGCGCCGCTACGCCCGCGTGCTCGCTGCCGACCTCGGGATGGACCTGGCCGCCACGCCGGGCGCGGGTGCGGCGGGCGGCCTCGGGGCCGGGGCGATCGCGTTCCTCGGCGCCACCCTCGAGCCCGGGATCGAGCTGGTGCTCGGCCTCGTCGGCTTCGACCGCGCGGTGGCCAAGGCCGACCTCGTCGTCACCGGCGAGGGCAAGATCGACGCCCAGAGCCTGCGCGGCAAGGCCCCGGTCGGGGTCGCCGCGGCAGCGACCGCGCAGGGCGTGCCCGTGGTCGCGCTCGGCGGCGTCGTCGAGGTGTCCGCGCGGGAGCTGCGCGCCGCGGGCTTCGAGGAGGCGCACGGGCTCACCGAGCTCGAGCCGGACGTCGAGCGGTGCATCGCCGAGGCGGCGCCGCTGCTCGAGCGCCTGGCCGAGCGGGTCGGCCGGGCCTGGTCGTCGCTGCCGTAGTACCCGGCCTCGCGTACCATGCCCACCCGATCGTTCCCACCCGATCATGATGCCTACCCGGGGGCCGTGCCCGCGCCGCCCGACCTCCGGCACGCGAGAGAAGGTTGACGCCCATGACGGACGACGCCCTGCCCAGAGCGGCCTCCGCCGTCCTCGAGGCCGGCAGGGGCCTCGGCCTCGAGATGGACGTGCGCGAGTTCCCCGAGGGCACCCGGACCGCGGCCGACGCGGCCAGCGCCATCGGCTGCGCGGTCGACCAGATCGTGAAGTCGCTCGTGTTCGTAGCCGACAACACCCCGGTCGTGGTGCTCACCAGCGGGGTCAACCAGGTGGACGTCGTCAAGGTGGCCAAGGAGACCGGCACGGTCACGGTGCGCAGGGCCGACGCCGGCGAGGCCAGGGCCGCGACCGGCTACGCGATCGGCGGCACCCCGCCGTTCGGCCACGCGCGCCGCCTCGAGGTGCTCGTCGACCCCCACCTGGGCCGGTTCGACACGGTCTGGGCCGCGGCCGGGACCCCGCGCCACGTCTTCCCGATCCCGGCCGGGGAGCTGGCCCGGGTGACCGGCGGCCGGGTGGCCGACATCACCCTGGACGACATCGGGCCCAAGGCGGACTGACCGGGGTCCGGGGCTCGAGGAGCGAAGCCGAGTGGTCGGAGGTCGAGTGCGGAAGGTTGGCCCCGTCGGCGCTATCATTTGGGTACACGAACGTTGAAGAAACGATCTCCCGGCCCTGCCGGAGCGAAAGGAGCACGGATGTCCGAGGTCACCGAGACGGCGACGTCGGTCGTGGACCTGACCGAGGGTGCGGCCACCAAGGTTCGCGACCTGCTCACACGCGAGGGGCGTGACGACCTCGCGCTGCGGATCGCGGTCGAGCCCGGCGGCTGCTCCGGCCTCCGCTACGCGCTCTTCTTCGACGACCGGTCGCTCGACGGCGACGTGCGCGGCCAGGTCCACGGCGTGCAGGTGGTCACCGACCGCATGAGCGCCCCGTACCTGACCGGCGCGTCCATCGACTACCTGGACACCCTCGAGAAGTCCGGGTTCACGATCGACAATCCTAACGCCCAGGGCAGCTGTGCCTGTGGCGAGTCGTTCCACTGACGTAGTCCTCGTTCCACGTGGGGGGAGCTCGCTCCCCCCACGGCCCCCCAAGGGCGCCTGTGCCATGGTCGGGCCGATCTCCCTTCCGCCACGGCCCTCAAGGGCGCCTGTGCCATGGTGCGGTGATCCCGCCAGCCTCCGCTAGCTTCCGCGGCGGACGCGGAAGGACCAGCCGCCTTCTGGGCGGTCCTCACGGCCCAGGAGCTCGTGGTCCTTCAGCCGGCACCAGACGGGGACGTCGACGAGGGCGCCGGGGTCGTCGCTGAGCAGCACGACGTCGGTGCCGACGTCGACCCCGGCGACGGCCTTGGCCAGCCGGACCAGCGGGAGCGGGCAGGAGAGCCCGAGGCAGTCGACCACCTCGGCCGGCGGCGGCGCTCCGGCGGCGGTCACCGGCCGCCCCCCGCCCACCCGATCGCCGGCGCATGCGGCGCGGCGTCGAGGTACAGCTCCTGGCAGGACTCGTCGATCGTGGTCACCGTCAATCGCTCGGAGGCGCCCGGGTCGGCATCGCCCGTCCAGGGTAGCGGCGACCGGGGCGCGGCCGGCGGGCCACCGGGTACCGGCGGCTCCACCTCCGGCGAAATCGCTTGCGGTGGCGTCGGGGGGAGGGAGCATGCTTGGGCGAGTCGCGACGAGCCCACCGTGGGGGTCTGCAAGTGGACCGCAAGGACGACGCATATCGCCGGATCCTGGAATGGGACATGCCCGAGCGGGGCGACACGAGCGCCGCCCCGGCCATCTCCTGGGCGGTCGGTCTCGCGCTGCCCGTGGCGCTCGCCGCCTTCCTGGTCGGCTGGCTCGCGCTCGGCTGGACGGCGCACCGGCAGGCCATCGTCTGGCTCGCCGCGCTGGCCGGCCCGGCGGTCGGCCTCGCCGTCGTCGGCGTGCGGGCGGGCCGGGGCCCGTGGCAGCGGCTCCGCACCGCCCTCCTGGCCGTCGGGGCGGCGGTCCTGGTCATGGCGTGGGTGGTCGGGCTCCTGCTCGGCTCCTCCAGGCCCACGACCGTGGAGCTGCGGTCGGAGCTCGACCACCTCGGCGTCCCCTACGCGTCGGTGCCCGGGAGCGAGGTAGCCGAGGGCAACCGCTTCTGCCGGCGCTTCTGCGTGTCGGTGGCCCGCGACTTCCGCGTACCGAGGAGCGGGCAGGAGAACCAGGTGACGATGTTCATCGACGCGCTCGTCCGGGCGGGCTGGAAGGTCCCTCCCGGCGTCCGGCAGGCCGACACGACCGAGGTGCTGCGGGGCGGGGTGAAGGCGAGCGTCGGCGGCGGCGTGGCCGGCGGGGACGTGCAGGTCGAGCTGACCTCCGCGGGCTGAGACGCGCGGCCCACCCCGGCCGCGGGGCCGTGGTGCGGCCCGGGCGGCCTCGCCGCGGTCAAGCGAGCAGGTTCTTCTCCCTCAGCCACTCGGTCGCCACGCGGTCCGGGTCCTCCTGGTCGAGGTCCACCTTGGCGTTCAGCGCGGTGAGGCCGTCGGTGGTGATCGCGGCGCTGACCTTGTCCACGGTGGACTGGAGGTCGCCGCCCGCCTTGCTGAGGAAGTCGTTGCGGGCGATCGGAACGACATGGTCGGGCGGGAAGAGCTTCTTGTCGTCCTGGAGGACGACGAGCTTCTGCCTCGCGATGACGCCGTCGGTCGAGAAGGACAGGTTGGCCTGGATCTGGTTGCCGAGCAGGGCCTGGTGCCTGACCGAGGCATTGGGGATCGACCTGGTGGCCTTGAAGTTGATCCTGTAGGTCTCCTGCATGCCCTTGTAGCAGGTCCCGCGGTTCTGGAAGCACTCGGGCGGCGCGCCGAACACCAGCTGGCCCGCGACCTTGGCGAGGTCGGACAGCGTCTTCGCCTCGTACCTGTCCGAGCTCGCCTGGGTCATCGTGATGGCCTGCTGGTCGCTTGCTGGCGCCTGCTCGAGGACGGTCACGTTCTTCGGCTGCAGCTTGGCCTTGAGGTCGGTCAGGATCTGCCGGCCGTCGGGGGTCGGGGTGCCCTTCAGGTAGGTGAGGTCGGACCCGGCGTATTCGATCAGCATGTCGAGCTGGCCGGCGAACAGGGCCGGGTCGGCGAGCTCCCGGCTGGCGAGCTTCTGGTAGGTCACCTTGTAGCCCGCCCTGGCGAGCGCCCGGCCGTAGATCTGGCCGAGGATGACCTGCTCGGTGAAGTCGACCACGCCGAGCCGGACCTCCAGCTTCCCGGAGCCGCCCGAGCCCGAACCAGGGCTCTTGCTGAGGCCACCGCAGGCGGCGAGGACGACCGAGAGCGCGGCGAGCACGGCCGCGACGCTCCAGCGACGTTCCATGTGACGCATGTGACGCCTGCTCCTGTCCCGTCGACGATGTCCCTTCGACGATGAAGGTGCCGAGCCCGCCGCTCATACCGGCCATGGTCGCACAACTCCCCCGCGCCGCAGCGGGCGGGTCGGCCCGCGGCCCGGCTGAGCTGCCCGAACGACACACGGCACTTTGCGTTTCGAGCCCGCCGGGTGCAACACTCGCACCTGCGGTGCCGCGACCGGGCTGCCGGACGGCGCCCTCGCGCCCGTAGCCGGCTTCGGATCCGCCGTGCGAGCGGACAAAGGAATGGGATCACATGGCTTCCAAGGGTCGCGCCGTGCAGGGCGCCCGGACCCAGCCCGCCGTCACGAAGGGCGGGCAGAAGACGTTCGCGGTGGGGCGCGCCTGCCCGACGTGCGGCGAGCCGCTGTCGCAGTACAATCCCGGCCCGAACTGCTTCAAGCACACCGTCGGCTTCCCCTGGCGGGGGCCGACGGCCAAGCCCAAGTACTGACTGACCGGCCGCCGGCACCAGGGGGGAGCGCCGAGATGCCCGACGCGTCACAGTTGGACGACCTCGACCCATTCGAGCTGCTCGCGACTGAGCGGGCGAGGCTCGACCGGTTCTTCTCCGGGCTCGACGAGGCGGGGTGGGACCGGCCCACCCGCTGCACGGGGTGGCGGGCCCGGGAGATGATCGCGCACCTGGCCGGCGGCGAGCTGTACAACCAGGCGTGCCTGGACGACAAGCTGGGCGAGCTGTTCGAGCGGGCCGGCAGGGCCGGTGCCGAGGGCTTCCAGGGCTTCACCGACTGGACGGTCAGCGAGCGGGCGGGCCGGCCGCCCACCGAGGTCCTCGACGAGTGGCGCCGGGCGTCGTCGGACACCCTCCGGCGCCTGCGCGAGCACGGGCGGGACGGCACGATCCCGACCTCGGCCGGGCCGTACCCGGCCGGCCTGCAGGCGTTCCACCTCGCGATCGAGGACGCCACCCACGCCGACGACCTCGGCGCGCCGGTCGACCCGGACGAGGCGGCGGACCGGCTCGCCTGGCGAGCCACGGTCAGCCGCTTCGGGGTGACCGAGACCGGCAAGCCGGTCGAGCTGGAGGCTCGGGGTGACCGGATGCTCGTCCGCTCCGGCGGGCAGGAGGCCGCGCTCTCGCAGGACGAGCTCGTCCAGGCGGCGGTCGCCCGCCTGGACGCCGACCACCCGCTCCCGGCCGGCCTGCGCGAGGCCCTGCGCGCCTTCGCCTGATCTCTGACCCGCCGCCGGGCGCCGCACCGACGGGCCGGGCCAGGGGCCCCTCGGCCGGCTACCCTCCGGCCCAGGGCTAGCGTGCGGCGGGGGCCGGCCTGCCGGCGCCCGGGCGGGTGGCGCCGACGTAGCCGCCCGCCCGGATCGATTCGACCCTGACTTGCGCGCCCGTGTGCGGCGCGTCGACCATCAGCCCCTGGCCGACGTACATGCCGACGTGGTGGATGGAGGCCGGGTCGCCGGGGACGCTGCCGAAGAACACCAGGTCGCCGGGGAGCAGGTGTGCGGGGTCGACGTGGGGGCCGGCCGACCACTGTTGCCGCGAGGTGCGCGGCAGCGCCGTCCCGGCCCGGGCCCAGGCCCAGCCGACGAGGCCGGAGCAGTCGAAGTCGTCGGGGCCGGTCCCTCCCCAGCGGTACGGCTTGCCCACCTGGCTGAGCGCGGCACCCACGGCGGTGGCCGCCGCCGCCGTCGGCGGCGGCGCGGTCGCGAAGCCCTCCAGGCCGAGGACACGCGCCCTGGCGGCAGCCGTGGCGAGCGCGGCCCGTCTGGCCGCTTCCTCCCTGGCGCGGGCCTCGGCCACGAGCAGCCGGACGTGCCGCTCGGCATCCGCGAGCAGTCGCCGCTGCAGGCCGAGGCGGCGCTCGATCCCGGCGCGCTGGTCGGCGAGCCGCCCGCGGATGCCGATGACCTCGGCCTGGGCGGCCTGGAGCTCGGCGACCCTGGCGCCGAGCCGGTCGGCGGCGGCCCGCACGCCGGCCACGGCCTGCCGGCGCGCGTCCAGGGAGTGGTCGACGGCCCGTCTCGCCACGGCCAGCTCGTGCCCGTCCTGGGCGACGAGCAGCAGCTCGAGCGAGGCCGCCGGCCCCTCGATGTAGAGCGAGCGGACCTGGTCGTCGAAGCCCGCTCTGGCGGCCTCGAGCGCCTGCTCGCCGTCGGCCAGCTCCCGCTGGTGGACGAGCGACGCCCTGATGACCGCGTCGAGGCGCTCGGCGTTGGCATCGTAGGCCTCGGCGAGGAGCTCCACCTCCACGTCGAGCCGGTCGATGGAGCGCTGGACGCGCGCGGCCTCCGCCCGCGCCCGGTCGATGGCCCCGTCGCCCGGCACCGGTCGGGGAGCGGCCCCGGCCGGCGCCGCGGCGAGCAGGGCCGCGGCGAGCAGCCCGGCGAGCAGGGCCGCGGCGGCGGGACGCGGGGACCGGGGGAGTGGCACGGGAGACCTCCGATGCGAGCACGTACGCTCCCGCGGGTTGTCGGCGCCGCGACCCGCCCGCTTGACCGGCGCGAGCCGGCCGCGCATGACCGGCTCGCCGGTTATCCTTGGGAGGCGGCACCGACGGCCGCGTCTCGCGTTGGGAGCGTCACCATGAACTGCTCGTCCTGCGGCCACCCGTCCCCGGCCGGCAACCGGTTCTGCGGCTCGTGCGGGGCCGAGCTGGACCATGCCGGCACCCTTTCCGCGGCCGCCGCCGCGCCCGCGCCGTCCCCAGCCATGGCGGCGTCCCCGCATCCCGCCGCCGCCGGGTGGTCGCCCGCGCCGCCACCCGCCCGCCGCCGCGCCGGACCCGCGCTCCTCGCGGCGCTCATGGGCCTGTTGCTGCTGTTCGGCGGTGTCGGCCTGTTCGCCGCCCGCAGCGTCACCGCCCGCGCGGGCGCCGGCTCGCCCGAGGCCGCCGCCTCCGGCCTCCTCGGCGCCCTCGACAAGCAGGACCTCGAGCGGGCCGCGGGTTACCTGGACGGCGAGGAGCGCCAGGCCGTGACCGTCTACGCCAGCCGGCTGGCCAAGGCCGGCGGGCTCAAGGTGGAGCTGCCGGTCGACGAGGCCAGGCGCCGCCTCGCCGAGCAGACGAAGGGGGCGCTCAGCTCGTTCCGCATCGTGACGCTCCGCTCCGGCGGGCGCTGGTACGTCTCCCTGCTCGCCACGGCGGCCGAGTGGGGGCGGCTCGCGAGCCACGCCGGCCCGGTCGACTACGCCCTCCTCGCCGCGGCGCCGGCCGGCGGGGGCGCCGCGTCGCCAGAGGCGGCCGTGCGCGCCCTGGTCAAGGCGGCCACGACCGGCACGCCGTCGGCGGTCCTGGACCGCCTGGTGCCCGAGGAGCGCAGGGTCGCCGCCGCCTATCGGGAGCCGCTGCTCGCCCGGGCCGAGGCGCGGGCCGGCAAGGGGCCCGGCACGCTGCTCGGCGGGCGGTCCGGCGCCCGGGGGCGGGTCGAGGGCCTGACCATGCGGACCGAGCCGGTGGCCGACGGCGTCGCCCGGGTCGTGCTGACCGGCGGCACGCTGGTCCCGAGCGGGGTCGCGGGGGCCAGGCCCGAGCCGCTGCCGAAGGACGGGCACGCCGCCGTCGTCGTGGTCGAGCGGGACGGGGCGTGGTACCCGTCCGGGCTGTTCAGCGCGGTCGACGCGCTGATCGCCAGCGCCGAACGGGAGCAGGGGGGCGGGTAGACTCCATACTCCGATGCACCACACGTCCATCCCTGGTCGGGAGCGCCCGTGACGAAGATCCTGCTCGTCGCCTCTCAATCGTCCTTCCGGGACCGGCTGCGCCTCGCCCTCGAACGCCTCGAGGCGAGCGGGGACGAGATCGAGTTCCTCGATGCGGCCAACGGCAACGACGCCATCGCCATCGCCGAGGCGGAGTTCCCCGACCTCGTGGTCGTGGAGGTCGGCGTGACGCCGTACGGCGGCTTCGGCCTGACGCGGGACCTCAAGGCGGTGCCGGACCTCGCCTGCCCCGTCATCATCATCCTGCCGCCTGCTCGAGGAGGACGACGCCGCCCTCGAGGAGGCCACCTCATGAGCATCGCCGCCCACTGCGGCTCATGCGGTCGGGAGCTGCTGCTCGAGCAGCTCACCGACCCGGCCGAGGGGTTCCGGTGCCCCTTCTGCGGGTTCGCTTTCGCCCCGTCGTACGCGACCGTCGCGCCCGCGATCGCCGTGCGGGCGCTCGCCGCCCGGGAAGCGCTGGCCGGCTCGCTCGCCGAGCTGCAGTCGATGATCGGCGACCGCCTCCGGCTCGACCGGCAGAGCGTCCTCGCCGCCGTGACCGACGCGCTCCCGGCCTCCGGTCAGCCCGTCAAAACCGGCTGACGGCGAGAATCCACCCAGATCGCATCGAACCGGCCGCAACTGGGGGATAGCGTTGGCCTTCGCGGGATAGTAGCGTTGCGTGGGCAGCGGCGCGGTAGGCGCGATGCAGGGGGTCTTGGAGGGAGACCTTTCCATGGCGAGTCAGGACCGTAGCCGGATCGGCCACGGCTCCGGCCTCCCGGTGACGGGGCGCGGCGGCAACGGCGCCCGGCCGGTCGCCAGTCGACCCCTCCGCCTCGACCAGCCCGCCCGGCCGCCGCCGCGGCATCTCGCCTCCAGCCGGCGCCTGCCCGCGCCCGGCCTCGCCCGGTCGATGCTGTCCGCCGGCCTCCTCGTGATGCTCGTCCTCGCCCTGGGCGGAACGGTCGTCCTCCGCGCCCTCAGCCGGCCAGGCGTGCCGGGGCTGCAAAGGGGAAGGCCGCCCGTGGCGTCCCGGACGACCGCCGCCAGCGTCGTGCCGTCGACCACGCTGCGGGCGAGGGCGGCCGTCGTCCAGTCCCTGGTCCCCGACGGCAGCTTCGAGGCCGGCCTGGCCGTCATGCGGGACCGGCCGGGTACCAGTTGCACACGCGTGGCCGGTGGCGCCGCGGGCCGCTGGTCGATGCAGATCCGGGCGCTGGGCGGGGCGCCGGTGCCGCCCGGCCTCTGGATAGACCTCGCCCGCGGCGCCCCGCCGGGCACGCGCTACACCGCCTGGGCCGCGGTACGCGGCCGACCCGGCCTGACCGCCCAGATCCGGCTCTACGAGCGCGGCCCCGGCGGCGCGATCGCCGACCGGACCCTGGTCGTCCTGCATGACCTGGGCTGGCACCAGCTGGGCGTCAAGCACGCGGTGGCGGCTCCCGGCTCGGTGCTCGCCGTCGACGTGCTCATCGGCGGGCTCGCGCCCGGGCAGACCGCCCAGATCGACAACGTGCGAGCCGTGCGGGCCCCGTAGCGGCGCGCCACCGGACCGCCGGACGCAGGGAGCAGGTTTGGCCGGTCCCGCAACCGCCGATCATTGCTGAGGACGCGCCGTTCGCCATTGACGCGCGGGCGAGGGGATGGAGGACGGGGTGAGGATCCGGCGGGTGCTGCCGATCGGGCTCGTCGCGACGCTCCTGTGGCTCTCCGGGGGCGCGGCCCATGCCGTGCAGCTGCTGTCGGTCGCCGACGTGACCTGCGGCGGGCTCAGCGTGACGGGGACCGGGCTCCCCGCGGACACGCTGCTGGTCCTGGCGGTCAGGCAGCACCCGTTGGGTCCCGCGGTGCGGTCGCTCACGGTCAGGACGACCGCGGAGGGCACCGCGCGGGCGGACGTCCACGCCTCCTTCGCCGGGTTCGACGAGGTCTCCGTCGCCGCGCTCGACGCCGCGGGCCGCCGTACGCTGGTCATCGCCAGCCACCAGTTCGCGCGCCCCTGCCCCGCCGAGCAGCCGGTGCTGCCGGTCACCGGTGCCGCCCAGGACCGGCCCTGGCTCCTGGCCACCGGGCTGGGCCTGGTCGTCGTCGGCATCGGCGTCCGCGCGCGAACCGCCTACCGGGGCACACACGCCCGCCGATGACCCGACCGGCCGGAAGGAGGAGCGTCCGATGCTGGAAGAGTGGGACCTGTGGTTTCCAGGCGCCGCAGCCACCGGGATCTCGTTCGCACGCAGCCGGGTCGAGGCCGGAGCGGCCGGCGACCGGCTGCTGGTCCACGCCGCCCCGCCCAAGCTCGCGGTCACCGTTCGCGCCGAGGACGGCCAGGTACTCGCCGAGGGTCACGACCTCGAGCGCGGCGAGCCCGGCCCCATGAGCTACCTGGTCCGCCAGGGCGACGCCATCCGACTGGAGGACGGTTGGCCCACCCAGGACGACCTGGGACGGCTGGTGATCCTGCCCGGCGGGGAGGCCGGTGTCCTCACAGGCTGGTGGCACGCCGACGACCGCAGCGAGTGGCGCTGGCAGATCGAGTTGTACAACCACGTCTGACCCTCGGAGGCAGCCATGCGCGTCGCCGTGCTCGCCGACATCCACGGCAACCTGCCGGCACTGGAGGCGGTGCTGGCCGAGCTCGACCGTCTCGCGGTGGACCGCGTCGTGCTCAACGGCGACATCGCCGGCGGGCCGCTGCCCGGCGAGACCCTCGCCCGCCTGACGGAGCTCGGGGAGCGCGCGGTCTGGGTGCACGGCAACGGCGAGCGGGGCCTCGTGGCCGGCTTCGACCGGGCCCTCGGGTCCGGCTCCGGCGCCGAGGCGGCCCACGAGGACGACCTCGCGGTGGGACGGCTGCTCACGCGCGCCGAGCGGGACCTGCTCGCCGACCTGCCCATGACCGTCACCCTCGAGGTCGACGGGCTCGGAGCGGTGCTGTTCTGCCACGCCACGCCACGCCGCGACGACGAGATGCTGCTGGTCGACAGCCCGCCGAGCCGCTACGCGGCCGCGCTGGGCGGCGTCACCGCCGACCTGGTCGTGCTCGGGCACACCCACATGCCCTTCGACCGGCTGTTCGACCGGCGCCGGGTGGTCAACCCGGGCAGCGTGGGGATGCCCTACGGGCACGCGGGCGCGGCCTGGGCGCTGCTCGGCCCCGGGGTCGAGCTGCGGCGCACGGCGTACGACGCCGCGGACGCCGCCGGGCGGCTTGGCCGTAGCCGCTGGCCGGGGGCGCAGGGGTGGG
>WNGG01006481.1_pt1 | contig 13010 bp, 14 predicted proteins | sample 5400661 | NCBI WGS metagenome assembly WNGG01 (sample SAMN13153372, study PRJNA577476) | soil metagenome | isolation source: 100 cm soil or saprolite under Garry oak tree replicate 1 | place: USA:California | collected 2016-06-15
ATGTCCACCCTGCGCAACCCTTGCCGCGGAACCCATCGTCGAACGATAATAAGGGTGAGACCAGAAATGGCCGGCGCCCAACCAGCCGGACGGAGGTGGCGTTGACCGCGGCGTTTACCCCGATGGAATAGGGGCGGTCACGCCCGAAATTGACCGCTTTTCAGTCACCCACACATTATGACCCGGGACCGCTCCAACCAATCAGCGATTCTCCCCGTTCTGGCCCTCTTCGTGTTCCCGTTGAGCGCGCTCCTCGGGTGCGGCACTGTCACCGTCGATCCCCCGCCGGGGCCGCAACTCATCACCGGAACCGTGGTTGACGATTCCACAAATCAGCCGGTCGGTGGTGCTACCGTCGCCCTCGAACAGCCCGACGCCAACGGAATCGATCGCATCCTGACCACGACAACCACCGCCTCCGACGGCGGGTTCCGCTTCAACGGCCTGCAACCCGGTAATTACGACGTCGTCGCGGGCGCTTCCCTCACCTCCGCTTCCGGCGCCACCCATACCTATGCCGCCACCGTCACCTTCCGCGTCCCGGACAACTCGGACGTCCGGCACATCCCCCTTGTCCCCGAGTTCGGCGATGCCATCCCCACCGGCCAGCCCGTCCAAATCTCTGCCACCGTGACGACCTCCACCTCCACCGGCGCACCGGTCCAGGCCGATGTCAAGCTTTCCGCGCTCCAGAGCGCATTTCTCGAAGGCGCTTCGCTCGTTCAAGTCACCATCCCTCCCTTCGCTGGCTCCACACCCCAAATCACCACTTCCTCCGGCCCAGCCTGCCCGAATAACACGTCCTGCGCCAACTATGTGCTCTCCGTGCCGTCCAGCGACCCCGTGTACGGAACGTTCCACTCCACCGGAACCAATTACACCATCCCCACTCCGACCCCCGCCGAAGTCATCTTCGTGATCGAGGCAAAAGCCTCTGTTCACGGCAGCCCCGCCACCTCCAACTGCGCCCCGTCCACCCAAACCTCCGGCCCCGTCGTCCCCCGCGGCACCCTCCCATCCACCGTTCCGAACCTCTCCTTCTCCTCCTGCCAATAGCCTCTCTTTTCGTAGCACAGACACTCCTGCCTGTGCTCTCGCGCCAAGCCCACCCCCCATCACATCCTGATGCTGGAAAGGGCACCAGGGCCCTCGCAGCCGTTCTTTGCAGCGGTATTCTCTCTGGAGAGACTTCCTTGTGCATGATCGGAGGATGCGGTGCGGAAACTCTTGATTCTTGCGTGTCTCTTGTTGGTTCCCAGCGCCTCCCGGGCGCAGACCCCACAGGACCCCTGGGAAGCGCTGAACAGGCTGCACGCGGGCCAAAAAATCGAGGTTGTCGAGAAGTCTCTGAAGAAACACGTGGGAACCTTCATGGCCGTTTCCGCGGAAGCCATCCAGATGCGGGAAGGCGGAGCGGATGACGCCATCCGGCGGGAGGATGTCTTGCGTGTGAGCCTGCCGGAAAAGAGGCATCGTTTGCGCAACATGTTGATCTTCAGCGTAGCGGGCTGCGGCGCAGGTTTTGGCATTGGGGCCGCGAGCGCAGGTCGCGACACGCTTCAGTATGATGTCTATACGGTCTTCGGCGGGGTCATCGGCTTCGTCGGCGGAATTGGCGTCGGCGCCGCACTGCCTACCCACGCCACCATCTACCGCGCCAAGCCGCACTGATCACCCCAACCTCCCTTCCCAGCGGGCATAGCTCATACAGCGCAACACAAGCGCTCCATCTCTCCGCTAATGTGTGGTACAGGATTTATGCCACAGCACGTTCTCGGCTTGCCGCGCGTCCGAATAACCGCCGGCTCAGATCGTCCCAAGTATGTACCCCATTCTACCAAGGTAAAGAATCCCTAAAAGGAACGTCCCGACCGCTAACGCACCACATATCAGAGCAATACCGAACTCGGTCGGATTCAATCTCCCCTGCAGTTCACTCGCCGAGATCGCCGTCCCCCTCTTTTCGCCCTTCCGTAATTCTCGTCCCACGGCAGTCTCCACCGCCCTCGTGAGCACCATGATCAGCAAAACCGAGAATATGATCGCAGCCGCTAGGTACAACATCGTACGGCTCGTTAGGTAATGAGGAATCGGGGAACTCGGAGCCATCGCCGAAGCAAGAATCGAGGTAACGATCCCCGCGCTGACTATTATCGCCTTCGCGATCTCCAAGTACATTTGTGCAGATGCCATGCTTATCCATAGCATGTCATGCTTGCACGCTCCGTACACGAACCAAAAGATGTAAGCCAGATCAAGAAGAATCACTCCGAGAACGAGCATTGGGAAAGTGCAGCCGTTCAAGTGGTCCTCCTGGCGCCTGTATATATGAAACACATTAATTACACAATGGGAGAAACGGTGATCGGGAGCGGGCGCGTGGATCACCCTTTTTGAGCAGGCAAAACGCGGGTGCCGCATGCTTCGGTTTTGGAAGCGTGCGGGTTTTGTCCCCGAAGGGAACTGGTGGAGCACCAGCGGTCCACAAGCGGCGTTCGTGGTAACCTCTTCATGTTGGATTGAAACTTCTTGCGCCTCGTTCGTAAGGGCGAGATCCATTTTCGAATTGTGCGTAAAGGGAGACGATCCCTATGAATGCACCCGTGCAGCGGATAGGCGCTCTGGCGGCTTGCTTCCTCGCGGGAATCATTGCGGTCTGTTGGCGCACGGAAACTAGCGCCGCCGGCTCCAGACATCCGAAGGCCATAGCGGCTTACCTCGACCGGCCTGAAACGAAAATCGCGAGCTCCTGGGATCAGAAGGCTGCAGCCGCTTACCTCGATCGAAGGGCAGGCTGGTGGATGGAATGGCCAAAGGCCGCGCGCGATCACGAAACCTTTTGCGTGTCGTGTCATACGGCGGTGCCTTACGCGCTCTCGCGGCCTGCCCTTCGTAAAGCGCTTGCGGAAGAAGCTCCTTCCGCGATCGAACGCAGACTCCTGGACAATGTCACGAAGCGGGTGCGGCTTTGGAAGGAAGTCGCGCCGTTCTACAGCGATGCGGATCGCGGCGTGCACAAGACGGTCGAGTCTCGCGGGACGGAATCCGTTCTCAATGCGCTGATCCTTTCGAGCAATGACGCGCAGAACGGGCAACTCAGCCACGACACGCGCACGGCGTTGGATAACATGTGGGCGGAGCAGCAGACCACGGGAAATAAAAAGGGCGCGTGGTTGTGGCTGCGGTTCGCTAATGAGCCGTGGGAGGCGGACGATTCGGACTATTATGGAGCCACTCTTGCGGCGGTCGCGGCGGGCACTGCCCCCGAGAATTATCGCGCGAGACCCGAAATCCAAAATAACGTCAAGATGTTGCGCGATTACCTGAACCGCGAATGCGCAGCGCAGACCACCATCAATCGTGTTGTCCTCTTGTGGGCTTCAGCGAAAGTGCCTGGACTCCTCGATCCGGAGCGGCAGAAGGCTATCATCAATGAAGTTCTGGGTAAGCAGCAGGCAGACGGAGGCTGGAGCCTCTCTTCACTGGTTGGGGGGTGGAAACGGGAGGATGGAACACCCCAGGAAGTGAAGAGCGACGGCTACGCCACAGGGCTGATCACGTTCGCGCTTCAACAGGCGGGGATCCCCCGGGAGAATGCCCAGCAAAAGCAGGGGCTCGTGTGGCTGGAGGGTAATCAGAACAAGACGGGAGGCTTCTGGCTGGGCTACTCCCTAAACAAAGACAAAGAACATCACCTAACTCCAAGTACCGCGCTCTTCATGAACGACGCGGCGACGGCTTATGCCGTGCTCGCGCTGACCGAGGCCAACAGGTATTGAATCAGAACACGCCGGTCACCGAGAAACTGGTCGAGCCGGGCTGCCGGATATCTGCCTGCCAGCTTTCGCCACTGATTTCGCTTGTCTGATTCGCCCCGTTAATCGTCCAAGTGGAAGGCGGTCCGCCTAAACTTCCCAGAACCCCGTTTCTGGACCGCTTTCTTGATTGCTGGTGAGAAGCCCTGTTATCAACAGTGATTCGCGGCCTGCTAAATACATGCGGTAATATGCTGGGGACAGGCTGGCCCTCTCACCAATGACCGTCAACAGCGATCTTGAGGCTGCTTGGAGGTACCACAACACTACCAAGCATTCCTACGCCAGCGTCCATAACAATCTGCATTTCTTGGATTGGGCCAATCAACCCTTGCCATTCAAGATTTACGTTACTCTTGACCCGTTATCGTTGCCCCGAGGGGTCCGCCAAACCGGCGTCGCTGCCCTTTCCGCGATTGCGGAGAGCATCTACCCGGAGCCTAGGGCTGTACCGGACCTGGAGGCGCTGGCCCTATTGCTGTATCTAACGGTTGGGATCACTCGGCATCGGAAGTATGCTGGCGGAGATATTTATTTTCGCGCCGCAGCCTGCACCGGAGCACTCTACGAAGTCGAGGTCTACGTTGTTTGCGGAAATCTTGTCGATTTAGAAGCAGGCGTGTACCACTTTGCGCCTCCAGAGTTCGCCCTGCGCAGACTGCGAGCTGGAGACTATCGCAGTGTCCTCAGTGAGGCTACTGGGGGTGAAACGGCAATTGTCCATGCCCCGCTCACCATCATTTGCACCTGCACCTACTGGCGCAATGCGTGGAAATATCAGGCGCGTACCTATCGCCATTTTGGTTGGGACAATGGCACTCTCCTAGCCAATCTGCTGGCCGTCGCCACGGCCCTTGGAATGCCCGCCAAAGTGATCTGCGGATTTGTGGACGCAGATGTGAACCGATTGCTTGATGTCAATCCCGAACGTGAGGTCGCCTTTTCTCTCGTAGCTCTCGGCCATATCTCGGATTTGGCGCAGCAACGACCTTCCAAGCTCTCTGCTCTCCATCTGGAAACCGTCCCGCTCTCTCGAAAAGAGACTGACTATCCAGCCATGCGTGACATTCACGCTGCTTCTTCGTTCCATTCGGCTGAGGAGGTTGGGATTTGGCGTGGTCACGCGCCGCTGGCTAAACTGCCGCCGCCAACGGGACAGATCGTCCAACTCCACCCCTATTCGGATGCAGAAATGCGTCGTGATCCGATCGAACAGGTCATCCTTCGGCGTGGCTCCGCACGCAAGTTTGCGCAAGTACCGATCGAGCTGCCGCAGCTCTCTACCATGCTGGACCGAGCAACCCGTGGTTTCCCAGCGGACTTCCTGGATCCACCAGGGACTCATCTGAACGACCTCTACTTAATTGTGAACGCAGTCGAAGATCTCGATCCTGGAGCCTACGTATTCCACCGTGACCGGCATGTGCTCGAGTGCCTGAAAGCCGGAAACTTCCGCCCACAGTCTGGTCATCTGGGGCTGGACCAGCAGTTGCCAGCCGAGGCAGCCGCGGACATCTTCTTCCTGGCGGACTTACAAATCATATTGGGGCGCTTCGGCAATCGCGGATATCGCGCCGTGCAACTCGAGGCCGGCATCTTAAGCGGCAAGCTGTATCTTGCCGCTTACGGCCAACGCTTGAGTGCCACGGGTTTAACATTTTATGATGATGACGTGATCCGGTTCTTTTCCCCTCACGCTCACGGCAAGAGCGTGATGATGTTGGTAGCGACAGGCAAGAACACCAAATCACTGCTCTAGTGCTAGCTGTTGGTAAATCCCCTTGTCACCCGCCAAACGCCCGTGAAGTCCGCTTCTGGGAAGTTGCGGCGGGCCAAGTCCTGATATCTCGCGTAACCGGACAAATGCATCGCGCTCCAGAACCGCGGGGCTAGGAAACAAACCCTCAGGTCGCCAGTTGTAGCTGGGGAATGGGCCGTGGAGAAAACAGCGGGACTGTTTCGAGGGCTTCGAGCCATAGGCGGATCGCCGCACAAAGCGGCCGCACGGCGCGCTTTATCCCCTTGCCCCTCAAGCACATAGAATAATCGTTTGACAAACCTGTACTTTTGTGATAACATGCGTCTCAAATTCGGGTTACGGATTGCCCTGACCCTGCGCCCGGCCGGCCCGGCGCATCCGCTCTTTGACAACCTAGAGCTTAACACCTTCAGCAGCAGAACGTTACAGATCCCCCTGTCTAACCCCTTTCGGCTCATACCCTTGCGCACTCTTCCATTTTGCGTATATTCTGTTTTGCACTCTAAATTCTTTGCCTTCAATCGCTTGCGCACTCTTTCGCAAAACACGGGGGTGGGTATCAACTCTTCCCAAAGTGGAACTCTGGCACCCTCTCCCACGAATCACAAATCACAAGTCACGAATCACGAATAACTCCTTTAGAGGCACATTCTTACAAAGTCCCTCGCTGCCAATTCCTTTGTCACCAATCTCTTACAAAGCCGGACCGTAACGATATGTCAACAAACCACTTATAAGTCCTTTCGCAGCACATCGTTACGGGAATAGTCGCCCCTAAGTCCTTTCCTGGCACATCCTTACGAAAAACAGGGGGGTGGGGGTAGTCGTGGCCTCTCGAAGCAGAAACCTTTCCCTCGGCCCAGCCCACAGACGCGCCATGTCACGGGTTGTGCCGACCCCGCGTCTAATCAAGGAGCCCCAGCACTCACGTCCATGAGAATCGGCATCACCTGCTATCCCACCTATGGCGGCTCCGGCGTTGTCGCCACCGAGCTTGGCATGGAGCTTGCCTCCCGCGGCCACGAGGTCCATTTCATCAGCTATGCCCCGCCGATCCGCATGCAGCTTGGCAACGGCAACATTCGCTTCCACGAAGTCGAAGTCGCCTCCTACCCTCTCTTCGACCATCCGCCCTATACCCTGGCTCTTGCCACGAAAATGCTCGAAGTCTTTGAGGCCGAAGCGCTCGATCTCCTCCATGTTCATTACGCCATCCCGCATTCGGTCAGCGCGCTCCTGGCTCGTTCCATGGCCGCTCCCCGCCGCCTGCCCTTCATCACCACGCTGCACGGCACGGACATCACGCTTGTCGGCAGTAATCGCAGCTATCTCCCCATCACGCGCTTCTCCATCGAGCAGAGCGACGGCGTCACCTCCATCTCTCATTATCTGAAAAACCGCACCCTCGCCGAATTCGACATCAAGCGCCCCATCGAAGTCATCCCCAATTTCGTCAACTGCGATCTGTACACGCGCGCCGCCGAATGCGGACTGCGCGCGCACTGGGCGCCCAACGGCGAGCCCATCCTCATGCATCTCTCGAATTTCCGCCCCGTGAAGCGCGTTACGGACGTGGTTGAAATTTTCGCCCTGGTTCGCGAAAAAATGGCCGCCAGGCTCGTGTTCATCGGCGACGGCCCGGACCGTGGCGCGGCCGAATATCTCACGCGCAAGAAGCGCCTGCAGAAGGATGTGTTCTTTCTGGGCAAGCAGGATCGCGTGTACGAAAAACTGGCCGCCGCCGATCTCTTCCTGCTTCCTTCGCAGCTTGAATCGTTCGGCCTCGCCGCGCTCGAGGCCATGGCCTGCGAAGTTCCCGTCATCGCGACGAACGTCGGCGGCGTCCCCGAAGTCATCGAGCACGGTGTGGATGGCTATCTCGTCGAGCCGGGCGACGTGCAGGAAGCCGCGCGCTACGCCCTGGAAATCCTTTCGCGCGCCGACCGCGGCCGCGAGATGGGCCAGCAGGCCCGCGTCAACGCCAGGAGAAAATTCTGCGCCAACGACGTCATCCCTCTCTACGAAGCCTTCTACCGCCTCATCCTCGAATCCGCCTCCGCCGCCGGTGCGTAAAAACCATGGGTACACTCGCTCCGCAGATTGTTCAAACTGGCTCCGGGTGCAGAATTGGGAGCTCAGGCGCCGTGCGCGGACTGCTTCATCGGACATTGCGTCGCGGCGCATTTGCGGTGTTCCGCGATCCGCCGGTAGCACGCCCTCAGCAATTCCATTGCGCCAGGAATCCTGGACAGCCAGACCAGCGGCCGCGCCCACCAGATCTCTCGCGCGAGCGCCACGGCCGCGTCGGCGCCTCCAAACTGCCGGCCATCGGAAAGCAGAAAACGCATCTCGCGCAGCAATTCTTCGCGCGACAAGCCGAGCAGCGCCGCGACTCGCGGATCCTGCAGGGGAGCCAAGGCAAACCCGCGGCGGTGCAGAGCCGGGGCCAGCCAGCGCGCGATTCGCGTGCAAAAGTCGCATTCCGCATCCCAGAAAAGCCAGCCGCGCGCGCGGCGTCCTTTGCTATCTGTGAATTCCGAAGCCAGAGAAATCATGTCAGCCTGCCGCTTTCGTCCTGCTCGCACCGAGCAGCGTGATTACCTTGCCGCGGAGCTTAGCGACGCCCTTCAACGCGCCCGCCGGCATGCGCAAAATCTCCTCGAACAGCCCATTCATGACCGTCAAGAATTCGAGCATGCTCTCCAGCCGCTCGCGAGTGTAAGCATCGCCCTTGCCGTCGGCCTTGAGCGCATCCACGCATTCGCGGACCACGCGAAGCGTCGGGTCCACTTCGCGCCGCTTCCGCTCTTCGGCAACGATGCGGAAGATGTCCCAGACGTCCTTCACGGACTCGAAGTGGTCGCGCCGGTCGCCCAGGACGTGAACGACGCGGACGATGCCCCACCCTTGCAGCTCGCGCAGGCAGGTACTCACGTTCGAGCGGGCGACGGAGAGCGTCTGCGAGATCTCCTCGGCCGGCAGGGGCTGCGAGGAAAGATACAGCAGGGCGTGAACCTGGGCCACGGTGCGGTTGATGCCCCACCGGGTGCCCATTTCGCCCCAGTGGAGGATGAATTTCTGTTCGATGGGAGAGAGCCGAGTTTTCGTTATATCTGTCATGGCGGTTATTTCTGTCATTACAGAAACTACAGCATTTCCAGTTGTTTGTCAAGAGGCGTTTTCAAGCGGCCGGCCGTTCGGGCTGGCGGACAGAACAAGCCGCCGCAGCCCGGCTGGAATCCGGGGAATCCCTGTGGGCAGGATGAGGTCTAATTCCCTGCTGAAGCCATCGTGGTGGCCAGCTCGGGCACTTGAATCTGAATCAGCGTGCCCTCGCCCGGCTGGCTGCGGATGTGCAGCAGGAAATCGTCGCCGTAGAGGACGCGCAAACGCTCGCGGACGTTGCTCAGCCCGATGCCTTCGACATACACGTTTGGTCTTTTCTCCTCCGGGATGCCCACGCCGTTGTCCTCAATCTCGATGAGCAGCCGGCCGTCGCGATTCGCGGTACGGAGATGAATTCTTCCACCCTCAAGCTTCGGCGCGAGCCCATGTTTCAGGCAGTTCTCCACGATCGGCTGAAGGAGCATGTTGGGGATGAAGGTTTCGAGGGTCTGATCGTCGATCTGCTTAACGATCTCGAGGTTGTCGCGCCCGAACCGGGCGACTTCGATATCGAGGTAGTCGTCGATAAACTCGAGCTCTTCCCGCAAGGGCACAAACGTTTCGTGCTTCCGCAGCAGCCGCCGGAGGATGTTACCGAGCTTGAGAACAACAATGCGCGCCATATCCGGATCGAAGCGGATGAGCGACGCCACGGTGTTCAACGTGTTGAACAAAAAGTGAGGATTGATCTGGCTGGAGAGCGCGTCCATGCGCGCCTTCAGGAGTAGCTGCTGGTGGCTCTCGAGATTCATCTCGATGCGCGTGTTATTCCAGATTTTCAGGGGAACGGCCACGGACATGACCGTCGCCAGCACGGAAAGACCCAAGCCCCAGTCGCGATGAAAGTCGATAGCGAATAGCCAGGTCGGCTTCGTGGCGTCAATGAGCGTCACGCGCCCCAACTCGAGTCCCACGCAGGCCGATAGCGGCACCATTTCCCAGGACATTTCGGCGCGCCGCATCAAGCGCACGACCGCCCTGGGAATGTTCAAAAAAGTGAACGGCCCGAAATTCCAGATGTCTTCTTTGTTGGGGATCGCCTGCCGGATCAGCCCCCCTAGAAGCCCCGCTGCCGAAGCCGCGGGCATGGCAAGCCACTCGTGCGCCAGGAGCGCGGGCAATGTGACAATCGCGCCGCCCAGCGGGCCCACAACGCGGCCTCCCAGAAGGCCGAGCAAAAAAGCTCCCTCCAGGGAGAGGTCCGCAAAACGATATGGATATCCGACGAGTCGCAGAGTGATACCGACGAGCAGCGGCGGCGCCATGGAGAGCATCAGCTTGAGCTTTTGATCGGGATCGCGGTTCTCGGTGAAAAGCACGTTGCGAAACGCCGTCCAGCGCACCAGCAGCGCGGCGAACGAGGAGGCCACGCCGACCTTGAGCATCAGCGTAAAGAGCAAATCCTGGACCGAGCCTATCGTTCTCATGGACGTGAACCGCGGCCGCTTCGGTTAACGCTAGCCAATCCTCCGTGTAATGTAAAGTGTCGGCACCGAGTCACTATCCGGCAAGCCGACTTTTCATTAAGTGAGTCGGGCCGGGTAACATTGAACTTCCCGGAACCGGACTTCTGGCCCGCTTCGCAGAACCGGCAGCCAAGGATCGAGGGAGCGCACCCAGATGACAAAATAACTTCCGAGTGCCCCGTCGCTCGGCCGGAACCAGTGTCTCTACCGTCTGCGTATGCTCGTATCCGGCGTTACACGTAGGACTAGCCACTGGGGCCGCCCCTATGTATACTGCCAACCGCCCGAGCGATTCAGATCTGTCCCATCCCGCCGTCTACGTTGATTTCCACCCCCGTGATGTACGACGCATCTTGCGAAGCCAAAAACGCCACGGCAGCTGCCACTTCCTCGGGCTGTCCAAACCGCTTCATGGGAACCTTCGCAACTATTTCCTTGGCGAATTCATCGACGGCTTCCTTCGACAGCCCGGTCCTTCCAAAGATCGGCGTAACAATCGGCCCCGGCGCAACTGTGTTCACGCGGATGCCGCGCCCCGCCAGTTCCGCCGCCGCCGTTCTCGCCAGAGATCGCAGCGCAGCTTTCGTTGCCGAATACGCACTCGTGCCCGACGTGCCTTTGCGGTCTGCCACGCTGGTGTTCAAGATGATGGACGCGCCGTCATTCAGGAGTGGTAGCGCTTTTTGGATCGTGAAGTAGGCTCCCTTGATGTTGATGTCAAACTGCTCGTCGTATACGCTTTCCGACGTCTCGGCAAGTGGCGCGAACTTCGCGACTCCCGCGTTCACGAACAACACGTCGATTCTGCCCAGCTTCTGCGAAACCTCCGCATACAGCTTGTCTACGTCCGTGAGCTTGGCCACGTCCGCCTGCACCGCCACCACGCCGTTTCCGATCGTTCTCACTGCCTCATCCAGCGTTTTCTTGCTTCGACCCGAGATGGCTACTCTTGCGCCTTCTTCCTGCAAGCGCTTGGCCGTCGCCAGCCCGATGCCGCTGTTACCGCCAGTCACTACTGCCACTTTTCCTTCGAGTCTCTTCATGTCAGTCTCCCTATCTTTGCCAGACTTTCTGCTTGGCCCTCTCCCCGGGGGTATCCATGCCGACCCTCCGGGCGCCAGCAAGATTTCGATATTTAGATGAACATCGAAGGAATCGGTTATAATGTTCCTGGAATTCCTTTGCGGAAAGATAGGGCCCTCTTTGGCGATAAGGGCAATGACTTCGCTACACTTTGGATGAACGTATGGACCGTTCTCAGGTTGAGAAAATATCGAAAGCCTTGGGCGACGAGACCCGCCTCAGGATCTTCGAGGCTATCTCGGCGACCAACCACATGAACTGTGGCGAGATCGTCTCGATGCGCGGTGTGACCCCCGCAACCGTCTCTCACCATCTCAAGATTCTGAACGAAGCCGGGCTGATCGCCTGTCGCCGCGAAGGGCAGTTCGTCTATAGCCAGGCCGTCCCCGAAACCATCGCAGCCTACGCGCGGGCGCTCGCGAAAATCGCGCGCGGCAAGAAGGCCGCACGCCGTCGCTGACTCGCACTGATATTCGCAAGCGCTTCGAATCCCCTGGCCCTGCCGTTCGCGCGCGGCACATTCCAGACGAGTGGCCGGCAACACGGAAACTATCCGGAAAACGGGGTTCTGGGAAGTTGCGGAGTCTCGTGGCCGTATAACAGGCTTCTGGGAGAATTGACCCGCCCCTAAACGTCGGGGCGCGCCGTATGCTTTTCGCCTGGCTGCTATACTAAGTAATTCCGATGAGGGCAAAACGCGGTTCCGCGAATCACTTGAAGAAGAGGCGCAGCGGTGCGCGCATCGTTGCGCGCGCCGAGCTGCCCACGCGGTTTGGGCGATTTACGATCTACGGATTCGAGGGATGCGGGCCGCACGAGGAGGCCATCGCTCTGGTCCGCGGACAGCTTAACGGGGGCATTCCGCTGGTGCGCGTGCACTCGCAATGTTTGACCGGGGACGTGCTGACCTCCGTGCGTTGCGACTGCCGCGCGCAACTTGAACTTTCTCTGGAAAAGATCGGGCGGGCGCGTTCCGGGGTCTTGCTCTATCTGCCGCAAGAAGGCCGTGGCATCGGCCTGATGAACAAGCTGCGCGCCTACGAGTTGCAAGACCGGGGCATGGACACCGTGGAAGCCAACGAATCGCTGGGGTTTGCGGCCGACACACGCGAGTACCGTTTTTCCGCGGAAATCCTGAAGAAACTGGGCGCATCAAAGATCCGGCTGCTCTCCAACAATCCGGAAAAAGTGAAACAGCTCGAGAATGCGGGCATCCGCGTCATCGAGCGGATTCCCTGCCAGCCGCGCGTCTCGAAAATTTCACGCTCTTATTTGAAAACGAAAAAGGCGAAGATGGGGCACCTGATCGAAGGTCTCTAAATCTCGGACTGTCTTCTCCTGAGAACAAATATCTCCCCGAGTGAAATCGCCGCTAGTGTCCTGTAACAGTGGTTCGTGACGTAAAAGGGGACGCGCTAAAGCGCGCCCCTACAACGACTTGTGGCGGCAATTTTTGTCGGCGAACTTCAGAGACAGGACGCTAGAGTTATCCGCCGCCGACAAACTGGACGATCTCGAAGCAATCGTCCGGCTGGATCCGCGAGTCCACCCATCGCGCGCGCGGAAGAATCTCTTGATTGCGCTCGATCGCAACAAGACCGGAGTCGAGCCGGAGTTCGCGCAGAAGGTCGAGCACGGTCGCGCCGGAAGCCATTTCCCGGCGTTCTCCGTTCACGGTGATGACCAGCGAATCGCTCATCGCGCCTCCGCGTTAAAGGGAGC
>WNGG01010843.1_pt1 | contig 13008 bp, 7 predicted proteins | sample 5400661 | NCBI WGS metagenome assembly WNGG01 (sample SAMN13153372, study PRJNA577476) | soil metagenome | isolation source: 100 cm soil or saprolite under Garry oak tree replicate 1 | place: USA:California | collected 2016-06-15
CTCGACGTCCGCCACCGGCTGAAGCACGAGGCGGTCGTCTCGGTCGGCTGCCTGACCTCGAGCCTCGTCCATCCACGGGAGGTCTTCCAGGAGGCGGTCGTGTGCCGCGCGGCGGCGCTCGTGCTCTTCCACAACCATCCCTCCGGCGATCCCGAGCCGTCCGCGGAGGACGTCTCGCTGACGCGGCGCCTGGCCGCGGCGGGAGAGCTGATGGGCATCGAGATCCTGGACCATCTGGTCCTCGGGGCTGGGCGATACGTCAGCCTGAAGCAGCGGGGCGTACTGTGAGCCGGATCGCCTATCTGGACTGCTCGTCGGGGGCGTCGGGCGACATGCTGCTCGGCGCGCTCGTGGACCTCGGGCTCTCCGTCGACGCGCTCCGCAGCGAGCTGGCCAAGCTCCCGCTCACGGGTTACCGGATCGACGCCCACAAGGTCCACCGCTCGGGCCTCCATGCGACCAAGGTGATCACGGGCACCACCACGGGCCGACGCACCGTGGCCTGAGGGAGATCCTCGACCTCATCGACCGCAGCGCGCTCGAAGCCGCGGTGAAGGAGCGCAGCACGCGGCTGTTTCGGCGGCTGGCCGAGGCGGAGGCGTCCGTCCACGGGACCAGCCCCGAGGACGTGCATTTCCACGAGGTGGGAGCGGTCGACTCCATCGTCGACATCGTGGGCGGCGTCCTCGGCCTCACGTGGCTCCGCGCCGACCGGGTCGTGGCCTCGCCGCTCAACGTGGGCACGGGCACCGTCTCGATGTCGCACGGCGTCTTCGCGGTGCCGCCACCGGCGACCGCGCTCCTGGTCCAGGGCGTGCCCGTCTACGGCGCGGGCGAGGGCGAGCTGCTGACTCCGACGGGCGCGCTGCTCGTGACCGGCCATGCGACGGCCTACGGCCCGCTGCCGCCGCTGCGCTCGGAGGGCGTCGGCCACGGCGCCGGCTCGCGCGACACGCCGGGGCGGCCCAACGTCCTTCGCCTGATCGTGGGGGAGGAGACGGGCGGCGCGCTGGGCCACAAGGTCGTGGTCCTCGAGGCGGAGATGGACGACCTCTCCCCGCAGCTCTGCGGACCGCTGATCGAGAAGCTGCTGGCGGCCGGCGCGCTCGACGTGTACTACACGGCGATACAGATGAAGAAGGGACGGCCGGGGATCCTGGTGACCGCCCTCGTCGAGCCCGGACGGCGCGAGGCCGCCGAAGAGGTGCTCTTCGCGGAGACGACGACCCTCGGTGTGCGCCGGCAGGAATGGGAGCGGACGGTGCTCGATCGCGAGGTCGTCACCGTGGAGACCCCGTACGGGCCGGTGGGCGTGAAGGTGGGCCGCCGCGGCGGGCGCGTGTACAACGCGCAGCCGGAGTTCGACGATTGCCAGCGCGCCGCGGCCGCCCGCGGCGTGGCGGTGAAGGAGGTGTGGGCGGCGGCCGTGGCCGCGTACCGGACCCGCCATCCCAGCCCGTCATGAGCGAGCGCCGCACCTTCTTCCTCTCGACGCCGATCTACTACGTGAACGACGTGCCCCACGTGGGGCACGCCTACACGACGATCGCCGCCGACGCGCTCACGCGCTCGCGCCGGCTGCAGGGCCGGGACGCGTTCTTCCTCACCGGCACCGACGAGCACGGCCAGAACATCGACCGCACCGCGCGCGAGAAGGGCGTGCCCACGCAGCAGTACTGCGACCAGATAGCGGCGGTCTTCCGCCAGCTCTGGGACCGCCTCGACATCCGCTACGACCGCTTCATCCGCACGACCGAGGACCTGCACGTGCGCGGCGTGCTGAAGCTCTGGGGCCGTTTGATCGAGGCCAAGTGCCCCGACGGCCGCGCCGCCATCTACAAGGGGACCTACGCCGGCTGGTACTGCCCGCGGTGCGAGGCATTCAAGGACGAGGACGAGCTGAAGCAGCCCGGCAACCTGTGCGCCATCCACGAGCGGCCGTGCGAATGGACCGAGGAGGAGAATTTCTTCTTCCGCCTTTCCGCCTACGAAGGCTGGCTGCGCAATGAGATCGTCGAGGGCCGGCTCCGCATCGACCCCGACGCGCGCCGCAACGAGGTGCTCGGGAACATCGACCAGGGGCTCAGGGACTTCAGCGTGAGCCGGGCGAGGGTGAAGTGGGGGATCCCGGTTCCGCAGCAGCCCGATCACGTGCTCTACGTCTGGGTCGACGCGCTGTTGAACTACATCACCGCGCTCGATTACGCCGGAGATGGCGCGCTCTATGAGAAATACTGGGCAGGCGCCGGCGCGGAGCGGTTTCACCTCATCGGCAAGGACATCCTGCGTTTCCACTGCCTCTACTGGCCGGCCCTGCTGCAGGCTGCGGGTGTCCCGCCGCCGAACCGCGAATTCGTGCAGGGCTGGATCACGAAGGACGGGAGGAAGCTGTCCAAGACCACCGGCAACGTGATCGACCCGCAGGCGCTCGTCGACCGGTACGGGCCCGATCCCGTGCGCTACTTCCTGCTGAGGGAGAGCACGTACGGCCAGGACTGGGATTTCACCGACCAGGCCTTCGTGGGCCGCTACAACAGCGACCTCGCCAACGACCTCGGCAACCTCGTGTCGCGCGCGCTCACGATGGTCGTGCGCTACCGCGACGGGCGCGTTCCCGCGCGCGGCGCGCCGCCGGACCTCCCCGACGCGAAAACGGTGCTCGACAGGTACGAGGCGCTCGACTTCGCGGGCGCGCTGACCGAGGTCTGGGCGACCGTCTCGAAGCTCAACCAGAGGATCGTCGTGAACGCGCCGTGGGAGATGGCGAAGGACCCGAAGAAGGCGGCGGATCTCGACGCGCTCCTCTACGGGCTCCTCGAGAGCGTCCGTCTGATCTCGCTGCTGGTTCAGCCCGTGATGCCCCGCGCCTCCGCCCGCGTTTTCCGCATGCTCGGCCTGCCCGAGCGCGATCCGGGGCCGGAAGACCTCGCGTGGGGCCGGCTGGAGCCGGGCTCCGCGCTGGGCGCCGTCGAGCCGCTGTTCCCGCGAATCGAAAAGGAGAAGACCGTGCCCGAGAGCGACACTCCTCCGCCGCCTGCGGCGCCTCCGACCCAGGGCACGCCCCCGCCGGTGCCCGACCGCATCGACATCGCCGACTTCGCGAAGATCGAGCTGCGCTCGGCAGTCGTGATCGCGGCAGAGAAGCTCGCCGGCTCGAAGAAGCTGGTGAAGCTGCAGGTCGACCTCGGCACGGAGAAGCGCCACCTGAAGCCGGCGAAGCTCATGGGCGTCGAGTCCAACGGCATGGTCCTGGCCGCCTCGGTCGATAACAAGGCCGTGCTCTGCACGTTCGACGCCGACGTCCCCCCCGGTTCCAAGGTCAAGTAGCTCGTTTGAATTGATTCCTCTGCGTCCTCTCCGTTCCTTCTCCGCGTCCTCCGCGTTGGAGAGCCGTTCTTGTTTGCTCCTGGCGCTCGCTTCTCTATCCATGCTGGGGTGCCCGTCCGCGCCGAAGCGCGTCGTGTACGACCTGGCCGGGCGCGTCACCGTGGCCGAGCGCTGGTCGCCCCGCGACGTGTTGCTCTTTGGAACGCCCGCCGCCGAGCCCCATCAGGTCGAGGGCTTCTATCGCGAGGCGGCGCCGCCGAAGGGCGACAGCTTCCTCTGGTCCAAGGGCGAGGCCGAGGTTTCGCTCACCTGGCCGAAGGCCGAGCCTCGCGTTGCCGTTGTGGACCTCGCACCCTATCGCGGCGTGAAGGGTCAATCGGCCGAGGTCCTGCTCAACGGCCGGAGCGCGGGCCGCATCCGCCTCAACGACGACCGCTACCGCTACCGCGTCGCGCTGCCCGCCGAGGCGCAGCGCGCCGGCGACAACCGCCTCCGCTTCGTCTTCGCCGCCACGGCGTCGCCGGCGGACGATCCCGCCAACCCGGACCGCCGCCAGCTCGCGGCGGCCTTCTACAGCCTGGTGGTCGCGCCGGCCCACGACGAAGGCCTGGACGACCTGCTGGCTCGCGACGCGCCGCATCCTTTTTCGGTCGTCGAGTCCGGAAGCGCGCCGGCGCTGGTGGAAATCGGCCCCGCCGTCGTGCGCTACGCCGTGCGACTGCCTCCGCAGGCCGAGCTGCGCTTCACCCCTGACCTGCATCCTTCCGCCCGCGCCGCGGGAGCCGCCGCGTCCTTTCGCGTGACCGTCGAGCCGCGTCCCGGCGAGGAGGAAGAGGCGTGGGGCCGGGTGATCGGGCCGCGTGATCCGGCGCCGGAAGAGGTCGCGATCCCACTCCCCGGCGCCCCCGGCGACATCGTACGCGTGGGTCTGCACGTGGGCGGCACGGAAGCCGGCGACCGCCACGCGTGGGGCGTCTGGAAGGCGCCGCGGATCCTCGGGCGTGTCCGCGGCCAGGACGCGGGCGGGGAGGGCGCCCCGACGTCGCTCGACGGGGTCTCGCCCACGGAGCAGGAGCGCGCGCGGGCGGATCCGTTGCGGCGGGCGGCGGCGGAGATGAGCGTGCTCTTCATCATCCTCGATGCCGCCCGCGCGAGCGAGCTGAGCTGCTACGGCTACTCCCGGGCGACCACGCCGGAGATCGACCGGCTGGCCGCGGAGGGCGTGCTCTTCGAGCGCGCCTACACACCGGCGGTCTACACGCTGGCCGCGATGTCGTCGGTCTGGACCTCGCAATACCCCGAACGGCACCACGACGCGGCGTCTTTCTCCGAGCCGCTCGCGCGCGGGCGCCTCACGCTCGCCCAGCTCCTCTCGGCCCAGGGCATCGTGACCGCCGGCTTCGTGGCCAACCCGATCGCGGGCGGCCTCAACGGCCTCGACCGCGGCTTCTCCGAGTTCCACGAGGTGTGGCGCGAGGTGGGCAGCCGCGGCGACTCGTTCCGTCCGCTGGTGCCCAACTGGCTGAAAGCCAACAAGACCCGGCGGTTCTTCGCCTACGTCCATTTCCGCGAGCCCCATTTTCCCTACGACCCGCCGCCGCCCTTCGACACGAAGTTCGGTCCCGACGCGCCGCTCACCAGGGAGCAGCGGCGCGACACCGCCTTCTTCACCGACGTCAACCAGGGCCGGCGCGGCTTCAGCGACGCCGAACGGGAGCATCTCGTCCGCCTCTACGACGGCAGCCTCGCCTTCGCCGACGAGGAGATCGGCGCGCTGCGGAAGACGCTGGAGACCGAGGGCCTCCTGGAGCGCACGGTGATCATCGTCGCTGCCGATCACGGAGAAGGGCTGATGGAGCACGGCTGGATCGGCCACAACGTGCAGCTCTACGAGCCGCTCACGCGCGTGCCGCTCGTGGTGCGCTTCCCCGTGGGCAAGGGGCCCCGGCAGACCCGCGTCACCGGCTTCGTGAGCCTGCTCGACGTCGCGCCCACGATCGCCGACCTGTTCGGGGTGATGGGCCGCGGCGGGTCGCAGCGGGAGTTCCAGGGCCGGAGCCTGCTCGACGTGATCACGGGCGCGCCGGGACGGCCGGCCGTCCTCTCCCGGACCGTGTGGGACCGCCCGCGCTACGCGCTGCGCGACGAGCGCTACAAGTTCATCGACGACACGCGCACGGGGGAGGAGCAGCTCTACGACCTGCAGGCCGACCCGGACGAGCGCCGGAACCTCACCGGCGCCGACCCGCTGCGCGCCGCCTACTACCGCGAGACGCTCCAGCATTGGACGCTCGGGCTCGCGCGGCCCGAAGCGGGCGGCGCGGCCGGGCCTGCCTTCGCGCCCACCCGCGCGCAGTGCGAGAACCTCAAGTCGCTCGGCTACCTCGGACCGGACGTGAAGTGCCCGGAAAGGTGAAAAGGGCCTTGACAGCCCCCACCCGCTGCCATTCAATATTCTGAACATCTCCTAGACACGTTCGCGCGATGGTCCGCCCCGGGGCCGAGCACCGTGGAGCGCTCGCGTCGAGTCCTCCATGGCGGCCGGGCGCCGAGGCCGAGCCTCGAAGGAGGACGAACATGAGCCCCTTCATGAGCAGGGCGGCCCGGCTCTTCGTTCTGGCCGCGGCCTTCGCCGGGGCGACCCCGGCCCTCCGGGCACAGTCCGGGACGGCCTCGATCGGCGGGCGGGTCACCGACCCGGTGGGGGCGATCCTCCCCGGGGCGGCCGTCACCCTCACGAGCACCGCCACCGCCTTCACGCGAAGCGTGGCGACGAACGCCTCCGGCCTGTTCCAGTTCACCGCAGTGCCGCCGGGCGTGTACGGTCTCACGGTGTCGCTCGCCGGCTTCCGTACCGCGCGGTTCGAGGGACTGACCCTGCGGGTCGATACGCCGGCGACCCAGGACGTGCAGCTCGCCGTCGGCAAGATGGACGAGGCGGTGACGGTCGTGGCCGAGGGCGGGCTCATCAACACGACCGACGCCAGCCTCGGCATCACCATGAACGAGGAGACGATCCGCAGCCTGCCCGTCGAGGCGCGCAACGTCGTCCATCTGCTCAGCCTCCAGCCGGGGGCGATCTTCATCCCGAAGAGCCCCACCCAGCTCCAGAACACGACCAGCGACATCGACCCGCGCTACGGCGCGGTGAGCGGGGCGCGCGCGGACCAGCAGAACGTGACCCTCGACGGCATCGACGTGAACGATCCCCAGCTCCAGGCGGCCTACGCGTCGGCCGTGCGCATCACCCAGGAGGCCCTGCAGGAGTTCCGCGTCAGCACCAGCAACTACGGGGCGAGCATGGGCCGCTCCAGCGGCCCGCAGGTGTCGCTCGTCACCAAGAGCGGCGGCAACGAGTTCCGGGGATCGCTGTACGGCGTGGGGCGCCGGACGGGCACGTCGAGCAACGAGTACTTCCTGAAGCTGGCCCAGCTCAGCTCGAGCCAGCCGAACGAGGCGCCCAAGCTCGACAAGAACATCCTCGGCGGCTCGCTGAGCGGGCCGATCCGGAAGAACCGGATCTTCTTCTTCGCCAACGTCGAGGGGCTGCGCTCGAACAGCGAGCAGCCGGTCGTGCGGGGGGTGCCCTCGAAGTCCTTCCGCGACGGCGTGCTCATGTACCGCTGCTCGGTCGCTGCGGAGTGTCCGGGCGGGACCGTGCGCGGCTTCAGCGACACGCACACGGTGCAGCCGGGGTGGTACGGGCTCTCTCCCGCGCAGACCGCGGCCATCGATCCGCTCGGCATCGGCCCCAGCCTGGCCGCCTCCCAGTACTTCAAGCAGTTCCCGCTGCCGAACGAGCCGGGGCTCGACGGCAACAACATCATGGACTTCCGCTTCGCCGCCCCCGTCAAGAACGACTTCCGCACCTACGTCCTCCGCCTCGACGCCAGGCTCGACCAGGCCGGCAACCACAACGTGTTCTTCCGAGGCAACGCCCAGGACGACACGATCAACGACACCCCCCAGTTCCCGGGCCAGGACCCGCGGAACCAGCAGCTCTTCAAGAACTTCGGCTTCGCCCTCGGTTACGACGCGGTGCTGTCGGGCAACCTCATGAACAGCTTCCGCTACGGCATGACGCGAATCGACGAGGAGAACCAGGGGAGGCTGGAGTCGAACTACGTGCAGTTCCGCTTCATCGACAACTTCGACGCGATCACGTCCACGCGGACGCGCACGACGCCGAACCACAACTTCGTCGACGAGCTGTCGTGGCTGAAGGACACGCACACCCTCAAGCTCGGGGCCAACGTCCGTTTCACGCGGATCCCGAGCACGCGAAACACCGGCTCGTTCCTGAGCGCGACCGTCAACCCGTCGTGGGTGGCCGGGATCGGCCGGCGCTACAGCCCCGGCAACTCCTTCTGCACCTCGCCGGGCTGCAACGCCGTCCCCAAGGTGGCGTCCAACTTCCAGGCCGGCTACGCGGACGCCTGGCTCAACATCCTCGGCGTGCTGTCGCAGGCGAACCTCCGGGCCAACTACAACAAGGACGGAAGCCTGCAGGCCATCGGGGACCCGGTCGCGCGCGAGTATGCGACCGACGAGTACGAGGCCTACGTGCAGGACAGTTGGCGGGTCCGGAAGAACCTGACGCTCACGGCGGGCGTGCGCTACAGCCTCGCCTCCCCGCCCTACGAGGTGAACGGGTACCAGGTGGCGCCGAGCATCAGCATGGGCCAGTGGTTCAACCAGCGCGCGGAGAACATGAAGAAGGGGATCCCCTCGAACCAGAGCCCGATCGTGACCTTCGACCTCGCGGGACCGAAGAACGGGAAGAAGGGCTTCTACGACTGGGACACGAACAACATCGCGCCGCGGTTCTCGATCGCCTGGACGCCGAGCGAGCGCACGGTCATCCGGGCCGGCTACGCCAAGGCCTTCGACCGGATCGGCCAGGGCCTGGCCCTGAACTTCGACCAGAACCTGGCGTTCGGGATGTCGACGAGCATCAGCAGCCCGTTCGGCGCGCCCTACGAGACGAACCCGGCCGTGCGCTTCCGGGACATCACCACCATGCCGCCCACGATGCCGGCGGCGCCGAAGGGCGGCTTCCCCCAGACCCCCCCGATCCACGCGGGCATCATCACCGGCAGCGCCGACGACACGATGGTCACCCCGTCGGCCCACATGGTCAACCTCGCCATCGGCCGCGAGCTGACCCGCGACCTCGGGATCGAGGCGGCCTACGTCGGCCGCTTCGGGCGCGACCTGCTGGTGCGCCGCGACCTCGCGATGCCGCTGAACCTCACCGACCCGAAGTCCGGCGTGGACTACTTCACGGCCGCCCAGCAGATGATCCGGGCGGCGCAGGCCGCGGGCCTCACCGGCAACTCGCCGGCCTCCGCCTACGCGGCGCTCGCCCCGATCGCGTACTGGGAGAACCTGTTCCCGGCGGCGGCGAGCGGCGGCCTCACGGCGACGCAAGCGATGGCCCGCGCGTTCATGGCCAACGCGCCCGACTACATCACCGCGCTCTACGACGCGGACGAGTCCTGTACCCCGGCGTGCAGCATCTTCGGGCCCTTCGCGTACTTCGGAGCCCAATACGATTCGCTCGCCGCCCTCAGCTCCGTGGGGCGTCTGAACTACAACGCCCTGCAGGTGACGCTCCGCAAGCGCTACAGCCACGGCTTCCAGTTCGACGTCAACTACACGCTGGCGTACTCGAAGGACACGGGATCACTCGTGGAGCGCGGCAACAGCTTCGGCAACTTCGGCAACGGCGGCTACACCGGGTTCCTGCTGAACTCGTTCGATCCCGACGCCCAGTACGGCTATTCCGACTACGACGTCCGCCACCAGGTCAACGCCGACTTCATCTGGGACCTGCCATTCGGACGCGGGCGGAAGATCGCTTCGGGCGCCTCGGGCCTGCTCAACGAGGTCATCGGCGGCTGGTCGGTGGCGGGGCTCGTCCGGTGGACGAGCGGCTTCCCGTTCAACGTCCAGAACTGCCGGTCCTGCTGGCCGACCAACTGGAACCTGCAGGGCAACGCCGTGCTGGTGGACCCCGGCCGGCTCCCGGAGACGGAGACGACGAAGAACGCGGTGGACGGCCGGCCGAGCGCGTTCAAGAACCCGACCGACGCGCTGAAGTTCTTCCGCTTCGCGCTGCCGGGCGAGGTGGGCCTGCGCAACGTGCTGCGGGGCGACGGCTACTTCAGCGTGGACCTGAGCCTGAGCAAGGCGTTTCCCCTCGGCTACCGGGACCACAAGCTCCGCATCCGCGCGGACGTGTTCAACCTGACCAACACCTCGAAGTTCGACACGGCGAACGTGACCATGCTGCCCGACCGCTCGGGCTTCGGCCGCTACAACGGCACGCTCGCCACCTGCGACGCGCAGGCGGGCCGCTGCATGCAGTTCGCCGTGCGCTACGAGTTTTAAGCCCGATCCGTCACGGCCGGGCGGGAGACGGGAGCCGCGACTTCGGGATCTTGACGATCACCGTGTACTCGGGGTCGACCATCTGCACGATCGGCGCGCGCGCGTTCTGGGAGACCAGCTCGTAGGCGTCCATCTCGCCGAGGCCGGTCTTCTCCTGCACCCAGCGGACCATGTCCTTGAAGGCGACGCGGGCGGCGTCCTCGAGGGGCCGCGCCGCGCCGACCGACATCAGCCACTCGGCGTTCTCGATCCGCGGCCACGGCGTCCCGCGCCGCTTGACGAGGTCCACGGTCAGCTCGACGTCCAGCGCCCCCTCGATCGCGGTGCCCATGATCTCGCCGTCGCCCATCGCGTAGTGGCCGTCGCCGAACGAGACGAGCGCGCCCGGCACCCGAACGCCGAGGTACACCGTGTTCCCGGCGCGCACCTCGGGGCAGTCCATGTTGCCGCCGAAGTCTCCGGGCACGATCGTGGACCGCGCCTCGCCGTAAGCGGGCGCGACCCCGAGGCAGCCGAGGAACGGCGCCAGCGGCACCTCCCACGACTGCTTGGCGTCCTGCGACCGGGTGCGCGCGACGCCCTTCGCGCGGTCGACCGCGTAGAACCAGACCGTCTCGGGCAGGTCCGCGCCGAGCATCGCCGTCTTGTCGGTGCCCTTGAGCGCGCCGAAGCCGGGGGAGGCCACCGAGACCGCGTAGTCGCGCGCGGGCGTGAGCTTCTCGATCCGAACGATCAGCGTATCGCCCGGCTCGGCGCCCTCGACGTAGAAGGGGCCGGTCTGCGGGTTGTCGTGGCCGGGCATGAGGACGACGCCCGGCTTCTGGCCGGGACGGTTGAGCGCGCCGTCGTAGCAGTCCTCCGTCCAGGTGACGATGCGCGTACCGGGCTTGATGTGGTGCGTGGGCGGCACGCCGCCGAAGGTGTACTTCAGCTCCTCGTGCTTCGGCACGTAGCGCAGGACCGGCGGCTCGTCGGCGGCGGCCGTGGCCGGGAAGGCGAAGAGCAGGAGAGTCGGGGGGCCGATGCGGAACATGCAAGCACCTCTCAAGCGGGAAGCGGCCGGCCGCGCGTCTCCTCCCCGAAGGGCAGGAGGAGCAGGCCGGCCAGGAACGCGATCGACGTGAGGGCCACGGGTAAGCCGATCGTATGGAAAAGGGCCACGCCCGCGCCCACGAGGAACGTGACGCCGGCGCCGACGAAGCGCCCCACCGACGTGGTAAACGCGAAGGCGCTCGCGCGGCACTCGGTCGGGTACTGCTCCGGCAGCCACAGCGTGTACATCGCGAAGTTGGCGCCGCCGACGCCGAGGAAGAAGAGGCACACGAGGAACCAGCGCAGCGCGTCGCGCGCGAGGCAGAAAGCGTAGCCGAAGCCGAGCACGATGAAGGCGAGCATCAGGAGGAAATAGAGGCCGAGGGTCACCCGCCGGCCGAAGCGCTCGGCCATCGGCGGCAAGGCCAGGCAACCGAGTATCGTCCCCGCCGAGAGGAGCATGGTGGCGAAGGAGGCCAGGCGTGCGGCAGAGGCCGCCGCGTGGCCGGCCCGCGTTGCGAGGAACGTGACCGCCGCGGGAACGTAGACCGATCCCGCCCAGAGGCCGATGATCGACACGAGGATGTAGACGCTGTTGAGCACCGTCCGGCGCCGGAAGGTCGGGCCGAAGAGCATCAGGAACGCGCGCGCCATCGTCCGGCGACTTCCCTCGCCTTGACCCTGCCAGCGCTTAGGCTCGGTGACGCCGTAGCGGATGAAGGCCACCAGCAGCGCGGGCGTGCCGCCGACGGCGAACATCGCCCGCCAGCCCCACCGCGCGCCGATCGTGTAGTTGGCGATGGCGGCGAGGAAGATGCCGAAGTAGTAGCCGGTGTGCATCGCGCCCGCCGCCATCTTGCGCCTCTCCTCCGGCCACTCCTCGGCCACGAACGTGCCGCCCATCGACCACTCGCCGCCGATGCCGACGCCGGCCAGCAGCCGGAAGGCGGCCAGGTGCCACACGGTCGTGGCCACCGCGCCGAGGAAGGTGAAGAGCGAGTAGCAGGCGATCGTGAGCATGAGCGTCTTCACCCTCCCAAAACGGTCGGCCACGGGTCCCCACACGAGCGAGAGGCCCCAGCCGACGAGGAAGAGCGCGAAGAGCAGCCCGCCGTAGAAGCCGACGGTGTCGGGCGTGGCGGGGATGCCGGAGCGGGGAAGCAGCTCCCGCAGCGCGGGCACCAGCACAAGCGCGTAGATGAACGAGTCCATGCCGTCGAGGGCCCAGCCACCCCACGCGGCCCAGAACCCGCGGACCTGGTTCTTCGTGAGGGGTGTCTTGGGCGCCACGCGAGCGCGGAGTATACGCCGCGGGCCGCGCGGGGTCGGGAATAGAGGTGCCGGCGGCCGCGATGAGGCTTCCGAGGTCGAAAGGCAGGAGGCCGATGAGCGAGACGATGCAGAGCGTGGCGGTTCTTCCCGGGTCCCGCGAGGTGAGGCTGGTCGCCCAGCCGGCGCCGGTCCTCAGAGCCCCGACCGACGTGAAGCTCCGGATCCTCGAAGTGGGCGTCTGCGGCACGGACCGCGAGATCTGCGCGTTCGATTACGGCACGCCGCCGCCCGGGTCCGACCACCTGGTGATCGGCCACGAATCCCTCGGCGAGGTGGCGGAGGTGGGCGCCGGCGTTTCCGGCATCGGCGTCGGCGACCTGGTCGTGCCGATGGTCCGGCGGCCGTGCCCCCACGATCACTGCCGCGCGTGCCGCGCCGGCCGCCAGGACTTCTGCTTCACCGGCGATATCCGCGAGCGCGGGATCAAGGAAGCCCACGGCTTCATGACCGAGCTGGTCGTGGACGACACGCGCTACATGAACGTGGTGCCGAAGGCGCTGCGGCCGGTCGCGGTCCTCGTCGAGCCGCTCACGATCGCGGAGAAGGCGCTCATCCAGCTCTGGGGACTCCAGGAGCGCCTGCCGTGGGACTGCCCGCATTCGAGGGGCGGCGTGCGCGGCCACTGCCACCGGGCGGTCGTGCTCGGAGCGGGGCCGGTCGGCCTCCTCGGCGCCATGGCCTTTTCCGCCCAGGGCTTCGAGACCTTCGTGTACTCCGCCGAGCCTGAGGACCATCCCAAGGCGGAGCTGATCCGGTCTTTCGGCGCCCGCTTCGTCTCCGCCCGCACCCACACGATGGACCAGCTCCGGGAGACGGTCGGCAACATCGACCTCGCCTACGAGGCGGCCGGCAACTCCCGCGTGGCGTTCGAGCTGCTGCGGGTCCTTGGCACCAACGGCATCTTCGTGATGACGGGCGTGCCCG
>WNGG01013588.1_pt1 | contig 13008 bp, 10 predicted proteins | sample 5400661 | NCBI WGS metagenome assembly WNGG01 (sample SAMN13153372, study PRJNA577476) | soil metagenome | isolation source: 100 cm soil or saprolite under Garry oak tree replicate 1 | place: USA:California | collected 2016-06-15
TGACTCCGAGATTCGCCGGCTTGACTGCACCGCCGTCCCGGTTACCGCCGCCGACCTCGGCCGGCGGGCCGACCTGGTGGTCAGCCTGGGCGGGGACGGCACAATGCTGCGCGCCATGCGGCTCGCCGACAGGCAGCGCGCGCCGGTCCTCGGCGTGAACCTGGGCAAGCTGGGCTTCCTCGCCGAGGTCGACGTGCCCGATCTGCCCGGAGCGCTGTCGGCCATCGATGAGCACGACTTCACGATCGAGCCACGTCTGGCCGTCGATGCTGCGCTCGGCGCGCGGGTTGTCACCGCGTTCAACGACGTGGCGGTCGTGCGCGTCCCGGGTGATGGGAGCGCGGTCGTCGCTGTGCGGGTGGGCGGCCAGCCATTCGTCTCATACGCGGCCGACGCGGTCGTTGTCGCCACCCCGACCGGCTCCACCGCCTACAGCTTTTCTGCTGGCGGGCCGATCGTGAGCCCGGCGGTCGAAGCGCTGCTCGTGACGCCGGCCGCGCCGCATTCTGCCTACAACCGTGGAGTCGTGCTCTCTGTGGCCGACGCCGTTTCGCTAGAAATCCTGCCGAGCAGCGGGCGGCTGGCCGTCGAGGTCGACGGGCAGGTCGCCGGTTACGTTGGCCCCGGCGAGCGCATTGCCCTGTGGCCCCGCCCAGCCGCCGCTCGCGTCGTCCGCCTTGGGCGGACCACGTTTTATGAGCGCGCACGGCGCAAGCTGCGGCTCACCGATTCCGCTGAGATCCCGGACAACCTGACCAGGAGCTCTGGCCAGCCTGACCGGGCCAGGTGAATGGCTGCCGGCCATGTAGCGCCGCCGGCCATGTAGCGCCATGTAGCGCTGCCGACCATGTGGTGAATGCTGCAACGTGCACACGCTGAGGTGTACGGTGCAGCATTCACCACATGGCGACCGGCGCCAAAAGACCCACAGACGGCGCGGACTGGCCTCAGCGTTCGGCGTCGCCCGACGAGGCCGCGACCCCGACCGGGGCGGCCCGCTCGGCAGGAGGCGGCGCCGTCCCCGTTCGGCCAGAACGCGTCGCGAAGTACGATCCAGCAAGAATGAGCACGAACGACACGGCGATCGCCGGGGTCAGCTTCTCGCCAAGAACGGCGACGCCCAAACCGACAGCGACCGCAGGATTGATGTAGGTGATCACGGTGGCCCGGGCCGGCCCGACCTCCGCGATGAGCGCGAAGAAGAGCACCAAAGCGGAACCGGTGCACACCACGCCAAGTGTCACAAGCGATGCGAGCACGTTTGCGCTCGGCACCGCGTGCGGCCAGGCCAGTGCGGCGAATGGTGTGTAGACCAAGGCCGCGAGCGTGAGGCAGACCGCGTTCGTGCCAAGGCTCGGCGCGGTGGCGAGCTTGCGGCTGGCGATGAGGGGGCCCGTCGCATAGCAGAGGGCGGTGAGCAGCACTTCGGTCACCGCCCAGGCATCACCGCCACCGGCCGTGGGGCCCGCGAGCAGCATGACGCCACCAAGCCCGAGCCCAAGGCCGACCCATCGCACCACGGTAAGTCGGTCGCCGTCGCGGGTGAGGAAGGCGAGTACGGCACCGAGAATCGGCACGCTTGCGATCAACATGCCAGCAAGCGAGCTGGCCAGGTGGTGTTCCGCGTCGGACAAGAATGCCCATGGCAAGATGACTTCGACCAGCGCGAACACGGCCAGCCACCGCCAGTGGGCGAGCGCGGCGCGGAGTTCGCCACGGCGTGCCGCGAGCGGCAGCAGCAAAAGCGCGCCGATCGTGGTCCGCGCGAACACAAGGACCGGTACAGAGACGCCGCCGTCTGCGACCTTTATTAGCAGGTAAGGGATGCCCCAGATCACGCCGACCAGCGTGAACAGAACCCAGCCACGGCGGCTCAACGCACCTCTCCTTCCCACACCAGCCACATGTAACGACCACGCGGGACCCCGGCCTATTCCCCTCCGCTTGCCCCTCTGGTTCCCCGTTCCTATCTCCGCTCCGCTCCGCCTCCTATCCCCCTCCGCTTCCACCTCCTATCCCCCTCCGCTTCCGCCTCCTTTGCCCCTCCGCCCGATGCTGGTGAACGTGCACCTCTTGGATGAGCCGAAGGTCACGACGCGGCCCCGCACGAGCGATATGCCGACCGATGTGACGGCGGGTGGCTGGGTCGGCAACGATGGACACATGCCAACGCAGTTCGATCCCCCGTCGGGGACACGTGATTTCCTCGCCGGCGAACTACTCGCGCGCGAGCACGCGTTCGGGATCATCCGGTCTGTTTTCGCCCGATATGGGTTCGAACCGTTGCAGACCCCCGCCTTCGAGCGCCTTGAGGTGCTTACTGGCAAGTACGGCGACGAGAGTGACCAGCTGATCTTCAAGATCCTGCGCCGCGGCGAGCACGAAGCATCAGGCGATGCTGACCTGGCTCTGCGTTACGACCTGACCGTACCGCTGGCACGGGTGGCCGCGGCCTACGGGAACCGGCTGCCGTCGCCGTACAAGCGGTACGCGATCGGGCCGGTTTGGCGGGCAGACCGGCCCGGCAAGGGCCGCTACCGCGAATTTGTCCAGTGCGATCTGGACACGCTGGGCTCGCCGTCACCGCTCGCCGACGCCGAAATCGTGTGTGCCGTAAACGATGCGCTCACCCAGCTCGGGATTGGCGAGTTCACGTTCCTGCTGAACTCCAGGCAGGCGCTGTCCGGGCTGCTGGAGGCGTTCGGCATACACGCCGACCTGGGATCCGGCGTCCTTATCACCCTGGACAAGCTGGACAAGCTCGCACCGGACGAGGTGACCGCCGAGCTGGGTACACGTGGCCTGTCACGGGAGACGTCCCGCGAGCTGGTGGACCTGATGACGGGACCGGATGCGGCCAAGGCGGTGCGCGCCGTGCTCGAGCGCACACAAGCGGGGGAAGCCGGGCTGGCGGAAGTTGACCGCGTGCTCCAGCTCACGTCGGGGCCGATGCCGCCTGGCCGTATCGTGTTCACGCCACGGCTAGTGCGTGGCCTTAGCTACTACACCGGCCCGATCTGGGAGGTGGTCGCTCCAGGGATGCCAGGCTCGATCGCCTCGGGCGGGCGTTACGACCACCTGATTGAGGCGCTCGGCGGGCCGAACGTCCCCGCCACGGGCGGATCGCTCGGTATCGAGCGAATCCTGCCCCTCATCAGCGATGACACCGCGGCGCACACCACACTGCTCGATGTGGCGGTCACCGTCATGGGTCCCGCCTACGAAGGGCAGGCGTTCGCCTTCGCCTCCGTCGCACGCGGTGCGGGCCTGCGGGCAAGCGTCTACCTGGGAACCTCGGGCAAGCTCAGCCGGCAGCTCAAGTGGGCAAGCGACCGCGGCGCACGCTGGTGCCTGATCTACGGCGGGGCCGATGAAGCTGCCGCAGTGGTGACCGTGCGGGACATGGACAGCGGTGATCAGGCGCGCGTACCGGTCGCGGACCTTCCCGCTCACCTGAGACGGCTGGCATCGCAAATAGCTACCTAACGGCTGCCGCGTGACGCGCCGCTCGCGGCGCAGGCAGGGGGGTTCCGAGGGGTCGTCCCCTTGGCCAGCACTGTCGTAACAGCTGCCATAGCGAACCACCGACGAGCCTGCAGGGTCCCGTGCGTCCACCGAAGGATGGACATCAAAACAGCCGACCGGTTGTCACCGCGGCGCTCCCAGCGGGCTGATCCTCGCTGTCATGAGCACAGAACTAGCGGTGCGGGTGCGCGGGCTGCGCAAGCAGTACCGGACCGTGACCGCAGTCGGCGGCATCGACCTCGATATACAGTGCGGCGAGGTCTTCGCGATCCTCGGCCCGAACGGCGCGGGCAAGACCACAACCGTGGAGATCCTCGGGGGGTACCGGCGCAGAGACGCGGTCGCCGCCCGCCTTGTCACTCAGGCCCGGCGCCCACAGCGCGAGGTGCTTTCCCACCGGGAGACCGAGGTCCTGCAGCTCGTCGCGCGCGGCCTGACGAACGCGGCGATCGGGCACACGCTGTTCATCAGCGAGGCGACGGTCAAGACCCACCTGCTCCGGGCCTTTGGCAAGCTCGGCGTGACGGACCGGACGGCCGCGGTGACCACGGCAATCGAACGAGGCGAGCTGCCCGCGCCCGGGTCCTGATACGTGTTCACCGTGTCACAGGATTGTCCTGGGTGCTGGTGGCAATTCGCCGCCGATGCCGCCGCAGCAGGACGGCCACCCGGGCGCGGTGCCGCCGCGATGCAGCGTGAGTTCGTGTGCCTGACGTCTTTTCGGCTTGGTGAACAAACCGCTCGCCTGGGATCGTCAACACCCTGATGAACAGCGGTGGCCACGGGGTGTGCTACGCAGCAAGTGGTGGGCCATCGCTGTTCCTGGAAAGCCTCCGGTGTTTCGCTAGCGTTCAGCCCTTGGCGGCTGGCCTGATGAGATTGCGGCACTGCTCGAATGGGCTGCGATCAGGCGGGTGACCGTCCCTTGGTGGTGCTGGGCATCTCGTCATGGCGCGTCGGCTGGGATGCGGCGTCGGCCGGCGAAGCCGTGGTCCAGCCGGTGGTACCAGCCAAGCTCGGGCTCGCCTTCGAGCCAGCACAGCAGGATGTCCTCGCTGTCGAGCCTGGCAGGGAAATCGAGCAGCAACGGCGCGAGGTTCTTGACCTGGATGCCGTGCGCGGGAAACCACTCGGCTAGCTCGTTCAGCCGCGCCTCGAGCGCCTTGGCCTCCGCGAGCCCGCCCCCCGGCGAGGGCGCGCCCTGCCGCAACGCGGTCGTCAGCTCTACAAGATCAGCGCGGATCGTGATTAAATCGCTTGCCCGCGCCTGCACGTCCGTCAGGATGCGGCGCGCCTCTTTGACCGTGAAGATGTGATCCACAGACGACAGCCTGCCGAACAATGGCGGCCTACGTCCACGCCCAGCATCCCTTCCGCGCGCCGATCGACCCAATCCACCTCCCGGCACCCACCCGATCTCACATTCTGAGACACATTCAGCCCACTTTGTACTCGTTAGCGGACCCTGCTGGCGTATCCGGCTCGTAAGCTAAGGGGCCGCGGCTCACGGCCGGCCCGCCCCTTCATGATCGCGGTAACCTTTGTACTTGAATACCGGACAAAAGTTACCGCGATCACGACACCGTGGCTCTCGCGCCACGTGGCTGGCCAGTTTTCCACCCCAGGGCCGGGCACACCATGCGGCAGCCGGCCCGCCGCGCCAAACAGACACCGGTTTCCGGCCCCACCGCACGATCCCACCGCGGGACAGCCAGCAAATCACCGGCTGCGTCGGGGCGTGCTGACCGGCCCACCCTGACAGCCGTGCTGACCTGCCAACGCCGGGCGGCCGAGCTGACCGGCCCACGCCGGGCGGCCGAGCTGATCTGCGACGTCAGAGGGCCGAGCAGCGGCCGGTCAGCTCGGCTGCGACCAGCTCGGCGATCTGGGCGGTGTTGAGTGCCGCGCCTTTACGCAGGTTGTCACCGCAGACGAAGAAGTCGAGCGCACGCGGGTTGTCCGGGGAGCATCGCACCCGACCCACCCATGTTGGGTCGGTGCCTACCACGTCGGCTGGCGTGGGGAACTCGCCATTGTCCGGGTCATCGGCGAGAACCACACCCGGCGCGCTTGCGAGCACCCGCTGCGCTTCCTCCCGGCTGACATTGGTCGCGAACACAGCGTGGACGGCGGCCGAATGCGTGGTCACGACGGGTACACGGACGCAGGTCGCCGACACCTTTAGGTCCGGTAGGCCGAGAATCTTCCGCGACTCGTTGCGGATCTTCAGCTCTTCCGAACTCCAGCCATCCCCCTTGAGTGAGCCTGCCCACGGCACCACGTTGAGAACGAGCGGTGCGGGAAACGGGCCGAAGTCGCCCACGACACCGCGCAGGTCCCCAGCCCGCTGGCCAAGGGACCTGGTACCGCCGACCTTGCTTAGCTGGGCGTAAAGCGTGTCAACGCCAGCCTGCCCGGCACCCGACGCCGCCTGGTAGGAGGCAACCACCATCTCAAGCAGGCCAAATTCGCGGTGGAGCGCACCCGCGGCGACAATCAGGGACAGCGTCGTGCAGTTGGCGTTGGCGATGATGCCGCGAGGACGGTTCGTGACCTGCTCGGGGTTGATCTCAGGGACGACAAGCGGGACATCGGGGTCCATCCGAAACGCACCGGAGTTGTCGACCGCCACCACCCCGTGCCTGACCGCCTTCGGCGCCCAGACCGCTGAGACTTCATCCGGCACGTCGAACATCGCCACGTCGGCGCCCTCGAACACCTCCGCGCTCAGCGCGGAAACTGCGACGTCGTCGCCCCGCACCCGCAGCGTTTTCCCCGCCGAGCGCTCCGAAGCGGCAAGCCGGATCTCCCCCCAGACATCGGCTCGTGTGGACAGCAGGTCAAGCATCACCGTGCCGACCGCTCCCGTGGCGCCCACTACGACCAGCGTCGGCCGAGCCCCGATAACACTGCCCACCGGCCCAGCCGGGGCCACACCGGCCACCGGCCCAGCAGGGGTAACACCTCCCGCCGGCCCAACCCCAGTACCACCGGCCGCCGGCCCAGCCCAAGTACCACCGCCCACCGGCCCGGCCGGGGTAACGTCGCTCACCGGCCTGACCCCCCGTACACAACGGCCTCGACCTGTTCGGCATCCAAGTCGAAGGCCCGGTGCGCGGCCGTCACCGCCGTGTCCACATCGTTTTCGTCCACGATGACCGAGATCCTGATCTCCGACGTCGAGATCATTTCGATGTTGACGCCTGCCTCGGCGAGCACGCTGAAGAAGGTGGCACTGACACCCGGGTGCGAGCGCATCCCCGCACCGATCAGCGACACCTTGCCTATCCTGTCGTCGTAGAGCAGTGACTCGAAGTCGACTTCATCCGCCAGGCTCTGCAACTTTTCCATCCCGGCCTGCCCGTCGGCACGCGGCAGGGTGAACGAGATGTCCGTGCGGCCGGTGGCTGCGGCAGAAATGTTCTGCACGATCATGTCGATGTTGATCTCGGCCTCGGCGATGGCGCGGAAGATGCGGGCAGCCTCGCCGACCTTGTCCGGCACGCCAACGACGGTGATCTTCGCTTCGCTCCGGTCATGCGCGACGCCGGAGATGATCGCCTGCTCCATTTCCTCTTCTCTCGTTGCAGATTCCTGCCCGCGGGCCGGGAGAGCGCCCTCCACCCAGGTCCCAGAACGCTGGCTAAACGACGACCTGACATGAATCGGGATGCCGTACCTGCGGGCGTATTCGACACATCGCAAGTGCAGGATCTTGGCACCGCACGCCGCCATCTCCAGCATCTCCTCGTAGCTGATTCGCGGGATGCGCCGCGCGCCAGACACGATGCGGGGATCGGCGGTGAATACCCCGTCCACATCAGTGTAAATCTCGCAGACATCGGCGCCCAGCGCCGCCGCGAGCGCGACCGCCGTGGTATCCGAGCCGCCACGGCCAAGGGTGGTGATGTCCTTGCTGGTCTGGGATACCCCCTGGAATCCCGCCACGATCGGGATCGCGTCGTCGACGAGCGCGCTCCTGATCCGGCCCGGGGTAATGTCGATGATCCGTGCCCGCCCATGCGCCGAATCGGTGATCACCCCGGCCTGCGAGCCGGTGAAAGAGCGGCCCTCATAGCCCAGGTTGCCGATAGCCATCGCGAGAAGTGCCATCGAAATCCGCTCTCCGGCGGTGAGCAGCATGTCCAGCTCGCGGCCCGGTGGCAACGGGCTCACCTGCTGCGCCAGGCTAATCAGCTCATCGGTGGAGTCGCCCATCGCGGACACGACCACCACGACGGAGTATCCCGCCCTGCGCGCCGCGACGATGCGCTGCGCCACACGCTTGATGCCAGCCGCATCGGCAACCGACGTTCCACCGTACTTCTGCACGATAAGTGCTCCGCTTGCCACGGATGCGCTGCTCCTCCCGATCTGGGCCTGCCCACCCCTGCTGGCTGCTGGCTTAACCAGACACCAGCGCACTGGCTGCCGCACGCGGGTTGGCTGGACTTCGCGCCGCGCCGTTGCGGCCCACCCGAGTTTATCCAGGCCGTGGCCGGCGGAATCGACCCAATTCATGCAGTGACTGGGCAGCGGCAGCCGTTAAGGAAAATGATCCAGAACGGCTACCGCGGTGTGGCACCGGACCGAAGCCGACCTTCGCTTATCAGCCCGGCGTGACCTCATCCACCACATCTAGGCGGGCGTGTGCGACCACAGCGTGCAGCGCGCGCAGCGCCGCGCCGCCGTGCGTGCCCCAGTGGTTGAAGTATGAGTACTGCCACCACCAGAGCGCCTCGAGCGGCCGTCCAGCCTTGTAGTGCTTCAGTCCATGGACGAGATCCGCGGCCACCGCCGCCACGTCGTCGGATAGCCGGAACGAGGTGGCATTGGTGTCGGCGTACGGATCGAAGATCTCAAGGTAGTCGTCGTAGGGAGCGAAGCGCTTGGCGAGCCCGGTCCGCAGCTCGTCAAGGTCCGGGTCCGCACCGACCTCCGGTTCGGAGTTGTCCGCCGGGATAACGTCTGTTGTCGCGCCGAGTTGCGCGCCGGCGAGCTGTATCTGCGATACCTCGAGCAGCAGCAACGGGACGGTCTCGTTCCCGCCCTCACCGCGCGCCAGAGCCTCCACGCCATCGAGGAAGTCCTGCACGCTGCGGGCGATCCGGTCGGCGAGCGACGACCAGCCCTCACCAGGCCTCGTTCCCCGTCCCGGTCCACGTGACCCGGCGGTCGGTGCGTCAGACATCGAGCAGCCTCCGTCCTTCGAATGCGCGGCCCAGCGTGACCTCGTCGGCGTACTCCAGGTCGCCGCCGACTGGCAGACCGCTTGCAGGCCTGGTCACCCGCAGGCCCATGGGCTTTACCAGCCGAGCCAGGTACGTCGCGGTCGCCTCACCTTCGAGGTTGGGGTCCGTGGCGAGGATTAGCTCGCTGACGGTTCCGTCCGCGAGCCGCGCCATCAGCTCCTTGATCCGCAGATCGTCCGGGCCAATCCCGTCGATCGGGCTGATCGCCCCACCGAGCACGTGATACCGCCCGCGAAACTCGCGGGTTCTCTCGATCGCCACCACGTCCTTCGGCTCCTCAACAACGCAGATCACTGCCAGGTCGCGGAGCGGATCGCGGCAGATCCTGCACTCCTCTTCTTCGGCGACGTTGCCGCAGCTTCTGCAGAACCTCACCCGCTCCTTCACCTCAACCAACGCCGCCGCGAGTCGCCGCACGTCCGCCGGGTCGGCCGCGAGCAGATGAAACGCGATGCGCTGTGCGCCCTTCGGCCCGACGCCCGGGAGTTGGCCGAGTTCGTCGATGAGGTTCTGGATGACCCCTTCGTACACGTCGCATCCTCACCGGCCCGCGGGGCCGAGTGTGCCCGGGCCGCCGAGTTCGCCAGGCGCGCCTCCGGGTTCACCCGGGCCGCTGCCAGTAAGGCCGCCGCCATGGCCGCCCGGGCCACTTGGGCCGCCTGGGACGCCGCCGCCCGTTAGCCCCCCGGCGGGGCCGCCGCCAAGGCCGCCCAGCCCGCCGCCAAGGCCCTCCGCAAGCGGGCCCATCTTCTCCTGCTGCAACTCGCCGACCGCATGATTCGCGTCGCGCACCGCGGCGAGCACCAGGTCGGCCAGCGTTTCCGCGGTCTCAGCCGGATTGGCGGGATCAATAGCTTCCGGTCGGATGCTGAGATCCACCAGCTCACCCTGGCCGTTCACGGTAGCGGTCACCAGCCCTCCGCCTGCCGTCCCCTGAACCTGGGCGTCGGCCAGCTCCTGCTGTGCGCTCATCAGCTTCTCTTGCATCTTCTGCGCCTCGACGAGCAACTGCTGCATGTTCAGCGGACCGCCCGGGTTCACATCAACCCCCTCAAGCGACGACAGGGTGTTACCCGAGAGCCTACGGCCTGGTGGTCCGGCGGGCACAGGCCCGCTGGCATGGCGGGCACAAAGCCGGCCGGTACGGCCGACACAAAGCCGGCCGGTACGGCAGACACATGCGGGCTGTTACGGCCGACTGGCACGACAGGCTGGCCAACTGGTGGGTGGGCGCGGGCCGACTCGGCATGCCGACACAGGTTGGCTGGGTCCAGCGGTCGCTACCCGGATGGCGGCCCGATCGACCCATCCTTGTTGAGGATCTCGCCGATTATCTGGCCGCCAAGCTCCCGCCTGATCAGCTCCATCCCGGTTAGCCCAGGATCGAAGTCGTCGTCGGCATACGCATCTGGTTCGGGCTCTTCGGCGAACGCAGGGTCATCGGCTGGGATTGCCGTGCGTGGCGGCACCGCCGATCCTTGCGGTGGCTTCGAGCCTTGCGGTGCCTTCGGTCCTTGCGGTTCCTTCGGTCCTTGCGGTTCCTTCGGTTCGTGCGGTGCCTTCGGTCCTTGCGGTGCCTTCGGTCCTTGCGGTGCCTTCGGTTCGTGCGGTTGCTGCGAGCGCTGCGATGCGGAGGGATCCGGCGAGTCCTGCGATGCGGAAGAGTTCGCTGAGCCAGACGATGCCGACGGATTCGGTGTCGGTGACCCCCGCGATGCGGAAGGGTTCGGCGAACTCCCCGATGCGCCGCTAACCGGCCGGGTGGACCCAGGCGATGGCGGCACCCGGACTGTTACCTGGTCCTGGCCGCCCGGCAGCAGACCTGACGGTTCGGAGCGGCCACGGCTGCCGCCGACAACTCCCTGAATCCGCCATTGCACCCCGAACCGCTGATATAGCACCTTCGCGACGAGCGCGTCGCTTCGGCTGGCGGTGAACCCCTTCAGGTCGCCGTCCCTGGCGAATTCAAGGGTGAGGATGTTGCCATCCAGCGATGCGACGGTGGCGTTGCTGAGCTGGATCCATGAGACCTTACGCTCCTGCCGTACGGCATCGAGAATGGCGTCCCAGTCGCGGCGGAGGGAGTCGGCATCCAGGTCGCCAGGCACGCCGCCGCTCGCCGCCCCGGCGCCGGTCGCCCCGGCGCCGGTCGCCGGGCCGCCGGTCACCGCCCCGCCGCTCGCCGCCCTGCCGGTCACAGCCCCGCCGCTCGCCGTGGCGCCGGTCACCCCCCCGCCGGTCGCACCAGCAGTACCTGCGGCACCGCCGACATTCAACGCATCTGCCACACCTACAGCACCTTCAGCCGCATCACCAGCGCGCAGCGCACCTGCCACATCTTCAGCACCTTCAGCCGCGCCACCTGCGTTCAACGCACCTGTTGGCGCCTTCGCCGTTGCTTGGCCAGAGTCGCCGCCGCCACCGCTAAGGCCGCCGCTGGGTGCGCCGCTAATGCCTGCGCCACCGCCACTGGCGCCCGCGCCGCCGACGGTGAGGCGGCGTTCGATCCGTTCCAGCCTTGCGAGCAGCGCGGCTTCATCGGCCTCCGCAGCGGGCAGCAGAACACGGGCGCAGGTGAGCTCGAGGAGCAACCGCGGCGATGCGGCACCGCGCATCTCGGTCAGCCCAGCGTTGAGTACTTCCGCCGCCCTCGTGAGCTCGGCTGTGCCAAACTTCGCCACCTGCTCACGCATGCGGTCAAGCTGGTCGGCTGGGACGTCGAGCAGGCCCGAGCGGTCGGCATCACTGACCGCGCCCAGCACGATTAGGTCGCGGAGCCTGTCGAGCAGATCGGCCGCGAACCTGCGCGGGTCATGGCCCGCGTTGACGACTTGATCGACGACACGGAAAACGGTGGCGCCATCCCCTGCCGCCAGCCCGTCGACCGTCTCATCGAGCAGGCTCGCATCGGTATAGCCGAGTAGCGACACCGCGGCCGCATACCTGATGCCGGTATCGTCCGAGCCCGCGAGCAGTTGGTCAAGAACCGACAGCGCGTCCCTGGCCGAGCCTGCGCCCGCCCGGACGATGAGCGGCAGAGCCTCGGGCTCGCATGCTACGCCTTCGGCATCCAGGATGTGCTCGAGCAACTCGCGCAGGACCGGCGGCGGGACCAGCCGGAACGGGTAATGGTGTGTGCGCGACCGTATCGTGCCGATGACCTTCTCAGGCTCGGTGGTGGCGAACACGAACTTCAGGTGCGGCGGTGGCTCCTCGACGAGCTTCAGCAGCGCATTGAAGCCCTCCCGGGTGACCATGTGCGCCTCATCGATGATGTAGACCTTGTACCGGCCGGAAACCGGCGCGTAGAAGGCGCGCTCCCGAAGGTCACGTGCGTCATCCACGCCGCCGTGTGAGGCGGCGTCGATCTCGATCACATCGATGCTGCCGGGACCGCCCGGTGCAAGCGCGACACAGGAGTCGCATTTACCACACGGATCAGGGGTTGGTCCCTGCTCGCAGTTCAGCGATCTGGCGAGAATCCGGGCGCTCGATGTCTTGCCACACCCACGTGGTCCGCTGAACAGGTACGCATGGTGAACCCGCCCGCCGAGCAGCGCCTGCCGCAGCGGCACCGTCACCTGATCCTGACCCTTGACCTCAGCGAATGTCGCCGGGCGGTACTTGCGATAAAGGGCCAGACTCGAAGCGCCACCTGCCATGAGTCTCATCCTCGCCAGGACTGGAAGAGGGAAGAGGACCCCCCGCACACCCGCCAGAGCCCGCGTACCCTTGCTGCCTTCCGGCCCTGGGGGAGTTGGCGGGATAAACGCCGTGCGGGGGGTCTCCACACAGTCTAGTGGCCGAGCACCGAGCGATAACCGTGGTCCGCAGAGACTCGCGACCCCGGCATCGATGACGGCCGGTTCTTCGGGCACCGTTCGGCGGGCCGGTAAGCTTGCTCCGGAGGATTCGCCTAGTGGCCTATGGCGCACGCTTGGAAAGCGTGTTGGGTGCAAGCCCTCGCGAGTTCGAATCTCGCATCCTCCGCCACCCTGAGCAGCGCATATGCCGAGCTGGCCATGAACAGCCGTTAGCTTGGGTCCTCCTTTGTCTCAGTTCTTGTCTCAGTTGTCCCCTCGCTGAGACCCTCCTTGCCGGGGGCAGGCAGCGCGGCACGCAGGTCGGCGAGGGCGGCATGAAGCGCGGCCAAGCGCACCGGGTCGGATCTGCGGGCCGTGACGGCCTCCTCCGCAAGTGGGATGACTGCGGCCACCGTATCCCGCCGGAT